>Ga0079996_126097_pt1 | contig 104238 bp, 99 predicted proteins | sample PerSpoAPS_AMetaG_FD_69199 | JGI IMG/M metagenome (GOLD analysis project Ga0079996, IMG submission 69199) | Thermal spring microbial communities from Yellowstone National Park, Wyoming, USA - Perpetual Spouter A (PS_A) MetaG (SPADES assembly)... | ecosystem: Environmental > Aquatic > Thermal... | reverse complement strand
TATATTGCACCTGATGCACCAGATATTCCTACAACTATTCTCTTCATATTAGTTCATTCACAGTATTAATTACTTCCTTTATTTCCTTCGGTATATATCCTTTGAAAATCTTTGTTAATAATTTAGATTTAAGAGATAGCTTGGGTAAGCATCCGCATGCAAAAGGATGGCCTCCACCGTTATATTTTTTAGCAACAGGTAACAGATTTATATTTTTATTCATTCCTGCATAAAATGAAACGTTAAGTCTTGGATAAATTACTACAGTAAAGTCTAAGTTTTTTTCAATACTTGCATATTTAGCTACAAGACTTCCAGGTAATTTAACTTTCCTAATATCTATAATTGTGTATCTTTGGCCACTTTTAGTATAAAAAACTTGCAAGTTGCTAATTATTTCTTTTATTTTCTCTTCATTCTTAGCTTCTTTTTTTGCCCATTTTAAAATTTTTTCATCCCTTATTTTTCCTTCACTTAAAAGATCTATTATATAATTAATTCTAGCCTTATATCTTAATGCACGATTGATATTAATAGTATCTTCTAAAGAATATGAAGCAGTATCAGCATCATTTGCAATCTCAACAAGCTTTAAAGAAATTTCATCATTTAATTCAAGAACTTTAGCTACAAGTTCAGCAGAACTTTTTGTTCTCTCAACAAAAAGTTTAGAATATTTAGAAGCAATGTCAATTGCTTCTTTAGACCATGTATGATGATCTATCCATATTATTTCGTTGTTATTTTTAACTAATTTAGAAAGATTTTTATCTAATTCTTTAAGAAGGTCATCATTAGGAGAAAGATCTGAAATGAATATTTTTTTATTTTTAATATTCAATTTACCAAGGTCAAAAATTACTTCTCTAGGAACAGAAGGAATAAAATGAATATCTTTGTATTTCCTTTTTATTAATGCAGCAGAAACTGTACCATCAATATCATCATGAGCTATTACAATATATTCATTAAATATTTTAGGAGGACTTTTTCTTTTAAATAAAGATTTTATAAATTTTATAAATTTAAATAGCATTAGATTTGTATAAGGGAAGTTTTATTTAAAATTTTTGACACGTAAGGTCCTTCAAGTTCATAACCAAATTTTCTATAATATTCTCTTACTCCAATAGCACTTATTATGATCATTTTATTTAATCCATATTCTTCATAAACAATCCTTTCAGCTTCTGCCAATAATCTTCTGCCATAACCTTTATGTTGCCATGCACTTTCTGCTTTAACTCCTATAGGAACAGCTTGACCATAAACATGCAATTCTCTTACTATTCCTGCATTTTTTGCTTCCTTTCTCCAAGAATCTTTAGGAATACGTAATCTTAAATAACCTATCAAAGTTAAATCTTCATCTTCGAATGAGAGGAAATGTTCATAGCCTTCAGAAGCATAATAACTTCTACGAATAAGTTTAACTTTTGAGTTATCAGGATTAAATTTCTCTTTTATTATTCTTATTCCTACTTCTCTACATCTTGTACATAAGCATCTAATTCCTTTTTCTCTCAGTATTTTACTTGCATATTCTCTTAAATCTCCTCTCTTGATTCCTGCTACAATAAGTTGTGCAGGCATATCTCTTTGAACTCTATTTACTCTAACATATGGAGGTAAGAACTTAGTAATTTCTTCAAGAATTTCAATAACCTCTTCTTCCCTTATTTCTTTATATTTACCTTCAAGCCATTCTTTATATAGCTCAGAACCTGGCATAACTAAAGTAGGATAAATTTTAATCATATCTGGACAAAATCTCGAATCATAGAAAATTGTCTTAAAAGATTCAATATCCATTTGCTTACTTGAACCTGGTAATCCTAGCATCATATGATAACAAACCTCAAATCCAGCATCCTTTAATAATTTAGTTGCATGAATTACTTCCTTAATTCCATGTCCTCTTTTAACTCTTTCAAGAACCGAATCAAAAGTTGATTGAACACCTATTTCTACTCTTGTAACTCCTAAATTTAAAAGCTCATCAAGTATCATTTCATCAAGCCAATCAGGTCTTGTTTCTATAGAAATACCAACACATCTTATCAATGCGGTCTCATTTCTTCTTATTTCATAATAAGGATCAACTTTCTCGCTATAATTTACTTTAGGAAAGTCATTTAAAGCTTTTATACATTGAGCTATAAACCATTTTCTATAATCCTTTGGCAAAGCAGTAAATGTTCCTCCTACAACTATTATTTGAGATTTTGAAGGAAAATGTCCAGAAAGTATATATTGTTTTAATCTATCTTGTGTTTGAAAATAAGGATTAAATGCATTTTGAGCAGCTCTGTTTATTGCAGGCTCTCCAATAATATAGCTTTTAGGAGCACCATAATTAGGCCCGCCGAAGCAATAAGTACATTTGGCTGGACAATCAAACGGAGCAGTAACTACCGCTACTACTGATATTCCTGAAGCAGCTCTAATAGGCTTTTTTACTTCTGCTTGCTTTAAAACTTCCACGTTATTATTATATTATGCTTATCAAATTAATAAATCTACTAAATATAGGATAAAAATTCCTTTAAAAATCGTTTAGGCATTCTATACTTAAGCAAATTTAAAGGAATTAAAGCTATAACAACAACAATGCCAAGAATAATTAAAATTTCAATAAATTTTAGCATTCCTATTAACGCTCCGCCATCACCTCCAAATGGAGAATTTGAAGGAACCTCAGGTAAAGAAGCTTGAACACTTTCAACGAAGGAAGTAAAATAAAAGTATGAAATAATTAAAAGTATTAAAAAAGTGCTATATAGCAAAATATCTAGAACTATAATACTTTTAGGAATTTCATAATTTACAAATATTTTATTTTCTAAAAATTTTATTCTTAATATTTTTTTAATATTTGAAGAAGGAAGAAGAGTATAACTTCCATGAGATAATATAATTTCTTTATAAGGCTCATCGTAAATTATTTTACAGTTCTTTGTAGCAGCTAAAATTTTAACATTTTTATAAGCTTCATTTATTGAAATGGTTAAATTTTTTTCCATAATTTATTATTGTTATGATTATATTAAATTATAAAGAAGAATTTCTAGATGGAATGACAAAACTATATAATGAGAACAAATATCTTGACCCTGATTTTAGACCTTTAAGTCCTTATGAATTTTATATAAAATTTATTTCTTTGCCTTATATAAAATCAGAGTTCATTTTTATTGTAAAAGAAGAGAATAAGGTAATAGGTTATACAATAGCAGACTTTGATAAACTTGTTGAAAGAAAATTTAAGAAAAGGATTTTAATAATAGATTCTTTAGTTACAGAAAGAGAAAGATTGTTTGAAGTAGGCAATATTCTTATCAAGAAAATTGAAGAAAAAGCTAAGCAAATAAATGCTAAAGAAATTCAAGTACATTTTATTGATTCAAATGATGAGCAAGAAAATAAGTTTTATTTAGAGAATGGTTTTTCTTTAAATAGAAAATGGTATTACATGGAAACGAATGCTAAAAGATTTGATGAGCTAGATTTGCCTAATAATTACGAATGGATATACATAAAAGATCATGAAATTCTTAGAAAATGGGTTAAATGCTATAATGAAGCATTTAAAGAACACTATGGAATGAGACCATTAAGAATTAAGGAGTTAAAAATGTATTATAAAGAAGAAGGATTTGATCCTACAGGCTATTTTGGTATTTATGACAAAGAAAAAGAAATAGTTATTGGGGAATGTTCTTGCGAAATAGACCCTTCTTTTAATGAATATAGAAAAATTAAAAGAGGAATAATTTGGACGATAGGAGTAATAAAAGAATATAGAGGAAAAGGATTTGGAGAGAAGCTTTTACAAAAAGCCTTCAATTGGTTTTATGATAAAGGAATGGAAATAATAGCTATACATGTTGAAGAAGATAATAAAGTAGCTTACAGTTTATATTCCAAGTACGGTTTTAAAATAAAAAGACATAGGCTATTCTATTCTAAATCTGTTTTCTAAGACCCCAGTTAATCTGGTAAATAATTTATATCCTAATTTTACTAGTTCAATCGATTTCTCATCCAAACTTTCACTTTCAATAAATTTTTTAAATTCTACCCATGTTTCTATACATTTTGGAATATTTAGATCATCTTCAAAATATTTTATAAAATTAGTAATATATTCATTTATTTTAATTGAAACTTTTTTATTTTCTGAATCACTTTTTTTAATTTTAACACTTTCTAAATATTTTTTTATTTTATTAAATTCATTTAAAGAATCAAAATCAAATTCGAAATCTTTTTTATATTTTTTGCTTAAAATATATAATTTTAAAGTATCAGAATCAATTTCTTTTAATAGATCATTTATATAAATACAATTATTGAAGTATTTTGACATTTTCTCTCCTTTATATTTAATTAATCCTGTGTAGAAAAAGTATTTAGCAAGAAAATATTTATTATGGTAATATTCTCCTAATGCCATTATAAACTCATGATGAGGATAAATTAGTTCTTTTGCACCTACATGAATATCATAGTCCCCATTAAATTCTTTATTGATGACTGTGAAATCTTGTAAATGCCAGCCTACTATTCCGTTACCTAAACTCGTATTAAAGGAATATCTTTCGTCATTTAAACCTATCCATAATCTAAAATCATGATCATTCCTTTTTAAAGGATGCGGTTCATATATCCTTGACTTTATTTCTTCCAAAGATAAACCAGACAATTTCCCTAAATATTTGGATTTTGATAGATCACAATATACATCATTATCTATTTTATAAGCTAGATCTTGTTTTAAGAGGGAATTTATTATCTCAATTGAATCATAAATATATTCAGAAGTTTTTATGATCTTATATGATTGGAAAAGATTTAATTTACTAAAATCTTCTAAAAAAGCTTTATAAAAATATTCAGAAACTTCTTTTGAATTTTTGCCTTCCTCAACAGCTTTTTCTATAATCTTCGCATCCATATCTGTTAAATTTAAAACAGCAATTGATTTATAACCGAGAAAGCTAAAGTATCTTAATAAAATATCAGTATATAAAATTACTCGAAAATTTCCCACATGAATTCTATCATATAAAGTTGGCCCGCAAACAAAGATTCTAACTTTATCACTAACTTTTACTGTTTCTTTTTTTCTAGATAAATAATTATAAAGTTTAATCATTAAAAATAATTTTGTGCAGATAAATTAATATGGATAAAGTAATATATAATTACGAAGAATTCCTAATACTTATACGTTCACTAAATCCTGATGAAGGAATAAAAATAAATTTGGAAGGAAAGGAAATAATAATAACCAAACCTGACATAAAATATTGCATTTTAATAAAAAATAAAACAAAAAATTATAAATATACTTTAAATCCAGAAGAAATTTTAAAAAATTTAAATTTAAAATTTCCTATTAAGATAAAATTTTACTAGGTTTCAAAACTGGAATTCTTAATATATTATAATGTGTGTTTGCGTTGTAGAATTTTGTTTTAATGTTTCTTTTATTAATTCTATCATTTATTTCATTTAAGCTAAGACTTAACGGATCATAATAATCTGAGCCTGTTATAAAACAGCAGTTATATCCAAAGGAAGGTATCCAAACATTATACTCTCTTACTATTTTGAAATTACCAGAAATATTTTTAAAAACTTCTTCATAAACATCGGTAAAATAAAACGATGAGCCTGCTTGTGTTACAATTATTCCTTTTTCATCAAGAATTCTTTTCAACTTTTTATAAAAATTATAGCTATATAGTTCCTTTGATATTTCTGGCCCAAAAGGATCAGTTAAATCTAAAACTATACAATCATAAATTTCTTTACTTATTTCAACGTAATCTTTACCATCCATAATCACTAACTCTACTCTATTATCTTCAAATGAGCTCATGTTTAATTTAGTTAAATATTTTTTACAAATTTCAACAAGTTCACCATCAATATCTACTAAAGTAACTTTGTTTACTGGATGTTTTAATACTTCTCTTAAAACACATCCATCTCCACCACCAATAATTAAAACTTTTGAAGGTTTATCATGAGTTATTAAGCTAGGATGTACTAACATTTCATGATATATGTATTCATCTACTTCAGTAACTTGTACAAGTTTATCTAAAACTAAAGCTAATCCATATTCTAAAAACTCAATTATTTCGCAATGCTGATATTTTGTTTTTACTTCAAGCTTTTTTTCTTTTATTCCCATCAATAATTTTGTAATTCTAGAAACAGGTTGAGTATAGTATTCCATAAAAATATAACAACGAAAAATTTATTATTGTTAAACAATTTATCATTATGCCAGATGTAGATGTAGTAATAGTTGGCGCAGGTTTAGCAGGTTTATCTGCAGCATATAAACTTGCTCAAAATGGAATAAATACCTTAGTAATAGAAAGGGGTCCTTATCCAGGTTCTAAAAATGTAAGCGGAGGTAGAATGTATTTACATGCAATAAGAAGATTAATAAAAGATATTCCAGTAGAAGAAATGCCATTTGAAAGATTCGTTGTAAGAGAATGTATTACATTTGTAGGTGATGATTCATACGTAACTTTAGAATTAAATCAATTTAAAGTCAAGCAATATATGAGCGGAATTGTATTAAGGGCTAAATTTGATAAATGGTTTGCCAGTCTTGTTGAAGAAAAAGGAGCAATGATTGTAACAAATAAAAGAGTTGATGATTTATTGTTTGAAAAAGGAAAAGTATCAGGAATAATAGCTGAAGGAGATCAAATAACTGCAAATGCTGTTATAATAGCTGAAGGAGCCAATAGTTTTTTAGCTGAGAAATATAAATTAAGGAAAAGTTTTTCACCAAAATCAATGACGGTAGCAGTAAAAGGTATAGTTGAATTGGGAGAAGAAGAAATTAATAAAAGATTTAATTTAAAAAGTAGAGAAGGAGTAGCACATGCTTTTGTAGGAATAACAAAAGGAGTACAGGGAGGAGGATTTATTTATACCAACAAAGATGTTGTTGCGATAGGTGTAGTTTGTCTTTTAGAATCTTTGGTTAAAAATAAAGTTTCCATAGCTGATCTTTTTGAATATTATAGATTACATCCAGCAATTCAAAGATATATTGAAGGAGGAAAGCTTGTTGAATATTCAGGACATTTAACACCTGAACTAGGAATAAATATGATGCCTAAAATAGTTTCAGATGGTTTATTAATAGCTGGAGATGCTGCAGCTTTTTTCTTAGAAGCAGGACCAATATTAAGAGGAATGGATTTTGCAATAGAATCAGGATCGTTGGCTGCAGAAACTTTATTAATTGCACATAAAAGAGGAGATTTTAGCGAAAAAACTTTAAAAATTTATTTAGATCTGCTAAATAAGAGTTTTGTATTAAGAGATTTAAGAAGATATAAAAATTCACCTAAATTTATGAATAATCAAAGATTATATACTGTTTATCCTAGATTAATAAATGAAATATATAAACAAATTATGCATGTTGATGGTTCAACAAAACCTTTATTAGGTAAGTTAATGTTAGATCTAACTTTTAAAAACGTTAATCCTATATATTTAGTAAAAGATATTATAGAAGCGATGATGTACTTATGAGTGAAAAGAAACAGTTAAGTATTTCTGAAAGATTGGCTTTAACTTCATATAATCCAGATAAAGAAAGCCATATTTATGTTGATACAGAAAAATGTTTAACATGCCCAACTTATGCTTGTTTATATGTTTGTCCTGCTAAGGTATATGAATTAAGAGATGGAAAAATACATTATAATTATGAAGCATGCATGGAACTTGGAGGATGCATCATAGCATGCCATCAAATGGGAAATAAAGCTATAAGATGGAGATATCCAAAGGGAGGTTTTGGTGTAATATTCAGATATGGCTGATCTTTCATGCTCTGAAAGACGGGTTTTAACTTTCGCAGTATCGCATAAAATAGTAGGTTACTTTAGTTAAATTTTTATTATATGTTAAGAATTTATTTATATGGCTTTCGAGTTTGAAACAGCCTTAGCTTTAATTTTTCCTTTTATAATTGGATTATTGGTAGGATATATTTTAAAGCATGCAATAAAAATCTTGGGAGCAATAATAATTTTAGTGTTACTACTTTTACTCTTTGGTTACATAAATGTAGGTATGCTTGAATTTTTCTTTAAAAATTTTTTAAATTACGGTGAAAAAGCTTTGGAAGCTGCAAAAACTGTAGGTAATGTTTTACCTGCTTCTTCACTACTTTTCTTACTAGGCGTAGCTGTAGGGTATTTTCTAAGTAAATGAGAATAATAGCATGCATAGATTTAGATTATTTTTATGCTCAATGTGAAGAAATTTTAAATCCTAGTATAAAAGATAAACCAATTGTAGTTTGCATTTATTCAGGAAGAGGAGAAGAAGGAGGAGCTGTAGCAACAGCAAATTATGTTGCAAGAAAATATGGAGTAAAATCTGGAATGGCGATATCTAGAGCTAAAAAGCTTCTTAAAGATGTTGAAGCATTTTTTATTCCTGCAAAACTAGATCTTTATGAAAAAATTTCTTCGGAAGTCATGAAAATTGTCCAAAAATATGGAGATGTTTTTGAACAAGTAAGTGTAGATGAAGCCTTTTTAGATATAACAAAAATATCTAATGAAAATTATGAAAAAGCCCTTGAATTAATGAAAGAAATGAAAAATGAAATATACATTAAAGAAAAATTAACTTGCTCAGTAGGTATTGGACCTACAAAGGTTATAGCTAAAATAGCTTCAGGCTTGAATAAACCCAATGGATTAACTTTAGTTAAACCAGAAGATATTCCTAAAGTTATATGGCCTTTGCCAATAAGCGAATTGCCTGGCGTAGGTTCAAAAACTGAGAATATAATGAAAAAACTAGGAATAAATACTATTGGAGATTTAGCCAGCTATGATCCTTTAAAATTAATTTCTGTATTTGGCAAAAAAATTGCTTCATATTTTATTTCTGCTTCACAGGGAAAGGATACTGAACCTGTTAAGCCTACTGAGCAAAATAAACAGTTTAGCAGAATGATTACTCTAAAGGAAAGCACTTTAAACTTTAAAGAATTGCTTCCTTATTTAGATACTTTAGCAAAGGAACTATCAAATGATTTAAAATATAATAATGTAATAGCAAAGGGAATTGGGATTACTGCAATACTAGATGATTTATCAACAGTATCTAAAAGTACAATTTTAAACACTCCTACAAATTCATATGAAGACATAAAGGAAACAGCAGAAAAGTTATTAAGAGAACTTTTACCAAAATGTAATAAACTTATAAGAAGAATGTCTTTAAGAGCTTATAACTTAATATATTTATACAAATCTATACCTCTTTTAAAATATATGAATTAGTCTTTCTTTAAGATTTTTAATTTCTAAACAATTTTAACAATTATAAGCTCTTGAACGAATCAAATTAGATTTAATTTCTTAGCAAGAACAATTACTTCTTCCTTGGTGATTCATTCAACGTGTAAATAGTCAAGAATTTCTTCTAAATTTGTATGCTTCCAATTCTGTTGGCCTTTTAATATATGAATATCTTGAATCATACAAATTTAAATTGAATAGAAAATTTTTATATTCACAGAATAAATACTTTCAATTCCCTTTATGGGATACCTATCCGCATGGATTTCCGTTTTATTTTCAGATATGCGCTCAGGATTTTTTATTTATTTTTAATCCAATTCTAGGCTTATAAATTAAATAAATATTTATTTTGATTATGAGTATCTAAATGAAAAATTTTAAAGTTTATTTTTAAGATTCCCGAAACAGTATTCACAAATTTTCATTAAAAAATGAAGTAAAGATTTAAATACTTGTTTGATTAAAAAAATAAAGAGCTGAGTAAAAACGGAAAGAAAAAGATTTCATGAAAAGCCTGTGAAAGTAAACGAAGTTGTAGAAGTTGAAATACAAGAAGTTGGGAAAAAGGGAGATGGTATTGCTAGGATCCATGGATTTGTTATATTTGTTAGAAATTCTAAAAAAGGAGAACATTTAAAAGTTAAAATAATTAAGGTAGCTGATAGATTCGCTATAGCGGAACCTATTTCTGAATAGGTAATATAAATTTAAATAATTTTATTTTTTTGATTTTTAAAAAAATAAAAGTCTATCTCTTTAGAGCTAAAGAGGCAAAAAAATTAAATTTAAGTTAAATAATATTTTCTTATGGCGAAATACGATGGTGTAATAGGTAAAAGATTACTTGTGGTTGATGAAAAACCTGAAGAAATAACCTTAGTTTTTGAAGATAACAGATATTTAGTAGTTTATATAAAAGACGGTAAACTTTATACAGAAAGTATTCCTGAGTAAAAAATTATTTATTTTTTAAAACATTCCGGATGATAATATTTTCTTCTAAAAAATCCTTTTTTTACTTCTTTGCCCTTCTCAATATCCTTTCCGCAAACTACGCACTTAGCCATATCACATATATAAATATTTTTTCATACATTTAATTTTTATTTATTAGCCTGTGTTGATCTCCTAACGAATTCTTGTACTGGAGCGATCAACGAAGTAAATTCCATTGGAAATATAAATTTGGTTGCAGGTGATTGGGCAAGGGCTTTTAGTGCTTCAAAATATTGTAATGTTAAAGTGTTTGTATCGATTTGCTTTGCTACTTTAAATATTGTATCTAAGGCAAGAGCGAATCCTTCTGCTCTTAAAATAGCAGCTTGTCTTTCTCCTTCAGCTCTTAAAATTGTTGCTTGTTTTTCACCTTCTGCTCTTAATATAGCTGCTTGTTTTTCTCCTTCTGCTATAGTTATTGCAGCAGTTTTCTTTCCATCAGCTTCAGTTATTAATGCTCTTCTATTTCTTTCAGCAGACATTTGTAATATCATAGCATCTTGTACTTGTTTAGGAGGTATTATTTCCCTTATCTCTACATTTGTTATTTTGACACCCCACCTAGCTGTAACTTCATCTAGCTTGCTTCTTAATATTTGATTTATTGTTTCTCTTTTAGCAAGAACTTCATCAAGCAAAATATCTCCTATTACAGCTCTTAAAGTAGTAGTTCCAATACCTACAGCTGCTCCTTCAAATTGTTGAACTCTTAAAACAGAATCTGAAGCATTCAATACTCTATAATATATAAGAAAGTCGATATCTACTGGAGCATTATCTTTAGTTATGCATGTTTGTTTTGTAACCTGGATAAATCTTTCTCTTAAATCTACTTTTTTTACTGTATCAATAAAAGGAATAATAACAACCAAACCTGGTCCTTTTTCTCCTAAATATTTTCCAAGTCTGAATACTACCAATCTTTCATATTCGTATACTCTTTTGATAGCAGCCCTTGCAAATATTACTATAATAATTATTATCAACAATGTTAGGAAAATTATTTCAGGAAGTACTAGTGCCTGAAAAAATATTTTAGGTAATACCATAATTAAAATTACTTTAAAATAGTTAATATTCTTTAATTAATTTTCTTTTTAACATGCAAGATATTTTTATCTATATTAACTACTATAGCTTTATCCCCTTTTTTCAGATCATCTAAGGCTAAGGCAAGCCATTCTTCTCCTTCTACATAAACAACTCCTTTTTCTCCTTTTTCAATATCGCTTAGTACTTTACATTCTTTATTTAATAACCTATTTAGATCAAAATATTTTTCCTTCTTAAGAATTATTTCAGTAGCAGCTAGAGATATTAACAATAAAAATGAAGATAAAATAAAAATTGAACCTAAAATAAAAATTATTAGATCGTTAAAAATAAAGGAAATATAAATTAAAGCTACTCCTGAAAAAGCTATTGAAAGCGAAATTATAAAACCTAGAAAGCCTATTACTGTAAAATACTGATTAAAAATTCTGATGTACTTTTTACTCTTCAAGCTTTTTAACTTTTAAAACATTTCCTTTAACTTCTACTACTTTAACTTTGCTTCCCTTTGGAATATAAGAATCACTTTCAGCAGTCCATTCTTCTGCTTCAACATTAACTACTCCAGGATTATCTGGAGATATTTCTGTTACTGCGTAACCTATTTTATTTAAGATTAAAGAAATATCATATACTTTTCCTCTTTTCTTAATTGTTTGGGTTATTTTATGTAAATATAGCCCTCCTATCATTGTTAAAACAGCTATAACTGCTGCAATGCTATATTGAGATATTCCTATTTGAAAGAAATGTATATTAGGAAGTTCACCAGGTTTAATATCTGGAGGAGTTATAGGTATATAAAATAAAAGAAAGCCTAAAGCTATAAAAATTCCAGCGGGTATTGCTCCTAATCCTTCACCTATTTTTAATTCTATAGCTAGCAATATTGCTCCTATAATAATCAAAAGAATTGCACCGATAAATACAGGAACTACTGAGTAGCCAATAAAGGTTAAAATCCAACCAACAATTCCTGCAGCAATTAATATTTCAGACTGGGCATAAAGACCTGCTATAAGAGCAAAAGTAGCAATTAAACCAATAAATGTAAGCACAGTTGGATCAGATAGAAAACTTAAAAATCTTGAAACATAATCAGGATAAACAACATTTACATTTTTTGCCCCAATTTCATTTAAAGCTCCTGAAATTGAAGTTGAATTAAGTACTTTGTCTATCAATCCTAATCTATAAGCTTCTTCTGCAGTATAAGATTTTCCTAAGGTAACCATTTCTGCAGCAGCTGTTTTATTTCTATTCCTTGCTTCAGCTAAGCTTTCCATATATTTAGCAAAGGCACTAATAATTTTTCTTTTTGTTTCCTCATCTAAAGCCCCTCCAACTGGTGTAGCTGAACCTATGCTTGTACCTTTTACCATGTAAATTTTAGTTGATGCCATGGCTATGAAAGCTCCTGCACTTGTAGCATGAGCTCCTACAGGAGCTACTAACGTTATTATAGTTAGACCTTTTGCTTCACCTTCTTGTAATTTTTTAATTATATTATCCATGTGAACCGAATATCCACCAAAAGTATTCATCACTATTACATAATATTTTGCATTTTTGCTAATAGCTTCATCAATTGTTCTATGAATAAAATTTTGAGCTCCAGCATCTATAGTTTGATCCAAGGATATAACATAATATTCATCATTAGCATTTATTCCTTTGGTAAATGCCAATAATAAAAATAATGGAATTAAAACTAGAAATAGCTTTAATTTATTCACAAAAAAAAATATAATTTATTAATTATAAAAATTAATCTACTCTTTATTAGTTAAAGTGGTATTGCTTCCTAATGGAATTTCAGGTAATCTTTCCTTTGTTCTAGATTCTGCAACACTCATAGCTTCTTTTAATATTGATTCTGCTTCTTCGCTTGTTACATTATATGCTCCGATCATTCCAGAAGGTCCTTCTGTTTCATATAGCAAACCTGTGAGGTTTTCATTTATAGCTAACAATTCTTTATCAAGCTCAGGTAAAATTCCTCCTAACTTTCCTCTTATAGATTGAATTACACTTATTGCTCCGCTAACTGTAACTGCTACATCTCCTATTGATTGGATTGTTTCTAATCTTAAGGCAACAGACTCAAGAGCAGTTTTGCATCCATCAACTAATCTTATTGTTTTCCTAGTATTTGCTACTTCATTTGCAAATACTTTTGCTCTATCAACTTCATGTTTTAAATAAGCATCTACTACTTTTTCAAATAGTCTTTTATCCTTTTCCCTTAATCTTTCAAGAAGAACATTTAATCTATTTGATTGAATGTTTAATCTATTAATTATTTGGTTTATTCTTTGTTTAAGTGGTGGGCCTGGAAACATTGTATCCTTTATTTTTAAACCTACAGGTTCACCTACAGGCTTTTCCCACTCCTTTTCTAATTTTGCCATGCTGAGAAAATTTAATATTTAAATATTTAAGCCAAAAGTACTTATGAAAAATTTTAAGATATAAAATAAAAAATCTAGAAAACGAAAGATTTAAATTATCTTCCCATAAAAGTATAAAGATGCTCTCTTATGAAATCTAGAAGCAAAGTTAAACTATAAGGCCATGCAACAACTATTTCAATATTAAGCTTGCTTTTTAATTCTTCAATTTTGTTAAATGTTTCTTGGCTTATACCGCTTAAATAATCAATAGGAATAACAATTATGAATTTATATCCCCTTAATGCTAAACTTAGTATTGCTTCTGAAATATCGGGATAACAAAATTCTTCAAAAGCAATTTCAGCTAAATATTTACCTGTCATATTAATTTTTTCAGCAAGATTTAAAAGCATAAAATAAGAAGGATCGTTATTTTCATTTCTTTGCCACCTTTTTATTTCCTCATTTAACTTTTCAAATTCTGACCTGTTTGCTTCTTTACCTAATTCCAAATTAAACTTTAAATTATAATACTCAAGAAGCTTATCCTTTGGATAATCTCTTGGAATATTTCCTTTTGCTAAAAGTATTAAAGGGATCCTTTTCTCTTTTAATATTTCTTTTTCCTTCAACAGCAAACCAGATTCCATAACAAATATTTTGTTATAGATAAATAAATTATTATGAATTGCTCTCTCAATATCTTAAATGGCAAGGATTTCCACTGATTCGGAGCCACATATCGTATTTATTTCTGACCATTGAGAGAAAATATCCTAAAACGCATCCTCATATAGTGGAAATTTTCATTTTAATATAAAAAGAAGCCAAACGATTTTATGATAGCTTTAATATGTCCCTACTTAAATAGAAAATTACACAAAAATTCTCCCTTATCTTCTTTTTAAAAATGATTAGTAATTTTTCTATCATTTAATCTTGCATGTATGTATCCAGCTAATAATAATGGTCTAAAATATATTATGCTATGTAACATAGCTTTCCATAATGAATTACGGCTTACTTGCCAGTATGCAATACCTCGTACGAATTGTTTCTCAGCAGTCTCCTTTTCTCTTAAATGAATGTTATTGGTTTGAATAAACATTGTTTTATATTTTTTGGAAATTGATAAATAAATGTATGTATCCTCAGCACTCACTATTCTTTTGAAAGAATTTTCGTCTATTGTTTCAAAAAGAGCTTTTTTAGAAAAAGCTAACGTTCCTGTAAATGCTTTTAATGTAAATTTAGTTATAAGCCTCGCAACGAGAAGTCTGGGTGAAGGAGGATAAGATTTTCTACCAAAACTTATTAAAGCAACATTGTTTTTACCCACCAGTGGCAAATATTTCTTTATTTTTTCATCCAAGATTATATCGGCAGCAGTATTTAGAATTATATCATTCCTTGCTTCATTAAAACCATGCCATATAAGAAAAGCTACCCTAAAAGCCCATTCAGGAGATGGTTCATTAAGTTCAATAAACTTCGTCTGATTAATGTAACCAAAACGTTTAGCTAACTTCTCAGCAACTTCCAAACTATTATCAGTACATCTGTCAAAAAGCAAAATTACCTCATCTGGTTCTAACCTATAAATAGATGGTAAACTATAATACAAATATCTTTCTTCATTGTGAATCGGTACAATAACGCTGAATTTTTTACACATAAAACATACAAATTATTTTTTATTGCATATATAAGTCTATAATTATTCTTCTAACATATTGCAAAGAATTCAGCATATAAGTACATGTATTAATTTCTATTGTAGTTCTTAGTTGACCATTTTTGCTTTAGATGATGGCAAAGTTGGATATGTTTTCACCATTTATTTGATATTTTTAGGATGTTCTTAAATAATGTTTGAAGAAGAAGTTTAAATAATTTTTGTGATGAGTTATGTTCAATTGATGTTCTAAAACATCTGTTTTATTTATCAAAGAAATAGCTAATTGTTTTCAAAAGGTTTTGTGACTCTGAAACCATTCTTGAATTTTTTATTTTATTAAAAATTAAAAAATTATAAAGAATTATGAAAATAAGAAATGAAAAAGAAAAAATTAATTTAGAAAAAAATAAAAAAATTTATTTTATAAATATTTTCTTGAAATAAATACTGCTATTCCTATTGCTGCTAAAGTAGCTATTACTAAAGCAATTGCATTGAAAGGTATTGTTGAATATCCTGAAATAACTTGAACTTCTCTTACATTATCTGAAGCTATACTTATTGGTTTATATTCTTTGACTACCTTGTTTTCTTTGTTTTCAACGGTAAATTCATATGTTGGTAATTTCTTAACTATTGCTTCACCATAGGATAATGGTTTAACTTCACCTTTTGAAACTTTAAATTCTTGTACACTTCCTCCTCCAGCAACAATTACTAATTTAATTCCTTGTATTTCCCTTGTAGTAACACCATCAGTGGCAACTATATCTATGAAAGCCATTCCTACAGTAGCAAGTTCTGTTTTAACTTTAACTTTAACTGTAGCCTCTTTATCAGCATCAAGACTTAATGTTGAAGGAGTAAATTCAAAGGAAACTCCTTTAACTTCTACAAGTTCGCCTAATTCTATTTTATATGCCTTTCCTGAGAAGGACAATGTGAAAGGTGTTACGTAAGTTTTTACTTTAACATCAAATTCAACTGAACCAGTTGAAGGTACTACTAAAGTATATGTATCAGTACTTATTGAATAATCTCCTACGCGAACAACAAAATCTAGAGCAGCACCAGTATATGTCAAGCCAAACGGTGGGAATGTCCAAGTAGTAGTAGGCATTTCTCCAGCTCCTGTAATATTAGATGTAACAAAGAATCTTATATTGTATATTCCTGGTTTTGCATTTTGTGTTACTAATCTTAATGTTACCTCAGTAGAACCTCCTTTACCTGGTAAAGTAAAGCTCATATTTCTAAAAACATCTCCATCCCATTTGATCCATAAGCCAAATTCTTTTGCTGCTGTAGCTCTATCGAAAAGTGTGAACGTTGGAGTTAAAACCCAAACATTATATGTTTCAAAGTATAAAGTTCTATTTAAGTTATCAGCAGCGGCAGTCTTAAATCTTAACTTTATATCAAATTCTCCGCTTGTTGTCACTTTTGCAGGAACTTGAACTGCTTCAACTCCAATTACTCTTACTTTAACTGTTAAAGTCTTTACAGGACCTCTGGCTCCTGATTCAACAGCTGGTGAATATGGTGGATCTGTTGAAAATGTTAATGTAACATTGTAAACTCCTGGAGGTATTTCAGGAGAGGCTCCCAATGAAACAGGAGGCAAGCTTATTGTTGCTTCGAAGTAATGAGGCATTGTAGGATCTGCGATAAATGCCTGATTTGTAACAGGTGCATCTACCTTTACAACTACATCATCAAGATACACTGCTCTTACTCCATCAACTGTTACTTCTCCAAGTTTAAATTTAAAGAGTAAATAGTTTCCTTTATATGGAAGTAAATCAACCGTACGAGTTTGCAATGTAGTGTTTGGTAAAGGTAAACTAACACTTGCTAATAGAGCACCAGTATTTGCATTTATTATTTCAAGACGCCAATCATAGATAATATCATCAGGATCCATGGATGTTTTATACTTAAAGGTAATATTTGCACCAGTTGCTGTAGGAGGTACATAAACTGGAGCTTTTGTAAGTAATGAAGTATAACCCGTAACGAATGGGTCAGAGGAAGTAGAATCATATAAAAATTGAGCACTGGTTCCATTTATTGCGGTGGGACCAGAAACAAGAGTTACCCATCCAAATACGTCAGATAATGTTACCCAGTTAGCCATACCCAATTCAAAATCTCCGTTATATAACCAGTTAACGGGTCCTGTAACAGAAAGTGTACTAGTGAAAGGTATTGCAGGAGATATGCTTGCAGATAAATAAACATTTCCTCCATAGTAACCATTTGGTATTATTTGGCCAGCAACTTTAAAAGAACCTGTTATCATTGATAGATCTGATACAGCAGGTGATGTTTGTACAACAGCCATATCTACTATTTTAACAGGTAAGAGGAATGAAAACCAAAAATCAGCATAATTTATACTGGATCCCCAAGGATTCTCAAATGGAAATCTAATATAGTCAATAAACACGGTTGTTTGATCGAAATCACCGTCATGAATAAGTTCAAAGGATATTATTACTTCTTTACCTCTATATGCCATTACAGATGAAACCATAGCAAGATCTACTGTAAAAGCTTCCCAATTACCTGTATAGTTTGCTGATGGAATTTGCTGTTGGTATAACACATTATAAGTTGTATTATAAATTCTAAACCATACTCTATCACCAGGATTGCCTGGTGGAACATTAGGTATATCAGTTGGGGATATACTATATCTGAAAGTAAATAAATACGAGGGAGAGGTTGGTGGTAACCAAATCTTTTGACGTAGCCATACATTACCTGTATAGGCAACTGTAGGAGCTACCAATTTTGCTGAATATGGTGGTGAATTGATCCAAGGATTAAGTGGATCAATATAATAGTTTGTATCCAATTCTACATTAGAAGTAAAATTCCAGCCAAGCGGATATAATTTTCCTCCCACTACTTTGGTCAATATTTCGTTAAAGTCACCGTTAAAGACATAATCTGAAAAATATGCCATAACATAAGGATAATAAAATGAAGGAGTTACAGTACTTGCTACAGCAATTTTTACTTTTGCTTCAAATACCCCATGGGACTTTAATAAACCTCCAGTATATAATGGATCTGGAGCATCTAAACTAACACTAAATCCAGCTGGTTGCGATAGCCAAGAAGGTAAAACTCTACTTAAAGCAACAGTTCCAACGTATCCTGCTTGTGAAATAGCCAACACAGGTACTGTTAAAGTCGTTCCTGCTGCAGTAGTAATTTCATAAGGATATCCTTTTAATCTAAATAAAACAAGATGTCCAACCATCTGAACATTAGCAAAATTAGAATAAAATTCTTGCGCTCCACTTGTAACCTTTACTCTAAAAGCAAATATGCCAGATAATACACCTGCAGCATGAGTAATATTGAAAGTTAAAGTTTTGGTTTCACCTGCAGCTAAAGTAGTACTAGGTGGCAGATCTACTACTAGTCCTGCAGGCCATCCAAATGGCGTATCAAGTGAAAAGCTTATGCTACCACTAAATCCTCCTAAAGATTTAACAACTATATAACCTGTATCTTTATCATATACAGGATCTCCTGTAACTGCATCATAATATATTGGAGCATTATAATGAAGCCAAAACGTTGTGTTATGCGGTGCAGGATATTTACTTATTACTTTAACACTTACAGAAGGCTGTGCTTCAACTTTTTTTACATCATAGTTGTATGCAGGTATTAAAAGTATTGCTATTACAAATGCTACTATTAGTATTTTTCTAGTTGACATTGATAAAAGAACAGCTTATGGATTTATAAATTTTAAAGTATTTTATTCTTTACAGTTTAACGATAAAAATTTCAAGCAAAACCGAATGAATAAATTTCTTTTATAATATTATTAATTATGCTAAGGGAATTAATAAAAAACAGGGAAATATTAATTGCTCCAGGAGTATTTAATCCTATAACAGCTTTGCTATGTAAAAAAATGGGATTCGAAGTTTTATATTTTTCAGGAGCTTCATTTTCAGGAAGCCTAGCTTTACCAGATCTAGGAATGATCACTTTAACAGAAGTTGTAGAAGAAGTTAAAAAAATAACATCAATAGTAAATTTGCCTTTAATAGTAGATGCTGATACAGGTTTTGGGGAAACAATAAACGTTTATAGAACAGTAAAAGAATTAGAAAGAGCAGGTGCTTCAGCTATACAAATAGAAGATCAAGTTATGCCTAAAAAATGTGGACATTTAGAAGGAAAAATTTTAGTTAAAGAAGAAGATATGGTAAAAAAAATTAGAATGGCTATTGAAGCAAGAAAAAGCGAAGATTTTTTAATAATTGCAAGAACTGATGCAAGAACTGTTGAAGGATTGGAAAGAGCTATAGAAAGGGCTAAAATTTATGTTGAAGCAGGAGCAGATATGATCTTTCCGGAAGCATTGGAAAGCTTAGAGGAATTTAAAGAATTTGGGAAAAATATAAAAGTTCCTTTGGTAGCAAACATGACAGAATTTGGAAAAACCCCTTATATAACTGTTGAGGAATTTAAAGAAGCTGGATATAAAATTGTTCTATTTCCAGTAACACTTTTAAGAGTTTCTTTATATGCTATGAAAGAAGTATTAAAAGAAATAAAGGAAAAAGGAACACAAAAGTATTTTTTAGATAAAATGATGTCAAGAAAAGAATTTTATGATTTAATTGATTACTATTCATATATAAATTTGGATAAGAAAGTAGCTAATTATTTACACCAAAAATAAATTTAAAAAAATTTAATATATAGTAATGAGCGAAGTTATACAATATTTAAGAGTACCTAAGGGATTAGAAAATGTACTTGTAGATAAAACCACAATATCAGTAAGCGATCCAGAAGGATTTTTGCTATATAGAGGTTATGCAATAGATGATGTTGCTGAAAATTCGTTTTTTGAAGAAACAGCATATTTAATTTTGTTTGGAAAAGTACCAAATGAAGAAGAATTAAGTGATTTTATTTCAAAATTAAAAAGAGAAAGGGAAGTACCTTTTGAGATTTATGAAATATTTGAAAAATTAAAAGGAAAATATTTAGTACCGATTGATTTGCAAAAAATTGGAGTTTCATTATTAGCTGCTTATGATGAAACATGGTATGCTCAAACAAAAGAAGAGTTATATTTAAAAGCTATAAGAATTATTTCAAAACTTGCTACTATAACAGCTAATGCTTATAGAATTGTATATAAAAATTTAAAGCCTGTTGAACCAAGATACGATTTAAATCATGCTGAAAACTTTCTCTATATGTTAAATGGAAAAGAACCTGATCCTCTTTATTCAAAAATTTTAGACGTTACATTAATACTTTACATGGATCATGATTTTAATGCATCAACATTTACTGCAAGAGTTACAGCATCAACATTAACAGATATTTATTCATCCATAGCTTCAGCTCTAGCAGCCCTAAAAGGACCTTTACATGGAGGGGCCAATGAAAAAGCAACTGAAATGATTTTAAAAATAAAAGATGAAAAAGAAGCTGAAGAATATATTTTAAGTTCATTAAAAAAGAAGGAAAAAATAATGGGTTTTGGGCATAGAGTATATAAGAAAGTTGATCCAAGAGTACCTATAGCTAAAAAATTATTCTTAAAATTAATAAAAAGAAAGCCTGAACTTGAAAATATGTATAGAATAATGTTAAAGTTTGAAGAAGTTATGTGGAGGGAAAGACAAATACCTCCCAACATAGATTTTTGGGTTGGTCCTTTATACTATGGAATAGGTTTAGATATTCCTTTGTATACTCCCTTATTTGCTTTAGGAAGAATTGTTGGTTGGACTGCTCATTATATCGAACAATTACAAGATAACAGAATAATAAGACCAAAGGCTGAATATGTTGGACCAACAAATTTAAAGTTTCCTTACCAAAGAAAATTATTGGATAAAATATAAGGAGTAAATTTTAAAATTTAACCAAAATTAATTTTTTCTGTGAAATTAATTGTTACTGAGAAATATAAACAAGCTTTAAATATAGCTAAAGCATTAGGGAAATATAAGATAATAAACAAGCGTTATCTGAATAAAAATATTAAAATAATAATATCGCCAAATTACATTATTCTTCCTTTGCTGGGTCACATTACAGAATATGATACAATATATAATTTAAAAGATTGGAGTTTTTATTCTGTTCTTGAAATATTAAGAAACAAAAATAGTATAGTTAAGATAATAAAGGAAAAAAGTTATGAAGAAGCGATAAAAGATTGGGCTAAAAAAGCAGATGAAATAATTATAGCTACAGATAGTGATGAAGAAGGAGAAAATATTGGTTTAGAAGTAATAGAAATTTTAAAAAATAATAACATTCAAAAAAGGATCAAAAGGTTATGGTTAACTACAACACTTCCAGATGAGATATTAAATTCTTTAAAAAATCTAAGAGAATTTAGAATGTCTCTTGCTCTTTCTGTAGAAGCTAGAAGGAAAATAGATGCTTTAACTGGTTTCTCTGGAACTAGAGAATTGACTTTAAGATTTTCAAATGAAAAATACAAGGATATATTTAGCTTTGGAAGAGTTCAGACTGCTACTTTATGGTTAATAGTTCAAAGGGAAAGGGAGATTTTAAATTTTAAACCAGAAAAATATTGGAAAATAAAATTAAATGTTTTAAATACAAATTTTATTTATCAAGAAAATCAAATATTTAATAAACAAAAAGCCTTTGAAATATATAACAAAATTAAAAATTCAAAATATATAAAAATATTAGAAGTTAAAGAAGAAAGACAAAAATTAAATCCTCCAGTTCCTTTGAATACGAATAAAATGCTTGAAGTAGCTTCAAGAATTCTTAACATTTCTCCAAGTAAGGTAATGGACTTGGCTGAGGAATTATATCTTGAAGGAATAATTACGTATCCAAGAGTTGATAATCAAAAATATAGTGAAAATTTTAACCATGAAGAAAATTTAAAAAGATTAATAAATTCAAATTTTTCTAATTATATTCAAAAATTAATAAATAATAAATTTTTTTATCCAACAAAAGGAAAATATGTTGAAGATCATGAACCAATTACACCAATAAAAGGAATTAAAAATTATAAAAATGAATTAGGATATAAACTTTATGAAATTATATTAAGACATTATTTATCAATTTTAAGTCCTCCTGCAACAATATTAAAAATAAAAATTATAGGAGAAGTTGAAGGAGAAAAATTCATAGCTGAAGGAGAAAAGATCCTAAGTAAAGGTTTTTTAGAAATATTTTATTCCAAATATGAAGAAAAGTATATAGATGATTTTAAAATTAACAATTTTTACAAAATAAATAAAATAAAATTAGAAGAAAAGCAAACAAGACCGCCAAATAGATATACAGAAAGTTCTTTAATTGCAAAAATGGAAGAGGTAAATATTGGAACAAAGAGTACAAGACCGTATATAATAGAAATATTGAAAGAAAGAGATTATATTAATAAAAAGGGAAGAACGCTTTATCCTACAGAGAAAGGAAATAAGCTTATAGAAATTTTAGAAAAAGTTTGGGGTAACTATATTACACCAGAATTTACTTCTAAAGTTGAAGAAAAAATGGAGAAAATAGCTAAGGGAGAAATTTTTTGGGAAGATGTTGTTGAAGAAGAAAGAAAACAATTTCTTGAAGCAATTTTAAAATTAAGGGAAAATTTTAAAATTTGAAGTCTTGTATTTTCAATCTTTCTTTAACGAATCTTTCAATTATATGCCTTATTATTACTTCTAAAGGAGTGCCAGGATTGAAATTCCCTGTAACACCTATTGCTTCTAATTTTGGTTTATCTTCTTCAGGAATTATTCCTCCTCCTATAACTAATATATCACCTGCTCCCTTATTTTTTAATTTCTCAACTACAGCTGGAAAATGAACCATATGGGCTCCATTCATAGAACTTAAAGCTACTATATCAACATCTTCATCTATTGCAGTTTGAACTATTTGATCTACAGTAGCTAATATACCTGAATATATTACTTCCATCCCGACGTCTCTAAATGCTCTTATTAATACATGAACTCCTCTATCATGAGCATCTAGACCTGGTTTTGCAACTAATATTTTAATTTTTTTTGGTAAAGAATTTACTATTTCCCTATAATAAGTCAGGCTCTTTCCACCCTCCATAGATCTCTCTACCAATATCCATTATTTCTTGAAGTGTAGCATAAGCTTTTACAGCTTTTAATATAGGATATACAATGTTAATACTTGGATCAAGAAAAGCCCTTCTAACTTCTTCTAAAGCTTCTTTGACTTTTTGATTATCTCTATTCCTTTTAACTTCTTCTATTCTTTTCCTTTGAATTTCTTCAACTTTTGGATCTGTTCTAAATATTTTATATATTTTTTCTTCTTTATTTATGAATTCATTTACTCCAACTATTATTGATTCTTTATTTTCAACTTTTAAAGCTTGTCTATAAGCATTTTCTATTATTTCTCTTTGAGGATAACCTTTCTTAATTGCTTCAACCATTCCTCCAAGTTCTTCTATTTTATCAAAATATTTATAGGCTTCTTCTTCCAATCTATCTGTAAGCCATTCAACATAATAAGAACCAGCTAAAGGATCTATTACTGCATCTACGTTAGTTTCATAAGCTATTATTTGCTGAGTCCTTACAGCTATCAAAGCAGCTTCTTCTGTTGGTAAGCATAATGCTTCATCATAAGAATTCGTATGTAAACTTTGAGTACCTCCAAGAACAGCTGCTAAAGCTTCTATTGTAGTTCTTATTATATTATTTAATGGTTGTTGCCATGTTAAAGAAACTCCTGAAGTTTGTGTATGGAATCTAAGAAGTAATGCTCTTGGATTTGTTACGCCATACCTTTCTCTTAACACTTTGCTCCATATTCTTCTTGCAGCTCTAAATTTTGCAATTTGTTCAAAGAAATCCATTGTAGAATTGAAGAAAAAGGAAATTCTTTGAGCAAATTCATTAGGATTAAGACCAGCTGAAATTCCCAATTCAACATAAGTAAATCCGTCCATTAAAGTAAAGGCTAATTCTTGAATAGCATTGGCTCCTGCTTCTACCATATGATAACCGCTAACGCTTATATAGTTCCATTTTGGAACATGTTTGGTACAAAATTCCATTATATCTCTAATTATCCTTAAATGAACCTCAGGTGGATATGCCCATTCCTTTTGAGCTATGTATTCCTTAAGAATATCATTTTGAATTGTTCCTCCTAATTTTTCAAAAGGTATTCCTTGCTTTTCAGCTACAGCTAAATACATTGCAAATATAACAACTGCAGGAGCATTTATGGTCATTGAAGTAGTTATTTGATCTAAAGGAATGTCTTTAAACAATATTTCCATATCTTTTAAAGTAGATATACTTACACCCATTTTACCTACTTCACCAAAAGCTATTGGAGAATCACAGTCATAACCGTATAATGTAGGCATATCAAAAGCAATGCTTAAACCAGTTTCTCCATGTTCAAGCAAAAACTTTAATCTTTTATTGGTATCTTCAGGAGTACCAAAGCCACTAAATTGTCTTATTGTCCATAGTCTACCTCTATACATCGAAGGATAAACTCCTCTAGTAAATGGAAAACATCCTGGAAAGTTAAGATCTTCCAAATAATCAATATGCTTTATATCATAAGGAGTATAAACAGGTTTAAGTTCGATTCCTGAAGCAGTCTCAAACCTAGATTTTCTTTCAGGATTTTTCTTAATCCAAGGTTCATAAACTTCCTTTCTCCATTTTTCTTCTTCAAATTTTATTTTTTTGATTTCTTCTTCATTATATAACTTTGATATTCTTTCTCTTTTTTCATAAATTTCTTTAAGCTTCAATTTCCAATAACCTTTGGGAAATTCTTTAAATAATTTATATTCGCTTGCTAACATTTCAATTTATTAATATTATTTGTTTTTAATAAATATATCAAATGAAATTAGAAGAAATAAAGGAAGGAATTCTTAACAATGATAAAAGAGCTATTGCTAAGGCTATTACAATGATCGAAGAAAATAAGTCAGAGATTTATGAAGTATTGAAAGATTTTAAAGAATTTATGGGTAGGGCTAAGGTAATAGGAATTACTGGTCCACCAGGTGTTGGAAAATCTACTTTGATTTCCAGACTTATAGCTGAAGGATTAAAACGAGGTGAAAAAATTGGAGTATTGTTAGTTGACCCTTCATCTCCTATTTCTGGAGGAGCACTGTTAGGAAATAGGGTAAGAATGATAGAAAATTCTACACATGAAAATGTATATGTAAGAAGTTTTGCTACAAGAGGATGGATGGGAGGATTATCAAGACCAATATCTGAAGCAATAAATATACTAGAGGCAAGTGGCAAAAGCATAATCTTCATTGAAACGGTAGGAGCTGGTCAAATAGAAACTGAGATAGCTAAAAAGGCTGATATTGTATTGGTAGTTTTAATGCCTTATTCAGGAGACGAAATTCAAGCCTTAAAAGCAGGATTGATGGAGATAGGAGATATTTATGTTATTAATAAAAGTGACTTGGATAAAGTTAGAAATTTGCATGTTATATTAAGAACGACGCTAGGGGTTGAAAAAACGAAAAGAACAATATATGTATCTGCATTGTATAATGAAGGAATAAAGGAATTATTTGACTTAATAAACTCTTGTTGGGATGAATATGTAAAAACTGGAGAAATAGAGAAGCGAAGAAAGGAAAGAATAAAAAATGAATTAATTGAAACTATAAATGATTTGATGCAAAGATTTATAAAATACTTTATAGCAAAGAATAATTTAATTCAAGAATTGGCTGAGAAAATTTATGACAAAAGAATTACATTAGTTGATGCAAAGAGAATTTTAATTGATGAATTAAATAAAAAATTCAGTTTAAGTTAAGGATTTATTATTTCTCAATATTTTAGCATTATGGAATTAAAATATGAAAATATAATAGTAGAGAAAAAGGAAAATATAGGAATAATAAAAATCAATAGACCTGCCAAATTAAATGCCTTAAATAAATTAGCTGTTGAAGAAATTGTAGATGCATTAAAAAAATTTGAAGAAGATAATGAGGTAAGAGCAATAATAATTACCGGAGTAAAGCATTTTTCTGCAGGAGCAGATTTAAATGAAATGATAAAACTTTCTCCATTAGAAGCAGTTGAAAATAGCCCTATGGCAAAATGGGAAAAACATTTAGCCTTCATAAGTAAGCCAATAATAGCTGCAGTAAATGGCTATGCTGTAGGCGGAGGATTAGAACTAGCTTTAAGTTGCGATATTATTATAGCAGGAGAAAGTTCAATGTTTGGTCAACCAGAAATAAATTTGGGTTTAATGCCAGGTGCTGGCGGAACACAAAGATTAGTTAGGACGATTGGAAAATATAAAGCAATGGAGCTTGTTTTAACAGGTAGATTAATTACCGCAAAAGAAGCATATGAATTAGGATTGGTTAATAAAGTAGTTCCTGATGAACTTGTTTTAGATGAAGCAATGAAAATAGCAAAGGAAATTTCTAAAAAGCCAATTTTGGCTATAAAATTAATAAAAGAAGCAATAAACGCAGCACTTGAGACAAATTTAAAGGAAGGATTAAATTTTGAAAGAAAACTATTTTGTTTATTACTATCAACAGAAGATGCAAGAGAAGGAATAAAAGCTTTTTTAGAGAAAAGAGAACCTAAATTTGTAGGTAAATAAAAATGTCAAACATATTATATGAAAAAAAGGAAGGAATAAGCGAAATAACAATAAATAGACCTGATGTTCTTAATGCACTAGATGAGATGACTTTAACAGATCTGGAAAAATGCTTAGAAGATTCAAGGAAGGATGAAAATGTTAGATGCGTAGTAATAACAGGAAGCGGAAGAGCTTTTTGTGTAGGTATAGACTTGAAATTTGTGAAATCTTGGCTAGATAAAGGAGAAAGATTTCCTGCTGGAGATATGCTGAGAAAATATTTCAACAAGATAATTTTAAGCATTGTTACTTTGCCAAAACCAGTTATAGCATCAATAAATGGAGTAGTAGCAGGTGCAGGCTTAGGAATAGCCTTTGCATGTGATTATAAAATAGCTTCAAATAAGGCTAGATTTGTGGAAGCGTTTATTAATGTTGGATTAATACCTGATAGTGGCACTGTTTACTTTTTACTAAAGAATTTGAATCTTTCTAAAGTAATGGAATTTGTAACTTTAGGAGGAGAAATCAGTGCTGATGAAGCATTTAAATTAGGATTGGTTAATAAAGTCGTTGAGCATGAAAAACTTAAAGAAGAAACAATGCAAATTGCTAAGAAATATGCAGAAATGCCCACAAAGGCTATAGCTTTATCTAAAAAATTAATTTATTATACTTATTATAAAAGTTTAGAAGAAGTTCTAGAATATGAAGCATATTTACAAGAATTGGCTGCCTCAACCGAAGATCATATGGAAGGATTAAAAGCTTTTTTGGAGAAAAGAAAGCCTGTATTCAAAGGGAAATAACTATACCTTCAGCTGCTAAGAACATAAAGAGCAAAGCTAAAAATAAGAATAAAACAATTAGAGATAATAATCTAATATGTGTATTCAAATATCTATCTATATTTTTTATATATCTTTTACTTATAAATTGATAAATAGTTATAAGGTAAGCTATTAAACCAAAAATCATTCCTAAATTTAATGTTATATTTTTTAATTCAAAAATATTTATCCTATACAAATGAAGTAAATATAAACCCATAAAAATATTTATAGTTGCAAATATAATAATGAAAATTAAACTTTTATTATATATTTCATTAACAAATATAGCCTTAATATTTTCACCTTGTTTTCTTATCCTCAAACCTAAATGAAATATTCCTAAAGCATATGAAAACCATAGTATTGCTGCTATAAAATGCAAAGAAAGAACAATTAGCTTTTCCATAAGATTATTTATTTTTAAAATAAATATTTATTATTTTTTTCATTTATGATAAGATAATGAGAAATGTAGTAATTGTTGATGCAATAAGGACTCCTATAGGAAAATATGGTGGTGCTTTAAAATATGTTAGGCCTGATGATATGGTAGCTTTGCTTTTAAGAAAAATTGTCGAAAGAAATAACCTTGACCCTAAATTAATAGATGATGTATATATAGGCTGTTCTAATCAAGCAGGAGAAGATAATAGAAATATTGCAAGAATGGCAATAATACTTGCAGGATTACCAATAGAAATACCTGGATGTACAGTAAATAGACTATGTGGTTCTGGATTAGAGGCTATAACAATAGCAGCTTCAATGATAAAAAACGGCATTGGAGATATTTATATAGCTGGAGGGGTAGAAAGCATGTCCAGAGCACCTTTTGTTATACCTAAATCAGAAGAACCTTTTCAAAGAAATTTGCAAATTTTCGATACAACTATTGGCTGGCGTTTTGTGAATCCTAGATGGCCAAAAGAATATCCTCCAATATCTATGGGTGAAACAGCAGAAAATTTAGCTGAAATGTATAAAATAAGTAGAGAAGAACAAGACCTATTTGCTTATAATAGCCATATGAAAGCTACCAGAGCTACAAATGAAGGAAAATTCAAAGATGAAATTATTCCAGTTGAGGTTACCGATCCTAAAGGGAATAAAACAATAGTAGATAAGGACGAGCAAATAAGACCTGATACGAGCTTAGAAAAATTAGCTAAACTTAAACCTGTATTTAGACCCAATGGAACAGTAACAGCAGGAAATAGCTCAGGAATAAATGATGGAGCAGCAGTAGTTTTACTAATGGAAGAAAATAAAGCTTATGAATTAGGATTTAAGCCTATATTAAGAATTGTAAGCTGGAATACAGCAGGAGTTAATCCAAATATAATGGGCATAGGTCCTGTTCCTGCAACTAGAAAATTGTTAAACAGATTAAAGCTTTCATTAGATAAAATAGATTTGATAGAAATTAATGAAGCTTTTGCAGCACAAGTATTAGCTTGTCTAAGAGAATTTCAAATAGATCCTCAAGATGAAAGACTAAATCCTAATGGAGGAGCAATAGCTCTTGGCCATCCACTTGGGTGCTCAGGTGCAAGAATAACAACAACTTTATTCCATGAAGCTAAGAGAAGAAAAAATGTAAATTATTGTTTAGCTACAATGTGTATAGGAGTAGGTCAGGGTATTAGCTGTTTATTTGAGAGAATTTAGGTCAACATTAACAAAATCTATTCCAAAATTCTTTGAAATACCTTCCACTATATCACTCTTAACCTTTTCTATATTTATATCATATCCTAGTTCTTTTTTCATACTAGTCATAAGATCTGGAGATAAGCCGCAAGGTCTAATTTTATAGAAATAGCTTAGATCGGTATTAACATTTAAAGCAAAACCATGATAAGATACAAAGTTTTTCAAAGCTATACCAATAGAGGCTATTTTTTTATCGTTAATCCATACACCCGGCAATTTGCTTTCTTGATCACATTTTAAACCATATTTTAAAAGAGCATAAGATAGCGATTTTTCAATTTTCTTAACAAATTCTTTAACATCCAAGTTTAAAGCTTTAAGATCAAAAATTAAATAACCAACAAGTTGTCCTGGGCCATGATAGGTTACGTCTCCGCCTCTTTCAACATAATATATAGGAGCAGCTTTTTCTAAGATGTTTGCTTCGTTTCCCCTTTTTCCAATGGTAAATACATGCTCATGTTGAAGTAAAATTAGGGTTTCTGGAATTTCATTCTTTAATCTTTTTTCTACTAAAAAGTGTTGCAATTCAAGGGATTTTTTGTATTCAAGAAAATCAAAATTAAGTAAATATCCCTTCATTTATTTAAAATATGTATTGCTTTTTTTAAAGCATTTTCTGCAGCTTCCATTATTGCTTCAGTTAAAGTTGGATGAGGATGCATTACAAAAGATAGATCTTCTAATGTTGCACCCATTTCAAGAGCTAAAGCAATTTCTCCACTTAAATCTGAAATTCCTTCACCAATAGCTTGCACACCTAATATTACATTTGTTTTTTTATCAGCTATAATTTTTACAAATCCTTCAGAAGTTCCATAAGCAAGAGCTCTTCCAAGGGCTGTGAAAGGAAACTTGCCAATTAATATTTCTCTATCTTTAATTTCTCCTTCATTTAACCCTACTGAAACAATTTCAGGATCTGTAAAATATACCGAAGGTATAGCTCTATAATCATAAGCACTTTTTAAACCAGAAATTACTTCAGCAGCAATAATTCCTTGCTTTGATGCTCTGTGAGCTAAGAAAGGAGGACCTGTTATATCTCCTATAGCATAAATGTTAGAAATGTTTGTTCTTTGAAATTCATCTGTAATTATAAATCCTTTATTGTTCCTAGCTACTTTAACATTTTCAATATTTAAACCTTCAACATTAGGTTTTCTTCCTACACTTAATAAAACTTTATCTACAATTATTTCTTTAATACCATCCTTGGTATTTACGATAGCTTTTACTTTATCGTTGCTTATCTTTATTTCATTAACAGTAGAGCTTAAGAAGATCTTTGCTCCTCTTCTTTCCATAGATCTCCTTAAATATTCAGAAACTTCTCTATCAAAACCTGGTAAAAGCTGATCCATAATTTCAACAACATACACATTACTTCCTAAATTTAAGAAAGCACATCCAAACTCTAAACCTATAGCACCACCTCCTATTATTAATATTTCCTTTGGTATTTCTTTTAATTCCAAGGCATAAGTTGAATCTATTACATATTTTCCATCAATTTTTATGTTAGGCAATTCAGAAGGTAAAGAACCAGTAGCTATTATTATGTTTTCAGAGTAAATTTCTTCTCCTGTTTCCCTAATATTTAATTTATTATGATCAACAAAAGAAGCTGTGCCTTTAAAAATTTCAACTGAATATGAATTTAAAAGATAATTAATACCTTTACGTAATCTTTCAAGAATCTTTTCTTTCCATTCTTGAATTCTTTTAAAATCTAATTTAGGTTCTGAAATTTCTAAACCTATTTCTCTTAACCATTTTATTTTTTTAAATAAATGAGCTACATGAATTATTGCCTTTGTAGGAATACAACCATAGTTTAAACATACTCCACCAATTTTATCTTTTTCTATCAAAGCAACTTTTTTACCAAGCTGACCTAATCTTATAGCAGCTACATATCCTCCTGGTCCTGCACCTACAATCGCAACATCGTATTTTCTCATAAAATGAAATTAATAATAAAAAATAAATAATATATTTGAAAATGGTAGAAGAAGCAAATATTAAGTACATATTAACAATATTTGATAACATTAGAGCTGTAAATCCTAAGGAAATAGAGTCATTATATTACGGTTTATCCTCAGTAAGAGTAATAGTACCTAGTGGGGAAGGAAGATCTAAAGGAGCATTAAGTATAGCATGCAGTGAAATAGCTAAAATGAACAAAGGTAAAATAATACTTGATAGAAGCGATATTGGATTTCCTGGAAGAGATCTATATGAAGCAGCCCCAGCAATAAGAAATAAATATGGTCCTATGAGTCTTCTTATAAATTCAGGAAGCGGAAAAGCACTTATTCCTTTAATAGATGCACAAAAATTAGGTCAATATATAACTGAAACAGGAAACATAAGGGATTATAGAATAGATGTTGTTACTTCTGATCCTGAATCACCTATAGGCAAGTTAGGTTCAAGGTACGGCTCCGTAGTTAACTTAAAAGGACAGGTTATATATGAAAACTTTTCAGAAATTAAAGAATTTAGAGAAACAGGCATTCTTACTGATATTTTTGAACTTGGAAGTTTAGTTTTATATCAAGCTATAGCAGAAGCAATGAATAAAGATGCATCAGCGGATGCTATTTTTTCAATAATTGAAAATATATTTAAAGAAATACAAGAAATGCTTGAAGATAAGAATTCTATTGAATTTATAAAAAGAATTGTAGATGACTTAGAAAAAAGGTCTTTATGCTTTATGGGAGGATTAGGTAGCGGATTAGAAGTAGCAAGAATGACTGCTGTTAGAATAGGTCATATAAAGAGAGTTTTAGGAGATTCTGTTTATGTAATCAGAGATGTAAACCTTCCTGTACCTAGGCCAGGAGATATATTTATCGTTATATCTTATAGCGGAGAAACAGAAGTTGTTGTAGGTTGGTGCAAAAACTTTAAAAAGATGGGTGGTAAAGTTATATCAGTTGTTGGAAATAAAAATTCCTCAATTTATTCTTTATCAGATTATTCTTATGTTATAAATTCTCCATATGTTAAAGGAGAACCGAACAGATTTTATCTTAAAGCTGCATTTTTATTAAGTCCTTTACCTTTATTTTTAGCGGAAAGAATAGAGAAAAGAGGATTAAGATTGCCAGATTATATTTTGCGGTGGTATCACTCAATAATTTCAATTATTTAAAATAAATTATTATTTATTATTTTAAAATAATATTTTATGAAATATAGATTGCTTGATTTATTAGCATGTCCGCATTGTAAAGATTGGCCTTTAAGTTATATAGTGTTTAATGAAACACATTATGAATATAAAGAATTAAAAGTCCAAACACCTTTTTGTAAGGATTATTGCGGTTTAAAGGTAGATTATTTAAACAAAATAGATATTACAACTATTAATTGCACTGAATGCATAAAAAGAGAGATTGTTGAAGGAATTATAATTTGTAATAAATGCAATAGATGGTATCCTATAATTGATGAAATTCCTATAATGTTACCAGATGAATTAAGAAATGAAAAAGAAGACAAAGAATTCTTGAAGAAATGGAAAGAAAAAATACCCGAAAAAATACTTATATCTGGTTTACCCTTTCATCTTTAAAAATCAATTTTCTTCAAACTCTACTAAAATATTTCCTTGATAACCGCATTCTGTACAATAATACATTGGAGGCATTAACCATTCCAATGAATGTAACCTTATAATATTTTTACCTTTACAAGAAGGACATCTTAAATCATATCGCTTACCTCTTTTTGCAGATTTAATTATATCTTTTAACGTCATTCTACAGTAATATTACTTTCAGGATAACCCATATTAATTAAAATGTTTTTTACATTAATTCTATGATCACCTTGTAATTCGATCTTACCATTTTTATAAGTACCTCCACATGCAAGTTTTGTTTTAAGTGTACGGGCTATTTCTGGAGCAACATCATCTGATACACCTTCTATTATGGTAACATCCTTACCAAACTTTCTTTTTTCAATTCTTATTCTAATTCTTTTTTGTTCTTTATCTAATGATTCAAGTATTTCACTAAATTCATCAAGAGATAGATTTTCGCTCAAATTTTCACCCTCCATGCCTGTTTATTATTATTATTCAATATTATGTTATTTGCTTTTTGCATACGTTATTTTAATTTTATTTTTAAAACTTTATAAATTTTATTGATGAACAATCTTAAATAGCAATAAATTTACAAAAAATTAAAAGCTTTCTCTTTAAGAATGGAATTATTCCTTAGTATAAAAAGCTTATATTATAGCTATAATGAATTTTTTAATCATGACAGAATATCAATGCATAAAGTGTGGTAAAAAAATAACTTATGAAGAAATTAAAGAAAGAAGCATAATCGTAAGAAATTTCTCATGTATTTATTGCGATTCAAAAATTTTAATCAAAAGTAAAAGACCTGCTGCGAAAATAATAAAAGCTGATTAACTTAGCTTTTAGGTTTTATTTTTTTATAAAGAAGACTAACACATTCAAAAATTATTTTAGAAGCTAATATTGAAGTCAAACCATTATCGTATAATGGTGATACTTCTACAATGTCAAGTCCCTCTACTTTTTTATCCAAAATGTTTTTAACAATATCTAAAAAATCCTTAAAACTTATCCCATAAGGTTCAGGCGTTCCTACGCCAGGTGCAATAGAAGGGTCAAAAACATCCATATCTACTGAAATGTAAATTTTTTTCGAAGAATTTACAATATGAGATAATTCATTTATCACATCTTTTTTATTTTCATCTATTTCTTCCATTGAGAATATTTTTAAATCATGCTTCGTAGCAAAATTAAATTCTTCCTTTGAAAAAGCTCTGCTACCAATATATATAATATTTTTGATTCCTAAATCTTCATAAATTCTCCTCATAATAGTTGCATGACCATATTTTATGCTTATAGGATACTCGTCTCTTAAATCCAGATGAGCATCAAAGCATATTATTGTATCAGGTTTTATGCTCCTTACAATTCCGTAGGTTATTGAATGTTCTCCTCCTATACAAACTGGTATTTTATTTTCTCTTTTAATATCTTCTATAACTAAAGAAATTCTTCTTAATGCTTCTTCAATTTTGATTCCAACTACATCTATATCTCCTATATCATAAAAATCAACATCTTCGAAATACATCTTAGATAACAAACAATAAGTCTCTATATTTATTGATACATCTCTAATATAAGAAGGAGCAAACTTTGTACCTGGTCTGTAAGTAATCGTATTTTCATAAGGAATACCAATTATTACATACTTTGCTTCTTTAAAAGATTTTTGTATTCCGCAGAATTCCTTATATAATTTATTTATAAAAAAATAACTAGGGAATTTAATATCTATACTCACTTCTTAGTTTTAAAAAGTTCTTTTTTCTTTTTGTAAGTTTTATGAGAGAAATTAAAGAAAATAATAGCCAAAGTTAAGATGATCAGTGCTAAAATTAGATTATCGAATACGTATTTATTTATATTATTTGCTTGAGCTACCTTAATGCTAATATTTAATTCTGGTTCAGATGTAAAGTTAAGCATTATTATTTTGCTTGTTTTATAATTTTCAGCTTCAACAAGAACTTTATATGAACCTAAATACAGATTATAAAAGGAAACTTTTTCGCCAATTTTTTTATCGATTAATGTTTCATTACCTTTAAGATTAACATAATAGAGATAAACATTTGCCGATGGATCGCCAGTATCTATATTTAGTCTAAATCCTACAGGTAAAGTAATGTTTATCATTGTTAACGTTTTATTTAATGCAATAAATCTAGAATAAATGTTAATGCTTTCATACAACGGATTTATGAGATAAGAAGATATGTAGTAATTCCCTGGATATATTTCTAATGTTTGATTCTTAATTTCTCCTACTTTTAGAATATTTGTCTTATTAAATTGATCTTGGATTATAATATATCCTTTCAATTGTCCTTCAAACGTAGAGTAGTAAGTTAAATTGAATTGTACTTTTATTTTATTTATTGTAACCTCCAATGTATTATTAGAAGGTAATAATTCAACAGGTACTTTAGCTACTAAAATATCTCGGTAAATTTTCAATTCAAATTTTGATTTCGCAGGTATATTAAGCAATGTAACATTTCCTTCAGTACCTGTAAATGTATTGTATAAGTCATGAATTGATACTTTAAGACCTTTAGCTTCTTTACCATCATCATATTTAACTTTTAAAGTAAGATTTCCTAAATAAGCAGTATAATTATAAGAAGATTTAATTTCTTTGGTTAGATCCAGTATAGGCTCTGGTTCAACTGTTAAGTTCACACCATATAGTTGAAAAACAAGATTATATTTTAAAGGAGGAAGATATTTTAATTCAAACTTATTTGTTAAAGAAGAATACGAATCCAATACTTCATTATTATAAACTAAATTAAGAAAAACGTTTTTTATTTCCTTTTCGTTTTGGTCAAAAATATAAATTGTACTATTATATAAATTAGTCCTAATTGTAAATGAAGGCAAAGTGCCATTTATATTTATTTTTGTTTCGCTAACGGTAAATTTTTTATGTTTAACAATAATAACATATTCCCCAAAAGGAATTTCAGATATATGAATTGAGCCAGCCTGAGAAGTTTTATTAATGTTAATGTTTCCTTCTTTATTTTTAATAGTTATATTCAAAGGAATTGGTGAGGGTAAATCGTTAACAAAAACAGAAATGGTAAATGGCTGAGATTTTAGTTCTATTCTTTCTGATTTATCTTCAAAAACTGTAAATGTTTTATTATATAATGGCACTTGTTCTTTAGAAAAAACCTTAAGAGTGTATGTCTCTCCACGAGTTAAATTGGAAAAAGAAAAAACGACTTCTTCTTTTAGAATAGGATCTTGTTTATTAGGTTTATCTAAGGTAATATTATAATTTTTTCCAACAATTGAAACAGTTAAATTAGTAACAGGCTTCTCGGTCTTTATTGAAATTGCATCGAAGAAAATAAAATCATAAGAATGTTTTGTTGCAGATGGTGGTTGTGGCGGCTGAAACAAAAAAGCGTAAGCTACCAAGGTTGTTCCAATTATGAACGTAATTAATAATAATAATGCTCTTTTAGTTAACTTAGCCATAGCTATTATTCTTTAATAATATGAATAAAGTTATAAAAGTTTAAATTACGAGAAAATACTTAATTAGAGAGAAGTAACAACATAAAAATTATTAAAAAAATAAAAAAATAGAGATATGAATGAAAAATTAATACAACTTGCTAAAAGAAGAGGAATATTTTGGCCAGCATTTGAAATTTATGGTGGAGTAGCAGGTTTCATAGATTTCGGACCACTAGGAGTTAAAATTTTAAGAAAAATAGAAAATTTATGGAGACAAATCTTCATGTATCCGCATGATTTTATTTATGAAATAAGTACACCAATCGTAATGCCTGAAATTGTTTTCGAAGCTTCAGGGCATTTAAAAAGTTTTACTGATATAGTTTTAACATGTAGTTCATGCAAAAATAAGTATAGAGTTGATCATATAATCGAAATAGAAGGTATAGAGACTTGGAGTTTGGAAGAGATAGAGAAATATATAAAAGAAAATAATATTAGATGCATTGAATGTAAAGGAGAATTCGAAAAGCCTTCTCATTTTAATTTATTGATGAAAACAAATATAGGTCCATTATCAACAGATGTTGGTTACCTTAGACCTGAAGCAGCTCAAGGAATATTTATAAACTTCAAGAGAATGTATGAAATAGCAAGAAGAAAATTACCCTTTGGAATAGTCCAAATAGGCAAAGTGCAAAGAAATGAGATAGCTCCTAGAAAAGGACTGTATAGGATGAGAGAATTTACAATAATCGACTTTGAAATGTTTTATGATCCCCAAGAACCAAATTGCAATTTGATAGAGAAAGTTTATTCTAAGAAAATAAGAATATTAGATGCGGAAGCTCGTTACAAAAATCTTGGAATTAGAGAAATGACTATAGAAGAAGCTTTGAAAAATAAAATTATACTATCAGAATGGCTTGCCTATTTTATGTGTTTATCCCAAGAATTTTTACAGAGATTAGGAATACCTTATGAAAAACAATATTTTCTAGAGAAATTACCAGGAGAGCGAGCGCACTATTCTTCCCAAACTTTTGATCATATGGTAATAGCTAATGATGAAAGGGTAGAAATTGCAGGATTTGCTTTAAGAACAGATTATGACACAAAAAATCATTCTATTAAAAGCGGCGTTGAATTGAAAGCTGAGAGAATAAAAGATGGAAAAGTAGTAGAGAAATTTTATCCATATGTTGCAGAACCGTCATTTGGTTTAGAAAGATTATTACTTTGTAGTTTAAGTTTAGCTTATACAGAAAAGGACGGAAGAATTATCTTAAAATTACCCAGCGAAATAGCACCTTATCAAGCTGCTGTTTTACCTTTAGTAAGCAAAGATAATATTCCTGAAACAGCATACAAAATATATGAGTACTTGAAAGAAAATGGAATAGACTGCATATATGATGATACAGAGTATATAGGTAAGGCTTATGCTAAATATGATGAAATAGGAGTTCCTTATTGCATAACAGTAGATTATCAAACACTAAGTGATAATACAGTTACTATTAGAAACAGAGATGACTGGAGACAAATAAGAGTAGAAGTGAAAAACCTTGTTAATGTTTTAAATAAACTTTTAAGAAGAGAAATAAAATTTGAAGAAGCTGGAATTTTAGTTAAAAAATAATAAACTTATTTTCTTTTTAATCGTAATATAATATAAATAAAGAAAATTAAAAATGTTAATAATATTAAGCCTATTATTAATTGTAAATCTAAAATTATATTTCCTATTTTAATTATTGGTAAACCTATATTGATATTTTGAGAAAATCTTTCATCAATAATTATAGGAATCTTATAATTGTTATTGGAAATTTCTATATTTAAAGAATAAAGTCCTTTTGGTATTCCTTCAAAAAAGAAATATCCATCTTTTATATTAGGATATATTGTTAAATTTGAAGATTGCAAATAAACTTTTATATCTTTAAGATTTAAGCCAAAAATATCTTTAACTGTCAAATTTAAATTAAAAACATAAGTCTTAATATTAAGCGATGTATTCTTAGGAGTTAAATAATATGATTTTCTAGCCACAACATTATTTTTAAATATAATATCCACGTTAATACTTCCTATAAAACCTTCCCATTCAACTAACCCATCCTTTATAGTAAAGTTGCCTAAAATTTTTCCTTTTGTATCCTTTATTATTAAAGTTGCATTGTTAAGTTTATTCATATTCCAATCAAAGATATTAAACTTTATTATCAATTTTATTAACAAATCTACCGGATTCGACTTGGAATTCCAAAATTCTCCAAAGAAATAATAATTAGCATTAGCAGAAGGCAAATTATTAAACTCAGGAGAAGAAGCTTCAATAATATATTTCAAAGTTAAATTAGTCTTAGGACTTAAAATCGGGGCAAAAGTTCTATTTAATCCTGAAATATATTTCCAACCTGTTGTTATTTCATCATATAGCTCAACATTATATATCGTTTCATTACTTAAATTAGTTAATGTCACAGTAACATCTAAGTAAGAACCTACTCCTATAACGGTATTATTAACTTCTTTTTTGATTATAATTGCTGAAGAGAAAACCAAAGGAGGAACTAGAAATTTAATTTTTAACGGTTCAACATATTGATAAAAAGGTGCTACAATATAATGAGAATATGAAGAAAAATTCATAGCTAGAGAAACCGTATGTTTTTCTCCCCTAAGAAAGGAATACTTAACCTCGATCTTATTTCCTCTTTTACTAAAGCTATCAGGGCCTGTATATATTAAACCTAATTTCTCCAAATCCGATACAGTTGAATTTAATATTGCAGACCTTGGTGCTCCCAAGGCTATAGAAGACCAAGCTAATTGAATTTTTGTAGGTAAAATAACATTAGGCAACTTTTTTTGAGATAATGAAAGGTAGTTTACATAGGAAAAGGCAGAAGAAAATGTATAAAAATAAGGATAAATATTTTCTAATTTTTCTGTTTTATTATCATATCTATATGTTATTGTAACGTTAAATATCGAGGCTGAACCTGGAGGTACAAACTTAAGCTTATTTGGTTCGATGCCAAAAATTATAAAATCACTACTATTAGGTTTGATGTCTCCTATTGGCTGACTTAAATAATCTAGTATTAATTTAACATCTTTGGCTTCAGCATCTCCAGTATTATTAACAGTGATTCTAAATTCTGTAAGAGAATCTAATATATCAGTTAATTCGCCAGCAACTTTATTAGGAAATAATATGTAGCTTAAAACAGGGAAATTTTTAACTTTGTATCCTATTCTTAAAGGATTTCCTATATTTTTAATTACAGTATTGCCTACCTTGTAATAAACTTCGGGTGGTGGAATATCTATGATTTTTGATTCGTTTAAGGAAACACTAATTTCAATATACTTTTTAGAATAGCTATTGGGAGATACCTTATTAAAGATCAATGTATTATTATTAGAATTTATTCCTTCAGGCAACTTTACTTTAACAGTAATATTATTTGCCTCTACTGTACCGTAATTATAAATTGAAATGTATAATTTTGTTGTTGAATTAAATACTCCAGGATTGGCTGATTGTGTAACTAATACAAATGGATCAATTTTTGAAGAATTAAATCGTATCTCTCCTATAGCTTCATTTTTGTTAAGCTTATAATTCGAATAAGTTATCCAATTGTTTTCATAAGAGGAAAACCATGATAAAGTTGGTTTAGACTCATGTACTATCATACCATAGAAATAAAATTCTAAAGTAGAATTTGTAGAGAACTCAGAAGATGTTATATTTGATAAGAAACGTGAGTAATTGATTGAGAATAATCGTTTAGTATAAATGTCAGGCGAAGTAGCTAATGTAGTGAAATAGATCAGAATCAATTGCTGAGTATTATTATTTACTTTGTATATTATTCCTACAGGCTTTATGTATTCATTCAAATGATAAAAGCCTTTATAAGTATAGTTTAAAGATGAAAGGAAATTATCAAGATACACTCCAAAGTTACCGCCTGTTACATAAAAATCAGATTCGATTTTAACGAATTTTGTTTTAAATTTATCGGATAACTTGCTTATAAAATGTTGTTTTTTACTTTCTTCTTTTAATTTGAAAGTAAAAATGAAGCCTTTTTCTAAAAGGAATGGTAGATCTTTTATAGGATTTAATTCTCCAACAAACCATCTTAAAGTTCTTTCAGTTAAATTAAGATTAAAAATAATTAATTCAAAATTCTTTAAATTATTAAAATCATCATTAAGAACAGTAAAAATAGGCTTGCCACCTTCCACTGTTAAATTTGAAACAAAGATTGTTTCATTGTAAACTTGAAATATCTTTAAATTTTCCTTTACTATTACATCTGAATTTTGATACGCAAATAAATTTATGTTCAAAAAAGTGCAATATAAATTCAGTGTAATAATAAAAATCATCAGTATACCGTATACTACACGTATTCGCATAAGATATTTTTACAATTTTGCTAAATAAATTTTAATAAATATTTCATTCAAAGAATAACAATTAATAAAATAGCTTTAATAAGCTATAGAATAACATATTTAAAGTTTAATATAATTGCTACAAATATTTTTTATAGATGTCTGAGAGAAAAGAAAGGAGATTACGAATAAAAATAAGTGAAAGTGTTAAAGAAGGCAAATTATCTATTAACCCTACAACTGCACAAGAATTAGGAATTTCAGATAAAGTTGAAATTGTTGTAGGTGGAAAGAAAAGATTGGTATTGGATGCAATACTTAGTAGTGAGACACCTCCAGACCAAGTATTTATTAATCCTGATTTTGCTAAAAGTTTTGGCATAGCTAATAATACAATTGCAACAATAAGAAAACCGTTGAAATGATTATATTTGATCGTTTAGATTTCTAAGAATTATAAGACAAATTTCTTATATTTTATAAACAATGGTAAAGGAATAAATAAATCCATCAATATTACTATCGATCTAGTTAAAAAAACAGCTACCAAAGATTCTAGAAAACCTATACCGAAACTTGAATAAAGCCAAATCATTGAAGCTTCTATTAATCCTATATTTCCAGGTATTCCAATAGGTGTAACTGTCAACATTGCAAATATAGGATAAGTAAAGATAATTATGCCTATATTTACTGAAGCATTAATCGAAAGAAAAGCAAGATAGATTGTAACTGAATTAAATAACCATTGTAGAGCCATACAAATCAACGCCAAACTCATTCCTTTAGACTTCTTAATATATTCTATAGTCAAATTAAATTGATCTACTGTTTCGTAAACTTTATCATAAATAAATCCAATTTTATCCTTTTCTTTAGAGAAAAAGAAAAAAATTCTCAAAAATTTGTCCACCATAATTGTTAATGCCTTAGAATTAAACAATAAAATAATTAAAGGAATTGTTGTAACTAAAACAAGAATTAATGCAATTATCAATAAAAAAATTTGCATACCGTAATAATATGCTAAAACTATTCCGATTATAAAAAAGCTAATCATTGTAACAGAATATTGAAATCTATTAATAGCTATTGTAGCTAAAACATGTTCGATAGGAATTTTATATTTTTTCTTAAAATAATTTATTCTCATTACTTCTCCGCTAAAAGAAGCTGAAGGAATTATTAAATTACCAAAAATGCAAATACATGAAGATATAAAACTATCTTTAAAAGAAGTTTTATATACTTCGTTTATAACCACATGCCATGCCATAGAAAATAATAATATAGCAAGAAAATTGCTAAGAATCATGAGAAAAACATAATCAATTCTTACTTTATAAAGTGTGTTGATAAACTCATTAATGTTAAGATTATATAATATAAGAAAAAAAGCGATTATAATGAGAACAATAATCAAATTCCTAAACAATTTTCTCTTTCTCATTAAGTATATAATTTAAAAAAATTATAATAATATAAATTCTATAATGAAAATAAAGCTGATTTATTCAAATGGCTATTTTATAGGATTTAATGAAAATGAAGCGCCTTTGCTATACAAAGAAAATTTTTATGGAAGACCTATAGGCATTGGAAAACCTAAGACACCTATATTTACAGCTAAAATGCAATTTAATTTTTATGAAGTATTATACTTAGTAAAAACAAACAAAGTAGAAGTTTATGATATTGAAGGTAAAAAATTAAGTGAAAAAGAAATAATTGAAGAAGGAAAAAAGTATATAGAACTCTTTGAAGAAAAGTATTTAGTCTATGAAGATCTTAGGAATAAAGGTTATGTAATAAAACCGGGCATGAAATATGGAGTAACATTTATGGTTTATGAATATGGACCTGGCTTAGATCATGCACCTTTTTTAGTAGATGTATTAAGAAAGGATAGCTCATTTAGCGATGTGCAAATAATTAGGGCAGGAAGACTAACTCATAGCGTAAGGAAAAAGCTGTTAATAACCTCGGTAGACACCGAAAAAAAGAAAATAAATTATTACTTATTCGAATGGTTTGAATAGTTCAATAATGGAACCCTTGAATATATCTGCTAAATTCGTGCTAATAAGCAGCATTAGAGATCCAGCCTCAATTAATATAAAGGAATCAATTATTAATGAAAACGGTTATTCAGAGTTGATACATTTTAACGAAAACGAAAAAATCTACAAAATAACAAATGAAATAATAATTTTTGAAACAGATAAAGAGTTAATATTTTACGATAATTTGGATGAGAAAATAACTGGAGAATATTTTATCTTTTTATCTAAACATAAATCCGAAAGCAAAATTCCAGGATTTTATCTACATGCGATAGGAAATTTTTCAAGCGAAACACTGTTTGGAGGTAAAGAAAGAGAGTTATGCTATACCTCTGCCATTTTGATGAAAAATATCTTTTTAAAAATTAACGAAAATTTTGATAAAAGGTTAAACAAATGGAGAATAGGTTTGGAGGTGACCCATCATGGTCCGTATATAGAAAAAATACCCTGTATATTTGTAGAGATAGGAAGTTCTGAAGAAGACTGGAATAACAAGTTGGCAGGAAAAATTTTAGCAAAATCCATTTTTGATGCAATTTCGAATATGAATTTATCTTATATTCCTACTGTAGGCTACGGAGGTCCTCATTATGCACCTGCCTTTATTTCACTGCAAAAAGAAAGCGAATATGCAATAGGACATATAATTCCTTCTTATGCTTTAGAAAATCAAAAGCTAGACGAAGAAATCATTTTAAAACCAATACAAAAAACTAAAGAAAAAGTAACTAAAGCATTAATAGATTGGAAAGGTATTAGATCTCAAGAAAAACAATTCATAATAAATAAATTAAAAGAAAAGGGAATAGAAACAATAAAAATATAAGAAAGTAAATTACAATCATTTAATAATTGGTTTGAGAAAGTGGAGAACAAATATTTGCTTGATTTGGATGTAATAGATATTGATAGATTAAAAGAAGTATTGTATGATATAAACGCAGAAGGAAAAATAATCATTCATACAGTATACTTTAAAAATTTAGTAAATATCGAAGAAATAAGAGGGTTAACTGCTTCATTATTAAAGTTATCAGAAATAGCTCAAGATTATCCAAAAATAAGTATAGAATTAACAAGTTATTTGCCTAAAAGTTTAAATTATGAAGATTTTCAATCAAATAAAGCCCATTTCTTAATAACTTTAGCAATAGAGTTAGGTGCTCAAATTGTAACCTCAGATCCTATATTGAGAGAAATGTGTTATGCCTCAAGAATCAGATGTTTATTCATTGAACCAAGAAAAAGAATTCCTACATTTGCTCAATATTTTAAAGAAGATGTTATGAGTTTACATTTAAAAGAAGGAACATATGCTTATGTAAAACGTGGAAAACCAGGTAACTGGAGATTGGAAAAAATTAGCAATAACATTCTAACAAGGAATGAAATAGAAAACATTGCAAGAGAAATTTATGAAATAGCAAAATCTTCAGCAGATCCAAGCATCAAAGAAATAGAGAGAAAATCATCTTTGATTGCCCAATTTGAACATTATAGGATAGTTTTAACTAAACCACCTTTATCTGATGGAATAGAGATAACAATAGTGAAACCTATAAGAAAGTTAAAACTTGAAGATTATAACATTTCTCCTAAATTGTTAGAAAGATTGGAAAAGCAAGCTGAAGGCATATTAATTGCAGGAGCACCAGGTATGGGAAAAACAACTTTTGCACAGGCACTTGCAGAATTTTATTTCAGGAAAAATAAAATTATAAAGACACTAGAATCTCCTAGAGATATGCAATTACCTCCTGAGATAACCCAACTATCTAAAACTCATGGAACATCTGAAGAACTTCATGACGTTTTATTATTATCTAGACCTGATTATACAATATTCGATGAAATGAGAGATACGAAAGATTTTGAATTGTATACAGATTTAAGGTTAGCAGGTGTAGGAATGGTAGGTGTAATTCATTCTACATCAGCAATTGATGCAATTCAAAGATTTATAAATAGAGTAGAATTGGGTATGATTCCTTCAATAATTGATACAGTAATATTTATTAAAAATGGAACTATTGAAAAGGTCTATACTCTTGAGACTGCAGTAAAAATACCTGCAGGTTTAACTGAAGCAGATCTAACAAGACCTGTAGTTTTAGTAAAGGATTTTGAGACAGGAGAAGTCGAATATGAAATATATGTTTTTGGTGAAAGAACCTTTGTTGTACCTATAAAGAAATCAGAAACGGATGAAAAAATAAAGGATAACATAATAAACTTAATCAAAAAGTATGTGCCAACAACGGAAATGGAGATCGAGAGAAGAGAGGAAGGATTCTTAGTTAAAGTACCTATAAACTACTATTCCAGAATTCAACATAAAGCAAGGAAAAAATTGGAAAGAATAAGTAAGAAATATAATGTAAAAGTTGAACTTATTCCACTTTAGGAAGTTATTCTAAAAAGATTTTAACAATAATTATAAATTATTTATTTTTTATTATCATAATTATAATATGCGATGATTAGTTAGAGTTGCTCAGAATTTATGAAGAAAAGGCATTTGGATGAGCATGTTAAATTTTTATTATGATTAACTAATTTTTATTTTAGAGCGGGCGTCGTCTAGCCTGGTTAGGACATCAGCCTGCCACGCTGGGAGCCCGGGTTCAAATCCCGGCGCCCGCATAAGCTTTAATTTAATAAAAAATAATAATTAAAAATATGCTATACTTTGAACTTATTATTTTCTTAATCTTCTTAACTTTCATTACATTTCTGTTCCAACAAAAATGGATAAAATTAATGTATAAAAAAGGTAAGGTGGGCAAAGATATTCATAAAGAAGGAAAACCTGAGGTTGCAGAGATGGGTGGTATTCCTTTAATGATAATGATAAGTGCTTTTTCATTTTTTGCATTTTATCTTGAACCCAATTACTATAGCAAATATTTAATTATAATATTAACAGCACTAATATCAGGTATAATAGGTATAATAGATGATATTAAAGATTTAGGAGGTAAAATAAAGCCTACTTTAACTTTATTAGCTTCCATACCTATACTAATTACAGGAAGTTATGATCCGCATCCTTCCTTACCATTTATTCCTAAAACATCACTTACAATAATTTATCCTTTTTTAATACCAATCGGAATAGCAATAACTTCAAACGCTGTTAATATGTTAAACGTAGTAAATGGTTCTACTCCTTTGCTTGTAATACCTATTCTTTTTACTTTAATATTTGTTTCTTTAATTTCTAACAAAATAAGCCTAATTCCTTTATTAATAGCATGTATCATTGCTCTTTTAATTTTCTTTTATTATAATAAGTATCCAGCCAAAACATTCATGGGAAACTGCGGTGACTTTTTCATTGGAGGATTATTAGGAGCGATAGCAATTGTTTATAGTTTAGAATTTATAGTAGTTGTAGCAATGTTACCATTTATAATGCATGGATTCTTTGTCATTTCATCAGTTAAAAATTTCTTAGAGAAAAAGCAAATTAAAGAAAAACCTGTAATAATAAAAAATGGCTTACTTTATCCTTCGCTAAAAAAAGAAGCACCTCTAACTTTAATGAGAATATGTTTAGCAGAAGGTCCTTTAAAAGAAAAAGATGTCGCTTTGATATTTTTTATATTATCCCTAGTATCTTCAATACTTGCATTTTTAACTTATTTTTTAACTCAAATTAAATTAGCATGAGAAGAAATCTTGCATATATTTTAAGTTTATTAATTTTATCTTGGGTTCTATTAACTTTTTTTTCATTCATTATAGCTATTATAATAAGCCAAGTTTCTGAAATAAAAGGTCTAGTATCTAGAATTTTAGATCTAACAATAGGTATAACTATATTTGGTTTTTGGTTATTAATTTGGTATTTAATTATTAAAAGAAGCTTTTATAAAAAAATAACTAAATACATGAAATAGATCTTTTAATTCATTTTACTTTCAATTCCCTTTATGGGATACCAAGAGACTATATCCAAAGATTAATTGGTTTTATAGCTATTATTCTGCGGATAATAAAATTTTCCATTCAATTTATTCACGATAATATCTTTAACATTTTTAAATTACGTTAACATTTGGAATATCGAAAATAATTTGTATGATTCAAGATATTCAAACATTGAAAGACCAACAGAATTGGAATCATATAAACTATGAAGAAAATTAAGTCCTATAGCTTTATAAGTGTATAAAACGTTATTTTGTAAAATGGAAAGAGCTTTTAATGGCTTTACAATAATAAGCGAAAGCAAATTTATTAATTCATTTCATGCATTAATTATGCATTCGATAGAAACAAGATTTTCACGTAACAAGCAGTTTTATGCTGAAACTATAATAGAAAAAGAAGTTAAAGAACCCTACTATAATTTTACCTTAGATGCATATAATTCAACAATGATGCAACAAATAAAGGAAAAAAATGCCCATTTTTTAGGATTATTTACAACCTCCGTAGCTACGGGAATCTTTCTTAATGAGTTTAGCATGTTTACAACAGTGTCTGATTACATTATTTTTTTATTAAAAATTAACTGGATAACATTTTTACCTACATTTATTTTTTACAATTTAGGTATTTATTACTTATTTAAAGGAAATGATAGTTTAATAGATATAAATAAAATTATTAATAATAAACATAAATTGATTAATAAAAAAATAATCTTTCAAATAACTTCTGTAGGATTTAATATAGAAAGTATAAAAAGTTCTTTAAATTCAGTTATTTATTGGAAAAATGTAATTAAGAAAAAATTTAATATTAATATAAATTCTAGTATATGGATTGTTATTGAAGAATTTTATTATAATAAATTTAAAAAAGAGTACGAAACGATTAAAAAAATAAATAAAGAAATAAATCTTATTATAGTACCTTCAAACTACCAAACTAAAAATAACACAAAATTTAAAGCAAGAGCTCTTAATTATTCATGTGAACTAAGAAAACAATTAGGATTGGCTAATAAAGATGTATGGATTTATTTTCAGGATGAAGAAACATGTGTAGGAGAGGATACTATTTTAGGAATTCTTGAATTTATAATAGATTCAGAAGATAAATATTTTGTGGGAAACGGAATAATCTTATATCCTTTGGATTTTGAAAATACAAGCATTCATGCACAAGAAATAATTAGAACTGGGAGCGAGGATATAAGAAACTTGTTCTGGCAAAAGGTTAAAAAAATTCCTTTATTTGGCTATCACGGTTCTCACTTTTTAGTAAGAAGCGATATCGAAGCAGAAATAGGATGGGATTTTGGTATTTGCAGAGCTGAAGATTGGCTATTTCATATTAAAGTCGCAGAAAAATATGGAAATGTGGTTTCTTATATGAAAGGGTTTGCTTATGAGAAAAGTCCATATACTTTAATTGATAGATTAAAACAAAGAAGGAGATGGATCTTGGGAAATTTTGATATAGTAAAAAGAAAGGATGTAAGTTTAAAATTTAAGCTATCGATCTACTATAGTATATTTCTTTTATATTTTCCCATTCCTTCATTAGTTTTGGCTACATTAGCTACTTTATATACTAACATTGGAATGTTTCCTTTCAGTTTTTTTGTTGGATTTTTATGGTTCTCTGTTATTAGAAATTATATTATAAGCTATAATTTGCATTCAAGGTATTTGGATAAAACAAAGATTAAGTTTTATACCCTATTAATAAATTGGATAAAGGGCGCAATAATAGAGATAATTAATCCATGGTATGCTTTAATAAAACGAGTAAATTCATATGAAGTAATAAATAAAGATAGAAAAACAAAAACTTAAGCAATTAAAAATTTAAGTATTCCAATATACGCGTGTTCTTAAGAAATTAATTTCATAATCCATTATTGTTTTTAATAAAAGTATTTTATCTCCGTTCCAATTTGTAAGAATTCGCCTAGCAAATTCAGGACCTATACCTTTAGCTGCCATAACAAAAGCTGCCCATTTTCCGTAATGAGAAACTAATTCGGAGCTTAAAATTATTCTACTAAAAGCATTGGATAATTTCTTTAACATTTTTTTATCTGAAGTTTTGAAAGCTTTTACAGCTTCCATTATTTCTTCATCATACGGATTTAAAGCAGCAACTTTTATAGATCCACATTTATAACAAACTATTTTTTCTGAAAGATTTGCTACTTTTCTTATAAAAGAGTTCTTACATGCTATACATAAAAAGAATAGCTCTTCTTCTAAAAGTCTTTTTTCTATCGCTTCATACATATCTCTCATTGAAGTTTCTTTAATAACTTCGCTTACATAAGGCAATGATTTAACAAACAATCTAGATATAGGAGAAAAGTTTCTTAATTCAAAGGTTAACAATTTTATTTTTTTAGTTTTTATTTTTTCTATTAATTCTAAAACTTTGTTTATCTTTAAATAATTAAATAAATACCATCTAATAGAAAATTCTTCTGCAAAAGAATTTTTAAAGCTTTGTAATATTTTTTTATTAACTTCATTTAATGATTCTTTTTTTATTAATCCAAAAAATAAAAAATTTTGTTTTAAATTCATTAAAAATTTATAATCATTATAAAATATAATTCTTAAGAAATCTTGATCATTTATTATTTTAGGAATTAAAAATAATTTATCAAGAATTTCTTCAACTGTAACGTTTTTTCTTAAATAAAGAGCTATTCCGTAAGCATTGTAATAACTGCTCAAGACCTTTTCGCCAATCAAGCCTCTTAGAAATATTGCCAAAGCTTTATTAACTTTGGTACCTTTAGGATTTATTATAAACACAAAATCGTTTACTTTTTCAATTACAAAAAGATCTTTACCTACTTTATAAGGTAAAGAAGTTATTACTTCATGTATAAATTCTTCTAAAACATTAATTGCATCTTTGCTAAATCTTACAGTGGAATCAATAAAAGGATAAGATGATTGGTCTTTCATAACAGACTTACACGATTCTTCATGTTTAATTTCTTTTTTTATTAATCGAGCTATTGTAGAGAAAACTTCACTTGCAACATGCTCAGCTACAGGTAACATTTCCCCATTCCATATTGGAAACTCATATGCTTCTGTAATTGGAAGCAATTCAGCTAATTTTTTATCTTCGTTTATCGAAATAACTTTCCAAGCCTTTCCACTTAATACGATTCCAACATTATTCTCATAGGCTTCATAAATAAAAAATCCATCAACTTTTCCAACTAGTTTTCTCGTAACAGAATTAACACAACTATATAATTGTTCTTCAATTATTGTAGAAGTTGTATCAAAATAATACTTTAAGCATTTACTTTTTATAGGATAAATTATATCATCTTTTATAAATATAAGTTTAATATTTGAGCAATGTTCTAAAATTTTATTAAAATCTTCAATTGTAAGATCTTTAAATAAATATAATTGTTTAATGTTTTTAAATAATTCATTTTTATTTATATTATTTTTAATTAATAATATTCCTATTATATGATGTATTAATATATCAAATGGAAGATATTCGAGTTCTAAATCCTCTAAAATATTGTTATTGGAATTTAAAGAAAGAACATAAGATTCTAAAGCATCTAAGATATTAAATGTATATATTATTCCTTTCGCATTTTCATTTATCCGATGTCTAGATCTTCCCAATCTTTGTTTTAATATTGTAGCCTGAACAGGAGAATCAAACTGAAATACAATATCTACATAAGGTATGTCTAATCCATGTTCAAGAGAACTGGTAGCAACAACACATTTTAACTTTCCCTCCCTTAATTCTGATTCGATCTTTTCTCTTTCTTCTCTGCTTAAACTTCCGTGATGAACACCAATTTTTTCATTTTCTCCTAATTTATAACCTAATAATTCTGCGGTAGATCTAGTATTGGTAAACAATATTGCTGATCTATAATTAGATAGAGCATTTTTTAATTTTTGCGGAAATATTTCAAAACTTTGCAAACATTCTATTTCAACTTCATAATTTCTATCTTTTTCTGCAAAAAGAATTGTATAATCTTCATTATTAAAAAGAAACTTAGCTACTTCGTATGGATTTCCTAAAGTAGCTGAAAGAGCTATAATTCTAAATTTATTATTGAATAATTTTATTCTAGAAATAAGAGTTACCAAATTTGCACCTCTTTTTCCTTCAATGAGTTCATGAATTTCGTCTATTATTAAAAAGTTTAAATTTTTAAGATGGGAATTAAAAGAAGATATAACTAATAATGCATCAAGGGTTTCAGGTGTAATAATTAATATTAAAGGCGGATTTTTTAAAATTTCTCTTCTTTCTGATTCAGGAGTATCTCCATGTCTTATTTTTATCGTAATATTTAACTCTTTACATATTTTTTCTATTCTTCTAAAAATATCTCGATTTAATGCTTTTAGAGGAGTTACATATATTGCAAAAATACCTTTATTAACTTTATTTTGCAAAATAAAAGAAAGAATAGGAAATATACAAGCTTCAGTTTTCCCAGAACCAGTAGGAGAAACCAATATTAAGTGATTTTTCTTAAAAATAATTTCAGGAATAGCAAGCCTTTGAATTTCTGTAGGTTTATCATAACCAAATTTAGCTATAATATCTACTAGTCTTTTGTCTAATAAATTAAAATCATTATTCATTAAATTACCAAAATAAAATAATTTATTCGATATAAAAAACTCTATAATTACTTTTTCTCAGGAGGCGGAGGGGGTGGTTGCTTTTCGGCTTCTTTTGCTGCTTCTTCTAATTCTTTTTCAATTTCCTCTATAGGTTTAGGTGGAGGAGTTGTTAATATTGTCCAGCCAATCCACATAGCTATTGCTCCTAAAACAAATATTGCAGCAATTATAGGAATGCGTATTAACCACAATTGCCAAAATTCTTCATTAATCCATTTTAAAGCTGGGATAGCTTCTGGGAAAAGAGGTATTATTACTAATCCCAGTAAATATATTATTACTATTACTAATGCTACTACGAATATTGCCGCTCCAATTACTCTATCTGATACCATATGAAATTTAAAACTTTTTAAAAACTTATAAATTTAACTATTAGGTAATGATAAACTGGCTACTTCATAAGCTTGGAGTTTATAGAATTTATAGATGGTATTTATTAAGACAAATAAAAAATAAGCCTATGCCTTCTCATATAGGAGTTATCTTGGATGGAAATAGAAGATGGGCTAGGGAAAATGGGTTACCTGTTTGGCTTGGTCATAGCGCAGGTGCAGAAAAGGTTAAATTATTGCTAAAAAAATGTTTAGAGTTAAAAATTAAAACTTTGACCTTATATGCTTTTTCTACTGAAAATTTTCAAAGAGATAAAGAAGAGGTAGATCATTTAATGAAATTATTTGAAGAAAAAATGAAAGAAATTTTAGATTCAAAGGAAATACATCAAAATAAAGTAAAAGTAAAATTTTTGGGTAGAAAAGAAATGCTACCTTTAACACTACAACAATTAATGGATAAAATTGAGGAAATGACAAAAAATTACGATGCATACTATTTGAACATAGCTATTGCTTATGGAGGAAGAGCTGAAATAATAGATGCTATAAAAAAGCTAGTAGAAGACGTACTTAATAAGAAATTAAAACTTGAGGAAATAAATGAAGAAGAAATAAATAAGAGATTATATACTTCTCATTTACCTAATCCTTATCCTGATTTAATAATAAGAACTAGCGGTGAAGAAAGATTGTCTGGTTTTCTGTTATGGCAATCTGCCTATAGCGAATTTTGTTTTTTAGATACTTATTGGCCAGAATTTAGAGACATAGATTTATATAGAGCTATAAGAACATATCAAAAAAGAAATAGGAGGTTTGGAAAATGAGAAGTTTATCTAGTTTGGTAGAAAAATTAAAACCTTCACCGATAAGAGAAATGTTAAAAATTGTAGCAGAATTAAAAAGGAATAAAATAGATGTAATTCAGCTTTCGACAGGTCAACCTAGTTTGCCTGTAGATAAAGAGGTTTTAGATGAATTAATAAATTTTTTAATAAATGATCCAATAAAAGTAAGCTCTTATACTCCAACAGGGGGAATAAGGGAATTACATGAAGCCATAATAGCTGATTTAAAAAATTTTGGAAATATAGACGTTAATTTAAATGAAGTAGTGGTAACAGAAGGAGCTACAGAGGGGTTATTGCTTACAGCTTTAGCATTGTTTGATAGGGATGATGAAGTTATAATAATGGATCCAAGCTACGTCAGCTATCCCCATGTAACTTTAATAGCAGGAGCCAAACCTATTTATGTTTCAGAAAAAGTAGAAGAAAATTATCAACCTAACTTAGAAAGAATAAAAGACAAAATAACAGATAAAACTAAAGCAATAATGCTCGCAACACCAGATAATCCCACTGGCAGAGTAATACATAAGGAAGTAGCTAAAGGATTAATTGATCTGTGTCATGATCATGATCTTTGGTTAATAATAGATGAAGCTTATAAGCATTTAATATACGAAGGAGAACATTATTGGTTTTATAAAGAAGCAAAAGAAAGAACAATCTGTATTAATACATTTTCTAAAGATCCAGCTATGACAGGATTTAGACTAGGATATATCTATGGCCCAGCACATGTAATTAGCGCAATAGAAAAGATTAAACAGTATACTACTTTATGTTCAAATACACCAGCACAAATAGCAGCCATAAAATACTTGCAACCAGAAGTTAAAAAAAGAATTTTAGAATATACATTAAAAATCTATAAATCAAGAAGAGACGCTTTATATAATGCAGTAAAAGAATATTTGCCTGAAGTAAAAACAGTTAAACCTGAAGGAGCAATGTATATGTTTGTTAATATGAGCAATTTATTACAAGAATTAAACATGACCGATTATGATTTCATGATAGAATTGGTAAAGAAAAAACATGTAGCAGTAATTTACGGAGGAGCATTTGGTCCTGAAAGTAAAAATCATATAAGATTAACATTTGTAGGAGAAAATGAAGAGAGGTTAACCGAGGGTGTTAAGTTAATAAGAGAATTTATAGATGAAAGAGAAAGAAAATGAAAATCGATATTAATTTAAACGTATATGATGAAAATAATTACTTTGAACTTTTTTTTGAAAATACAAAATATGAACCAAGTATAAAAAGATTAGAAGATTTAATAGATGTAATTTATGATTTTGAAAATTTAGATAAAAATACAATATTATATTATGTATATAGAAATTTAAATAATGAAGAATCTAAAGCATATACGGAACTTTATCAAGTTAGATTTGACGTTACTGTCCTTCCTCCAATTGAAATAGGAAAGGAAAGAAATAAAACACATGGACATTATCATCCTGAGGCTGCCCCAGGGCGAACTTTTCCTGAGATTTATCAAATTTTAAAAGGCGAAGCACTTTTTATCTTGCAAAATGTTGAAGGTGATGAAGTTAAAAGCGTATTGCTTATAAAAGGAAAAGAAAAAGAACTTATAATGATACCTCCTAATTATGGACATAATATGATTAATTTAGTTAGCAATGTTCTTATAACTATGAATCTTGTAAGTGATAGATTCTTACCTTTATATGAAGAATATAAAATAAAAAGAGGAAGTTGTTTATATCTTTTAAAAAATAATAAATTAATAAAAAATAAAAATTATACTAAAATAAACGAAATAAAAATGTTAAAACCTAAAATTAATTATATTAATATATTTACAGATTTTATTGAAGATCCCGAAAAATATTTATTCTTAAACAGACCTTATTTAAAACATAATAATTATTATTTTAAGGAATTTTATGAAGAAATTCCTATAGAAGACTTTGTGATAGAAGATTTTTAATTTTCTTTACAGCTTCTTCTATATTTTCTGATTTTGTTATAGTTCTTCCTACAACTAACACTGAAGCTCCTGCATTAGCAAATAAAGGAATTGTATCATAATCAAGCCCACCTGCTACAGATACCATAGTTCCACTTATTCTAACTAATTCTTTCACAATTCTTATGCTGTTAGTTATGTTAACTTGCGATTTCTTGCTAAGATCATAAGGTATGTGATAACATATATAATCTGGTCTAACATAAAAAATCTCCATTAATCGATTAATGACATCTTTAACTCCTATGAAATCTATACAAATTTCTATTCCATTCCTTTTGCCAAACATTATCGAATCAATTATTGTATTATCATCTGCAGAAGCTAAAACTGAAACAATATCTGCACCAGCTTCCATAGCTAATCTTAATTCTATTTCGGAAGCATCCACAACTTTCATATCAGCAAATATCTTTGTTCTAGGCAATTCCTCTCTAATTCTTTTAATAGCTAAAACACCGTACTTTTTTATTAAAGGAGTTCCTGCCTCAATTATGTCAGCACCTGCTAAGTATGCTATTTTTGCTATTTCTACTGCTCTATCCAGATCTAATGTATCTATTGCTACTTGCAAAAGTGGTTTGGATACTTTATTCATAAAATAAATTTATTTAATATTAAATATTTATTGGTATTTATTTATGAAAAAAAAGTTTTCACGTATAACATTTCAAGATAATTTTATCATAGAAAAGATCTCACTCCTTAATGAGTATCTAAAAGAATTAAGTAAAATAAGTGCAATGATCGATAAACAATTAGATCCGTTTAATAAAAACTTAACAGAAATAGAATACCTAATAAAAGGGGATCCCACAGCTTTAAATATTCATAAGGTTTTTGCATGGCCTTTAAACTTTGAAGAATGGAAAAAAGTTTCAATAAGTACTGAATCATCTATAAAAAAGGCTAACATCATAGGAATCTCATATAATGTTTTCTCGTTAAATAAACAAATAATACCTCCCCTGATAATCTTTGAAATAAGCTTCTTTGGAAAGAACTCACTTTACAGATTTAATACCTTAGAAATCAAAATAGGAAAAGAAATTTATGATTATGTAATGAATGATTTTGCCTCGTTAAATAATGTAAAGCTAATACAAACAATCTATGAATTAGTTCTTAACAATTTTCAAAATAAAATTGCTGAGAACTTAAGTATGGAAGAAAAAACGTTTGTAATAACAGATCTACCATTAACATGTGAAGAATTTTTAAACTGGAATAAAGAGGAAATTATTCCTTTGTATAATACAATTGATAAGTTCTTAAAATATTTTAAAAGTATTAATGTGATACCTGTATCAATAGTTAATTATGAAAGCTCTCCATTAATAAATTCCTTTAAAAAATATTTCTTCGGTGCTGATTCAAGATGCTCTGAATGTATTTATGGTAAACCTATGTGTTCTCCATTAAATATAATCACAGATAAATTTTTCTTAAAGGGTAAAGTTAACAAAAAAGAAAGAAGTCCGCTGCTTAAGTATATAAATTCAAATATGATGCCAGATATAACTAAGGAAGAAATTTTAATATTTTATATTAACACAAGTACAAATTATCTTCAAAGAATCGAGATTCCGTATTTTGCAATAGAACATATACAAGACATTCATTATGTATTGTTAAAAGAGTACGAAAAATGTTATAGAGTATTTAAAAAAGATGGATTTTATTCTCTAATGAAAGCTAAGAGGTTATTTGTTTCTACAGATAAAAATATAGTTCAAGTTTTAGATGCTAAGTTCAGAAAGGAAACAGCTAAACAATTTGAGAAGGAAATAGGATTATTACGTTATTAATAATTGGTTTCTTCATTATTCTAAAGATCTAGGTTTAATTTTAAAATTAAAAATTTAACATTTATGAAATAACAATTTTTATGTCGTGGAGAAAAATCAAGCAAATATTTAAAATAATAGAAGAAAAGAATTTGGATGGTATTTTTTCACAGAATCCTTCAACAGTTCAATATTTAACTGGTATTATTTCAAATAAATATCCTCCACGAAGTATTTATGTATTGCTAACCAGAGAGAAAGTTTATGCATTAACTTACCCATTAGAATATGAGCAAAGCGTAGATGAAAGCAAATATGCTGAAGTAATTAAAATTGAAGTTAACGAAAAATTGGCTGAAAAAATAATAGAAATTATAGACTCTCCTAAAAATTTAGGAATAGAAAGCAATTCAATAAATTTTGATGTTATTAATTCGTTATCAAAGAAAAATTTAAACATAATTGACGTTACAACTGATTTATGGGAAGTTTTATCTGTTAAGGAAAGTGAAGAAATAGAAAAAATTAAAAAAGCTATTGAAATTACCGAAAAGGCTCTGAAGGTAGCTGAAGAAATGATACATGAAGGAAAATATACTGAAAAATATATTGCAAAAGAATGCCTTATTACAATTTTAAATAATGGTGGAGAATGGTTTGCTTTTGAACCAATAATAGCAAGCGGTAAAAATGGAGCTTATCCGCATGCTTCTACAAGCGATAAATATATAGCTAAAAATTCTTTAACAATTGTAGATATTGGAGCAAAATTTGATGGTTATTGTGCTGATTTAACAAGAACCTTTGCTAATGGCGAAATAGATGATGAAACCAAAAGAAATTTTGAAATAATTAAGGAAGCTATTAACTTAGCCGTTGAAAATATTAAGGAAGGTGTCGTTGCAAAAGATGTGGATAATATAGTTAGAACATATTTAAGGGAGAAAAGCTTAGATAAATATTTTATTCATGGTTTAGGTCATGGTTTAGGTCTTGATGTCCATGAATATCCTAGATTAAATCAATACAGTAAAACGATATTAAAAGAAGGAATGGTATTAACGGTAGAGCCTGGAGTTTACTTTAAAGATAAATATGGAATTAGATTAGAACAAGATATTTTAGTTAAAAAAGATAAATGTGAAGTATTATCTAGCTACCCTTTAATTTTTTGACGTATAAATTTATCATAAAAGGTAACAAACGTAGCTACTATTATATTTAATATAAATAAAACTAAGATACTATTAAAGAAGCGTTGTTTAGCTTCTTCATCGGTAGCTGGGGTTATTAAGATATTTCCAATTAAAGTTAATATTAAACCTAAAGATAAGAAAAAGAAAATTGCCATAATTTCATGATGAAATGTTTTTTCTTTTAAATACTTTTCTATACCTCTACCTATAAAAAAAATTACAATTGAGCCAGCAATAATATGAGAGGTATTTAAACCATAAATAAATTGGGAAGTAAGAAAGAGGCCAAGTAAATTTAAAAAAGGCAATTCCTTATTGTTTAAGTCTGGTTGTGTTAATCCATTATATATACCTGCAAATGCAAGCGAAAAAGCTACCACAGCAGAAATAAACTGTATTCTAGAATTATTCCAAATTTTTATAACGAAATCATCGATAGAAAAGCCTTTAATGAAAATTATCATACCAACAAAAATTAATAAAAGAGATGAAAAAAGATGAGCTAAATTTAAGGAAGCCAAAAATCCATATAAAATTAATAATAAACCAGGTATTCCAAGAATAAACTTACTTAAACTAGGATCATTAATAACTTGTTTTATATATTTCATTATAACTAAGTAAGTTTCTTCAACATTTTTTGAATATGTTACTACAACTCTTTTAACAGAAATTATCGGTAAAACAGAAGATATTATAGGAATAATTAATTCATCTCTGCCACCATCGCTTACAAAAATTACAGCTTCTGCATTATATTGATTTAAAACCTTTGATAATTCATTTTTTATTTTTAAATCAGATTTAATCCCTCCATAAGGATCACCACTTATGGTAGCTATTTCACATGAAGGAAATAATTTCTTTTCTCTTATTTCATCATAAACTTTTATAGCATAAAATAAAGCGTTCAAATCAGAATCTTCAGGCTTTAATAATGCGAATTGTTCAGCTAATTTTAAATTATTTTCTCTTCCTATTACTGGAGTAGAAACTTTTGTAACTAGAGGTAAATCTCCATCTGCATCTACATAAAGTACCAAAATTTTTTCGTATTCCTTATTCAACCCTCTAAATTTATATTAAAATATTAAGATATATTTCAAAAAAATTTAAATAAACTATAAAATTAATTCAAGATTTACCGAAACTTTCCTGTTGCTTTAATAATGCTTGAAATTCTAGAAAGTCTATTTTTTCTCCTTTTTCTATTTTTTCCATAGCCTTCTTTGCTAATTCTCTTTCAACTTCTATCTTACTTTCAGTTATTTTACTTTTTATTGCTAATTTCCTATTAACGATTTCTTCTCTTATTTTATTATAAATATCCTTTAATTCAGCAAATTCCTTTATAGTATTTAATAAATTATTTTTAACTTCATCTATTTCTTTACTTTTGTTTATTAAGGTTATGTATAGCTCTTTAATTTTTTTCTTGTACTCTTTAATTTGATTGTTAATCTTTACCAATTCGTTTATAAGGGTTTCCCTTTTAACAATTAAATCGGATATTTTTAAAGAGGTTTCCGCTACTTTACTTTTTAATTGATGTGTCTTTTCGTATAGTAATATTTTTCTTTCTATCTCAGCTATTTTTTCAGTAATTTCCAATTCTTCATCTAGTGGTAAAGGAACTGTTTGTTGAAACCATTCCAATTTCATTAGTTTCTTTAAAATTTCATCTTTAGGCTCTCTTATTTTACCAGACAAAGAATTTAATTCGTTATATAATCTTCTTCTTTCTTCAGCTAAAGAAGAAACTGAAATTTTGAATTTTTCTAATTCTTTTCTTATCTCTGCAGATCTTTTACTTAAAGAATTAATGAGTTCTTTAATTTTTAAAATTTCCCTTTTTGTAATACCAGCTTCTCTTACAAGCTCGCTTCTTTTTTCAATTAAAGAAAAAATCTGTTTCTTTTTATAAATCATTAAAGATTTTATTTCAGAAAGCTTCTCCTCAAGCTCTTTGTCTGATAGTTTTTCAAAGTTCGTATAAATGTCTTCTTGCTTTGCCATAATTTTCACCTAACAATGAACAAATTATCTATAAATCTTAATATATATAAAAATTATTCTAATGATATTTCATCTTCTTTTGTTAAAACTCTTTGAATTTCAGAATATAATTCAAGAATACCAAAATTTGTTAATGCCGAAACAGGAATTAAAGAAGGGATATTTAAAGAACTTATAATAGGTAAAATATTTAAAGCAATTTCTCTTTGAGAAACATCTTTAATATTATTTAGTTCTTCTTCTAATAAGCTTAAATCTTCGCTCCATTCCAATATTCTTTCAAGAGTTTCTTGACTTATCAAATCAACTTTAGAAAGTAAAAGCAAATAAGGTAAAAAGAATCGGGCTTGTATAGAAGAAGCTAAAAGTAAAAGAGAGACAAAAGTATTAACTCGCTTTGCTAAAAATGGATCTACCAAGAATAATATTAAACTTTTATTTGGAGTAGAAGAAAAGGAGTTTAAAACATGAATTCCTACTTCTCTATAGGCAAATAATTCAAGTTGACCTGGAGTATCTATTAAAACATAATCCGCATTTTCATTTTCGATAATTTTTTTAATTTCAGGAAGATAATTTACAGTCAAATCTACAGCAACAACAAGTGCTCCATTAGGGCCTAGTTTATATTTTTCCATTACGTCTTTTAATGTAATATAATCTCTTATATCTACTACAGGATCATAGGGTATTACTTCAGCACCAGGATCTAAATTAACCGTTATACAAAGCTTTTTATAATCTTCAATTAGCTCGCTTAAAGCTTTTACTAAAGTAGACTTACCAGCTCCTGCCGTACCTAAAACATAAATGTAATTGGTCATTCTACTTCAATTTTTTGTGCAACTTTACTTAAATCATTTATTAATTTTTCTTTAATTTCATCCATAATTTTCAGATCTTCAATTTTTTTAGATAAATACCAAACATGAAGAAGAATATGTTTTGATTCTTCTCCAGCACCTTTTGGATGCGATTTAAAATATACTGGAAAATATTTCTCTCTGTAATTTTTTAAAATTGGAGCTAGATCTGATTCAGCTATGCCAAAGATCTTTAAATAAAATTCTGAATAAAATTCCCTTCCTTCAATATTTAAAAGATATTTTTTAACTTCATTCTCAAAAATACTCTTCATTTCTATAGGCACGCCAGGTAATAAGAAAATATGTATATTCTCATAATTTATATATACACCAGGTGCAGTACCAATTGGATTATTCAAAGCTATAGAACCTTTGGGAATCAATGCCATCTTTCTTCTTTCCTTAGTTAATTCTAAATTACCCCTTTTACATGCCTCTACAACAATTTCTAAAGCTTTTGGATCCTCTATTAATTCTGCATTGATAGCCTCACTTACTGATTCAACTGTAATATCATCATATGTAGGACCTAAACCTCCTGTAGTAATAACAATGTTTGGTTTTCTTTTAAAAATTATACTAAAAATTTCTTTAATTTCTTCTTTAGAATCATCAACTACATAAATTCTATTTACCCTTATACCTAATTTTAGCAATTCTTTACATAACCAATACGAGTTTGTATCATGAACTATTCCTTGAAGTATTTCCCTACCAATTATTACTAATTCACAATTTACCATATTTTTAATGAAAGATAAAGTAAAATTTTAAATTAATCTATTGCTACTCTTATAGGCTTCGATATTAATTCATAAAATTCCCTCATCCAAGGTAATATATCTCTTCCTAATACACTTAAGAATTTTTTCTCATCAGGGCTTGAGCTATGAATAAAGATTATATCAAAATTAAGTTTTAAAAATTGTTCAAGAGTTTTAATTATTTCATCGGTATCAGAAGTAATAAGCCATGTTCTTTTAATTTTTTCTATTTCTTCTTTCGTTACCATACTTTCTAATTCTCTTGGATCAGAAATTTTTTCTCTTTTATCTCTAGGTATAGCTGTAGAAGCCCAAAATAAAGTGGAATTTAAGGCTTTTTCATAATCAACATCATAAGAAACTTTAAATTCCATTAATTTTTTCAATTTCTTAGGATCTCTTCCTGCTTTAATTGCTGCTCTTTCCATATTTTGTATAATTTCATTATAATTTTCCAAACCTCTTGGATTTACTAATATTCCATCTGCATATTTTCCAGCAATACGAGCTACATATTTATTAGAAGTAGCTATATAAAGTGGTATTTTACTCTTAGGTTTTGTATATAATTTTGCTTTATATAATTTATAATAATTTCCTATGTAAGTTACAAATTCCTTTTCCCATAGGAGTTTTATAATTTCTATAGCTTCTTCCAATCTTTCTACTTTTTCTTTAAATTCAGGCCATTTGAAGCCCAAAGGAGTTTCATTCATTGAATGACCTGTTCCTAAGGTTAAAAATATCCTTCCAGGATACAAATAAGCTAAAGTAGCAAAAGCTTGAGCTACAATTGCAGGATGATATCTAAATAAAGGAGTTGTAACAGCAGTACCAACTTCTACTCTTTTAGTCTTTTCAGCAATTAAAGTAACTATAATCCAAGGAAATCCTGATTGTCCTCCTTTATCACTCCATGGATGAAAATGATCACTTACTGCAATAATATCAAAGCCTACGACTTCAGCAATTGTAGCAAATTCCAATAATTTATATGGATCGTATTGCTCTTGTCCACACCAATATGCTAATCTAAGCACAATAAAAGAATAAAAATTAAAAAATAAAAAAATTATAATTAGAAAAACTGTCTATATAATTCAGCTACTTTTTTAGCAAATTGATAACGTTTTTCTACAAAATCCCAGTTTATGTTTTGGAAAAATGCATCTATGTATGCTCTTCTATTTGTTCCATAGTCTATAAAATATGCATGTTCAAAAACATCCAAAGCTAATATAGGAATTGTATCTATTACATGACCGATATTTTGCAAATCTACTAGAAAGTTGAAAAGTTTGTTTGAAGAAAGTTCTAGCGCTAATACAGCCCAGCCTCTTGCTGCCATAGCTGTAGCAATAAAATCTTCCTTCCATTTTTCGAAAGATCCAAAATCTTCTTCGATTTTCTTAACTATCTCACCTTTAGGATTGCCATCTCCTCCTAATATGGTAGGAAAGAAAAGCTCATGTAATAATTTCCCATTTGCATTAAAAGTTTCTTGTCTTTTTAATTCACCAAATTCGCTATATGTAGCTGCAGCTTTGGATCTATCTGCAGTTTTTAATTTTTCTATTATTTCATTCCATTTATTTACATATCCTTGGTATAATTTATAATGCTCTTGATTTGTTTTAACTGAAATTCCTTTGATTTCTTTTTCTATAGGGAATTTCTTTGCCTCAAACTTGTGTTCAAATGGCATATTTTAAAAAGAAATTATAAAGAATAAAAACTTTTAAAACAATTTATTCAATATGTTTATCTTACTTTCGCATATTATAACTGAAGATACTCCTTCATATATGAATTCAGGAAAGATTACTATAACGCCTGTTAAGCAAATTAAAAAAGGAGATTCGAGCAACTCTTATGTTTTTACAATGTATAATCATCTTGGAACACATGTAGATTGTCCTAAACATTTCATAGAGGAAGGAAAGAGTGTATGTGATATTCCATTAAATGATTTTATCTTTGAAAAAGTAAATATTATAGAAATAAAGAAGGATAAAGGCGAATTATTTTATAAAAAGGATTTGGAAAACTTTCATGATATTTTTAAAAGATCAGACTTCGTAATATTTAAAACAGGTTTTCAAATTTATAGAGAAAAAGAACCAATGGTTTATATGTTTGAAGGACCTGGATTTTCTGCAGAAGCCGCAGAGTATCTAACCAATTATAACTTAAAAGGTATAGGATTCGATTTTATTTCATTATCTTCACCGCTTCACAGAGAGGAAGGACGAAAGGCTCATAAAATCTTGCTATCTAAAGGAATTCTTATTGTTGAAGACATGAATTTAGCTAATTTACCCAAAGAGATTAAAAGACTATTTGTAATTCCGATTTATATAAAAGGTTTAGATAGCGTTACTTGTACAGTATTTGCCGAACTGACTTCTTCTACATCCTAAAGAGAAAGATTTTTATTTTAATCAATAAATAATAAATATGGTTTTTCTAAGTATTTTGCTACTTCATTCAAAAAAGCGGCTGCTTCAGCACCGTCTATTACTCTATGATCGAAAGATACAGCCAAAGTTATTATATCCCTTATTTCAATCTTTCCATCAACTACCCAAGGTTTCTTCTTAATTTTAAACACTCCTAATATTGCCACTTCAGGATAGTTTAATATGGGAGTAGCGAAAGTTCCCCCTAAAATACCAATGTTAGTTATAGAAAAAGTCCCTCCTGTAACTTCTTCTACTTTAAGCTTCCCTTGTCTTGCTCTTTCGCTTAAATCTTCTATCTCTTTAGCTAATTCAAGAATTCCTTTCTTATCAGCATCTTTAATTACAGGAACTATAAGTCCTTGTTCAGTAGCAGTTGCTATACCTATGTTATAATACTTTTTAATTACAAGTTCATTTCTTTCATCATCGATATTTGCATTGAATTTTGGATACTTCTTTAATGCTTTTACTGTAGCCTTTATTATAAAAGGTAAATATGTTAACTTGACTCCTAATTTTTCAGCCTCTACTTTTAATTCTTCTCTAATTTTTACTAATTCTGTTATATCAAATTCATCCGCATGAGTAACAATTGCTGCATTTCTTTGAGCTTTAACCATCTTTTCAGCTATCATTCTTCTGATACCTGTTATAGGAATTCTTTCTTCTAATTTTCTAACTTCCACAACTTCTTTTACTTCTACTTTTTTGCTTTCCTCATAATATCTTCTTACATCTTCTTCTGTTATTCTTCCACCAGGACCTGTTCCTTTTACTTTAGCCAAATCCACACCTAATTCTCTTGCTAATTTTCTAACAGCTGGCGTTGCAAGAATTTCTTTTTGTACTGTTTCGGTTACAGCTTGTTGAGCTATTATTGGTTTTTCTTCTTTTTTAATTTCTTTCTTAATCTCTTCAACTTCAATTATCGCGATAGGTGAACCAACTCTTACTACTTCTTTTTCTTTAGCAAGTATTTTAACAATTTTTCCATTATAAGGAGAAGGTATTTCAACATTAACTTTCACAGTTAACACTTCTACTATAGGTTGGAATTGCTTTACGTAATCTCCTTCTTTAACTAACCATCTTATAATTTCTCCTTCACTTATACCTTCTCCTATATCAGGAAGTTTAATTTCTACTTCCATTTTTAATAACTCATTAGCTTTATAATTGCTCTTTTTATTCTGCTAACTGTTGGTATATAATACTGATCATGTACCAATGGGAAAGGTGTATCAGCTCCACAAACTCTTAAAATAGGACCATTAAGATGATAAATAGCTTTCTCAGCTATAATTGCAGCAATTTCTGCCCCTAAACCTAAAGTTTTAGGAGCTTCATGTACTATTATTACTCTTCCCGTTTTTTTAACAGAAGCTAAAATAGTATCAATATCCAATGGTAATAACGTTCTTAAATCTATAACTTCAACACCTATCCCTTTTTCCTTTTCTATTTGTTCAGCAGCTTCCAAAGATTTATGTACCATTGCACCATAAGTTATAATTGTAACATCTTCTCCTTTCCTTACAACATTAGCTTTACCTATAGGAACAGTAAATTCTCCTTCAGGAACTTCTTGTTTAATCGTTCTATAAATGCTTTTAGGCTCCATAAAAATTATTGGATCATCAGCCTTTAAAGAAGAGATCAATAAACCTTTAGCATCATAGGGAAAAGCTGGAACTATAACTTTTAATCCTGCAGTATGAGCATAATAAGTTTCTGGATGTTGTGAATGATACATGCCACCTCTTATTCCTCCAGCAACAGGTCCTCTAATTATTAAGGGTACTTTGAATTGTCCACCACTTCTATATCTTATTTTAGCTATCTGGGAAACAATTTGGTCAAAACCTCCAAATGCAAAATCAAAAAACTGAACTTCAGCAACAGGCTTCAATCCATACATAGCCATTCCTGCTGCAACACCAAATATAGCAGCTTCAGAAAGAGGTGTATCTATTACTCTTTCAGGTCCAAACTCATCGATTAAACCTTCGGTTACAAGAAAAACTCCACCTCTTCTTCCTACGTCTTCACCTAATACTACTATTCTATCATCCTTTCTCATTTGTTCTCTTAAAGCGTTATTTAAAGCCTGAGCAAGAGTCATTACTGGCATGTTTAACTTCCTCTAAAATCTTCAATAATTTCTTCCATTTCTTCCTTTAAATTCCAAGGAATTTCTGAATAAACATCTTCAAATATTACTTCAATAGGTGGAGGTGGAATTTCTAAAGCTTTTTTAACTTCATCTTCAACCATTAATTCAATTTCCTTTCTCAAATTTTGATCTTCTTGTTCAGTAATTATACCGTTGGAAATTAAAAAATTTCTAAATCTTTTTATTGGATCCTTTTGCCTCCAAAATTCAACTTCTTCATTGCTTCTATATCTTTTAGGATCATCAGCTGTTGTATGAGAACCTAATCTATAAGTTAAATATTCTATAAAAACTGGCTCATAATTTCTAGCCATTTCAATAGCTTCTTTAGCAGACTTATATACTGCAATTATATCATTACCATCAACACGCATACTTTTTATACCATAAGCTACAGCTTTGATAGCTAAAGTTTCTGAAGCAGTTTGCCTTGATACATGTAAAGATATTGCATATTGGTTATTCCTACATACAAAAACTATCGGAACCTTAAAAACTCCAGCCCAGTTGCATGCTTCGTGAAAATCTCCTTTAGAAGTAGCACCATCACTTAAATAAGCTAATACAACAATTTTATCTTTCCTTATTTTAGCTGCATGAGCAAAACCTACAGCAGAAGGCAAATGAACAGCTATAGGAGTTGTAGTTGGAACAATGTGAAGAGCTTTGCTTCCATATATTGCAAATTCATGACCTTTTAAAATGTCTTCTTTATTTGCTAACCATCTGCAAAGTATTTCTCTTATACTCATTCCTCTTGTTACCAACAATCCTAATTCTCTATAAGTAGGAAAGAACCAATCTTCCGGCTTAGCAGCGTAAGCGGTTCCTACAGCTACAGCTTCTTCTCCTTCATTCGGAGCATGTATAGCAACTTTACCCATTCTTTGTAATTTAAGAAGCCAACCGTCCAAAACTCTTGTTATTAACATATATTTATATAATTTTAAGAAGTCTTCATTGGTTAAATTTACAGTTTTTAAAAGTGCTTCATTCACTTCACCATTTTCGTTTAATATCTGTAAAAAGCTCATGATAATTAATCCAACAATCTTCTATAAATTTATTTTAATTTTAATAATTAAGAACGAATTATAGATGTTATAAAAAATTCTCCAGCCTTATAAGAACTCCTAACAAAAGGTCCTGCAGCAACATACTTAAAACCAAGACTTTTACCTATTTCTTCATATTTTTTAAATTTTTCAGGACTAACATATTCTATTACTGGCAAATGTCTCCTAGAAGGTCTTAAATATTGACCAATGGTGAGAAAATCTACTTTTGCTTTTCTTAAATCTTTCATTGTCTCAATAACTTCTTCTTCCTTTTCACCAAATCCTACTATAATTGAAGATTTTGTATATATTTTAGGGTTAAGTTTTTTTAAACTTTCAAGAACAAATAAAGATTGATCATAGCTAGCTCTAGGATCTCTTACTAAAGGTGTTAACCTTCTAACTGTTTCAATGTTATGACCAATAACTTCCGCTCCAGAAAAAGCTACTTTCTTTAAAGAATCAATGTTTCCTTTAAAGTCAGGTATTAAAAGTTCAATGATTATATTGGGATTAAGCTTTTTTATTTCTTTCACAGTCTCAGCAAATATGCTTGCTCCACCATCTTCTAAATCATCTCTGTCAACTGATGTTATAACAATATAATTTAAATTCATTTTAGAGACAGCTAATGCTACTCTTCTAGGCTCATCATAATCTACAATACCTTTGGGATTCCCTGGAGTAACATTACAAAACCTACAAGCCCTTGTACATACATTACCTAGAATCATAAAAGTAGCTGTTCCTGAGCCCCAACATTCTGAAATATTAGGACAAAGAGCTTCTTCGCAAACTGTATGTAAATTTAATTCTCTGCAAATCCTACTTATAAATAAATAATTTTCACCTGAAGGAATTTTAGAACGGATCCAGTCAGGTTTTCTTTCTATTTTATTCCTTTTTTCAAAATAAACGTTAAACATTTTATTATTAAATAAGTTATCTAAAATAAAAATTCATAAATGCTTAATTCAATTTTATAATTATGTATAAAATTGTAGTATTATATCCTAAATTAGAAGAAAATTTCTTAGAAACATACATAAAGGAACATGTTCCATTAGTTAAAAAAATACCAAACGTTAAAAAAATAGTTATAAACAAAGCTGTAGGTTCTCCTGCTGGAGAGCCACAATTTTTTATTTTAGCTGAACTTCACTTTGAAACAGAAAAGGACATGAAAGAAGCATTAAACTCTAACGAAATGAGAGAAGCTGCAAGACATGCCATGAAAATTTCGAAAGGAAAAATGCAGGCAATATTCTTTGAAGAAATAAAAGTAGAATAATTAAGAAGCCAGTAATTGTTCATTTAAATCATGTAGCAAGTATTAAAAATTTCTAAGAAGATTTTTAAAATATTTTGCAGAGATTAATTTTTTTAACATGTTAAAATATTTAAAAGACAATGGAAATTCCCTACTATAAACTATTTATAAATGGAAATTATGTAGAAAGTTCAACAGGAAACAAAATACCGGTTTTAAATCCTGCAAATAATGAAGTTATAGCATATGTTGCTGAAGCTGGTAACGAAGATGTAGATAAGGCTATAGAAGCAGCTAAGAATGCTTTTAAAGAATGGTCAAAAATGGATCCTACAAGAAGAGGAAGAATTTTATATAAAATTGCTTCTCTGTTAAGAGAAAGAAGCGAAGAATTGGCTAAACTTGAAACTTTAAACAATGGTAAGCCATTAAGAGAATCTACTGGTGATGTATTATATGCTGCAAGATTATTTGAGTATTACGCAGGATTAGCTGATAAAATTCAAGGAGATACTATACCTGTTCCTGGAGATAGATTTTGTTATACAATAAGAGAACCATTAGGAGTTACAGCTCACATTGTACCATGGAACTTCCCTTTGCCATTGGCTGCAAGAAGCATAGCACCTGCTTTGGCAGCAGGAAATACTGCAGTAGTTAAACCATCTTCATATACTCCATTAACAGCTTTAAAGTTAGCAGAAATTTCAAAAGAAGCAGGTTTGCCAAATGGGGTTTTAAATGTTATATGTGGACCAGGAAATACGGTAGGGAAATATTTAATATCTCATAAAGAAATAGATGCTGTTGCTTTTACAGGATCAACAGAGAGCGGGAGGGAGGTTATGGTATTAGCTGCTAAAAATCTTAAACCAGTTATATTAGAATTAGGTGGTAAAAATCCCCATATAGTATTACCTGATGCAAAAATAGATAAGACTATACAGGGAATAATGAATGGTATAATTACCAATGCAGGACAAATGTGTTGGGCTGGAAGTAGATTATTAATTCATGAAAGTTTACATGATAGACTAATAAAGTTACTTAGCGAGCATTTTTCTAAAGTAAAGATAGGAAATGGCTTAAATAAAGATACACAAATGGGACCTTTAACTACGAAGGAACAACTAAAAAGAGTTATGTATTATATTGAGGAAGGAATTAAAGAAGGAGGTAAAATTGTCTATGGAGGAGAAAGGCCAAAAGAAGAAGAATTACTCAAAGGAAACTTTATTTATCCTACTCTTTTCGATAATGTAGGAAAAGATATGAAGATATTTCAAGAAGAAATTTTTGGACCTGTTTTGGCCTCAACAAGCTTCAGTTCTATAGATGAAGCAGTCGAATTAGCAAATGCTACAAGATATGGATTATACGCAGCTATTTGGACAAACGATCTAACCTTAGCTCATAAATTAGCTTCAAGAATTGAAGCTGGAACAGTCTGCATTAATGAGTTTCCTGTGACTTATCCGCAGATGCCCTTTAGTGCATATAAAGAGAGCGGCCTAGGATTCGAGCAAAGCATATATTCAGTTTATAATTATACAAGAATAAAAACTGTTTTAATTAACTTATCTTAAAAATTTTATAAATTTAAATTTAATTTTTTTAATATTTAATTAAAAAATTATTTGTGTGGAGCATATTCTTTTCCTATCAATTCCCTTCCTAGTGCTATTTTTTGTGCTTCCTCAGTACCATCACCTATTTCAATTCCCATCACATTCCTTAACCTTCTTTCAAGAGGCAGATCTTTAGTATATGCTACATTTCCATGAATTAAAATGCATTTATGAATTATTTCAAAAGCTAACTTTGGAGCCCACATTTTACACATTGCAGCATATTTAGTTATAGGCATACCTTTATCCTTCATCCATAAAGTTCTGTAACATAAAAGTTTACAAGCTTCAAGATAAGTATAATATTCTACTATTTCAAATTGAATTGCTTCAAATTTTATTATTGGCTTACCAAAAGCATATCTTTTCTTTGCATATTCTATAGTTTCTTCCAAAGATTGTTCTGCTGCACCCAAACATGATAAAGCTAATAAAGTTTTACTAAAATCGAAAGTTTTCATTACCATATAAAATCCTTCTCCTACGTTTCCTAACAAATAATCCTTAGGTATTCTTACATTATCAAGTTTAAATGCTCCTCTAGAAATTGGCCTGTAACCTACATCATCAAAATAAGAATAAGTTATATTTTTATCCCTGGCAGGAACTAAAAAAGCACTTATTCCTTTATGTCCTGCTTTAGGATCAGTTTTAGCAAATAAAACATAATATGAAGCATACTTTACCATGCTTATTGAAGATTTTTCTCCATTAATTACCCATTCATTACCATCAAGATAAGCAGTGGTTTTTATAGCAGCTGCGTCAGTACCGCAGTGAGGTTCTGTTAAAGCTATTCCTAAAATTACTTCTCCATTAGCAACTTTAGGTAAAATTTCTTCTTTGACTTCTTCCTTTGCATAATTTGAAATAACTTCTGCAGTTAAAGCATTGTTAATAATTATAAAATTAGCTACATTGAAATCATATCTCGATAATTCTTCTATAGCTATTCCAGTAGTAACAGCATCAGCACCTTGCCCACCATATTTTTCCGGTATTCTTATCCCCATCAACCCAATATCTGCAAGCTTTTTAAAAAGTTCCTTTGGAAATTCTCCAGTTTTATCCCATAAAGCTTCATAAGGAGCTATTTCTTTTTGTGCAAAATTTCTTATAGTTTCTCTAAATAAATTTTGTTCCAAAGTAAATTCGAATACCATATTCTTAAAATAAATTAAACAAATTATTAACTTAGCCAATAATTCCTTGTAGAACTCAATGTATCTAGATATTCAAGAAATGTCGTTTTCCAAATTATTGGAGAATGAATTGTGTTAATCTAAAAATCGAAAAAAAAAATATTTTTCGGCTCTAGTCCATTCAGAAAGTTTATGAATTAAAAATTTTTCTCGCTTATAATATGCTTAACCACATAACCTTTTTGACTAAGAATATCTGAAATTATTTTTCTATGGCAGAAGTAAGGAATTATTTCTGAGCACATAATACAGGTAATTTTGTTTTTAGCCAAGTTTGATAATTCACGCAATGCATTTCTCGCTTTCTCAGACTTAACAACGTATGTTGCATAAGCCCTAAATCCTTCACTTTTGAAATATTTAGCTATTCCGAAATCTTCAATATCTTTTCCAAATTTTCTATAACCTCCCAAATTTTCCATCCAAATGTATTTTAAGCCAATAGAACTTAACGATCTTAAAAGATTCTCTGAATTAAAATGAGGAAACTTATTACTCATAGGCCATCTCCTAACATCGACCAAAATCTCTATTTTATATAAAGAGAGCAAGCGAAGGAATTCTTCTATACTTCTATTCGAATGACCAATTGTAAATATTTCAAAATACACTTATACTAAGCTCTTATATATAAAACATTGATTTTAATTTTAAAAAATTATTATTTTTTTCAATTATTTATCTTTATTATGAACAATTCATATGTTATTATGCCTTTAGATGTTGAAACTTTTGCAAAAAAATTTTTACAGTTTCATAATACTTTATTTCCTTATGATATGCTTGACGACTCTAACTTACTTAGCGTGATTAAAGAATTTAAGATAGCGAAGTCCTATTATGGCGCTAAGCTTTTCGGTGTTTTTGCGGGAAAAGAGATTATAGGAATCTTTACTTCAATTGAACGAACTCTTGATAAAACTGTCGATTGTAAGATTGATATTATAGGCAATGTGGAAATAAGTGATTTTGGCTATGCTATACTTGATTTTATAGAGAAGCAATGCAGTGCACCAGAAATCGTAGTGCCTTATAATCTTAAGAATGTTATTAATGCTCTTGAATCTCTTGGCTACATACCTTGTTATAGATATGCTAGGCTTGCTCTAAATCTTAGCAATTTTAACTTCAATAATTTCAAGCATATTATTGAAAAGCTTAATCAAATAGGATTTGAATTTAAGCCTCTCATAAACGTTATTACTAGAAATCATGAAGTGGTTGATCTTGTTAACATTACACATAGAGATGAGCCCTCCACAAATGTAGAAAAGGTGATAAGCATTGAAGAATTTGAGAAGCTCTTAAAGGATAGAGTATTGATTAGTGAAGCATGTTATGTTGCAATAAAAGATGAGAAAATGATTGCTGTAACTCTTGTTGTCAAAATCACTGAAAAAGAGGCTTACTCAATGTTTACAGGGGTCCTCAGATCCTATAGAGGTCTTGGATTGGCTAAAGCTATTAAAGCGTTAGCTTTAAACAAGCTTAAAGAACTTAATTACTTAAAGATTTCAACAAATAATTCCTTTGAAAATAAGCCTATTCTAGCTGTGAACAAATTTTTAGGTTTCGAAATAATGAGAGAATACGTACACTATAGAAGAAAATGTGAGAAAAATAAGGCATAACCATAAGAATAATCTTAAAACGTATTATGCTGTATTATCCTTTCCTGAAGGATATAAGATAATTTAAGTTATTATCAAATAGCTAAGATTGATATTAAATTTTAACGAAAGCAATTAAGGACTCTCCTTTATCTGCTTGAATGAACTATCTTGAATGTTTCAATTCCACTTCATCACATATTCCTGTTTCAGGATCGCAAAGACTTTCAATTTCACCATTTTAAAAATAAATAAAAAAATAAAGAAAGTTGATTATGAAAATTATTTTTGTAGCAGTACCAGGTAGTGGCAAAACTACTATTATGCAACTTATAAAAAAACAGATGCCAAGCATTAAAATTGTAAATTATGGAGATGAAATGTTAAAAATTGCTTTTCAAAGATATGGAATAAAAGACAGAGACGAAATGAGGAAAAAAATACCTTTAAATGAATATAGAAAATTACAAATAGAAGCAGCAGAAAATATTTCAAAAATTGAAGAAGATGTCATTATAGATACACATGTAAGTATTAAAATGCAAGGAGGCTATTACCCAGGATTGCCTGAAGAAGCAATTAAAAAAATTAAGCCTGATGCTATAGTTTTAGCAGAATATAACCCAGAAGACATTATAGAAAGAAGAAAAAAGGATATGATGTTAAAGGAAAAAGTCGAATATAAAGAAGGAATTATAAGCATACCTAGAGCAGGGAGAGAAATTGAAAGCTATGAAGAAATTGAACTTCATCAAGAGATAAATAGAGCTTTTGCTACTGCAGTTTCTTTTTCTGTACAATGTTTATTGGTAATTATAAATTTAAGATTTAAACAGTCTAGGGATTTTGAACATGCTGAAATAGCTGCTAAAAAGATAGTTGAGCTATTTTTAAAACAAAAAGAGTTAGCTAGTAACTAGTAATTTCTCATATTGAAAAAATATAATTACTTAAAACTATAATTAAATATGAGTAAAATAAGAGTAGGTGTTGTAGGAGGATACGGAACCATAGGTAAAAGGGTTGCTACTGCTGTTATGATGCAAGATGATATGGAATTGGTTGGTATTGCTGGTCCAGGTTTTGATTGGAGAACGGCTCTTATGGCTAAAAGAAATATTCCTATTTATTTGTCTACAAATGCAAGAATTGAAGAATTTAAAAGACATAACTATGAACCAGCGGGAACAATAGAAGATTTATTGAGCAAAGTTGATGTGGTTGTTGATGCTACTCCTGAAGGAGCAGGTGCTAAAAATAAGCCACTTTATGAAAAATTTGGTATAAAAGCTATATTTGAAGGGGGTGAAAAACATTCATTAACGAATGCAAGTTTTGTAGCTGCTAGAAACTATTTAGAAAATTTAAATAGACAATTTACGAGAGTAGTAAGTTGCAATACTACTGCTATATGCAGAGTTGTTGGTGCAATTCATGAAAGAATTGGTGTAAAAAAAGCACGAATTACAATATTTAGAAGGGCTGCAGATCCATGGGAAAGTCACAAAAAAGGAATAATAAATACTGTAGTTCCAGAATTAGAGATACCTTCTCATCATGGACCTGATGCTCAAACAGTAATTAAAAATTTAGATATACTAACTTTAGCAGCAAAGGGAAGTCATAATTTATATCATTTACATATGGGATTTTTGGAATTAAACGAAAAAGTTTCAAAAGAAAATGTAATTAATGCTTTAGAAGAAGAACCTAGAGTAGTTTTAGTAAGCGGAAAAGATAAAGTGGAAGCTTTAAACACGATATTCGAAATAGGAAGAGAATTAGGAAGACCTAGAGGAGATATTTACGAAATACCTGTTTGGTTAGAAAGCATTTCTATTATACATAATGATTTAACTTTAATTTGGGCTACGCCAGAGGAAAGCAACGTTATACCTGAAAATATAGATGCAATTAGAGCTTTAACTGGAATTGAAAAAAATCCTAAAAATTCTATAGATAAAACAGATAGGAGTTTAGGAGTTTTAAAAAGATTTTACTAAAAATGGTAGGAGCATTAGGAGGTAAGGTATCTCCTGAAATACTTGAGCAAATGTTAAAAATTGACTTAGGATTCAAAACAATGGATGATTTTGATTTTGAAGGAAAAGTAGTTTTGCTTAGAACAGATATGAATTTACCTCTAGATCCAAAAACTAATATGCCAACTGATCTAACAAGAATGAAGGTTTTAGCCCAAACAACTTTAACAGAATTATTAGTAAGAGGAGCAAGAGTAGCAATATTAACTCATCAAGGAAGACCTGGAGATGCTGATTTTACAACCACGGATCTTCATGCAAAAATTTTATCTAAAATGTTGAAAACAAAAATTGTTTATGTTCCAGATGTTTATGGACCAAAGGCTATAGAGGCTTTAAAGAAATTGAGAGAAGGAGCTTATAGAATAGTAATGCTTGAAAATGTAAGAACGGATCCTGAAGAAATGCTGAAGAAATCTCCTGAAGAACATGCAAAAAGCAAACAAATTCAAGTTTTATCCACATTAACTGATATTTACGTAAATGATGCTTTCGCTGCAGCTCATAGAGCTAATGCTTCACTTACAGGCTATCCTGTAGTAATGCCTTCATGTGCAGGAAGAGTTATGGAATGGGAAGTAAGAGCATTAACTTGGCTACTTCAGCATAGCGAAAGACCAAGATTGTATATTTTAGGAGGTGCAAAATTAGATGATGCTGTAGCTATTTGTGAGCATCTAGGAAAGACAAATAAAGCTGATTGGATTGCAGCTACAGGGCTCATAGGTAATTTATATTTAAAGGTTTCAGGATATAAATTGGGTGAGATCAATGAAAAGTTCTTAGATAGAAAAGGAGGAATATTTTTATACGAAAATGCCAAAAAAGTTTTTGAAGAAATTAAAGATAAAATAATATTACCAGCTGATGTAGCGGTGGAAACTGCAAAAGGTGAAAGAGCTGAGATACCTTTAAGTGGTTTACCTTTAGAAATGTCAATAAAAGATATTGGAGAGAAAACTTGTGAATTAATAGAAAACTATATAAGAGAAGCGAAAACGATAGTTATAAGCGGTCCTCCTGGTGTTTATGAAGAGAAAGAATTTGAATACGGAACAAAAAGATTATTAAAGGCTATTGCTTACTCAAAAGCTTTTACCGTAGCAGGAGGAGGACATACTGTAGCTGCAATAAACAAATTTGGATTTGCAGAATATATAAGTCATATAAGCACAGGCGGAGGTGCATTAATAGAAATGCTTATGGAAAAAGAGCTGCCTGGAATTCAAGCTTTAAAATTAAAATTCTAAAAGTTAAATTTTTTTATTAGTTTTATTAGTTCTTTATCGTGAAGAAACCTTTAGCAACTATTGTAGGTGCTGGTTGTAGCAAATTTGGTAAAAGGAAAAATGTAATGGCAAGGGAACTATTAGTTGAAGCTTTTTTAGAAGCTATATCATATTGTAAAGATCCTGATATTAAAGGTAAAATCAAATTAGGAGTTTTTGGATGTTATTCAGAATATTTTGAACATCAATCTCATTTAGCACCAATTTTAGCAGATTGGCTTGGCTTCCATAATTTACCAGTTATTAGAACTGAGAATGCATGTGCTTCAGGTTCAACTGCATTAAGAACTGCTTTATTTGCTATAAAATCAGGATTGTATGATATAGTTTTAGTTGCAGGAGTTGAAAAAATGAATAATAGAACTACTAGTGAAGCAAACGAAGCTTTGGCGATGGCCAGTGACATAGCAATCGAGCAATGGTCTGGTTTAACATTTGCTGGAATATTTGCTTTAATGGCTGTCCATCATATGCATAAATATAATACTACTGAAGAACAAATGGCATTGGTAGCAGTTAAAAATCATAAAAATGCTTATTATAATCCGAAAGCACATTTGCAAAGAATAATAACAGTGGAAGAAGCATTAAATTCAAGAGTAATAGCATGGCCTTTAAAGTTATATGATTGTTCTTTAATAACGGATGGTGCTGCATGTTTAATTTTAACTTCTCCTGAAATAGCTCATAAATTTAATGATAGTCCTGTTGATATAATAGCAAGCGGCCATTCTACAGATCATTCTTCAATAATTGAGAGAGAAGAAATTTCAAGTATCAAAGGTATAAGGATCGCTGCAAAAGAAGCATTTGATTATGCTGGAATTGGTATAAAAGAAGTTAATGTTGCAGAACTACATGATTGCTTTACTATAGCTGAAATTATAGAATATGAAGAATTAGGTATAGCAGAAAAAGGAAAAGGAGGAAAACTTCTGGAAGAAGGTGCTACAAATCTACATGGCTGGTTACCTGTTAATACAAGCGGAGGATTAAAAGCTAAAGGTCACCCTGTAGGAGCAACTGGAATAGCCCAAGTATATGAGATATATTTGCAGTTAAGAGGTGAGGCTGGGCCTAGGCAAGTCAAAGGAGCTAAAATAGGCTTAACTCAAAACATGGGAGGTTCAGGTTCAACACATTTTGTTCATATTTTAAAAAGTCGGGAATATGGGTGAAGAAATATTAATAGAAGATTTTTATAGAAGAATAAATGACGAAGAAATATGGGTTTCTAAATGTAATGATTGCGGAAAGTTAACCTTGCCACCAAGAAAAATTTGCCCATATTGTAGTTCTGTAAATACTTCATGGGAAAGAATAAAAAATGAAGGAATTATAGAAAGCTATACAATAATACATGTAGCACCAAAATTGTTTGAAAAAGAAGTTCCATATTATGTATGCTTAATAAAATTGGAAGGAGATGTTAGAATTTTAGCTAGAAAAAAGTATTCTGAAAATGAAAAAGTTAATATAGGAGATAAAGTAAGAATCAAAGTTTTACCCAGTCATTTTGATCTAAGCTGGCCTTCATGGCCTATTATTAGCTTCGAAAAATTATAATTTTTTATAATAGAAATGGAGAAACACGAATGCCCTATTAAGTTTTTAATATGGGGCCGGAGGGACTCGAACCCCCGACCTTTGGGTATCTCCGCTCCAGAATTTCATCATTGCATTTAGCTCAACTTATATTTCTTATATTTTTATTCTGGAGCCCAACGCCCTACCTTGCTAGGCTACGGCCCCTCTACTAAAATAATATAACGATTTTTTATAAATTTTTGAGATTTTCTTTATCTTATATAGACCTTTAATCAAATTTACCAACACCAAATTTTAAGCTATTTTTATATTAAGTGAGGTACTCTGACCTAAAAAGCGAGTTTTTCATTAGCATAAATATAGAAAGAATTATTTAAATTAAATTTTTATTACATAATAATGGAACTAAATGAACCTATTGAGAAATACGTTAGGAAAAACATTGTTGTGGCAAATTATAATGAAAGTATAAAAAATATTGCAGAAATTATGAGACAAAAGCAGATAGGAAGCGTTTTAATAGAAAAGGATAAGAAAATTGTAGGAATAATAACAGAGAGAGATATACTTTATAAGGTTGTAGCAGAGGGGAAAGATGTAAATAATATAAGGGCTAGTGAAATAATGTCTTCTCCTTTAATTACAATAAATAAGAATGCAACAGTTAAAGAAGCTTTAGAAAAATTTAAGCAATACAATATAAGAAGATTACCTGTAAGGGATAACGGTAATATAATAGGAATAATTACTTTGAGAAACGTTGTTGGTGATATTATATCTTTGGCAAAAGAGGCTGAGCTAGAGGAGATAAAAGGTTTTATATGTCCATATTGTGAATCAATATTTGCAACAGAAACAGATCTATCGAAACATATAGATAGAGTCCATATAGGTGCAGGCATATTAGAAACAAGAAGGTATTAATATTCTTTTGTTAATGTTTCAACAACTGTAACCCATGCTTTAGCAACATTATTAAAATTGTATCCTCCGCCTCCTGTAGCAATAATTCTTCCTTTACATTTTTCATGTGCAAACTTATGCAATAATTTTGTAATTTCTTCGTGTACTTTAGGTGAATATCTTAAATGAGTTAAAGGATCTCCTTCCAGCCCATCAGCACCGCATTGTAAAACTATAAGGTCAAATTCTATGTTTTCTATAAATTCCTTTATTTTAGGTATATATTGTAATACAGTATTTGTATCTGAAAAGGGTTTTAAAGGAATATTAATCTTTGTTCCATAAGCTTCTCCTTTTCCTTTTTCATTTTCAAAGCCTGTACCAGGATAAAGGAAACGGCCATCTTCATGTATATCTACAATATAAACTGTAGGGTCATCTTCATAAGAATAGTAAACCCCATCACCATGATGGGCATCAATATCAACGTATAAGAATTTTTTAAAACCATATTTCTTTCTTGAATATTCTATCGCTATAGCAGGATCATTAAACACGCAGAAACCCGCAGCTTTATAGCGATAAGCATGATGAAGACCTCCTGATGGATTAAAAGCATGATCTACTTCTCCATTAATTATAGCTTCAAGTGCTCTTAAAGTAGCTCCTACAGATAAAGAAGATACTTCGTAAACACCTTTAAAAGCGGGAGTATCACCATAATCCAAATATCCATATCCTATTTCTGAAACTCTTTTAACATATTCCAAATATTCTCTTGTATGAAATAATAGTATCTCTTCATCAGAAGCTCTCCTTGGTTCAAGCTTTATAATTTTACCCTGTTTATAATAATCACTTTCAAATAGTAAGTTAGTAAAATATTCATATCTTCTATAATTTAAAGGATGTGGTTCTGGAAAAGCATATTTCAAATTTTCTCCTATAACTACACCAACTTTACAAGTCATGTTGTTAAATATTGTATAAGTATCGATTTTAATTTTAACATATCATCTAAGTAAACAAATTCATCAGCACCATGATATCTTGTATCCTTTGCAGCCAAACCAAAGGAAATTATTGGAATGTTTCTATTAGCAAAATATCTTCCATCATTTCCTCCAAATTCTGTAACTATTTTTAAGTCCTTATTATATTCTTCGCTTGCAATTTTCTTAAATTTAATTACCGAGGGGCTATTAGGATCACTTACATAATTACCCCCTCCTTCGATCCAGCTTATTTCAGCCTTTATTCCTAAGGAATTTGTAAGCGATATAAAAAAGGTCTTAAATTCATTAATAGCTTCTTCATAATTTTCCTCAGGGATTAGCCTCATGTCAAATCTTGCATAAGCCAAACCTGGTATAACATTTTCTTTTTCTCCTGCTCCTAGCATAGTTATGCTAAATCTACCAAAATTTTTTGGAATAGGTGATTCAGGAGGAGCATCAAATTTTGAGATTTTTCTAGCCCTTATTATGGAAAATTCTGATAAATGATATAATAATCGAATTAAATCTTGGGCAGCATTTCTGTATCTAAAAGGATATCCTGCATGCCCTTGATCTCCATAAACTTTAATTTCGCCAAAAACAACACCACTTGCTCCTATGCTTATATATTCATTTCCTGCATCTAATACTAGAACTTCATCGATATTATTAACTTTCTTAGAAATGTATCCAGCACCATATTTTCCTCCTACTTCTTCCTCTGGTACAGAAACAAATATTACATTGTATTTAGATTTATCCAAAACTTCTCTTATTGCTCCTAAAGCTACAGCGATGCAACCCTTATCATCAGCACATCCTCTTCCATATGCTTTGTTATCTTCTATTGTTAAATTAAATGGATCCTTCGTCCAGCCTTTCCCTGCAGGCACAACATCATAATGTGTAAGAAGTAAAACTGTTTTGTCGCTACCTCTTTCTAGCTTTGCAACGACAGATGGTCTTGGAATGTTATCTTTAGCTTCTTCTTTACCGTCATAAATATTAACTTTTAAACCAATTTTTTCACATTCTTCTTTTATAACTTCAGCACATTCTTTGTAAAAAGTTTTTTTAATAGCATCTGTATTGAATTTTATTAATTTACTAAGCAATTCAAATTCATATTTTAATTTTTCCATAGGACAGAAATAGTTTCGGAAAATTTATTTTTAAATAATATCGCAAAACTGGATCTTATTTTTTAAAAAAGTTAGTAGATTTTCAACTGCAATATAGATGTGATTAAAAGCAAGGAAATGCCAGCTAAAAAACCATTTGTTGTAATTATGTAAATTATAATAGAAACAAAGAAAGCTGGAATAACATGCAATATTTTTCTACTTATAGCTGAAAAAATAATAGCAATAATTACAAATAAAAATAATACAATTAAGTTAAATAACTGATAATAAAAATCCATAAAAGTTGTCTACGAAACTATTTAAATACTTTTTCGTAAATTTTTTCCGGTATTACAAAAATAAGATTTTGGAGAATGACATTTAGGCAAGAGGAAATCAGTTATAAAGCATTTAAGAAAAATATCATAGTTAGAGAATTTATTAATTATGAGAGAAAGAAAAATTATAATTACTTTAATTCTTTTATTCATTCTCGTCAATTTACCTCAATCTCTTTCCACATCTTATAATGTATTTTTAACATCAAAAACGTTACCGTTAGTAGCTTGGTACAATTCAAGTAATCCTAGCTTGATTTACTATCTAATACCTTATGCAATAGAGGAAAAATGGCTTCCTTTTTTTGACCCATATTTTCTTATCAAAAATACTACATTAACGAAATCCAATTTAATTGAACAGTTATTTAAGAATATTCAAGGAGTGAATTATACTTTGGTTAATCTGCTTAAAAGTTACTCAGATTCACTCTTAGAAACTTTAGACTTTTCAATATTCTTTACTATAAATAAAACTAAACTATTAAATTCAATAAATGAAATAGAAAAGTTGAATAATATGATTATCGAGACATCTTTTCCTATCACTCTTTCGATTTTGGACTTTAATAAAATACTAATTGATTATAACAAAATTTTAAAAGAATTAAAAGATTATATTACAAATACAGAAAATATTAATACACAGAAACTACAGGAATATAAATCTTCTTTAACAAAAATCTTATCAGATAATTTATTACCTTTTTTTAATTTTTATACTAATCTTTACAATAATTTATTAATTTTAAAAAATTATAAAGAAACTTTTAAAGATTTTTATATTAAATTAAAAAACTACACAAGTATCGAGAGCTATATTAATGCTAACGGTAAAATTATAGGTAAAAATATAGAGTTTAGACATTCTGATTATTTAAGCATTTATGTTAGAATTTATAATCAAACTGTAACTGAAAATAATGAAAAAATAATTTTAAAATTAAATCCTAATATTTTTATTTTAAGCATATTTATTAAATCAAACTACAATTACAATAGTATAAAAAAATTAAATATCACCAATTTTTTTAAACCCTATCTTATAATAAAGCTTTATATAGGAATACTTTATGAAAAAAATTTAACAAAAATTGAGGAAGTAATAAAAAATAATATAAATTTCTTAAAAAATGAAAAAACTATATATAAAATAAATAATACAATTTTACCTTTTTTTAATTTCACTACGAAAATGAAAGCACCTTCCATAATTTTTTACCCAATAAATAAACAAGAATCTTTTTCGAATGTAACAGTATTAGAAAAACAATACTATTACGTTGAAAACGAAGCAATTAAAGAGTTAAAAATAGATAAGTATGTCATGATAGAAAACGGGCTATTTAGTTTGAACATAGTTATTCCGTATAATGAAGATATGAGCTATTTTAATGTTAACATAATAGGAGGATTTAATCAAAACATTAATGAGGATCCAAGCTATAATTTGAAAATTTCATACTTGCCTAAATATGAAGTTAAGATAAAGTCAAATGAGATTCGGTCTATTTATGATGATATCATAAATAAATTTTTTATTATTTTACTACTTTTAGCCTTAATCTTTCTTTATATTAACGTTATCAAGAGTAAAATCAAAATAAAATTAATAAAAGATAAAAAACATAAATAACCTATGGTAGTCTTAGGGAAATCAGAACTTTTAAAACTTCAAAAAGAGTATAACATAATATATCCCTTTGATGAGAAATTAATAGATGGCGATAGCTTTATTTTAACTGTACAATCCCCTGTTGAAATTAAATATTTAGAACATAAGAACATAATATCCAATGAAATAGTATATATCCCTGTTAATTATGTTGCCCATTTGACTGCAAAAAGCAAATTTGGCAGATTAGGATTATCATTTTTAAATGCAGCGAAAGTTCATAGCGGTTTTATTGGAAGAATTATATTAGAACTGGTAAACTTAAATAACGATCATATTCCTATAATAATAAATAAAGGAGAACCATTTATGCATCTAGAAATTATTCGTAGAGAAGGAGAACCTTCGCCTTATATAGGAGAATACCAATTCCAATACATGACTGAAGAAGAAATTCTAATGTATTTAAAAATAGTAAAGAGAACATATCCAAATTATAAGTATTACGTAAATATATGGTTAAGAAATAAACCACATATTTTAGAAAAAGCAAAGGAAATTCTTGAATAATATTATAAATATTTCTTTAAACTTTTTATTTTGAAATAAACATATAGATTTGCTATAATTTCTATTAACAAAACAAACGTTAATAACAAAATTAAAGAAGAATAATCAAATTCTTCAGATAATCTTCTTGGGATAGGCTTTAGATCAATAACCACGTCTTTATTTGAATTCATAGTTATAGATAATTCATGATCTTCAAAGCCTTCTTTTTTAACTTTTATAATATAATTTCCTACAGGTAATAAAGTACTAAAGCTATACGATCTTAACGTAATATTAGTCAATTGTAAATTATATTTTACAGAAGTTATAATTAGCGTTGCATTATAAATAAATGTATCTCCTGACATTATCGTAACATTTAATCTATAAGCTACAATGCTGAGATTTCGATACTGATAAGGAGTAATGTAAATATTTTCATAGCCTAAAAGCTTCATAGGAATTTTAACATTATTGATATATAAAGAAAAATCAGTTAAATTTCCTATTCCTAGGACATTACCTTTATAATTTTTTATCTTTGTATTTCCTTCAATTTCAAAATTTGTAATTGTTGAGTTATCTATTAAATTTATGAAATTTAAAGCGAAAAATTCTGCTTTTATTTTATTAACATATGCTCCAGTAATACCTTCTTGTTGGGCAACAATACCAATATATAATTCTTTTAAAACGTTTTCTTGTTTAGCTTTAAGTAGTTTAAAAATAACCAAAGGGTCAAATTCAACTTTGCCAGAAACTAAATTAGCATTATTAGTTACATTCAATTCTTTTTTATTCAAAATGAAGAAAGATCTTGTTTGCTTATCATCATTTAATATAAAAATTTGAAAAGAATGTCTAAATTCAATATAAGGAGTTCTATTACTAAAGAATAATTCTATATTTAAAAAAGTTGTTCTTATATTTTCTTTATCTAAATTAATAGTTAAATAATCTTGATTAATTTTATAATTTTTTATTGAAGATTGTTTAATTAAAATTGGAACATAAGTTAATATTTTCGTACCTTCCACTTCTTTATAATACGTAGCATAATAATATGACTTATATTCAAATTTTTCCATGATAAAAACTCTTTGAGGAGTAGTCTCATTGTATATTACAGGTTTAATTTTTATTTCTATTGTTTTAGAATTCTCGATCACATTGCTTTCAACATTTAAATATCCTATCCCAACTGGCCTGGCAGGTATTTCTTCTCCTCCAATTATTGCTCTTATTATACTTTCTGTATAATTTACGTAAGAATAACTTGTTAATAAAAGCAAATTATATTTAGAATTATTAAAGAAACTCGACTTATTAATGGAAAAGTTATAATTCATAATTACAAAATCTGAAGAAAAATTAAAATCATAGTTAAAAGAATTAATTTCTAACGAGTTATCAGCAAGTTCTACATTAAAACTCTTTAAAAGTAAACCCTCTGAATAGATATCAATTTTCCAAAGTCCTTTTAAATCTTTATTTGTAAAGTTATATAGCAATATTGGATAATAATTCCATATTTTAGGATCGTAATTAACTTGTTTAACTAACGTACCTATAGGAGTAATTAAACGTATTAATGCAGAGTTTGAAGTCTTAATCCATAAGCTATCTCCTTCCATGAGTTTAAGTGTTCCTAAATTTACGGAATACATAGAATAAGGAGATAATCCGATATAGACTTCTATGTTTACATTCTGAGCATTTATATTTGAAGATGCCAAACAAATTAGCAGCAACAAAGAAATTAAAAACGGTACGATTTTCATTTTACTAAAAATAAAGTCATTAATATTAAAAGATATGGAATCAAGAAAAACAATAAACCAAATCTATAATCTAGGTTAAACAGTAAATAGATGCTTATTAGCATGATAAGAACTGTAAATATGGAAATAAAAACAATTTTTGCCATGTTTCCTAAATAATATTTAAAATTAGCATTACTATGAACATTTTTAGCGAAAAATTGGTTAAAGAAATAGTATTGAATATTCTTGAATAAAGAAAATAATAAATAAATAAATGTTGAAACGATGAATAATGCAATTAAAGGTAAAGGAATAATAATTAGCAAGTTCCTTAAGGTTTCTAAAGAGGATTCAGGAATGCTACTTCCAGAAAATATATTAGCAATTGCAGGTACACTATTTACAATTATATACAATATGCTTAAACCAAGCCTATTAATTTCGTTGCTTTTTTGAAAATTATATCCTGCAACAGCTAATGCTACAGCAATATAACATGTTATAAATAATAAAATTGGCCTAAGAGGATTTAGATAACCTTTCTCTAACTTAAAATAAAACATAAAATAAGTTAAAGGAGTAACTATTATATTAGCAAGAATAGGATAAGATAAATATTCTCCTAATTTAACAAGTTCAGAAATGAATAGCAAAGAATACATTAATGGTATAAATATTGATGCAAGAAAGATGAATAAAACTAAATTTGAAAATAAATACTTTTCCTTTGTAATAAATTGAAGCGATATTTGATAAATGAAAGTAAGCAAAAATGTTACATTAAAAATCAAGTTTTGTCCTGTAAATAAATATATTACTAATAGACCAAAAATGATTCTGAAATCTGTGAAGAAAATTAAGTAGATAATAGATAAATAAGAAAAGAAAAGTATAAAGAATGCTATTTTCCTCATGCTAAGATTTTTCTTTTAGGCGCATAATATTTAGAAACTTTATATAAATATATTAAAGACATTTGTAGCTCATCTAACTTAATGAATAATGGTTCTATTTGAAGTTTTTTAAATTCTCTTATTAAATTTTCTACATTTATAGATTCGTAATCGATATATAATTTTATTATATCATCATTGATAAAATTTCCAAAAGATGATAAAATAATTACAAATAAATTGCCTAAATTACCTATTTCTTTAATAATTTGCATGTCTCCTTTATTTAAATATCTATCTGTTATAATAATTTTAAAAAAATTATTCAAATTACTTTTAATAATAAATTCATATAATTTTTTAAAGTCTTTATTTCCTGTTAATCTAATTTTAGATAATTTATCAAGTAAAAGAGGAATTTGCGAATATCTTTCAACTTTTATATAATCTATGTAATCAGAAGAAAAACATATTAAATGAAAACGATCTTCATTTCTTATTGTTAAGTATGCTAAATTAGCTATGGATAACGCTGCTACATCAAATTTTCTTTTTCCTTCGTAACCTTCATACATATGTTTAGAAACATCAAATATAATTACTATATCAGTTTTCTTTTCTTCTTCTCTTTCTATTATAAAAAATTTTCTTTCAGGTGACTTGGCTACATTTCTCCATGCAATGTAACGAAGGTCATCACCATATTGATATTCTCTTATGCTATGAAAATCAAAACCTATACCTTTTACTTTTGCTTCCTTAAAACCATATTCTTTAACAAAACCTAAAGTTCTCATATAAGGAACTATTAAAGGCATGTTAACCATAGGTTTAACTTCTATACTAGTATAAACAGGAAACTTAGTTCTTTTAAAAAATAAAAGTAATGGATCAAAAAGAATAACAATTACGTTTTTAAATTCATGAAACCCTATTTGTAAGGGTTTTATGGTATATTTTATTTCTACATTTTTTTTAACTTCACCCCAAAACGAGATTTCTCCATCAATAATTTTAAATCCTAAAGGTATTTCTTCGGCTATAAGTAAATGTTTTACTGAACGCTTAGCTAAATTGTTTATTCTAAGCTTCATTTTAAAAGGTATATTATAATAAACAACTTCAGTCTCTAATATTCGCTCAATTTTTAAGTTCCTAATCCTTTTATAATTAATTCTAAATATAATTGCATCATAGAACAATAAGAAGTAAAGGAAGAAAGAAAAGAAAAAGATCCATGATAATGATAAAAATAAAGAAAGAAAAGAAATTAATATTAAGGAAGAAATTAAAGTGTAACCTGTTTTTGTGATCATTATCTTGGGGGTTTAACGCTTTTTAAATATTCATTTATTATTTCATTTATTTTATCATAATATTCATAAGTTCTTCTAGTATCTTTTAAGCTAGAGAATTCAAAAGAAAAAATTAGTCTTTGATTTAGAACATGAAAAACTAATTCTTTTACATCATCAGGTATAACATAGTCTCTTCCTTGAATCGCGCTTAAACTTTTGCAAGCTTTAATTAACTGAACAGCAGCTCTAGGACTAGCTCCTAATAGCAATCTTGAATCGCTTCTTGTCTTGTTGATTATTTCTATTACATATTTTTCTATTTCTTCACTAACATATACCTCGTTAGAAATCCTATCGATCAATTTTATTATTTCTTCTTTTGTAGCTACAGGCTCAGGTTCAACATAAATGTTTTTACCATATTTTTTTAATATCATCAGTTCTTGAGAAGGATCAGGATAGGAAGTTATTATTCTGAACATAAATCTATCAAGTTGGGCTTCAGGTAAAGGATACGTTCCTTCAAATTCTAATGGATTTTGGGTAGCTATAACTAGAAAGATTTTATCGAGCTTTCTAGTAACGCCTCCTATTGTTACTTGTCTTTCCTGCATAGCTTCTAATAAAGCTGCTTGAGTCTTTGGTGAAGCTCTGTTTATTTCATCAGCTAATATTACATTAGCGAATATAGGTCCTGGAGAAAAAACGAATTCTTGCGTACGTAGGTCAAAAATATATGAGCCAATTATATCAGAAGGTAAAAGATCTGGAGTAAACTGTATTCTTTTAAATTCTAAGTTTAAAGCCAAAGAAAAAGTTTTAGCTAATAAAGTTTTAGCTATTCCAGGAACACCTTCTATTAAAACATGTCCTTCACTTAATAAAGCTAAGGTTAATAGTTTTAATTCTTTTTCTTTTCCTACAACATATTTTGAAACTTCTTCTTTTAATCTTTCATATAATTCCTTTGCTTCTTTCATTTCTTTTCCACCAATTCTTTATACCTCATTAATATTTTATAGAAGTATTTTTCGTAATTTAAAATACGCGGACTTCTCTTAATAAACAATTTAATCATTTTAAGTAATTTTTTTATTTTTTTATAATCATCATTTTTAAAAATTTTTATATCTATTTTTGGAGGTATTTCTTCGTAATTCAATCTTTTAGCTAAATTTACGTATAATAAATAATGGACTAATTGAACCCATTTGAATAACTTAATTCTTCCATTTAATTTATATTCATATATATCATGCCAAAAACTTCCAGCCAGATTTTCTAAACTTCTAGTATTTCTTCTTATTTCATATTCTTCTTTATAAAGCAAATAATAAAAAATGATAAAAATAGGTAAGGTTAAAATTAACCCTAAAATAAAAATTTCATACTGTACCATATTTTCTTTTAAGAAAATTAATCAACTCTTTAAGATAAGAATAATAGGAAGAACATTCTTCAGATGTTATACCTTTTTCACCAAACCTAGCTTTTTCATAAATTAAATATATATTATAAATTATTGAAGAATAGGCTATTAATGAAGGATGTTTTGAATAAATTTCCATGACAGCTTCTTTTTCTGTAAAATACTCATTAACAAAAATACTAAAATGATTTGTAATAACATTTCTAAGCTTAGAATAGGAATCAATTATAGCCTTACTTAAATTACCTTGCTTAAAATTCTCTTCAAAAATTTTGATTATTTCATCAAAATCTTTAGTTTTATTAAATTGATTAGATTCTTCTTTTTCTTTTACTATTTTATTCTTTATTTTCTTTTTTATTCTATAATATTTTATTATTAAAAAAATTAAAATGATTAATAAAAGTAAAAATATAGATAACCATGTATAAAAAAATATTTCAAATGAAGTTAGAAATATAATAACATTACTTATATTCATATTTCAAAAATAGAGTTAATATTCTAACATCATTGATCATTTTAATATCCAAATTTAATTTCTGCAAAAGACTATTTGTAAATAAATATACGAAATATGTGGGATTAACAGGTATAATTCTTGTGTAAAATACTCCTAAATTATTAAGATAAAATACAGCCCATTGAGGCGAAAATCCATTATTTATAAATGAATCTTCAGCTTTATCTCTACCGCTTTGAACAAAAATTAGTTCGCCATAATCTAATTCGATCAAATTGTTTCCATTGTAATCATAAATTTCTACAAAATCTGGAGATTTATAGCTATGAGTTAAATTATTTTCTATTGTGGTATCGTTCTGTAAATAAATTTTTAATGTATAAGTGGCATTTAACTTAACCATCCGTATTACAGGATGATCTAAAGAAGTAGATGAAGGTATCATTATATTAAGACTAATAGTAATACGATATATATTAGGTATAAGTAAAAATTCTACAGTTTTATTATAACTTACATTTTTTTCTTCCACCAACTTATTCGTAACATCCTCAAAAACCTTAACATTTGCAAGATTATTAGGTGGAATTACAACAAAATTTTCATTGAATTTAAAATCATAATTAAAAGTTAAAATTAACTTATATCTTAATTCAGCTACAGGGTTAGCTATGAAATTATTTTGTTGGGGAGGATTAGGATTTTGCTCTTTAATATAAGAAGCAAGAGATAAGAAAGAAATATTGAAAAAAAATGAAATGAGGAGTAATAAAATTAAAGAAATACTTAAAAGAAAATAATAATGTTTAGATGAAAATTGCATATATTTTATATAAAACAAAGAATTTAAATTTTTTAACTCTTTTCATAATAAATGGAAGAAAGAGCAGAATTAATAAAAACGGGTCTTATAAACTTAGTTTTGTTTATCGCAATTGTTTTTGCTAGCTTTATTGTCGCTATAATGAGTACTAGAAAGTTAATACCTGCAGAATTTGGAACTTATCAATTTTTGATTAATTTTTCCTCCTATTTCTTAATTCTTAGCTCGACTTTAAGCTGGTTTGCAACAAGATTTACTGCAAGAAAAATCAACATAATACAAAAACTTTTTATTTATTGTTTTGAAGGTATTATTTTTTTAAGCATTATCTTTTTCGTTGTACTCTACTTTATAAATGAGAACGTTTTTTATATAGGCTATAATTTAATCATTCTAACTCTTTTATTCATGATTACAATGCAAATTTATAATATCTTTTTAGGAATAATGTCTGGTTACAATGTTGTAACTAGTAGTTTTGGAAACTTTATACAAGCAATAATAAGACTAGGTCTTTTGTTAATAATTATTTATTTACTGTTCATTAAGATATCGATTGAAATAATTTTGCTAGTATTTGTTATTTCTAATCTTGTTGCGATAATTTTCTTTGCAACGAAAACTAAAAGTATAAGAAACTATGAAAAAGGTGATGAAAAATTTAAGAAAGCAATAAGGGAACTTTGGTTTTTTCCTTTTCTAACTTTCTTAGTAGGTCTCTTCGTATTTTATGATTCAGTTATCGTTGCTTTATTTTTAGCCAATACATTACCATTAGCATATTTCAGAACAGCCATTATTATAGTAAATATAGTAAATTATATACAAGCATTATTGTCTTCTTTTTATAAAAAATATTTAGAAACAATAAACGAGTATAACGCTAGATTAGGATTCAAAATAGTCTCAATTTATTTATCTTTTACAGTACCTTTAATAATAGCTTTAGGAGATATTTTACTTGCAATATTAAGATTGGATTATATAACTTCATATTATGCTCTTATAATTTTAACAATTGTTTTTGCAATCGGTAACTTTAGTCATTTGCTTACTTTGCTAATTCAAGCTAAAGAAAAAGAAACAGAAGAACTAAATAAAGAAAATTTTTTTAAACTGTTGAAGATCGATATATTTTCCTTATTCATTCAATATGCAGTTTTGGCTATTGTATTATTTCTAGCAAAAAATTACATACAAGAACCTTATTTGATTGCATTTCTATGGTCTTTTGCATGGTTATCAAATAGCATAAATTCCTTTATTTTAAAATATAAATTATTTAAAGAAGAATTAAACATAAAAATTCCTTTAAGAAACATACTTAAATACACAGTTTCCGGAATAATTTCTGGAATAGTATTATTTATTTTAAAACCTAAATCGATTGGAATAACTTTCATTGAAAATTTTTTTAACGCTATAATATATTCATTTATATATTTGATAATTTTTTTAATAATTTTTTATTTTATAGATAAAAAAACTCTTTATAAAATATTTTTAATCTTATTTAAAGAGATTTTGGGTAAAAAATCTTTTTAATTTAAGGTAATAAATTATTAAAGAAAAAGTCATAATAATAATTATAATAATAAAATATGAAAATAATTCATTATAATTATAACTTATATTTAATATTTCATAATTAAGAATATTTTTAAGAAATATATGTAACGGAAAATAATTGATAACCGGTTCAAAAATATTAAAGTTTGGCAAAAAGAAACCTGCTGAAATAAAAATAAATGTTAAAATAATCGTAAGGGGTAAAAATATATATTCTTTTGGTACTATACAACCTATAACTATTCCTAAACCAAAGGAAAGCAAAGCAACAAACAGAATAATTATTATCAAATTTATAGGATCTTTTATAACAATATTATATAAAAAAGAAATAAGAAAATAAACAAAAGTAATCAATAAAAAGAAAATACTAAAAATTAAAATTTTTGAGATAAAGATTTTTAAAAATATAAATCTTGTTCTTTTTAATAATAACAAATAATTCCCAGTAAAATCGCTATTGGTTAATAAAGCCAAAATAATTAATGTTGAGAAAAAGCTCGATTGTATAAAGAAGGAAAAATAAGCAAAATTTTCGTAGGGAATTTGTAATATATTAATCTCAGTAATATTTAAAATAAAAGGTTTTGCTAAAAATTTAATATACGAGACATACTCTTCATTAGTAACATTCTGCAAATTGTTTGCAGCACTTCTTTTAAACTCGGTAAAATACTCATCAAGTTTTTGATAAATATAAGAAAGAGAGAGCTTCCTTTTCAATTCGCTTTCTGAAACTACAAATACTTCTATTTTTGGCTGTTTAAATTGGGTTAAATTTTGAGTAAATCCTTTATTAATGATTAGTACTGCATCATATCTCCTTTGAATAAATAATTTTTCTGAAGATTCATTTAAAGGTACATTTTTTTCATAATTTAAATTAACATTTTTATCTTTAAAAATATTAACAAAATCCTGAATATATTCATTTTCTTCATCATTATTTATAATATATAAATTAATTGTTTCATTTACATTTGAAGAAAAATTTATTAATAAATAAAAAATAAAAACAAAATATAAAAGAGAGAAAATTATAACATACTTTTTATAATATAAATTTTTAAAATCTTTATATAAAATTGATTTTAAGTTTCCCATATTTTTTCATTTTTAATAACTTTATAAACTTCATTTAATGTAGGAAAAAAAAGTGATATGTTGGTTATTAAAAAATCAGTTTGTTCTGCTGAAAAGAAAATTCTACGCAAACTATCTTGGACTTTCTCAACTTCCAGCTTAATTTCTTTATCATCATAAGAAATAACATTAATACCTCTTTTTCTACTTAGCGCTTCTATAAATTCATTTATTTTTGATGGAGAAGAATGAAAAATTTCAACAAAAATTTTAGGAACATATTTATTTACCAAGTCAAAAGGAGTGCCTTGATCTATTAACTTCAATTCAAATGTAATATAAACATGATCTGAAATTTTTTCTATGCTGGACGGATTATTAGAAATAATTAAACATCCTTTATTTTTTTCTTTAAATTTTTGTAATACATACCATATTTCATTTTCGATATTTAATTCTGCTAAGTTTAAAATATAATACTCATAATCAGTTATTAATAAGCAAAAAAGACTTAACAAAATTTTTTCTGCTGATGATAAATCTTTATATTTTTTATTTAATTCTATCCGTTTACCTAAAATTTGGTAATAATCACTTTCTTCTTTAACCTCATACGTTAAAGCTAAAAACTTAATAATATCTTTGATGCTGAAATTTGGTTCAAAAGAAAAAACATTATTAAAGAAAAAAATGTTATTCGATGAACGGTAAAATTTTTTTAACTCATTAAATATATTTAAGCAATTCTCTTGATTCTCACAAAGAATTGAAAAAATCTTTCCTATCTCCAATTTAATTGTTTTGATTAATTCAGTTGATTTTGAGGCGAATGTTAAAGACATCGTTAAATTACTTATAATTTTAATTTATTAAAATTTAATATGCTGGAAGAATTAAAAACGCTTTCTCTATTAAATGGTCCTTCAGGTTACGAGGATGAAGTGAGAAAATATCTAAAAGAAAAATTCCAGCAATACGCACCAACGTATATTGACAGAATTGGTAACATTATTGCAAAAAAAGGAAAAGGAGAAAGAAAAATTCTTGTAGCTGCACATATGGATGAAGTAGGATTTATAATTCAGTCTGTAGATGAAAACGGTTTTATAAAATTCACATCGATTGGAGGATGGGATGAAAGAATAGTTGCAGGTATGCCCGTAAAAATATTAGGCAAAAAGGAAGTTATTGGAATTGTAGGAACAATACCGCCACATATATTAAAAGAAGAAGAAAAAACAAAGCCAATAAAAATTGAAGATGCTTTTATAGATACAGGATTATCCAAGAAAGAATTGAATGATTTAGGGATAAACGTAGGAACATATATTGTTCCTTTTAGCAATTTCATAACGCAAGGTGATATAATAATGAGTAAAGCTTTAGATGACCGTGTTGGTTGTAGCATTTTAATTGAGATATTAAAGGAGGTTGAACCTAATTTTGAATTAATTTTAGCTTCTACAGTTCAGGAAGAATTAGGAACAAGAGGAGCAAGAGTATTAGCATATGAACAAGAACCAGATTTGGCTATCATTGTTGAATGTACCGTAGCTGCAGATGTGCCTAACATAGAAGATTATAGGGTTCCTTCAAAGTTAAGAGGAGGAGCTGTGATAACATTAATTGATAAAACGATGGTTGCAAATAGAGAACTGGTAGAAATTGCAGTTAAAACGGCTGAAAAAGAGAATATAAAATATCAATTTAAAAAACCTATTTTTGGTGGCACAGATGCAGGTGTTATTCATTTAACTAAAAGAGGAATACCATGTTTGGTCATATCATGTCCAGCAAGATATATTCATTCATGCTATTCAATGACGACTATTGAAGATTTGAAAAATACCAGAGATTTAGTTATTTCTATTTTAAAAAATTTAGGATAAAAACACTTTAAAATAATCTTATTTTTCTCTCTATAATATCTTTCCAAAGCAATGGAATATTAGAAACTGTTTCTTTAACTATAGATTCAACTGTTCCTTCATCGGGCCCTTTCTTATAAGGTATAATCTCTACATGGACCATTTTAGGTTCAGTAATCGGATCTCCTATTCTACTTACCATATAACAATAAACATCTTTAACATCTTCACATTCATTTATAATTTTATTACAAATTATTTGGGATGCAATAGTATAAAGTTTACCTGTATGAGAAATAGGATTTTTACCTGCAGTTGCTTCTAAAGTCATTGGTCTAAAGGGTGTTATAAGTCCATTTGCTCTGTTGCCTCTTCCAACCTGCCCATCATCACCATGTTCAGCACTTGTACCTGTAACTGTTAAGTAAAATAACTTGGATTTAAAATCATCAGCATTATTAACAGCTACAGAATGTTTCATTTTAGTCAAAGAATCTATTACATATTCTGCTTCTTTTTTTACTATATTTTTATAATTCATGTATTCAGTCTCATTATTTATAAACTTTGAAATGAAGGCACATGCAATTGTAATTTTAAGCTCATCATTTACCCTTACACTCATAACTTTTATATCTTCACCTATAGCAGGATATTCTTCTTTAATTTTTTTACTGTTCAGGTGTTCTTCGATTTTTAAAGTTATTTGTTCAGTAGTAGTTAAAGGAGCAAAACCTACACCAAAACTAGTATCATTTGAAAGAGGTACAAAAACTCCTCTTTCAAAATTACCAATCAAATCTGCACTACCTTTTCTTATTTTTGTATCTATTTTAATATCCAAATCAGGTTTAAGAAATCTTATTTCCTTTTTTATTCTCTCTTTAACAGCATTTATTACAAGCTCATCGACAGGAACAATTTCTCCATTAACTTCTCTAGCTGCTCTACCAACTAATAATAAATAAATAGGTTCTATTATTTCACCACCTCCAAATCTTACATTTGATTGGCCTCCCGCAAGTACAGCTTTATCTATATTATGATGATAGATTCTATTGTATTTTTTTAAAAAATATTCGCATAAGGCTAAACTAGATTCTTCTGCGGCCATGTCACAAATACTATCAGGATGCGCTTTGCCCTTTCTTTCCACAAACTCCACAGGTAATTCGAAAGTTGATCGTTTATTATTATAGCTAACCGATAAGTTCATTGTATCTTTTACTTTTTTCTAATTTAAAAATTTAATGAATAAATAATTAATTTAAGAATTTTTTTAAGGTTTAATTATATCGGCTTTGGTTATTATTCCTTTTATTTCCCCATTCTTTAAAACTAAGACTGCTGGATAGTAAAGTAATAAAGAATATATAGCTTCTACAGGAGTATCATAATCTACCATAGGAAAAGGTGACTCCATAATATCTTTAACATAAGTTGAAAAAACTTTTTTTGAATTCTTTTTATTCATTAATGCTTGTAAAATAGCTTTTTCAGATATGCTTCCAACTACTTTATTATCTTCGATAACAGGCATTTGAGATATACCATGTTTTGTCATAATTTCAGAAGCTTCTTTTACTGTAGTATAAAGAGACACACTAATTACATTTCTACTCATAATTTCATGAACTTTCTTACCTTTTTTAATCAAATATGGTAACAAAGCATTTGAAATAGCTCTCATTTTACTATAAGCTGGATCAACTTCTCCCTTTTCAATTTTCGCTATTAAAGATTGGCTAATATTACACATTTTCGCCAATTGCTTTTGAGTTATTGCCAATTCTCTCCTTATTTTAGCTAATTCGTTCGGTTCAATAATAGTATCCATTTATTATTAATTTTATCTTATATGTTAATAAAAAGCATTTTTCAAGTTAATTATTCAAATTATTCTTATATATTAGATATTGTAAAATATATTGTGAGTTAACTTGACAGAGAAATATCCTAAAGGAATTGAATTAACGGTAATGGATTCAGAGCCTGATAAAGTAGGCACTGGCTATGTATCAATAAGTAGAGAAGTAATGAATGAACTAGGACTTGTTCCAGGCGATGTTATAGAAATTACCGGTAAAAAAATTACGCATGCTTTAGTTTGGCCTTTAAGGCATAACGTTGATAGAACAGTTATTCGTATGGATGGTACTATAAGAAAAAATGCAGGAGTTTCATTAGGAGATATTGTTACAGTTAGACCTGCGAAATTAAAACACGCTACAAGAATAGTTTTAGCCCCCCTTAATCAATCAATACCTCCAGATTTTATTTCCTATGCTAAAACAAGATTAATTGAAAGACAATTTTATAACCCAAGACCTGTAACAAAAGGAGACATAATAAATATTTCAATTGGTATAGGAGGAGTTTTTTCTTTTGTTGTAATATCAGTTACTCCTGGTCCTGCAGGAATAGTTACAGATAGTACAGAAATTGTAATAAGAGAAGAAGCTGTAAAGGAAGAGGCATTACAAGTTCCTGCAATAACTTTTGAAGATATTGGTGATTTAGAAGAAGCTAAAATGAAAATAAGAGAAATTGTTGAACTTCCTTTAAAACATCCAGAATTATTTAAGAGATTAGGCATTGACCCTCCAAAAGGAGTACTCTTACATGGTCCTCCTGGTACTGGTAAAACTTTATTAGCAAAAGCTGTAGCTACTGAAAGCGGTGCTAATTTTATAAGTATAAATGGGCCTGAAATTATGAGTAAATTTTATGGAGAATCGGAAGCAAGATTAAGAGAAGTATTTAAAGAAGCTGAACAAAATGCACCTTCAATAATATTCATAGATGAAATAGATGCGATAGCTCCTCATAGAGGAGAAGTAGTAGGTGAAGTTGAAAAAAGAGTTGTAGCGCAACTTCTTGCATTAATGGATGGATTAAAAAGCAGGGGGCAAGTAATTGTTATAGGAGCTACAAATAGACCTGAAGCTATTGATCCTGCATTAAGAAGACCTGGAAGATTTGATAGAGAAATAGCTATTGGAATGCCTGATAAAAAAGCAAGAAAAGAAATATTGATGGTTCATACAAGAAATGTTCCTTTGGATTCAAACGTAAATTTAGACGAATTAGCCCAAATTACACATGGTTTTACAGGCGCTGATATAGCAGCATTAGTAAGAGAAGCTGGAATGCATGCTTTAAGAAGATTTGTACCTAAAATAGATCTAAGTAAAGGAATTATACCTCCAGAAATTTTACAAAACTTAAAAGTTACAAAAGAAGACTTTGAAGCTGCTTTAAAAGAAGTCCAACCTTCGGTTTTAAGAGAAATAATGGTTGAAGTGCCAGAAATTCATTGGGAAGATATTGGCGGTTTAGAAGATGTTAAAAGAGCCTTAAGAGAAGCTGTAGAATTACCATTTAAATATCCAGAGCTTTTTGAACAAGTAGGTATAAGACCAACCAAAGGTATTTTATTATTTGGTCCTCCTGGTACTGGTAAAACTTTATTAGCTAAAGCTGTAGCTACTGAAAGTGAGGCGAACTTTATTTCAATTAGAGGCCCAGAATTATTAAGTAAATGGGTTGGAGAATCAGAAAGAGGAATTAGAGAAGTATTTAAGAAAGCAAGACAATCAGCCCCATGTGTAGTATTTTTCGATGAAATAGATGCGATAGCTCCTTCAAGAGGAAGTAGAATTGGTGATTCAGGAGTAACAGATAGAATGGTAAACCAGTTATTAACAGAAATGGATGGTATTCAGCCATTAAAAAACATTGTAGTTATTGGTGCTACAAACAGAGTAGACATACTAGATCCTGCATTATTAAGACCAGGAAGATTTGATTCAATAATTTACATACCTCCTCCAGATTTAGAATCAAGATACCAAATATTGAAAGTTCATACTAGAAAAATGCCATTGGATAATGATGTAAATTTAAAAGAAATAGCCTCATTGACTGAAGGATATACAGGAGCTGACTTAGAAGCATTATGCAAAGAAGCAGGTATGGCTGCAATAAGAGAAGGAGCTAAACCTTTAATAGTTAAAAGGAAACATTTCGAGAGTGCTTTAAATGTTGTTGGTCCTAGTTTAACCCCAGATGATATAAAATATTATCAAGAGATGGCTAAGAATATAAGAAAAGTTCAGATAAGAAAAGAAGAAAGGCCTTTAATGTTTTATAGGTGAGCTACTCCACGACTAAAGTCGGGAGCTTCCAGCGTTTAAAGTAGGGTTTGCCCCTATCTCCTCATTTGCTGGTTCGGGAGGCTCACAGCTCCCCCCATCCCATAGATCTCATTAATCTATGGGGTATATTGAGATCTTTTAAGGGAACATCCCTGTTTATATATTAGATTTAGCCTATTTAACTTTTATCTACCATAATATTATCTTTTCTTTAGCCTTTGAAATTTTTTACCTACAACTATTTAAGCTTTTCCCATTCATCCAGAGATGAAGCTCTGGGTTTTCTGGGTACCCATTTATAAAGATAAATTTTTTTATAAGTAAAATTACTCTTATTTATGCGAAAGAAAATTATCATAATGGGTGCTGGAGGTAGGGACTTCCATACATTTAACATTCTATTTAGAAATAATGAAGAATACGATGTTGTTGCTTTTACCGCAGCCCAAATACCAGGTATAGCAGGAAGAAAGTATCCTTCTTCATTAGCAGGTAAACTTTATAATGATGGTATACCAATTTATGATGAAAAAGATATTGGGAAACTTATAAAAGAACATGAAGTAAAAGAAGTAATCTTAGCTTACAGTGATTTATTATATGAGGATGTTATGAGTAAGGCAAGTATTGTATTAGCTGCAGGAGCTTCTTTTAAATTACTTTCACCTTTTGAAACAATGCTTAAATCAACAAAACCTGTAATAGCTGTTACAGCTTCAAGAACAGGGGCAGGTAAAAGTACAATATCAAAGAAAATATCTGAAGTTCTATTAAAGAAAAAAATTAATTTTACAGTAATAAGACATCCCATGGCTTATGGTGATTTAGAAAAACTTAAAGTAGTTAAGTTAAAAGACCTTAATGATTTAGATAGATTAAATTTATCAATAGAGGAAAAAGAGGAATTTGAGAATTATCTTAAAAGGAAAATTGTTTGTTTTGAAGGTATTGATTATAAAGAAGTTTTAAATGAAGCTGAAAAAGAATTCGATCTACTGTTATGGGATGGCGGTAATAACGATTTACCTTTCATAAAACCTGATCTAATGATCACTGCCGTAGATCCTATAAGAGCTGGACATGAAAAATCCTATCCAGGCGAAATTAATGTAAGATTAGCTGATGTGTTGATCATAACTAAAGTAAATACTGCAGAAAGGGATAAAGTTATTCAAACTAAAGAAAATATAAGAAAATTAAACACTAAAGCAGAGATAATTGAAGCGGAATTTATAATAGAAGCAGAAGATCCATCATTGATAAAGAATAAAAGAGTTTTAGTAGTAGAAGATGGCCCTACTGTAACACATGGACATTTGCCTTATGGTGCAGGATTTGTCGCTGCTAAATTATACGGTGCAAAGGAAATAGTTGACCCAAGAGATTACGCTACAGGTATTTACAAAGAAATTTATTCAGAATACCCCCATATAGATAAAGTATTACCTACAATCGGTTATAATGAAGAACAATTAAAAGCGATCGAAGAGATTATAAATCGAATTGAATGTGATACTGTAATTTTAGGAACACAGTCAGATTTATCTAGATATTTAAAAATAAACAAGAATGTAACAAGAGTTTATTATGAATACAGAGAAAAAGACAGTAAAAACAGACTGGAAGAAATTTTGGAGGGATTTCTTAAAAAATTCAAACTATTTTAAGATTTTTCTAATCAATTGAAAAAATTATTTTTAATCTGACTTTATCCCTTTCTTGAAAAAGTTGAGAATTCTTTTTTAAAGTTTCTCATCGTTCCACTCATCGATTCGTAGCTTCATCTTGTATTTTAGAACAGTAAAGCAAGTAGAGAATATCTTCATACACACTTTTCGTGTCCTAAATTAAAAAAAGTATCATTATGATAAATAAAAAGTTTATTTTATACTGGATGCTTCTTCCTTATTACTATTTGGTTCTATTTTTTTAAAAAAAATTAAGAGATGTAATACCTAGGTATTATTATATAATTTTAAAGAAAATATTTATTCGTAAAATAAGAATGTTTATTGTGAAAAATCTAACATTGTTATTGTTAATTATTTTAATTTTTAACTTATTGTTTATTAATACTACTTCAACACAAGCAGAGAATGCTCAAAATGATACAAAAATCGATTGGGTAAATCCTTATTATTCTTTTAACAATAATCCTGTTTTCGGTTTGGTTTATAACAATGTTTTTAATAAAAAAGTCTTTAATTTAAAAGAAAAAAAGCTTAACGAAACCATAGCTTCAAAAATTACAACTTTTAATGATATAGCGTATTTCGTTACAGATAAAGGTAATCTATTCATGGTAAATTTGAATACTTTACAATATAATTTAACACAAATAACTAAAACAGGTTCGCCAAATTCTCATGCAGCAGTTATAGCTAAAAAATGCAATAATTTAATTCTTAAAGATGCTGAAAGCTACATCAATTATTTTAAAATTGTAAACGAATTTAATTTAAAACTTATAAAAAGGTATGGACCAACCGATGATAATCTAGGTATTATTGCAACAGAAGATAACTTGTTTTTCACAAATTCAGGAGGACCTGCTGGTCAAATTATAAGAGCTAGCTGTGATGGTTCGATATTGAATATATGGCTATTAGCAAATTATAACTTTCCAAGAACTTCACCAGTATTCTATGATAAAATCGTAGTTATCCAAACAACATTTGGACATTTTATGGCTAGATCTTTAAATAATACGATACAATGGGATAGAAGTTTTGGAATAGTAGCTAATGAACCTTTAACTATCAATAATAATTACATAATAGTTAAAGGAAAAGATTATAAAAATAATCCTTTACTTATAGCTATTAATTTATCCAATGGCAATAAAATTTGGGAATTGGCATTAAAATCAGAAATAGTTTCAAATATTGTTAGCATAAATGATAAAGTTATATTCTTACTATCTAATAATACATTAATTAGTTTAAATGTAAAAAATTCAAATTTAATAAATAAAATACAATTATCGAAATATAATATTGAAATAATAAAAACAGATTTAATTTATATTAATGATATTTTAATATTTACAGCAAAAAAAGATAATAATTATATTGTTGTTTATTATGATATTTTAACGAATAATATTGTTTCAGAAAAAATAGATAACAATACAGGCAATATAATAGGTCTTAGCTTATCAAACGGTAAGCTAATAGTTACTGGAGTTAACGGATTTGAGATCCTTCCTATATATACAAGGTCATCATTAACAGTTAAATCTGATCCTCCATTGAATTTAAAAATTAAAATCGATAATGGTACTTACACCATGAATAATGGCTCAATAAAAATCAATTATTTGTTATATAATGAAAAGCTTGTAAATTTGCAAATTCAAGAAGAAGTAACTGTTAATAGAACTACAAAATTGAGATTGATAGATTGGGGAAATGTAATTCAAAGCAATAATAACAATTCTGTTGCTAAATTATTACAATGGGCTGATATAACTGTTATAGCCAAATATGATTACTTTTTATTAACACGCTTAGAAATTAATTACGCATTTTTAAATTATACTAATAATGTTAAGGTTAAAATAAAAATTAATGATGAAGAAAAGGCTATATGGGAGGATTACATTAGGATAGCCCATTCAAAAAAATTAAAAATATATGCGGAACCGATAATTCCTATTAATTCTACTGATAGTATAATTTTTTATAAATGGAACGATAATGTAACAACCAATGAAAGAAATTATGAAATTAAGTCTTATAGCTTTGTTAAACTTACAGCATATTATATATTAAGCAAGAAAGCGATATTAACAGTTAAAATAGTTACTACCAATTATACTGGTATAAGTAAAATTATAGAAAATATTAAAGCAGATTATCCAATTAAATTTGAAAATAATACAGCACAAATCATATTGGATATGTATAAGATAATTAATTTTAAAGTTTTAAGTTCACAAATTTATATTGACGATTATAGCAGATACAAATTCCTAAGCTGGAGTGCAGATGTTTATTCCAACGATACTAGTTTTCAATATTTAGTTAATAAAAATTATAATATAATAACTATAACATTTAAGTATGAAAGAAAGTTTGAATTATATATTAATAAAACAATATTATTTAATAATAAAATTATATTAACTAATTTAACTAAAATATATGAGAAATGGTCAGATTCTTACTTGAATTATACTTTAAAAATTAAAAAAGTTGAATTCAAAGATAAAAATACAAAAGTAGAATATATGGATATAATTTTACCAAATAAAATAGAATTAAATAATAATAATGATGAGTTGATAATTTCTTTAAAATTAATAGATAAAAAAACTATTATAATAATTTATTATAAAATGTATAAATTAACTAAATTAACATTAATTGTAAATAATCAAATTATAGATAAATTAAATATAAATCATACACAAGTTAATTTGGAAAAAATTAATAATTCATCATCATTCTACACAGAGAAATGGTTATATGAACCGATAACATTAATTATTGAGGTTCCTAAAGAAATGAAGATTAATGAAGTTAAAACCCTTAAATTCATGGAATTTAAAAACCATTCAAGCAATCCTATGATAACTGTAAAAATGGAACCTGGAGAAGAAATTATGTTAGAAGCAATATATATAGAAGATAATAAGGAAATAAACTCTCAATTTATTATTATACTATTCTTGATTACCGTCTTAGCAATTTCAATAATATTGTTAATAAGAGCATTTCGTTAAACTGACTTAATTTTCAATTCTTTTGTATAAATTTTTGCTCAGGTATCTTTTGATAACTCTATTAGCTTAATAACGTTTGAAACCTCACATATTTAAAACACTGCATATTTTGCGATAAGAAAATTTTTATTGAATAAAAGTAAAGTTAAAACTATGATTACATATTTTTTAGAGATTATTTCAAGCTTTATAGTTGAAACAATGAAACATACTGGTTATTTAGGATTATTTATATTAATGACACTTGAGAGTGCCTTAATGCCAATTCCTAGCGAAATAGTAATGCCTTTTGCAGGTTATCTTGTATATTTAGGTCATTTCGATCTTGCTTTAGTAGTGATTATAAGTAGCATAGCAAATTTAGTAGGTTCATGGATTGGATATTATTTAGGAATAAAAGTAGGAAGAAAATTCGTGTTAAAATACGGTAAATATTTATTAATAAAAGAAGAACACGTAGAGAAAGCTGAAAAATGGATGAATAAGCATGGCACTAAAGTAATTTTGGCAAGTAGAAATATGCCTGCAATTAGAACAATTATTCCTTTACCTGCAGGTATATTAAGAGTAAATCTTGTAAAATTTTCAATTTATACTTTTATAGGTTCTATTCCTTGGAATTTTTTTCTTACTTATATAGGATATATCT
>Ga0079996_113959_pt1 | contig 107189 bp, 121 predicted proteins | sample PerSpoAPS_AMetaG_FD_69199 | JGI IMG/M metagenome (GOLD analysis project Ga0079996, IMG submission 69199) | Thermal spring microbial communities from Yellowstone National Park, Wyoming, USA - Perpetual Spouter A (PS_A) MetaG (SPADES assembly)... | ecosystem: Environmental > Aquatic > Thermal... | reverse complement strand
ACTTCAAATTCTTTTGTTTCTAATTTTTGATGGTATTCAATTTTTTCCCATAAAGATAAGGTTTTTTCAATGTCTTCTTCCTCATAAAAACTTTCTTGATTATAAAACCTACAATTTTCTTCTATCACTTTTAAAGAATCTTTTAAAATTTCATAGGCTAAATCTTTTGTTGGAGAAGTACTTAAAATTTTGCCATTAAATCCTTGTTTTAAAAGTTTTGGCAATCTACCAATATGATCTAAATGAGCATGAGTAATAAAAATGTATTTTATTTCTTTTGGATCATAAGAAAAAGGTTTAAAATTTTCTAAATCGCATGTTCTTTCTTTTTGAATTAAACCGCAATCAATCATTAATTTTTCTTCATCACCTTCTAAAATAAAATTTGATCCGGTAACGGTATTAACCCCTCCGTAAAATTTTATTTTCATACTTGGCGTATTTTTTCAGGTTCTTTTCTTTCTCTAAGTAAATGCCAAAGTTTAGTAATTAAAAAAAGAATTCCAGATCTTTCTTCAAATAATTTTAAAGCAAAAACTTCTAAAGTGTGAGAACTATTATATCTTAGTCGTTTTTGATGGATAGGATTATCTAAAATTAATATAGGTATTCTAAGTTTTCTTTCTTTTTCATCAAAATAAAACAAATCTTGGTTATAAGAAGGTATAGGAACAGAAATTAAAATTTCTAAATCTCTTTTTTTCAGCCTAAAGTACATTCTATAAAACTGCTTAAAAATATAAGGATCATTAAATAAATAACCGGAATTATCTAAATTTAAATAAACATATCTACCTAAAAATTCACTAGGAAGAGTTTCTACTTCTACATCTTGCGGTATTTCAAGATCTAAGTAATTAATTTTAAAACGAAAGGTTATCTTTTGAACTCTTTCATCATATTTAACCTTTTTTGTTTTATCTAAGGGAACTGCGATCAATTCTATAGTACCATTTTCTTTTAAGGATATTCTTTCTGGATCCCAATTAAAAAAATAAATTTCTAAAATTGATAATTCTTCTTCAGACAATATTTCTGCTGAATTTAAATTAAAACTGTCGAAGTTGCTTATAAAGCTTTTTAAATTAAAAACAATTTCTTCAAAAAGACTTTCTTCTGTTTCTTCTTTTTTTTCTAAAAGGGACACAAAACGATTGCCTAAGTAAAAAAAGAGAGAGGTAAGAGAAAGACCACCTAAACCTAAAATTAAGATTCTCCTATTATGAAATTCAAGAAGATTAATCCAGAAAGATTCTTCTTGGTTTAAAAGCCAATCTCTTAAGTCTTCTAAGCTTTCTACTTTTACATTTTGTTCTTTTAATTTTCCTATTATATATTGCCTCAAAAAAGAAGTATTAATTATTAGCGGCAAGTTAAAACCAAATTTATTTTGAACTTCTTTTAAAACATCTAATAAAAATCTATCAGGAATTTCAATCTTTATTTCTTCAACTCTTGGCTTTCTTTCCCAAAATCTTCCTAAATTTATCATTAACTTAATTTTATAATTTAAATAATGAGAAAAGAAGTTTCTGCAGGAGCGGTTATTTTTTATGAAGAAGGCAAAGAAAGAGAATATTTGCTTTTGAATTATAGATCAAAAACAAGACATTGGGATTTTCCTCGTGGTCATGTAGAGATTAATGAAGATCCAATAAAGACAGCTTTGAGAGAAATTAAAGAAGAAACTGGTTTAAGGGTAAAAATAATAAAAGGTTTTAAAGAAAGCTTTTTCTTTCATTTTAAAGATAAAGGAGAGATTGTTATTAAAGAGGCTATTTATTTTTTAGCTAAGTCGAAAACAAAAAGAGTGATACTTTCTTCTGAACATAATGGTTACGCTTGGCTTCCATTTAAAATGGCTCTAAATTTAATTACTTTCGAAGAGCCAAAGGAAATTTTAAAAAAAGCAGAGAAATTTTTACAGAAATTAAGAAATGAAAAAAGGCTTCACATTACTTGAAATTTTAGCTGTCATTTTTCTTTTGATGGTAATTTTAGGTCTTACAATTATTACTATTAATCCTTATGCTTATTTTCAAAGAGCGAGAGATTTTAAAAGGATAAATGATTTGAAAGCTTTAGAGGTGGCTATTAATACTTATATTAATGTGACTTCAACACCTATTTTAGCTCCCCCTGGAAGAAACGTGGGGGAAACAAATCAAAGTATTTTTATTTCTGTTCCTTTTGATAAAGAAGATAGAAGAAGCACTACTGTTTCTGGTTTTTATATTTATCAAGCAAGTTCAACTAATTATTTAAAAATTGATGGCGATGGTTGGCTTCCTGTAAATTTTTCTTCTCTTCCCTATCCTCCTTTAACTTCTTTACCTATTGATCCTATAAATTCATATTCAAGAAAATATTTTTATTCTTATGTAGCTACCACTTCACAAAAAGCTTTTGAAATCAATGCCAATTTAGAATCTTCAATTTTTAAAGCTGGAGGTGGAAGCGACTATACAAGCACTGATGGCGGAGATAATTCAAATATCTTTGAGGTTGGAAACAGAAAAAATTTAATGCCTAACACTCTTTATTAAGAGGAGACATAAAAGGATTAGTAAGATTTCTGAAATTATAGGTAAAAGATAGTTTTTGCTTTTAAGTTTGAAGTGATATTTTTCATGAAATTCTAAATAAAAATTTAAAAGCTTAAATTTAGGAAAAAAAGACTTTATAGTAAATGAAATAATATCAGGAAGAAGAGCTCCTAAACCACCGAAAAAAGCAATTTTTTGTTTTTCTAAAGAAAAGTTGCCTAAGAAATAAAAAGTTAAAAGAAAAAAGAAAAGAAATTCAAAAAGAAAAAGTGACCAAGCTTTAAAATCCCAATTTTTAATAGATTCGTATTCTTTTTTGTTAAAAATATTTAAATCTAAGTGAGGCAAAAGATCTTCTAAATGATGGACGATAAATCCCAAAATTAGAGAAAAAAATAAAGAGGAAGAAAATTTTAAAGAAATAATTGAAGCAGAAAAAAAGTGAATTCCTGCAAGCATTAAGCTTTTACATAATCAACCAATTTTTGCCAAATCTCAGGGTAATCTTTAGCTAATTCGCTTAAAACTTTTCTATTAAGATTTATATTTTTTTGTTTTAAAAGATGAATGAATTTTGAATAGTTTAAACCGAAGGGTCTTACACCAGCATTAATTCTTACTTGCCAAAGCCTTCTAAAATCTCTTTTCTTTTGTTTTCTTCCTTGATAGGCATGTCTAAAAGCATGCAAAAGTGCTTCTTTAGCAAATTTTTTCTTTGTTGAATAAGGAGCTCTAAATCCTTTTGCCAATTTCAATATTTTCTTTCTTTTTTTACTTTTTATAACTCCTCTTTTTACTCTTGCCATCTCAAAGAAAATTTTAACATAAAAAAAGTAAAATAAAAAGAAATGAATAAGATAACAAGAAGAGAGTTTTTAAGAAGATTTTTAGGAAGAGATGGGGAAAGAAAAAAAGAAAGCATTTCAGAAGAAAATAAAGAAACTAAGGGCATTAAAAGAAGAGAGTTTTTAAAGGGTTTAATTGCCTTTTTAATAGGATTATTTTTACTTAGAGAAGAAAAAAAGGTTGAAAAAGAAAGAGAAAATAAATGGCAAAGTCCTGGAGAGGAATATATAAAAAGTAAAATAGAGGAAATTTTTAAAGATGTTGACGGACCAGAAACTTTAGGTGAATTTTATGAAGAACATCAATTTTATGAAGAGCTTCTAAAGGTGCCAATCGAAGAAAAAAGAGATTTAAAAGCGGCTAATAATAATGTAAATGTAGAAACTGAGATAGAAACTAAAGTGATTTATGGAGGTAAGCCAGGAACAAAGAGAATAGCCATAACTTTTGATGATAGTGCAAATCCCCAAATGCTTAGAAAACTTTTAGAAATAGCAAAAGAGCATCAAATAAAAATGGTCTGGTTTTTGATAGGAAGGACTGTAAATGAAGAAGTGTCTGAAATAATTAAAGAAGCTTTGGATTCAGATTTAATCAGATTAGGGAATCATTCTTTTAGTCACAATATAAGTGAATTTAGTAAATTAAATAGAAACTACATAGAAAAAGAAAAAACAGAATGGATAGAGAGATTAAAAAGCTTTGGAATATCAGAAGAAAATTTAAAATTTTATTTTAGACCGCCAGGTGGAGCTGGAGGTTATAGGGGAGGAGATAAAAATCTTTTAAATTTGCTCTCTCAAAATGGATATAGGTATCTTTGTATGTGGAACGTTGAATTTATTTATACTATAAGAACAAAATTTAATGGAGATTACAGCAAAGAAAATGTACTTAAAATTTTGAAAGGTAGCATTTATTCAAGAAAAGGAGGAAATTTAATTCTTTTTCATTTTAATAGGGTTGATTTAAGAGCATTTATAGAAATATTACCAGAACTAATCAAAAATGGTTATCAATTTGTTTTTCCTGAAGAACTTTAAAATTCTTCTTCCTCTTCAGGAATTTCTTCTTCTGCTTTTTCTTCTTTTGCTTTTTCTTGAAGTTCAGAGACAACAGCTTCTGTAATTAAGAGCAAACTAGCTACAGAATGAGCGTTTTCTAAAGCAACTCTTGTTACCTTAGTAGGATCAATAACTCCTGCTTGGAAGAGGTCTTCATAAGTAAGAGTTAAAGCATTCAAACCAAAACCATCTTTTCCGCTTTTTACCTTATCAACAACAATAGAAGGATCAAGACCAGCATTTTTAGCAATTTGTCTTAGTGGTGCTTCTACTGCCTTTTTAACAATATTAGCTCCTATATATTCAGCAATATTTTCCTTAGCTAATTTTTCAATAAGCTCCTCAAGTTTAGGAAGGGTTCTTACAAGAGCAACGCCACCTCCAGGAACAATACCTTCTTCTAAGGCTGCTTTGGTTGCTGAGATAGCATCTTCAATTCGATGTTGTTTTTCTTTTTGTTCAACTTCAGTTGGTGCACCTACTTTAATAACAGCCACACCTCCTGAAAGTTTTGCTAATCTTTCTTGAAGTTTTTCTCTATCATATTCGGAAGTTGTTTTTTCAAGCTGAGCTTTTATTTGTTGAATTCTCTTTTCAATATCTTCTTTTTTCCCTTTTCCGCCAACAATAGTAGTTGTATCTTTAGTCACAATAACTTTATCAGCTTCTCCCAACATATGAATGTCTGCATGTTCAAGTTTATAACCAAGTTCTTCAGAAATAACTTGACCTCCAGTTAAAATAGCAATATCTTGAAGCATTTCTTTTCTTCTGTCACCAAAACCAGGAGCTTTAACAGCTACAGAAATAAGTGTTCCCTTTAATTTGTTAACCACTAACGTAGCTAAGGCTTCTCCTTCGATATCTTCAGCAATAATTAAGATTTGTTTTCTACCTGATTGCAGAACTTTTTCTAAAAGAGGCACAAGCTCATGAATAGAACTTAGTTTTTTATCAGTAATCAAAATAAGTGGTTTTTCCAAAATAGCTTCCATTTTTTCTGGATTGGTGATCATATATGGACTGACGTAACCTCTGTCAAATTGAAGTCCTTCAACAATTTCATAAGAAAGACCAATTATTTGTGATTCTTCAACTGTCACAACACCGTCTTTACCAACTTTATCAATCACTTCAGCAATAAGTTTTCCGATTTCTTCATCTCTTGAAGAAATAGTAGCTACGTGCATCGTATCTTCTTTGCCTTTGACTGGTTTGGAAATTCTTTTAAGTTCTTCAATAACTACTTTAACTGCTTTTTCCATTCCCTTTTGCATGCCAATTACATCAACTCCTGCAGTAGCATTTTTAAAACCTTCGTTAATTAAAACTTTAGCTAAAAGAGTTGCTGTTGTCGTACCGTCTCCAGCAATATCATTTGTTTTTTCAGCAACTTCTTTGACAAGTTCAGCACCAATTTTTTCTATAGGATCTTTAAGTTCGATTTCTTTAGCAATAGTAACACCATCTCTAGTAATGATAGGTGTTCCGTAACCTTTATCAATTACAACGGCTCTTCCTTTGGGACCTAAAGTAACAATAACTGCGTTAGCTAATTTATTAATCCCTTGAAGAAGTTTTTTTCTAGCAATGTTTTTAAAATTTACTTGTTTTGCCATTTTTTAAAAAATTTAAAATTCGACCTTATTCTTCAATGATAGCCATAATATCATCGTCCCTTACAAAATAATATTCTTTATCATTAACTTTAATTTCATCTGGAGCGTATTTTTTGAAAATAACTATTTGTCCAGGTTTTACAGAAACAGGCATTCTTTCTCCTTTTTCATTCAATTTTCCTGGACCAACAGCAATAACTTTACCTTTCATAGATCTTTCTTCTTGTGCTGAAGGAGGAATATAGATGCCACCTTTGGTGACCTCTTCTTGTTTAATAGGTTCAATTAAAATAAAGTCATGAAGAGGTGTGATTTTCATTTTGAAACAATTTTAAAATTTTTAAGGCGACCTAAAATTATAAAAACTATTCTAATCAGGTTAAAATCAAAAGAGGAAAGATTTATGATTTATATTATAATTATACCATAAAGCCGGCGTAGCTCAGTGGCAGAGCGACCGCCTTGTAAGCGGTAGGTCGTGGGTTCGAATCCCACCGCCGGCTCAAATTTAATGAAAAAAGGCTTTACTTACATTGAACTTACTATTGTTCTTTTTCTTTTACTTGTTATTGGTGGCATAGTTTTTTCTGTTATTAGGGTTCAAGAATATTTTGCTAGGTCAAGAGATATTAAAAGAATAAATGATTTAGAGGTTTTGTTTAATGCTTTAAAAGTTTATTCTCAATCAACAAGCTCTCCTGATTTAGATGGTCCATATCTTGATTTTAGAGGTATTGATGAAACTTGGGCAACTATCTTTATTTCTGTTCCTTTAGAATTAGAAACCTTTCCTACTTCAGCTTGCGTTTATGAAGGAAGAAGTTATGCTGTTTTTCAAGCAGATAAAAATAATTATTTGAGAATTGATGGAAAAGGATGGCTTCCAGTTGAGTTTAGTAAAATTAATCCTCCACCTTTTTCTTCTTTACCAGTTGATCCTATAAATAATTATTCAAAAGGTTTTTACTATTTATATGCTTTTAGAAGAAACCCTCTGCAATTTGAAATTTCTGCTGCTTTAGAGTCTAAAGATTTAAGATATGGCGGTAAAGGAGATAAGGTTAGCACTGATAACGGTAATGACACCTATAGATTAGAATTAGGAACAAATTTAGATCTGATTCCTCCTTTTGCTCCTCCTTCATTTTAATTTTTTGAAGTAAAATAAATATTAAGTGGAGGGGTGCCGGAGTGGACTAACGGGACGGCCTGGAGAGCCGTGGCCCCTTTTCGGGGTCTCGTGGGTTCGAATCCCACCCCCTCCGCAAAATAAAAAGTTATGTTAAATTTTGATTTTTTTAAATATTGGGTCAGTTGAGGTAATTTTTATTTTTTCTGCTTCTTCTAAATTTAAAAGATATTTATCTTTTCCTATTTCATAATTTATTTTTTCAAGTCCAGCTTTTTTTCTTATCTCTGAAGAAAAATTTGGTAAGAAAGGATTTAAAAGATAAGTTAGATTAGAAATTAAAAGAAGAGAATTAAAAATAATTTTTTCAGCAAAGTCTTTTTCTTTTTTCCAGGGCTCATTTTTTTCTAAATATTTATTTCCTTCTCTTGCAAGATCTAAAATCAAATTAAATGATTTTGTCTCTTCTCCAAAGAAAATTATTTTTTTAATCTCATCATAAGTATTTTTAATTTTTTCTATAATTTCGTTATCATACTCTTTTCTCTTTATTTCATTTCCAAGTTTTTCCTTATAAAAAATAAAAACCCTTTGAAGAAAATTACCTAAGTTATCATTAAGTTCGCTATTTATTTTCTCTTCGAAATCTCTCCATTTAAAGTCTGAGTCTTTGTTTTCTGGGAAAATGGAAATTATATAAAATCTTACATAATCTGGCCCATATTTTTCTCCAAATTCGACTGAATCAATAATAACACCTCTGCTTTTAGAAAATTTTTGACCCTCAAGAAAAAGAAAATTATTTACCCAAGGAAAATAAGGTAAATTAAAATTCATATGCTGACCAAGAAGCTGACCTGGCCAAAAGAGAGTATGAAAGCTAAGATTATCTTTACCCATAAAGTAATAATGAAGACAATCCTCGTTTTGCCAAAACTCTCTAAAATCTCTACTATTTTTATTTGCCCACTCAACTGAAGCAGAAAAATAGCCAATAACTGCTTCAAACCAAACGTAAAAACGTTTATGCTCAAAAGATTCTAATTTCATTTCCTCGGGAATTTCTTTTTCAGGAATTTCTATACCCCAATCAAGATCTCTAGTAATAGCTCTCGGTTTTAAACCTTCTTTAAGCCAAGCGAGAGATTCTTCATAAACCCATTTTCGCCAATGTTTGCTTTCTTTAACATAACTTTCTATAAGAGGCTGAAGTTTAGCATAATCTAAAAAATAATGTTCTGTTTCTTTTAAAGTAACAGGTTTTTTCGTTAATTTACTTACAGGATTTATAAGTTCTCCTGGATTTAAAACTCTTCCGCATTTTTCGCATTGATCACCTCTTTGCTCTTCAGCACCACAAAAAGAGCATTTTCCTTCTACATATCTATCTGGCAAAAATTTTTTTTCTTCAGGAGAAAAATACTGAAGCTGTTTAGCTTTAAAAATATAACCGTTTTTTAGAAGTCTCAAAAAAAATTCTTGAGTTATTTTTTTATGATTTTCTGTAGTGGTAGAAGTGAAAATATCAAAAGTTAAATCATAAAGTTTTAAAAGATGATGGATTTTAGGTGTATATTCACTAACAATATCTTCTGGTTTAACGCCTCTTTTATCAGCCTCAACAGTAATAGGTGTTCCATGACAGTCTGTTCCAGAAACCATAAGAGTTTCATAGCCACATAAGCGACAAAAACGGGAGAAAATATCAGCAGGAAGAAGATAACCAGCTAAATGTCCTATATGTAAATCTCCGTTAACGTATGGCCAAGCAGCGCCAATAAAAATCTTTTTCATAAAAATTATTTTATCAAACTAATCGGAAATTCTATAAATTTCAGCTCCTACTTTTGTAAGTTTTTCTTCAATCCTCTCGTAACCTCTATCAATTTTCTCAGCTTCATGAATAATTGTTTCTCCTTGAGCAACAAGACCAGCAATAATTAAACTTATTCCTGATCTAATATCTAAAGATCTAACTTCTTTTCCGTAAAGTGGTGTTGTACCGATAATAATGGCTCGATGGGGATCTAAAAGTTCTGTATTAGCTCCCATAAGATTTAGTTCATTTAAATAAGAAAATCTATTTTCATACATCCAATCATGAATCAAAGTCACTCCTTCGGCTTGAGTAGCTAAAACTCCAAAAGGTGGCTGAGCATCAGTAGGAAATTTAGGATGATAACCAACTTGAATTTTTGTTCCTTTAAGTTTTGAAGGTTTAAGAACGATGGTTTTCTTTTTAATTTCAAAATTAACATTCATTTCTTTAGCTGTTAAGAAAACAGAATCCAAATCTTCTAAAGGAGCGTTTTCTATAATGATGTTACTTCTTGTAGCTGAAGCTAAAGCTAAAAAAGTAGCTGCTTCGATGTAATCGTAAGGAACTTCAAAAGCTATTTCTTTTTTTATATTTTTATTTCGAGAAATAGTCACAAAATGAGTTCCCAAACCTTTTACTTTATATCCTAATTTTTGAATAAATTTTTCTAAAGAAACAACATGAGGTTCTAAAGCTAAGAGTTTAAGCTTTACAGGTTTTGGTGAAAAAACGCTTGCCATTAAAACAACTTCGCTAGCAGTAACACTTATTTCTTTTAAGACAACTTCAAAAGATTTAAATTTTTTAAATTCACCTTCAATAATTCCGTTTTTAACTTCGATTTCTGCTCCTAAGGCTCTTAAGGCTTCAAGATGAGTAGTTATTGGTCTTGCTCCGATAATATCTCCACCAGGAAGAGACATTTTTATTTTTCCAAAACGAAATAAAATAGGAGCTAAAAGCAAAATAGAAGCTCTTAATTTAGAAATAAGTGGCGTTAAAAGATCTCGGTAATCCAAATTTTTAGTGTTTATAATTACCATCGAGTCATCTCTTTCAATTTCTGCTCCTAAAATTTTTAAAATTTCAAGCATAACTTCAACATCGCTTATTTGAGGAACATTTTTTAAAATAACTCTTCCTGAAATCAAAAGAGAAGCTGAAATTAATGGAAGAGCTGCATTTTTAGAACCGCTAATTTTGATTTTACCTTCAAGTTTTTTACCTCCTCTTATTAAAAACTTAGCCATTTTACTTTACAGATTTTAAAAAAAGATAAATTAAAAGACCTATTAAAACACCGACAGAATTTAAAATCCAAAACCTAACTACAATTTTTGGTTCTTTTATACCTAAAGCTTTAAAGTGATTATGGACTGGAGAAGAAAGAAAAATTTTTCTTTTAAAAACCTTTTTAGAAAAAACCTGCAAAATTACTGAACCTGATTCAGCTACCAAATTTATTCCTATAAAAGGCCAAAGAAGATAAGTGCCTGTAAGAAAAGAAATAATAGCTAAAGATGAGCCTACAGAAAAAGAACCGTTATTTCCATCAAAAAAAAGCGCTGGATAACTATTAAACCAAAGATAAAGAGTTAAAGAACCTAAAAGCGCAGCTAGATATGAAGCTAAATTATATTTTTCTTCTAAAAAGGAAACGAAAAGAAAGAATAAAATAATAGAAATAGCTGTACCAGCAAAAAGTCCATCTAAACCATCTATTTCATTAAAAGAAAGAGTCACGGCTAAGAAAATGAAAACAAAAATAAGAAAAAACAAAAAATATTCAATGTAAAATCTAAAATTTACAAGTTCGATAAATTTATAGTTAAGTTTGACCAAAAACCACCAAGCAAAAAAAATTCCTAAAGCAAAATAAATTAAAAGTTTTTCTTTAATGCCTAATTTGATTTTAAATTTTAGTCTTCCTAAAATATCATCTAAAAGTCCTAAAACGCCTCCTAAAAACAAAGCAAAAATAGGAAGATAGGTTTCTCTCCTTTCTAAAAAATTAAGATATTCAAAAAAACCTCCGAATTTTATTTTTAAAAGATAAAAAAGTAAAGCTAAGATAATAGGAGGCAGCCAAATAATTATTCCAGCCATTGTTGGTACATTTTCTTTTTCCTTTAAAAGTGAAGAAGCTATGGGTGCTTTTTTTGCTCTTTCTTCGTCTGCAAATTTATCACCCAATCTAAATTTAAAAGCTAATTTAAGATAAAGAGGAACTAAAAGCAAAGAAAGAATAAAGCTTAAAAGAGAATGAGTAATGATTTTAATGATTTGAAAATAAATTTCATAACTCATAACGGTAATATTTGGCTAATGATTTAATAAGAATTTCTGCATCTTTAAAGCGATCTTGAGATTTAAAAATAACTAATGAAAGAAAAGGAGATTCAGGAAATTTAATGATAAGAGCAAGATTTTCACCAAATTCAGGAAGATAACCGGTTTTACCTCCTACAATTATTTTAGAATATTTTCTTAAAAGAATGTTTGTTGTCCAAAGCCTTCTTCCGTTAATATCAACATACTCTTTTCTACTTATTTCAAAAATTTCTGGTCTTTTTAGATAAAGCTTTAAAAGAATTTGAGAAAATTCGTAAGGCGTTGATGAGTTTTCTAAAGAAATACCTGTAGGTTCATAAATTTTAGTATTTTTAAATCCCCAATTATTTAAAGTTTCATTAATTTTTCTTACAAAATTTTGAACTCCATAGTATTCAGCTAAAAGATAAATAGAATCATTACTTGAAGCTATAAGAGAGGCGGAAAGAAGTTCATTTAAAGTTAATTTTTCCCCTTTTTTAAAATTACCAACTTCTCCTGGCAATTCTAAAGCAGAAGAAGTAAAAGAAAAAATTTGATTTTTTTTATAAATTTCTAAAGAAGTGTAGGCACTTAAAAGTTTTGTTAAGGAAGCTAAAGAAAAATTTTGATTTATATTTTTTCCGTAGATAATTTTTCCTGAATCATCTAAAACAATTACTCCTTCAGCAGAAATTTCATCTTCTAAAGAAAAAATTTTTTCATCAGCTTTTTTAAACTCTCTAACTTCAAAAAGAGGCAAAACGTTTTTTTCTGGAATTTTATTTGCCGAAAATAAAATAGGGCTTAAAAAAAGAAGCCAGATTATAAGCATTCTCAATTAAATTTTAACCACTTAAATCTTAAAAATTTAGCTTCTTGGAGTGTTAACTTTAATAGATAAAGCAGCTCCTACTGAGGCACCAATGACTTTTCCAATCCTTCTGACTGCATTTATTGTTGCGCCCTTTCTTCCTATAATCATAGCTAAAACTTCTCTAGGACCTGTAATTTCCATAAGAACTCCTCTTTCATCAACTTTAAAATTAAAAACAAGCTGATTTACTTTTGAAGGATCGACCCAAAGAGAAAAAAGAGAGCGGAACTTTTCTTCTAAAAGCTTGAGTTTTTCTGATGACATTTTTTTACCTGCTGAATTTCAGCAGTTTCTTCAAATTAATATATGACCTTTAAGTAGCCGACGGCGGGATTCGAACCCGCGACCCCCGCATTACCAGAGCGGTGCTCTGCCCCTGAGCTACGTCGGCGATAAATTAATTATAAACTAAAGTTGTGTTCTTTTAAAACTTCTAAAATCATTTTCGTTTCTTCTTCTTTATTTTTCAAAATTTTTTGCCAAAGCTCTTTACATTTTTTACATTTGCCAGCATCTTTTAAATAAAACTTTTTAATTCTATATATGCTTCTTCGGTCTTGAACTAATTGGCTGAAAAGATTATAAAGATGATTTTCCATTTTTTTATTTAAATTTAATTCCGACCTAATTTTATTTTAACTTTTTTCTAAAAATTTTTTTAAACTTTCTCTTTTTTCCTTTATCTTTTCTTCCTCTCCTCTTCTAGCAAATTCGTATTCATTAAAATCTACAAATAAATACTTTGAAATTAAAGGATAAATTTTTTGAATGATTCTAGCTTTTTCTTGTTCAACTTTTCTATAATCAGGATGACCTTGAGGAGTTGTTCTTAGCTCTACTTCCCAAAAGAATTCTCGAAGGTTTTGATATTGTAAGAATCTAATTTTATGCAAAAACAAGACTGAATATTGAGAAACAAAAATGTTAATTTTTTTTAATTTTTCATAAAGATTTTCAGAAAGTAAAATAATTTTTTCTGCTTCTTTTTTGAGACCTATTTCTTCATAAAAGCTTGGCACTTCAAAACCTTCTTCAATGCTAAAAATTTTATTTATAAGAGTTTGCATTCTATGTCTTTGAAGATCTCTCCAAGCTCCTATATTTATTTTTATCTCAAATTTTAGATAAACAAGCTCTAAAGCTCTAGGCATTTTTTGCCAACGATATTTTCTTTCTTTTAAAATCTTCTCTAAGATCTCCTCTTTTTCTTTAAGAGAAAGTTCACTTACTTTATTTAAAACAAAATCAAATGGTTCTTTAACTAAAGGGTAAAGAAGACCGGCAATTATTTTATTTTCGCCATCTTCATCATAAGCTAAAAGTCTTACATTTTCATTTAAATCTATTTTTTCCTCTTTCCAATTAATTTTTTCTAAAACTTCGATTAATCTTAAATTTCTCTCGCCTAAATACTTTTGATAATTTATTGATTCTTCTTTCTCTATTCTTCTTAAAAAGGCAGGTATAACTTTACTTAGCTCCTCATAAGCTCTTTTGCCAGCCCATCTTATTTCTTCTAAGGGGTTTGCTAAAGATCTATTAATTAAATATTCAAAAGCTTGACCATTACCAAAAAAAGAAACTTGACCTAAAGTAGCAAGAGGAAGAATTCTTCGGCATTCATCAAAAGTTTTCGCTTTTAAAACTCTTTCTTTTTCTTCAGGGTATTTTTCTTTAAGATAATTAAAATATTTTTCTGTTGAAGAAATATAAAATTCAAAAATAGTATCCATCACTTTTTCATAATCATCTTTCAAGCCAGCTTTTTCTACTTCTGGAGGTAAAAAGTAAAGATAATGATTATTTACTTTTTCACCAAAATCTACATATCTTGTTGATTTCTCTATAGGGGCTATGCCGATTCTTTGATTTTCGAAATGTTTAATGGCTACTTGTGAAAGAGAAGAAAAAATAAGATGAGTACCAGCCATTTGCGCTATAGAATCGTCTCCATATTCAGCTAACCATTTTATGTAAAAATCTCTTGCTTTAGGATTGGCAAATAAAATTTCATAGTTATATTGATGAAGAAAATCAATAAAATTTTTCCAAGCTTTTCCGTATTCAGACTCTAAAAATGGTTTAACAAATTCGTTTAAAAACAGAGCTCTTAAATCATCTTTGCTTCTTGAAGCTCGTGAAGATAAAGCACCAATAACTTCAGGAGGAAGTAAAACAACTGCATAAACTGATTTATCTAAATTAGTAAAAAATGGCTCAAGATAGTATTTCTCTTCTTCAGTAAATTCAGGTTTTTTAAAAAGAATTTCTTCCATTTTCTAAAAACCTTTCATAATAAATATACATTATTTTTTTAAACAAAGGAAGAGAAGCTACCGAACCGTAAGGTACTTCCTCTATAAGTAAAGTAGCGCAAAGTTTGGGTTTTTCATAGGGCCCAAACCCAGAAAAAATAGCGTTAAGTTTTTGTTTTCCTAAAATTTGTGGAGAACCACTTTTGCCAGCTAAAAAAAAAGGAAGATCATTTAAAATTTTGGCTGTACCTTGAGTCACTGTCATTCTCATACCTTTTCTCACTACTTCTAAACTTTCTTGCGAAATTATGTTTTCTTTTAAAATTATCGGAGTTTTTTCTTCAATTTTGTTTTTTTCTGAAGAAACAATTTTTTTAACTAAAAAAGGTTTATAGATTTTACCATAAGCAAAATAACAGTTCCAAAGATTTATCTGAAGAGGGGTTGCTAAAAGATCGCCTTGGCCTATAGAAACGTTATAAGTATCACCAAGCTTCCAAGAAGAAAGGTCTTTATTTTTTTCAAGAGGGAGCATGCCTCTTTTTTCTCCGGGAAAATCAATACCTGTTTTTTCCCCTAAACCAAATTTTTTAAAGTAAAAATTAATTTTTTCGATACCCAAACCTTTTCTTAAAGGAATCTCATCAGAAGGATAAGGATAACCTCCTCCCACAGCATAAAAATAAATATTAACAGAATCAGAAATAGCTTTATAAATATCTGTCCAACCATGAACCTTATTGTCTTTAAAAACAGAATAAACACCTGGAAAATATGGGTGAGGAATTTTAAGTTCTCCTGAAGAATAAATTTTTGTTTGTGGTGTAACTATTTTTTCCTCAAGAGCAGCTGAAGCTATAATCGTTTTAATAGTTGAACCAGGCGAGTAAAGACCTGAGACAACTCTGTTGAAAAATGGTTTTCTAGGATTATTTAAAATTTTTTTAAATTCTTCTTTTCTTTCTAAAAGAGTATTGGGGTCAAAAGAAGGATAGGAGATAAGAGCTAAAATTTCACCATTTTGAGGATCAGTTAAAACAAAAGCACCACTTTTATATCCAGTTTCTTCAAAGTAACTTTTAAATTCTTCATAAACCTTTTCTTGAAAGTCTTTATCTATAGTAAGATAAATATCTTGTCCGGGGATCGGTTCTTCTTCGTAAATTTTTACTAAACCATTTTTTGTTTTTTTAAAAACTATTTTTCCTAATTTGCCTTTTAAAATTTCATTATAATAAGCTTCGATGCCTTCTTTTCCTTCAAATTCTAAACTGTTTTTTTCTGAAAGAGCTACATAACCTAAAACATTTCCCCAAGCTTCTTTCCCGTAGTAAACCCTTTTATAACTCGGAATTACAAAAATATGAGGATAATCTTCTTTCCTTGTTAAAATTTTGTTTACTTTATCTAAATCTAAAAATCTAATAATAAGTTCGTCGCCCCAATAAAAATAAAGAGGCTTTTCCTTTTTTATAATTTCTTCTAAAACTTCTTTTTCATAATCTTCTAAATTTTTAATATGAGCGTAAATATCATAAGTTTTTTTTGAATCAGCTAAAATTTTTCCATTTCGATCATAAATCCGCCCCCTTGGAGGAAAATAAAAAAAAGTTAAATAATTTGATGATTCCAGGGCTTCCTTAGCGCGATTTTTATAAAAAAATTGAAAATTTAAAAAGTTAAAAAAAGTTAAAAGAAAAATGAAAAAAAAGAAAATAATCAAATAAGTAAAATTAAATCTTATGGGAGAAAATATCTTTTTACCTGAAGGGAGGAAAAGGTCGTCCATTTTAAATAATCTTGAAAATTAACTTCCAAAAAGCAAAAAAGATAAAAAAGGGTATAAGGTTATATATAAAAATTTTAAATGAAAAAAGAAGTGGTAGGTTTAAGGACAAAATTAAAAAGATATTGGAAAAAATAAAGTAAAAAAAGAGGAAAAAATTATTTTCTAAAGGAAATATTTTAGAAAGAATTTTAATAATCAAGAAAAGAAAAGCATAAATTAAAAGAAAAAAACCTAAATTTTTAACATAAAAAAGATCGTAAAAAAACGAAGAGAAAAAAAGAAAAAGAGAAAAGTTTTTTTCTTGTGAGGTTATAAAAAAATACCAAAGAAAAAAACTTGCCCAAAATATTTGTGGCAGAAAAAAACTTAAAATGGGAAGCAAAATTATAGAAAGATAAATCATTTAAAAAGATAAAAATCTTTACCTTCAAAAACTCCTTCTAATTTAACTATTAATTTCTCTTGCCTGCCTGTTTTTTTAACTTCATAAAGACTGCCAACTAAAAAGTTGGGAGGAAAAATGTTGTCTTTACCGTAGGTAAAAATAGGAGAATCTTTTTTTATTTCTTTAGCTGAAGACAAAACTACCTCTAAAAAACCATCTCCAGTAGTTTTTCCTGTTCCTAAAAATTCTCCATTGATATCACTAACATTAAATTCAATTTCTGGATAAAGTAAAGATTTAACTATTATGAAACTTTTATTTTTTTTAAAAACAAAACCTATTAAAGTTAAATTAGAATCAACAACAATATCTCCTTCATTGGCTGAAGGATGATTTTCAAAATAAAAATAACCATAAGGATCTCTTTTGAGAAGTTCTAATTTTTTAAGATTTTTTAATTCACTAATTTTTTTATTTTCTTCATCAACAGATTTTAAATTAAGTTTAAGTTGAGAGAGTTCCTGCAAAAGGTTAAAGTATTTTTCTTGATAAACGTTTTCTTTTTTATTCAAAACAAAAATATTTTCTAAAATGCTCTCAAAAACTCTTTGAACTTTTAAAGAAAAAAGCTGAATTTTGTTTGTTTCTTCAGCAAAAACAAAAGTGCTTAAACCAAGAAAAATTAAAGCGATGGTGATATAAATTAAAAATGCTCTCATTAGAAAGTAAGTAAAATTTTTTGGTAACGACTAAAATCTTCTATTATTTTACCAATTCCTCTAATGACAGAAAACTTTGGCTCTTCAATTAAATTAACTTTAACTTTAACTTCTTTTTCTAAAAAAACATCTATTCCCTCGATCAATGATCCTCCTCCACCTAAAAAGAGACCTAAATTACTTATGTCTCCTAAAAGATCTGGTGGAGCAGAATTAATGATATCTTTAAGGTGATTGGCTATTTCCAAAAGAGATTCTAAAAGACTTTCACGAAGATCTTGAGAAGTAAAAATTACTTCTTTAGGAAGACCAGAATAAATATCTCTTCCCTTTACAACAAATGTTTGTGAAGTTTTATTAATTATTGAGCTTATAGTCGTTTTGATATTTTCTGCTTGTCCCTCACCAATAATTACTTCATATTTTTCCTTAAGATAATTTATAATATTTTGATTAAATGTTTCCCCGCCAATTCTAATGCTTTTACCTATCACAATTCCACCCAAAGAGATCAAAGCAATATCTGTTGTTCCTCCGCCAATATCAACCACTAAAAACCCTTTTGCTTCTTCAATTTCTAAATTAGCTCCCAAAGCAAAGGCAATTGGTTCTTCAACTAAATAAACCTTTTTAGCACCAGCACCAATACCAACATCAATAACTCCTCTTTTTTGAACTTCTGTAAGACCTAAGGGTACACCAATTAAAAATTTTGCGCCTAAAAGAGAAAAGTATTCTTTTCTAATTTCTTCTAGAAGGTAATTCAAAAAATAAAGCGCTTCATCAAAATTAGTAACAACTCCATGGGTTAGTGGTTTAACAACTTCAATGTTTTCAGGATTTCTTCCTAACATTTTTCTTGCCTCTTCACCAATAGCTACAACTGAGTTTTGTCTTTTATTAAAAGCAATCACTGTAGGAACTTCTTTTAAAAATCCTTTATCTTTAAGATAAAGCTTTGTTGAATGAGTTCCTAAATCTACTCCTAAAAAAATTTCTTTAAGAAATTTAATCATTTTTAATAACTCTGAGCAAAAAGCCAACGACGTCTTGCTTCATTTTGACAATAAATGCATCTGCCTTTTTCTTCATTAAATTCAAGGGGTAAACATCTTGTTGTTGCCTTTGTTTCTTCTTTGATTTTAATTTCACATTCTTCTCTTTCACACCAAAAAGCACTTAAAAATCCTCTTCTCTCTTCCATAACTTTTTTAAACTCTTCATAAGAATTAACCTCAAACAAATTTTCTACAGTGAAATTTTTTGATTTTTCTAAAAGATGAGAAAGATATTCTTCTTCTATTTTTTTCAAATTCTCTAAAAGATTTTCTAAACTTAAACTTATTTTTTCTCGCGTGTCTCTTCTGAAAAGAGTAATTTTCTTTTCTTCTATTTCTTTTTTACCTAATTCTAGACGAAAAGGCGCTCCTTTAAGTTCCCATTTGTTGAATTTAAATCCTGGAGTTTCTTCGGAAGTGTCATAAAAAACAGAAATGTTTTTTTCTTTTAAAGTTTCAATTATTTTTTTAGCAAAGAGATCTATTTTTTCATTATTTTCTCCATCATAAATAGGAACAATCACAAATTCATAAGGAGCTATCTTGGGAGGTAAAATTAAACCATATTCATCTCCATGAACCATAAAAAGAGCACCTAATGATCTTGTTGAAAAACCCCAAGAATTTTGCCAAACATATTTTAAGGTCATATCTCTGTCTTGAAATCTAATTTCAAAAGGTACAGAGAAGTTTTGTCCTAAATCATGGGAAGTACAACCCTGAAGGGCTTTTCCATCTGGCATAAGAATTTCATAAGTAAAAGTTTTCAAAGCTCCAGCAAATTTTTCTGATTCTGACTTTTGTCCAGCAAAGCCAAAAATACCCAAATATTCTTGATAAACTTTAAGATAAACTTCTAAAGCTTTTAAGACGGTTTTTAAAGAATCTTCATGAGTAGCATGAGCTCCGTGTCCTTCTTGCCATAAAAATTCTGTATTTCTTAAAAAAGGAAATGGCCTTTTTTCCCAGCGAATAACGTTACACCATTGATTAACAATTAAAGGAAGATCTCGATAAGATTTTATCCATCTAGAAAAGGCATCATACATAATTGTTTCTGAGGTTGGCCTAACAATAAGTTTCTCGCTTAACTCTTCTCCTCCAGCATAAGTTACTACAGCTACTTCTGGAGAAAAACCTTCTAAATGTTCTTTTTCTTTTTTTAAAAAACCTTCAGGAATAAATAGAGGAAAGTAAGAATTTAAAGCGCCTATTTCTTCTTTTATAAATTTATCTAAAATTTTTTGAATATTTTCCCATAAAGCATATCCATAAGGTTTGAAAATAATAGTTCCTTTAACTGGACCATAATCAAAAATTTCAGCTTCTTTCAAAACTTCTAAATACCATTCAGAAATATTTTCTTTGTTTCTTGGATAAACCATTACTCAAATAATTTTAAAACATCTTTTAAAGTAATAAAAATAAGGAGAAGGAAAAGAAAAACAAAACCAAGAGTATGAATTAAAGCTTCAAATCTAACTTCTAATCTCTTTTTAAAAATTGCTTCAAACAAAATAAAAATTATCCTTCCACCATCTAAAGCTGGAAAAGGAAGTAAATTGAAAAAAGCAAGATAAAGAGAAAGAGTACCTATAAAATAAAGAACGTAACCTAAACCAAATTCTTGTATGTTCCTATAATAACTAAAAATACCTATCGGCCCAACAACTTCTGCTTGCACTTTTTCTTTAAAGAAAATACTTTTAAAAATTGAAGAAAAACCAAGAAAAATGTTTTTTGTCTGTTTAAAGATTTCATAAGTAGCAGAAAGAAAATTCAAAGGAAATGGTTTTCTTACTAATTCAAAATTAGAAAGATAAACTCCTAAAACTGCATTTTTTCTAAGAGGCTTTTCGGGTATAACAATTTCAATTTTTTCTTCTTTCCCTTCTCTCTTTATTAAAAATAGAACTTTTTTACCAAGATTTTCTCTTAAAAAACTAGAAACTTCTTGAGGAGATTTGAAATAAAAAATTTCACCGTCTTTTTCTACACTTTTTATAATATCTCCCTTTTTAAAAACATTTTTAAATTGACTTTCCTCTAAAAAACCTGTAATGATGACTTTATTTGAAGATTGAGGAAAAGAGATCAAATAACTTAAAGAGAAAAGAAAATAGGCCAATAAAATATTCATAAGAATTCCACCTAAAGCGATAAGAAATCTTACTTTAGGAGGAGAGGCTAAAAAACCTCCTTCTTCTATCTCTTCTTCGCCCTTAAGTTTGACAAAACCTCCTAAAAGCAAAACTCCTAAACTATATAAAGTCTCACCAATTTTTTTCGTAAAAATAAAAGGAGGAAAACCCAAAGAAAAATGTAAAACAGGTATTTTAAATTTTTTAGCAAAAAGAAAATGGCCGAATTCATGAACAAAAATGATTAAATTTAGAAAAAATAGAAAGGTTAAGATTTCAATCATAGGATTTCTCTTTCTTTAACTTGAAAAATTTCTTCGACAGACTTATTAAACTTTTCTATCTCTTCATCGATTTTTTCTTTGGTTTTATAAAAATCATCTTCAGAAATTTCACCTCTTTCTTTTTTATTTTTAAGCTCTTTTAAAAACTCATCTCTTAATTTTCTAGCTTTAATTCTTACTTCTTCCTTAAGCTCAGCTAAAGTTTTTAAAATTTTCTTTTTTGTTTCTTCTGTTAAAGGAGGGAATTTTATAATTAAAGATTTTTTTTCTCTCGAAAGACTAAGGCCGAGATTTTTATTTCTTAATCCAGATTCAATCTCTCCTAAAGAGTTTTCATCAAAAGCTTCAAAACGGAAAGTTAAATGATCAAGTTGAGAAAGAAAACCTAAAGATTTTAAAGGATAATCTCTACCATAAATTTCTATTTCTAAATTTTCTAAAAAAGAAAGACCTAAGCGATGACCTCTAATTTCATTTAATTTTGCTTTTAGCTCACTAATTAGGCTATCTAAATTTTTTTTAAATTCTTGAATCATTTGTATTTTTTTATTTTAAATTCCGACTTGATGGTTTAATAATACCTTTTTTAAAATTTTGAAACTCTTTTTGAAAAGATGGTGAAGTAATAAAAATTTTAAATAAGAAAAGAATTAAGATAATTAAAAAGAATTTTTTTAAAGCTTCCCAAGCTTTATCCATAGCTTAAAATTAAATTTGTAAGTTGAAGAAACCAGTTATAATCTTGATCAGTTTCGCTATAAAGCTCAAGAAGGTCTTTTATTTCAAAGAGATGTTTTTGATTTATTTCTTTTAAAGAAACAGCTTTTTCTATGAGTTCTTTCCTCTTCTTAAGAATTAAAAGTTCGATAATTTCTTTATAAATTTTATTAATTTTTTCATTAAAATCTAAATTTTTTTCTAAATCAAAATAGTTAAAAACGTTTCTTAAAAGTTCTATCTTTTCTAAGGAGGTAGCTTGGAAATAAAAATTTTTATAAAAAGTAATTTTTTGTTTGTTTTTAATAAGATGATAGGCTTTCCCTGGTTGGTATGGGAAAAATGAAAGAGAAAAATCAATATCTGTTTCTGAGAAATTTTTTTCTTTAAGAAATTTTAAAGTAAGTTCTTGAGGAACTAAAGAAAATTTAATTTCTAAACTTCGAGATCTTATTGTAGGTAAAATTTTCTTTTTTTGATGTGAGACAAAAACAAAAAGAGTATCCGAGACTGGTTCTTCAATAGTTTTTAAAAGTACATTTTGACTTTCTTCTCTAAATTTATGCATTTCATCAATCAAAATAATTCTTTTATTTTTTGGTTTAGTTAAAGTTATTTTACCTATAAATCTTGCTGAATCAATACTAAAAATTTTTTTATCAGATTTTAAAATTATATGTTCCCATTCATTTTTTTTATCCTTTAAAATTTCTTTAACAAAAGAAAATTTTCCTACCCCCTCAGGACCAAAAATTAAAAGCGCTCCTCTTTTTTCTGATTCTAACCATTCTTTTACTAAATTTTGTTCTTTTTCATTACCATAAATCATGAGGTTAATCTTTTATAAATATCAATTTTTTCTAAAACTTTACCTGTTCCTCGAGCTACAGCGAAAAGAGGATTTTCAGCGATAAAAGTTTTAATAGAGGTTTGCGAAGAAATAAGCTCATCAATCTTTCTTAAAAGAGCTCCTCCGCCGGAAAGAACAATGCCTTTTTCCATGATATCAGCAACAAGTTCTGGTGGTGTGTTTGCTAAAACTCTTTTAATGCCATTTACAATTTCCTTAAGTTCTTTCTGAAGAGCTTCGGCTACATGGGAAGAAGTTATTTCAATACTTTTAGGAAGACCTGTTAAATAATCGATTCCGTTAACAGTCATTTTTAGATCTTCTTGGTTTTTATGATTTTTAAGAGGTAAGGCACTACCTATTTGGATTTTAATTTGTTCAGCAGTTCTTTCTCCTATAGCTAAATTAAATTTTCTTTTAAGATATTCCCTAATAGCTTCATCCATTTTATCACCGGCAATTTTAAGAGACTCAAAAGTGACAATACCACCTAAAGAAATAACAGCAATTTCTGTAGTTCCTCCTCCTATATTGACTATCATATTTCCAGAAGGTGTTTGAATAGGCATTTCTGCACCAAGAGCAGCTAAAAGAGGTTCTTTTATTGGATAGACTTCTCTAGCACCAGCTTCAAGACCTGCATCAATAATAGCTTTTTTTTCTGTAGAGCTAATACCTGCAGGCACAGAAATAACTAGAGTTGGTTTAAAGAACTTAGTGATTTTGATTTTATTCAGGAAATATTTTAAAATAGCTAAAGTAGCTTGATAGTCAGCAATAACTCCTTCTTTAAGTGGTCTATAAATTTTAATTTCTCTCGGAGTTTTACCGATCATCTCCTTAGCCTCTCTACCAACAGCAATAATTTTTCTTGATTTTTCATCATAAGCAACAACAGTAGGTTCACTAATAACTACTCCTTTTTCTGGAAGATAAACATTAGAATTGGCTGTACCAAGGTCAATACCTATTTTAAGAAACATGGATAAAAAAAATTATCTAATTGCTAATATTATACCATTAATTCCTTTACCTCCCAACTCCCCAGATTACTTTACTTATTTTTCTGAAATTCCTATAAGCAAAGGAAGTCTTGTGGAAATTAATTTTCGAAAAAAGAATGTTTTGGGCATTGTTTATGAAATAGAAAGTCTTGAAAGAGCAAGAAAAGATATTTTAGAAATTTTACCCAAAATTAAAAAAGTTATAAGAGTTGTTAAAGAAAAAAGTCTTATTGACGAAGATGAGTTTGAATTTGCTAAATTTTTATCAAATTATTTTGGCTTTTCCTATTCTTCTGTTTTTAAATTTTTCTTTTTCCCTTCAAAAAAATTTTTAGATTTAAATTTAGAAGAATTAAAAACAAAAGAAAAAAAAGCTTTTAGAATTAATTTTTTTGAAAAACTAAATTCAAAAATCTTAAGAAAAAAAAGAAATTTAATTGTTGTTCCTGAAAAAAGTTTCTCTAAAGAGGTTGAAGAATTTTTAAAAGAAGAAGGTCTTTCTTATAAAATCTTTATTCCTCCTTGGAGCAAAAGCAAAATTGAAGAAATTTCCAAAGAGCTTGGTGAAAGTAAAAAAATTTCTTTGATTGTTTCTAAAAATTTAATTTTTCTGCCATGGAAAAATATAGATCAAATAATAGTTTATAGAGAAGGAGGTTTTTTCTATTATGATTCTTTTAAAAAAATAAATTTTGATTATCGAGAAATAATTAAAAAATTAGCTGAGATAAAGAAAATCGAGCTAACTTATATAGATAAATTTCCTAGCTTAGAAAAAATAAAAGAGTTAAAAATAAAACCTTCATTAAATTTAAATGTTCATATTTTAACTAGCTTAGATGAAGCTCTAGAAAGCATAAAAAATTTTTCAAAAGTTATCATTTTTTTTCCGCAAAAGATTTCTTCCTCAGCAAGATGCTTAAACTGTTTTCATTTGCTTAAATGCCCTAAATGTGAAGGTGAAATTTTTTTTGATGAAGGAAAATTTTTTTGTTTTCAATGTCTTAAAGAAATTAAATTAGAAAAAAATGAGTGTCCTTTCTGTTTAAAACCATTAGAAATATCTTTCAAAAAAATAGGTGCTAAAGTTTTATACCACTATCTTAAAAAAAATTACCAAGAAGTTTATTTAGCAGAAAAAAAGGGCAAAAAATTTTTTGAAAATCTTGAGAAAAAAGAAAAATTTATTCTCTTAGGAAGTTTAAGCTTAATCTCTGGTTATTTAAAAGAAGCTGATGTTTCTTATTTCTTTAATTTTGAAAATTTTTATTTATCTTCGGATCCTTTTTTAAGAGAAAAATATTTAAGAATTTTGAATTTTTTAAAGGAAAAAACAAAAATGATATTTTTAATTTCTTCGATAAGAAATCCTGAGTGGGAAAAATCTTTTTTGAAAGGAGATTACATAGAAAAACTTCTTAAAGAAAGGGAGCTTCTTCGTTTAAATCCTTTTTACAAAGTAATTAAACTTATTAAAGGTTCAAGTGATTTTTATTTTCTTCAAAATAATATGGTAAAAATTTCTAAAGAACTTAAGGAAAAATTTAAAGAAAAAAATGTAGAAGTTTTAGGACCCATTTTTTCTAAACCTTATAGAATTAAAAAAAGATTTTTCTTAGAAATAATTTTAAGAAGTCAAAAAGAAGAAATTAGAATAAGAGAAACTCTAAAAGAATACGGTTTTGAAAAAATCAAAATCAATCCTTTAGAGATTTAAATTACTTTTAACCTCTTTCCAAATTCTTTGATGAACATCTTTAACGCTTCCTTCGCCATTAATTTCTTTTATTTCCCCTCTTTTTTTCAAAAAATTAATAGCTGGCAAAGTATATTTTTTGAAAAACTCAAGTCTTATTTTGATTTTTTCTTCAACATCTAGATTGTCTTCTCTTTTCCTTAAAAGAGCTCTTCTAAAAACTTCCTCTTCACTTATTTTGAGATAAATAAAAAGATAATTTAATTTATGCTTTTTGACCAGGTTAAGATAAGTCTTAGCTTCTTTTATACTTCGAGGACCACCTAAAACAATAAGGTTTTTTTTGTAATTTAAGTTTTTTTCTATTTCGTTTTTCATCAAATAAGAAACTAAATCAAAAGAAACAAGTTTGCCGCTAAATCTATTTTCTCTTTCTTTTCTAATATTTATATTCTTTTTCCCTATTTTTAAATAGTTTTTTTTATAATTTTTAAAAAATTCATCTAAAACTTCAGAAACATTTATTTTTTTAGCTTTGAGTTTTTTAGCTAAAAGTGAAGCTTGCGTATCTTTACCAGAAGCAGGTTCGCCCGTTAAAAAAACTATAATTTTTTTAAATTTCATATCTTCTTAAAGAGATTTCAGCTTCTATTTGTTTGATGGTCTCTAAAGCCACAGAAATTAAAATAAGAAGCGATGTCCCTCCGATAGCTAAATATCTTGTTTGCGTAAGATAGGAAGTAAGATAAGGTAAAATAGCTATAACACCCAAAAATATTCCACCAAAAAAATTTATTTTATTAATAGAATCAGCTAAATATTTTTCGGTTTCTTTTCCTGGTCTAATTCCTGGAATAAAAACACCACTTCTTTGAAGGTTTTTAGAAATTTCCTCTGGATTAAAAACTGTGTAAGTGTAAAAATAAGTAAAACCAAAAACTAAAAAGAAATAAACAAAAATAAAGATAAATGGGTTGTTTAAAATTTTAACCAATTCTTCAGCAAAATAATTTAAAAATTCTAATTTAAAAAGATATAAAAACTGAGCTAATGTTTGTGGAAAAGCAATAAAGGCTAAAGCAAAGATAATAGGAATAACACCTGCTTGAGTTATTTTCAAAGGAAGATAGGTTGAAGCTCCTCCATATATTCTTGTTCCAGCTACTCTTTTAGGAGAAACAAGAGGTATTCTTTTTTCTGCTTCATTAATAAAAGTAACTAAAGCTATTAAAGAAAAAGCGAGAATAAGAAAAGGTATATAAATTAAAAGTTTTTCATAACTAAAGGTTGTGAAAAATAAAAAAAGAGAACGGGTAAGAGAAGAAATAATACCTGTAAAGACAATTAAAGAAATACCATTTCCAAGTTTTTGTTCAGTAATAATTTCACCAATCCACATGATAATAAGAGAACCTACAGTTAAAATAAAGGCATCTCTTAAGATTTCAAAAAAAGATTCAAAAACAACTAGATTATTTAAACTTAAAAGGTTAAGAAAACCCATTCCCTGAACAAAGGAAATTAAAACAGTTAAATATCTTGTATATTGATCTATTTTAAACCTTCCGTATTCACCTTCTTCATGATAAAGCTTTTTGAGTTTAGGAATAACATAAGTTAAAAGTTGGATAATGATTGAAGCGGTGATATAAGGACTCACACCTAAAAGAGCTATCGAAGCGTTAGCTAAAATGCCTCCAGAAAAAATATTAAGAAGTCCTAAAAATTGATTGGCTGAAAAAAGTTCTTTATATCTCTCCAAATCAACATTTGGTAAAGGAATATGAGCAAAAAATCTATAAATAAAAAGAAGGAACAAAATAATTAAAAATCTTTTTCTAAGATCTTTTATTTTAAAAAGATTAACAAAAGCTTTAAAAAACTTCATCTTATCTCACTTTGACTTTTTTTAATTTCTTCTAAAGCTTTTTTAGAAAAAAGTAATTCTTTAGAAAAAATTAATGGTTTTGTTAATGATCCTTTACCTAAAACTTTGATTTTAAACGTTTTCCAACTTTTAGGAATTTTAATTATTTTTCTTTCTTGAAGACTTTTTAAATCAACAAATTCTTTTTCGTTAAAAGCCTTATCTACTTTTTCTAAATTAACTTCAATAATCCTTCTTTCAATTTTTTTATTGCCAACTCCTCGAAGCTTGGGAAATTTCAAAATAACATCTCTTAAAGCTGGTCTAATTTTGGCTCCAGCTCTTGCTTTCTGTCCTTTCATTCCTCTTCCTGAATAATTTCCTCTTTTGCCTCCTCTACCAATTCTTTTACTTTTCTTTAACCTAAAATTAATTTGATGTATTTGAACCATTTTTTGCTTTAACTTTTAATAATTCTTTTAATTTTAACTTATTTTCATAGGTTTTTGATAGCTTTTCTAAAGCTTTAATAGTTGCCAAAGCATTTACAAGGTTATTTTTAGTAACTCCTAAAATTTTTGAAGAAACATCTGTATAGCCAGCTAAATAAAGAACAGACCTGACTACACTTCCAGCAATAAGTCCTTTACCTGGTTTAGCAGGTTTTATTAAAACTTTAGCACTTTTATATTTTGCTTCTACTCCAAAAGGAACGGTACCATTTACGATAGGAACTTTGATGAGATTTTTCATCGCTTCATTAACTGCTTTTCTTATAGCTTCAGAAGTATCATAACCCTTACCAATACCTAAACCCACTTCGCCGTTTTTATTTCCTATGACAACAACAGCTCTAATCCTTAAAGTTTTACCTCCTTCGGTTACTTTCGCTACCCTAGCTAAATCAATGACAATTTGTTCGTAACCAGATTTTTCAGCCATGAATTTAAAATTCTATACCTTTTTCCCTTAATTTTTCGGCAAAAATTTTTATTCGACCTTTATAACTAAAACCACCTCTATCAAAAACAATTTTATTAATTTGTTTTTCTTTGAGTCTTTCAGCTAAAACTTCAGCTAATTTAGAAATTTTTTCTTTTCGAGAAGCTTTTAAATCTCTAAATTCTAAAGTAGAAGCAGAAACAAGCGTTTTTCCTTGAATATCATCAATAACTTGGGCATACAAATGATTGTTTGATTTAAAAACACTGAGTCTTGGTCTTTCTGGTGTTCCTGAAATTTTTTTTCTAATTCTCAAATGTCTTCTAATTCTTTTATCTTTTTTACTTTCTTTTTTTCTCATTTTACTTTCCTAATTTTTTAACTGGTTTAGTAGGAATAAATTCGCCCTCATACATAAAGCCTTTTAAGTGATATCTGTCAGCAGGTTTTAAAGCTTTTATTTTAGCAGCAAAATTGCCAACCTCTTCTTTTTCAATGCCTTTAATGTAAATTAAAAATCTTCCTTTTTCTCCTTTTACTTCTACTTCGAGACCTTGAGGAATTTCAACCACAACTGGATGAGAAAAACCTAATTTTAAAAAAATTTCCTTTCCTTTAACTTCGGCAGAGTAACCTAATCCTTGCAAAATAAGGGTTTTAATAAATCCTTGAGTAACCCCAATGATTTTATTTTGAAGAAGAGCTCTTAAAGTTCCCCAAAGAGCTTTTGTTTTTTTATCTAATTCTTCAGCTTTTGGAAAAATTTTAATTTCTCCATTTTCAAAAATTAAATTAAAAATATCTTTAGGATAAGAAAAACTTGTTTCTCCTTTAGGACCTTTTATTTTTAAAATTCCATCACTTTCTTCAATTTTCACTTCTTGAGGAATTTTAATTGGTTTTTTACCTATTTTTGACATTAATAAATTTCACAAATAACTTCGCCGCCTAATTTTCTTCTTTTAGCTTCAATATCTGTCATCACACCTCGAGAAGTAGAAACAATTCTAAAACCAAAACCACTTCTTACTGGTTTAAAATCTCTATAACCCATATAAACCCTTCTTCCAGGTTTAGAAACTCTTACAAGATTTTCAATTAAAGGCTCTCCGTTTTCATCATATTTTAAAGTTAAAACTATAAATTTCTTACCATTTTCTTCTCTAATCTTAAAATCTTGAATAAGTTCTTTTTCTTTTAAAATTTTTGAAATAGCTAATTTCATCTTCGAATAAGGAGCTTCAACTTTCTTTTTCTTTACTTTCAAAGCATTTCTAATTCTTGTTAAAAAGTCAGCGATAGGATCAGTCATTACCATTTTACCAACTTGCTTTTTTAAGCCCGGGAATTTCTCCCCGATGAGCCATTTCTCTTAAACAAATTCGACACAAATTAAAATCTCTAAAATAACCTCTTGTCCTTCCACAACGAAAGCAAAAATTTCTTTTTCTTGTTTTAAATTTTGGTTCTTTTTTCCAACGTTCTATTTGTGCTTTGCTTGGCATTATTTTTTAATAGGAAAACCTAAAACTTCCCAAAGTTTCAGGTTTTCTTCTTTGGTTTTTCCTGAAGCGACTAAATTTACTTCAAAACCAAAGCTATATTTAATTTTATCAGAAATTGTCTCCGGAAAGACATTTGCTTCTTTAAGGCCTAAATTAATGTTCCCTTTAGCATCAAAATTTTTAGATGTTAAACCTTTAAAATCTTTAGCTCTAGGAAGAGCATAAGTCAAAAGTCTCTCTATAAAATCTAAAAGTCTCTTTTTTCTAAGAGTGACTAAAAGGGCTACAGGCATTCCTTTTCTTAACTTAAAACCAGCTACCGATTTTTTAGCTAAAACGAGTTTAGGCTTTTGACCTGTTATCATAGAAAGAACAAAACTAGCATCTTCAATAATTCTTTCTTTATTTTCCGGAGAATTAGCAACCATTTTACCTATACCAATTTGAACTATTCCTTTAACTGGTCTAGGAACTCTTAAATCATTTTCGATCTTAAGTTCTTCTTTAAGTCTGGGAATTATTTCTTTATAAAAACTTTCTCTTAAAGCCATTTTTAAAATGATTTATTACATTTTTTACAATATCTGACCTTCTTTTCTCCTTCGAACCTAAAACCTACTTTGGTAGGTTTTGAACATGATGGACAAATTAATCTAACATTAGCCCATGAAAGAGGAGCGGGTATTTCTACAATTTTTCCTTTCTCTCCTACTCTTTTTGGTTTAAGATGTTTTTTAACCAAATTAACTCCTTCAACAATAATTCTTGCTTCTTTAGGAATAACTTTAATCACTTTTCCTTTCTTTCCTTTGTCTTTACCTTTCACAACTAAAACTGTGTCTCCTTTTTTTATTTTTTGCATTTTAAACAAGTTCGGTAGCTAAATTAGCGATCTTGTCATAACCTAATTCCTTAATTTCTCTTGGAATAGGACCAAAAATTCTGGTTCCGTAAATATCTTTATCTCCCTTCAAAATAACGCAAGCATTTTCTTCAAATCTTATATATGTACCATCTTTTCTTCTAAAAGGTTTTTTTTGTCTAACTACCAAACATCTTACCACCATTCCTTTTTGAATTTCCCTTCTTGGTTCGGCTTCTTTTACAGAACAAGTAATAATATCACCAATTTCTGCATAACGAGCATTCCCTTTACCAACAATACCAATACATTGAAGCTTAATAGCTCCAGAATTATCTGCACATTTTAAAATTGTTCTTCTTTGGATCATTTTTCTGCTTTTTTAATAATTTTTACTAAGCGCCATCTTTTAAGTTTAGAAATTGGCCTTGTTTCTTCAATTAAAACTACATCACCTTCACGAGATTCTTCTTTTTCGTCATGAACGTAATATTTGGTTCGATGACGATAATATTTTTTATAAAGAGGATGTTTTCTTAAAGTTTCGCTTATAACTACTCTTGTTTTTTGCATCTTATCTGAAATAACTTTACCAACAACTTTTTTTCTCATTTTTGTCTTAATTTTTCATTAATGACCGTAAGAACCCTAGCTAAATCTTTTCTTGCAAATTTTAAAAGATGTGGTTTATCTAATTTTTTCAAAGCCTTCATCATTTTCAATTCTTGAATTTTCTTTCTCAACTCTCTTTCCAACTTTCTAAGTTCTTCAATTGTTTTTTCTCTAAGTTCTTTGGCTTTCATTTTATTCACTGACAATTTTTGTTTTTACTGAAAGTTTATGTTGGACCCTTTTAAGTAAGTTTTTAAGATCATCTTTAGGAAGACCGGCTACTTCAAACATAATCGTTCCTGGCCTAACAAGAGCTACATAAGTTTCCACATCTCCTTTACCTCCACCCATTCTTACTTCAGGAGGTTTTTTAGTTTTTGGTTTATGGGGAAAAATTCTAAGCCAATATCTTCCTTTTTTACCTAAGCCTCTTTTAAGCTCGTTTATAGCTGCTTCAATTTCTTTAGCATCAACCATTTTTGTTTCTAAAGCTTTAAGCCCCATTTCTCCAAAACTCAAAAGATGTCCTTTGGTAGTAATACTTCTCTTAAGAGATCTTCCTTTAAAAGCTTTTCGATACTTTAACTTTCTAGGCTGCAGCATTTTCTAAATAATCTTTTTTATCGCCCCTATAAAGCCAAACTTTTACACCATTAGTTCCATACTTTGTCATTATAACTTTAAAACCATAATCAATATCAGCTGTGAGTTTAGAAAGTGGAAGTTTCCCATAAGCCATGGTTTCTTCTCTGGAAATATCAGCACCATCTATTCTACCTGAAACTTTTATTTTTATTCCTTGAATTTCTTTAATTTCCTTAACTTGGTTAAGAATATTTTTCATAGCTGTTCTTGTTTTAACACCTTTTTCTATTTGAATAGCTATTTGTTCAGCAAGATACTGAGCATAAAGATAAGGTTTTTTAACTTCAACAACGCTAATATCAAGAGAAGGATAAGAAAGTTTTGTATTTTGAAAAAGTGGTTTAAGTACTTTTTCCAATCTTTTATAAAGGTTTTTTAAATTTTGTCCGTCTTTACCAACAACAATACCTGGTTTAGCAGCATAAATTTCAACTTTACATTGGTCTAAGCTTTTTCTTTCAATTATAACATCAATAATTCCATGACGAGGAAACATCTTATCTATTTCTTTTCTAATAAGATAATCTGCTTGTAAAAAAATAGGATAATATTTACTAAAGAACCATCTCGATCTCCAATTTCTATTAATTCCTATTCTTAAAGCATATGGTGGCACTTTATGACCCATTTTTGGAAGCTAAGATAATTTCTATATGCGACGTTTGTTTTCTAATTAAACCAACTCTTCCTAAGGCTTTAAAATAATATCTTTTATAAGCAGGACCTTTATTTACAGTAATATTTTTTACATAAAGATTTTCTTTTGTTAAACCCTGACTTAAAGCATTAGCTACAGCTGACTTTAAAAGTTTTAAAATTGCTTTAGCTGCTTTCTTATTTCGGAAAAGAAGTTCTTTTTCAGCTCTTTCCACATCAAGACCTTTAATAACTTTAGCTACAAGTCTTACCTTTCTTGGTGACATTCTAAAATATTTTAAAACAGCTTTTACTTCTTTCATTTTTGAAGCGTTCCTTGAGTGCTTAATTTCTTCTCTAATTCTCTAGCAGCTTTACCTCCATGTCTTATGAATTTCCTTGTGGGCGCAAATTCTCCTAATCTATGGCCTACCATATCATCAATAACTTTAACTTTTACAAATTGCTTACCGTTATGAACTTCAAAAACTAAACCAATCATCTCAGGAGTAATTGTTGAAGCGCGAGAATAAGTTCGAATAGGATGTTTATCCCATTCTTCTCTTGGCAAAGATTTAACCTTCATAACTTTCTTTAAAAGTTTTTTATCTACAAATGGACCTTTTTTTAAACTTCTACCCATTTTTATCTTTTCTTTGGTCTTCTTTGAATAATAAATTTATTTGAAGGCTTTCTAGGATTTCTAGTTTTTCGACCACCAGTAACATTTCCCCATTTATCTTTTGGCTTTCTTGTTCCTCTTGTAGTTTTTCCTTCTCCGCCACCATGGGGGTGATCTCTAGCATTCATTGCTGTACCTCTAACATTTGGCCTAATTCCTTTCCATCTATTTCTACCAGCTTTCCCTATCCTTACATTTCTATGATCTGAATTGGAAACTCTACCAATACTTGCATAACACTCTTTATGAATTTTTCTTATTTCTCCAGAAGGCATTTTTATAATAGCATAATCTCCTTCTATACCCATCATGACAGCAAAACTTCCAGCAGAACGAACAAGCTTTCCTCCAGAACCAGGAAAAAGTTCTATTTCATAAATCTCTGTTCCTGGATTGATATTTTTTAATGGAAGTCTGTTTCCTAATTTGACTTCTACATTTTCCCCACACAAAATTGTATCTCCTACTTTTATACCTTCAGGGGCTAAATGGTATCTTCTTTCACCATCAAGATAACATACTCTCATAATAAAAGCAGTTCTATTAGGATCATATTCAATAGTTTCTACTTTAGCAGGAACATTTTTTTTATCTAATCTCGAAAAGTCAACAATTCGATAAAGCCTTCGATGATAGGGATTAGCTCTAAATCTTACTGTAATTCTTCCTTGACTGTTTCTGGCTGTTCTTTTTTTTAAAGAAACTAAAAGAGGCTTATAAGGCTCTGTTTCTGTCAAAACAGACTTATAATCAATAACTGTCTTAACAATTTTACTTTTGCTTCTTGATTTAACTGTTTTTACTGGCATTTTTAAAAACAAAAATAAAAAAGCGCTTTTTTAATTATAACATAAACATCACTTATTCGAAAAGAGGTATCCTTTCTCCTTTTTCTAAAAAGACAATAGCTTTTTTAAATTTTGGCCTTGAGGTTTTTATTCTGACAATACTTCCTCTAACTCTTTTTGGATAATTAATAGTTCTTACTTTCTTTACTTTAACGCCAAAGAGTTTTTTAACAATATTTTTTATTTGACTTTTATTTAGTTTAGGATCAACAAGAAAAGTATAAGCATTATTTTCTCTTATAAGCTTCATAGCCTTTTCAGAAAAAAGAGGTACAAAAAGATAATTTTCAGAAAGGGAATCTTTTAAAGATAACTCTTTCTTTTCCTCTCTAGAAGTTTCTTTATTTTTTTCCTCTTCCTCTTTTTTCTTCTTTCCCCAAATTTTTCCTCCCCAAATTTTATCCCAAAGAGACATTTTTAAATCTTAAAAGTTTCTTTAATTTTTTCTATCGCACCTTTTTCCAAGAAGACATATTTATGGTTTAAAAGAGAAAGAATATTTAAATTGCGAGCTTCGATAGCAAAAGCATAAGGAAGGTTTCTTATTCCTTTAATAACTTCTTTTTTATTATTTTCTAAAACAAGCAAAGCTGTTTCTCTTTTCTTTTTTGTTTTTCTTTCTTTTAAAAATTTTTCAAGTATTTTTGATATTTCTTTTGTTTTTCCATTGACAAAATCAAAATTATCAAATACTTTCAAATAATTATTTCTTAATTTTTCCGCTAAAACCATAAGAATAGCTTTTCTTCTCATTTTTTTATTTATTTTTAAAGTTCTCTTTTTCTCTTTTCTTGGACCAAAAGTTACGCCACCACCTTTCCAAATGGGTGATCTTATTGATCCATGTCTAGCTCTTCCAGTATGTTTTTGGGGCCAAGGTTTTCTACCACCACCCCTTACTTCTCCTCTTGTTTTAGTATGAGCATAAGGAAAATAAGAATTCATCATTTGCCATCTGGCTGCTTGATGCACTAAATTTTCATTAAATTCTAAATTAGCAATTTCTTCAGGAAATTCAATTTCTCCAACTATCTTACCTTCTTTGTCATATACAGGAAGTTTCATTTTAAGTTTCAAACTTTAATTAATTTAGAAATTTTTTTAGTTAGAAAAATATTACCTTTATTAGAAAGAAAATTGCTTCTTATTTCAACAATTTTTTTATTGGCACCTGGTACGCTACCTTTAAGAGCCAAAAGATGATGTTCTGGCAAAATATCAACAATTTCTAAATTTTTAACAGTGACTCTTAAAGGAGAAATTTTACCAGCCATTTTTTTTCCTTTAATAACTCTTTGAGGATTAGTTCCTCCTATTGATCCAGGATGTCTCAATCTATCTTCTTGACCATGGCTTTTTGGACCACCACTAAAACCATGTCTTTTAACTACTCCTTGAAACCCTTTAGCTTTTCTTTCGCCAGAAACGTTTACATATTCACCAATTTCAAAAATATTTACATCTAAAACGTCACCAACTTTAAATTCAGGATCAAAAGGAAGTCTAAATTCTCTAATAACTTCAAAATTTCCTAAATCTTTCAAAATTCCTTTAACAGGTTTTGGTAATTTCTTTTTATATCCAAAGCCTAAAATTACCGAAGAGTAACCATCTTTTTCTTTGGTTTTCACACCAACAACATAGTTAGGCCCAGCCAAAATAATTGTTACAGGAATTAGAAAATCGTTCTTAAAAATTTGCGTCATACCTATTTTTCTTCCTAATAAAAATTTTGGTTTTAAATTTAAATTTTCCATTTTTGAATTTTCACCAAAAGTTTTAACAGTTAAAGAAGCTTAATTTCTACTTCGATGCCAGCTGGCAAATCTAAAGAGTTAAGAAGCTCTAAAACTCTTTGCGAAGGATTTAAAATATCTATAATTCTTTTATGAATAACAATTTCAAATTGTTCTCGAGAATCTTTGTAAATAAAAGGAGAGCGATTCACTGTATATCTTCGATATTCCGTAGGTAGCGGAATTGGCCCTTTAATAGGAATGCCTTCTTTACTTAAGAGACTTACAATTTCTTTAAGATATCTATCTAAAAGTCTATGATCATAAGATTTAAATCTAATCCTAACTTTATTTTCTGTCTTTGAGGTTGCTTTAGGCATTTTTTATTTTTACTTTATTATTTTAGTTACTACACCTGCACCAACAGTTTTACCACCTTCTCGGATAGCAAACCTTAATCCTTCTTCTAAAGCTATTGGATAAATAAGAGTAACTTTTATTTTAGCATTATCTCCAGGATTAATAAATTCAATACCTTCAGGAAGTTTTATTTCACCAGTAACATCGGTGGTTCGGAAATAAAATTGTGGTTTATATCCTGAAGTAAAAGGTGTATGTCTACCTCCTTCTTCTGGTGTAAGAACATAAACTTCTGCTTCAAATTCAGTATGTGGAGTAATGGTTCCTGGTTTAGCTACAACCATTCCCCTTTCCACATCTTCTTTCTTGACACCTCTTAAAAGTAAACCAACGTTATCTCCAGCAATAGCTTCATCCATATCTTTATGAAACATTTGAATACCGGTAACTACTGTTTTAAATGGTTCATGTCTTAAACCAACAACCTCAACTTCTTCGTTTAAAGCAATCTTACCTCTTTCAACCCTTCCAGTTACTACCGTACCTCTACCTTCAATAAGGAAGACATCTTCAATAGGCATCAAGAATGGTTTATCAATTTCTCTCACTGGTTCAGGAATGTAGTTGTCTAAGGCATCAAGAAGTTCTAAAATTGGTTTTGCCCAAGGATCATCAAGTGATTTTGCTTCTAAAGCTTTAAGAGCTGAACCTCGAATAACTGGAACTTCATCTCCTGGATAACCGTGTTTTTTAAGTTCTGCTCTCACATCTTCCTCAACTAAATCAATAAGTTCTTTATCAGGTACCATATCAACTTTATTAATAAAGACAACAATAGCTGGAACATTAACTTGACGAGCAAGTAAAATATGTTCTCTTGTTTGAGCCATAACACCATCATTAGCAGCAACAACCAAAATAGCACCATCCATTTGAGCAGCTCCAACAATCATGTTTTTAACATAGTCAGCATGACCTGGACAGTCGATATGAGCATAGTGTCTTTTATCGGTTTCATATTCGCAGTGATGGATATTAATAGTAATTCCTCTGGCTTTTTCTTCTGGAGCCTTATCAATTTCTTCATAGGTCAAAGCTTTTTCGACCAAACCCTTGAGTTTTAAAATATGCAAAATAGCTGCTGTTAAAGTTGTTTTACCGTGATCAATGTGTCCGATGGTACCTACATTAAGGTGTGGTTTTGTTCTTTCAAATTTTGCTGCCATTTTAAATTTAATAAGAAAAATAAAAACGCGACCTCAAAATTTAGATTAATTTTAACATAAAAATCTTAGAAAAGTCAATAAAATCATGGTTCAGCCTTTTTAGAATTTCTTAAATCTTCGAAAATATTTAAAATTTCATCTATACTTTTTTCACCGACATCACCTTTATTTCTAACCCTTAAAGCTACACTATTATTTTTTTCTTCCTTTTCGCCAACAACTAAAATAAAAGGTATTCTTTCTTCTTCAGCAATTAAAATTCTCTTTGATAAAGTTTCTTCACTTCTTACTTCACCATAAAAATTTTTAGATTTTAAAATCTCATTTACTCTTAAAGCGTATTTTAAATTTTTATCACTTACTGGCAAAATTACGTATTCTATAGGTGAAAGCCAAAAAGGAATATTTCCTTTTGTCGCTTCTAAAAGAAAACCTATAAATCTTTCATAAGAACCTAAAATAGCTCTGTGAATAATTATTGGATAAGATTTTTTATTTTCTTTATTTATATAATAAAGATCCATTCTTTTAGGAACTAAAATATCTACTTGAATAGTAGCAATCGTTTCTTCTTTGCCGTAGATATTTCTTGTTTGAATATCAAGCTTAGGCCCATAAAAAGCAGCCTCTCCTAAAACTGGAACAAGATCAAGACCTTTTTTCTTGCAAGCAGATTCTATAAGACTATTTGCCCATTTCCAAAGTTTTAAATCTCCTCCATATTTTTCTTTATTTTTACCTTTAAAATCAGGAAGTGAAAGTCTAAACCAATATCTTCCTTCAAAAACTTTGATTTCTTTAAAAACTTCAAGAAAAAGATCAACAACACTTAAAAATTCCTCTTCTAAATTCTCTTCAGTAGTGTAAATGTGAGAATCGTTTTGTGTAATCGGTCCGCGAACTCTCATTAACCCATAAGTTTCTCCTGATTTTTCTACGCGATAAACTGGTCCTGCTTCAGCTAAACGTAAAGGAAGATCTCGATAACTTTTAACAAGCTCTAAATAGATCATATGATGATGAGGACAATTCATAGGTTTTAAGTAAAAATTATCACCTTCAGGATCAATTACTTGATACATATCATTTTGATAATATTTAAGATGTCCGCTTTTTTCATAAAGCCTCCAAGAAGCAATATGTGGAGTAGAAACATATTTATAACCTCTTTTTTCTTCTTTCTCTCTCATATAACTTAAAAGCTTATATTTAATCCTTTCTCCATTAGGTAAAAGAAGAGGCAGTCCTTTACCAACATATTCTGAAACCATAAAAATTTTTAGCTTCTCTCCTAAAACCCTGTGATTATATTTTTCTGCTTCCTCTTGTGCTTTTAAATACTTTTCTAATTCCTCTTTTGTTTCAAAAGCAGCTCCATAAATTCTTGTGAGCATTGGATTTTTTTCATCACCTCGCCAATAGGCACCAGCAATTTTTATAAGTTTGAAAGCTTCGGGATTTATCTCTTTTGTATTTTTTACGTGGCCTCCTCGACAAAGATCAACAAAATCTCCTGTAAAATAAATAGTCACTTTATTTATTTTTTTAGCTTTCTTTTTTTTAGCCTTAATTAAACTAATCTCTTCGTAATCTGTAGTTCCGTAAGTTTTTAAATCTTTAATAAGCTCTAACTTAAAAGGTTGATCTTTAAAAATTTTTTCTGCTTCTTTAAAAGATACTTTTTTGCCTTTAAAATGTAAGTTTTGTTTAATTATTTCTTTCATTAAACTCTCTAATTTTTCTAAATAGCTCTCATCTATTTTAAAAGAAAAAAGAATGTCGTAATAAAAACCGAATTCTGTTGTCGGACCAATTCCCAATTTTGCTTTAGGATCAATTTTTAAAGCTGCGGAAGCTAAAATATGAGCTAAGGAATGTCTCAAATTATCGAGTTTATTTTCATTTTTCTTTGGCATTTTTTACGTATAAAAGAAAAATTATGATGGCAAGATCAATTAATCCCAAAATAAGAAAAAGAGGGTAACTTTTATTATAAAAAAATTTCAAATTTAAAAAAAGCGAAATTGTTAAAACAAAATCTGCTGTTAAAAAACCTAAAAGGAAATTAATCATAAGAAAAAACGAAGTTGTTAGGACCTATATTTATAAATTTTAATTGAAGATAACTACCAAAAGGCATTTTAAAAGTTCGGTTATAAAAATTTTTTAAGGCTTGATAAAATCTCTCAAAAATTTCTTTAGCTTCTTCTTTAGGTGGAGAAAAATCAAAAGAGATTCTTCCTTGAGAGGAAAAACTTGCTGCTAAAGTTATTTGAGAAACTAAAACTAAAGGTAAATGAGAATCTTTAATTTTAATATCAAATTTACCATCTTTTTCAATTATTTCCTTCTCTAAAAAATTTTTAGCTATTTCTTCTAAATTTAAATTTTTATCATTTTTTTCAATACCAACAAAAATCAAAATTGCTTCCGAAAATTTTTCTTTTTCCTCAAAAATTTCTAAATCTTTAACTCGGCAGGCTAAAAGCTTCATTTTATTTTTAAAATTTTAATTAAGACTTTATTAGGTACTTTTACTTTACCTTTGAAAAGTTTTTCTAATTTCTTTTTACCTTTCTTTTGTTTTTGCCAAAGCTTCATTTTTCTTGTTCTATCTCCTCCATAAAGCCAACCAGCAATATCTCTATAAATAGCAGGTACAGTTTCTCTGGCTATAATTCTTCCACCAATTTTTGCTTGAAGTTTTATAGGAAATTCTTGTCTTTCTAAATTTTCCTTTAAGGAAAGAAGAATTTTTCGAGCTATTTTTTCTGCTTTACTTTTTGGTAAAATTCGAGAAAGGCTAGGTTCAACTTCTTCAGCAATTAAAATATCAAGTTTTACTAAATCACTTTTTTCATAACCTAAAAACTCCCATCTTAAAGAAGCATATCCTGAAGAAACAGATTTTAATTCATCAAAAAATCCTGAAATTAATTCATCTAAAGGCATTTTTGCTTTTATTCTCACAAAAATCTTTTCTGTATTGACATATAAAGTTTCTCCTCTATTTTCTCTTATTATTTCTAAAATGCTATTGAGATAATTTTGTGGAGTAAAAATTTCAACATGTGCTTTTGGTTCTTGAATTTCTAAAATTTTATCTTCAGAAGGAAGTTCATTAGGATTTTTAATTTCTTTAATCTCTCCATTTTTAAGTTTTACTAAATATTTAACAGATGGCATAGTAATAATAATTTCTGTATTAAATTCTCTTTTAAGTCTTTCTTCAAAAATTTCTAAATGTAAAAGCCCTAAACAACCTACATTAAAACCTCTCCCAAAAAGAGGATGGCTTGTTGGTTCAACAAAAAGAGAAGGATCGTTAAGTCTTAATTTATTTAAACTTTCTTTAAAAACGTCGAAACTAATTTCTTCTGAAGGATAAACAGAAGCAAAAATATTTGGCTGGGGGCTTTGATAACCAGGTAAGGGTTCTGTTTCTAAATCTAAAGTAATAGTATCTCCAATAGTTAAAATTCCTGAATCTTTTATTCCTGTAGCAATAAAACCAATCATACCTTCTCCAAGTTCGTCTATTTCTTTAAGCTCAGGTTTAAAAATTCCTACTTCAAGAATTTTAAATTTAAATTTTTTTTGTCTTAAAAAAGCAATCTGATCTTTTTTAAACTTACCTGAAAAAACTCTAACATGAGCAATAATGCCTTTATAAGGATCAAAATGAGAATCGAAAATTAAAGCTTTAGTTTTTTCTTCTTTTAACTCTGGTGGCCTAATTTCTTTAATGATTCCCTTCAAAAGTTCTTCAACTCCTGTTCCATATTTTGCAGAAACCAAATAAATTTTTTCTTTACCTGTTAACTCTTTAATTTCTTCAATTAGTTCCTCTAAATTTGGTATTTCGAGATCAATTTTATTTATTGCTGGAATAATTTCCAAATTTTGACTTTGAGCTATTTCTAAATTAGCTACAGTTTGTGCTTGAATTCCTTGAGTTCCGTCAACAAGTAAAATAGCTCCTTCAACAGCAGCTAGAGCTCGAGAAACTTCGTAAGTAAAATCAACATGTCCTGGTGTATCAATTAAGTTAAGAAGATGACCATTATATTCCATGGTTACTGGCTGCATTTTAATAGTAATTCCTCTTTCTCTTTCAAGAGAAAGCCTATCAAGATGCTGAGGTTTAAGTTTTTCTTTAGGAACAGTACCAGTAATCTCTAAAAACCTATCTGCCAAAGTTGATTTTCCATGATCTATATGGGCAATAATAGCAAAATTCCTTATTTTATTAATCATTGTAGAAAAATCATATTTCCTCCGTAAATTTTAAAAATATAATCTTTTCCTTCGCATTTTTTAAAGAAATAATTTTCATTTGGTTCAATAATTTCAAATTCATAAGTTGCATTTGCTTCTATGTTATAGTTATTAATTTCATCTCTATAAGCTTCATAGTAAGCAAAATTATATTCCCCATTACATATTGTTCTTCCAATTTCTTTATATTTTAAAGTTAAAATTTTTTCTTCAATAACATTAGCATTTTCTATTTTTTTAACCCTAATCTTTATATCATTAAAACCTGCTCCTTCGAATCTTTTTTCTATTATTTTTAAGTTTATAATCTCGTAACTTTCAGAAATATTAGTAAAGACAACCTTTTTAATATTTCCGTTTTCATCTTCATAAAGTTTTATATCCCTAAGAGGAATTTCTGGATTATTATTGTAACTATTCCTTTCAAAAGAATAAGACGAAGATGAAGAAGAAATTTCTTTTTCTTCAACAGGTAAATCTCCGTTTAATAAAGATCGATAAAGAGATAGATTAGCAGAGTATGTTAAAGAAAGAAAAATGTCGGATGGTTTCAAATTGATCTTAAAAGAATTGTAAGCTAATGGTTTAAATTTTATCTCGTCTAACAAAGAATTATTTAAAGTATAAAACATAGATGAGGTTTCATAAAAAGCAGGAGAAAACCAATTTAAATTAAAATCAAATTCATGAAAATTAATTTCTTTTGTCTCTTTTATTTGATTATCATAAGAAAAAATTGTAAGAGTGGTTGTAGAAGTAATAAGGTTTAATGTTGGTTTAATAATTGATTTAGGAATCGGTTTTGAAATTTGCGAGTTATAAGGTTCGGCTTCAGAAAAGATAAAAGTATCTTTAACTATGTAGTTATAATCATCATCAAGGGCAATATATCCGTGACCATAATTATTTAACTCTTCTGACGAAAACATTTCTTCCTTTTCAAATTTTTTTCTTTCAATTATTTTATTATCAGGTGGATTTTCTAAACAGTTATTAAAGTTATTAACATTTCCCCAGCACAAATAATCAACAGTTTGATTATTGGAGTCAAATAGAGCTATACCATTATCATAAGTTAAACCATAAGGAGATGAAGTTGGGTATTCGTAATCTGGAGAAATGTTTAAAAGAGAACATGTTTCTTTGTTAGTTATAAGAAAATAAGAAAAAGGCTGTATTACAGCTTTAAGTTTTGTTGGTGCTACTATATTTGCCTCACTAAAATTTCCCTCACGAGTAATTTTTTTAATATACCAGTTAGAAATATCAACAGGAAAATCATTAGGATTATAAAGTTCAATAAATTCACCCTTATTTTCATTTACCCCAGGAATAACTTTAACTTTAGAAATGAGTATCTTGCCTTCTTTCTTGGCATTTTCAAAATTATCTTGCGAATGATCTATAACTTGACATTGCAAGATCAGCATTTGAGAACACAAATTATCATCTAAAAATATTTCCGTTGATGTTCCTATTTTGTTTTCTTCATCCAGCTTGTCTTTAATAAAAACAAAAAACTTAAGATTTGAACTTAAGCAATTTTCAAAAGGAACATTAAATAAGTAATCATTTTGATTAAAATCAAGCGGGAAAACTGATGTAGGATAGTTTAATATTGAAAGATCAAAAAACTGAGTAGAGGTTGAAATTTTTATCTCTAAATAATAATTGGAAGAAGATGCAGATGTTGTTGATATAGAAAAACTAATCATAAATGACTTACTATCAGATGAAGTAGAAACTTCCACCTCAAATTTCTGAATAGTTATCTCGCTTAAATCAATAAAATCTTCTCTCGGAGGTTCTGCATTTGATGATGAATTTTTAGGAGATGGATTGCGAAGCCAGAAATCTTTTGAATTATCATCAGTATCTTGAAAATTTTTTCTTTGAATTGATCTATTTTCGAGATTTTCAAAAACAAATGGTAAGGTTTCGTATTGATAAATTTTTTCTTTATCACTTCCATAACCAACTAAATCAGATATCTCTCCATTTGGTTTTCTTAAAATGATTACATTATTATTAGCAATTGAATAACTTTCTGCATAAGATAAATCTCCCTGATATTTTTCCTTTGTTGATGAAGAAGTAATTAGAAAATAACCGTTAGGTTTAATTTTACCTTTAAATTTTGAAGAAGGAATAAGAGTTATAGGTTGTTTATCCGCATTATCCGTATTAGATCCGCGTTTATCCGCGGTGTATTTTTCTAAGCTCCAACAAGTTAAATCTATTTCTTCATTATTAGGATTATAAAGCTCGATGAACTCATCTTTAGTATCTGAGGCTGTTTCAAATTGAACTTCATTAATAATTATTTTAGGATAATTTCTGTTTTTGTAATCATCACAAGGATCTTTTCTTTTATTTGAATTTGAAGAAACTCCGCCACCGCCATAACCTAAAGTAAGAGTCTGATTATTATTTATTTGTTTTACGCTATTTTGTGAAATCTCTTTATCTGGAATTTTTTGAGTTGAAGTAGACAAAATTTTTGTAGAAGTTGTTAAAGTTTTTGAAGTTTCATTTAAGAAATTTACTAAATTTCTCTGATTTTCTTTAACTGTACTTTGTTCTTTAGGTTTTTTATAAACTTCATATGAGTAAAATGTAACATTTTTGTTTGAAGTGGCTAAATTCTGTTTATAAATTTGATTTTGGGTTCTATTTTCTAAAGAGGTCTGATTTTTATTTTCTGAGCTTAAATTTTTATTTTCTTTAACTTCTGTGGGGCTTTTATACGTAAGAATTGCTGGAGTAGAATTAGCATATTTAACTTGCATGGTTTTAATTGACATTTCTAAAAATCTTTTTCTCATTTCAAGCTCAGCTAATTTCTTTTCTTTCTGTTCAGCAACCTTAGTTTTAATACATTCTTTCTTTTTCTTTATTGACCAATTATTTTCTGTACATTCAGGATAATTTGTTTTTATTGCTGAAAGGGCACAAGAAAAATCATTAAAATGACAATCATAAACAAAGATGGTGTCATCTAAGATTTGGTCCCATTCTTTACGTTTTCCAAGATAATCATTTATATAATCTTCATTATGATTATAGTGCCAAACTGCTTTCCACTCATTATCATGAATTCCGTCATATTTTAATTTAAGTGCCGCAGCATAAAGCGAATCTTCCAAATTCCACGGATTTTTATTTTTTAATTCCTTATATTGAAGCCAAGTTGTTGGTTGAAATTGAGTATAACCAATTCCAAAATCAGGAGAAAAAGGAACTTTATTAATATCTAAACCTAAATTAGAAGTAATTTTTTCAAGAGCAGAGTATTGATCATTACACCATTGAGTTCTTTCTTCTAAAGAATAGCATTTAGTATAAATCAAAGATTTTTCACACATATCTATACATCTTTTCAAATTTTTCTCTTTAGAACCAAGATTATATCCTAAGTTTTCTCCAAACCCGCTTTCTTTTTCAATAATTGTCAAAATATAACTTGGTGTTTTCAAACCAACATTTTTATAAGCTTTATCAACTGCTTCAATAATTAATTTCCATTCCAAAGCAAAAACTAAAGATATAAGTAAAAATAAAAGTAAAATAATTACTTTTGTTTTACTCATTTTTCTTTATGAATTTGAAAGTTTTTATATATTTTTGTTCAAATTCTTCAGAAGGCGGAGCAAAGATTGAATAAAGCTTATTGCCTTTAAAAATTACATATTCATATTTATAAATAGTCTCATGTCCATCTTCTATTTTTATGTGTTTTATTTTATAAAAATCTTCGCCGTTGATATCAATCTTTGTTGAAGTAGATGTTGTTTTTATAATCACTCCCCCATATTCCCCTTCTCTCGATATACCTTTTATACTATTCCAAGTTTCTTCAAAAACCTCGTGTGCCTCATCTTTCTCAAAAACAAAAATACTCATTACTGTCCAGAATTTTGGAGGATCGTGTATGAATTCTTTTATTAGGTTTAAATCGTCGAAATGTAATCCAGTTGTGCTTTTAGATTGATTGAGAATAAGATTATTTGGAATTTCTATCTGATATCCCTCTGCGTGATTAATAACTAACTTTCTGTCTCCTTTAGGAATAATCTCTACTCCTTCAAGCTGAATATCTGTTGTTGTAGAAATGAAATTCTCAAAGCTTAAAATGTTAGCTACCTTTTCTGCATATTTTTCTTCATCAAATTTTTTTAACCTTTCTATTTCTTTGTTTACTTTTTCAAGCTCTTTCTGATATTCGATAAGTTTTTGTTTAGGAAGATAAACCTGAAAGTAATAGAAAACTGATAAAAAGATTAAAACAAAGATAAAAAATAAAATCAAAAAAAGTTTTTCCCTCATATTTAAAAAATTATATAAAGCAACAAAACTAAATTTTCAAAAAAACTTGTGAAAAACTAAAGATATTAAATTATTTGGACAAAATTCGGGTAAGGTATTTGGTCAACATTCGGGTAGCCTTTAGATTTCTTTGTTTTGGGATTCTTGTGATTTTTTCTTTTCCTTTATTTTTTCTATTTTTCTTATTGCCCAACTTTCAAGTTTTAAGGATTCGATTTTGATTCTCATAAGAATTTTTTCAAAAAAGTTTAAAAGGAGATGATAAATAAAATTTAAAAATGGTGAATAGATTTTTTTAACGAAATTCAATCTATAAATTCTTATTTTGTTTTGAAGTTTAAGCCATTCAATATAATCTTTTTTTTCAAGTTTGATATTTTTAGTTTGAAAATAAAGATAAACTATGCCTAAAAACAAAGAAAGAAAACTTAAAAAGATTAAAAGGAAATTAATCATCTAAAGAAAGCCTTACAAATCTTCCTATTTCTATTTTTTCTCCGAATTTATTCACATAACTATTTAAAAGATCTCTAATTTTGATGCTCTCATCTCTAAAATAAGGCTGATCTAAAAGAGAAACTTCTTCTAACCATTTTTCTAATTTTCCTTTAAAAATAGATTCTTGAACTTCTTGAGGTTTGTTTTCTAAACCAGCTAAAAATTCTTTTCTTTTTTCTTCTAAAACTTCTTGAGGAATATGCTCTAAAGAAATGTAAAGAGGTTTTAAAGCAGCAACTTGGATGGCTAATTCATAAGCTAATTTTTTAAATTCTTCATTTTGAGCTACAAAATCAGTTTCACATTTAAGTTCAAGCAAAGAAGCTATTCTGCCATTAAAATGAACGTAAGCAGCGATTCTTCCCTGTGAAGTTTTAACTTCTTTCTTTTTTTCTAAAAGAGATTCACCCTTTTTTCTTAAATATTCTTCTGCTTTTTCTAAATCATAATTCGAATTTTGAAGAGCTTCTAAGCATTTTCCCAAAGGAGCACCTGTTTTTTCTCTTAAAACCTTTACTTTTTCCAAAACTTCTCTATCCATGATTTTATTTAACTATTTAATTTTGACTTAATTTTTTCTTCTAACCAATCCATTATAAAGGCGATACTTCGAGGAGCTTTATCATTGCAAGGAACAAAATAGTTTACTCCGGTAATATCATTGTCAGAACCAGCTAAAGCAAAAATAGGTATTTTAAGTCTCAAAGCTTCTCTTTTAGCAGTAATGTGTGATGGATGAGCTAAATTAACAATAAAAAGAGCATCTGGAAGTTTTTCCAATTTAATGACACCGCTATAGATATTTTTCAATTTATTAAGTTCTCTTTCGAGTTTTGATCTTTCTTTAGGAGCATATTCTTCTAATTCTTTGGTTTCTTCCTTTTTAAGAAGATCTTTAAAATAAGCTAAGCGTGAAAGTGAGGTTGAAAAATTTGTCAAAAAACCGCCAACCCATTTATAGTTCATATAAGGCTGATTAAAAGTTAAAGCAAAGTTTGTTACTCTTGAAGAAGCTGCTGGTGTTGTAGCTACAAAAAGAATTGTTTTACCTGATTTCAAGTAATCTGTAAGAGCATTAGCCATCTCATGCATTTTTTGAAGAGTTAGTTGTAGATTGAAAATTTCAATATTATATAAAGTTTTAATTAAAAATGGTCTTATCGTGGGATGAGTATATTTTTTAGCTCTTCCGTATTGAACACCAGCTTTCTGCATTTCTTCAAAAATCGTTCTTTCTTCTGTGATCATGGTTATTTTTTGATTCATAATTTTTATTTTATCAAAAAACTTGTTATAATTAAATTAACATGAAAAAGAAAATTCATCCCCAATATATTTTAACAAAAGTAAAATGTGCTTGTGGTGCTGAATATGAAGTTTATGGAACAAAAAAAGAAATTTTTGTAGAAACTTGTAGAAGTTGTTCTCCTCTTTTTACTGGTAAGGAAGAAACAAAAGTTATTATTGGTAGAGTTGAAAAATTTGTCAAAAAATATTCTAAAAAGAAAAAAGAGGAGTAATTTAATTATAACTTAGTTCTTTAAAATTTAAAAATGGAGGATAAAGAAATTCAAAGCATTTATTTTGAAATTAGAGCTGGAGTAGGTGGTGAAGAGGCTGCTCTTTTTGCTCGAGATCTTTGGAGAATGTACAGTAAATTCTTTGACAAAAAGGGATGGAAATATAGAATTTTAGATATTACAGAAAGTGATCTGGGTGGAATAAAAACTTTAGTAGCCGAAGTTACTGGTGAAAAAGTTTATGATCTTTTAAAACAAGAAGCTGGTGTTCATCGAGTTCAAAGAATTCCTATTACAGAAAAAAGTGGAAGAATTCATACTTCAACAGCTTCGGTAGCTATTTTACCTAAACTTTCTTTGCCTCAAATTCAAATAAAAGAATCCGATTTAGAGATAGAGTTTTTTAGAGCTGGTGGGCCAGGAGGACAAAACGTTAACAAAGTAGAAACCGCTGTAAGAATAAGACATAAACCTACAGGAATTGTTGTTTCCTGCCAAGTAGAAAGAAGTCAGCAAAGAAATAGAGAAATTGCTATGGAAATGTTAAAAAACAAGCTATGGCAAATGGAACAAGAAAAAATCTTAGGAAACTTAACAGAAGAAAGAAAAAAACAAATAGGCTCACAAGAAAGATCTGAAAAAATTAGAACTTATAATTTTCCTCAAAATAGAGTAACCGATCATAGAATAAATAAAAGCTGGTATGATTTAGATGAAATTATGGATGGTAAATTGGATAAAATAATCGAGGCTTTCCAAAAAAATTAAGTTGTCTTATAATTTAACTAAAGGCACGGTGGCGGAGTGGTTACGCAGCGGTCTGCAAAACCGCTTTACGCCGGTTCGAATCCGGCCCGTGCCTCAAATTATAAATATCCTATTTCCTTAAGATAATCTCTATATTCCCATTCCCAAAGAGTTTTACAACCTAAGAAAGCTTTAAAATCTTCTTCAACGTTATCAAAAGCTTTAAGTTCCCATTCTCCTAAAATCTCGCCAAACCTATGATCACAAAAAGCATCACCTCCTTCTATTTTTGAACCCATCTTTCTTATTCTCATCACAGCTCCGCATTTTTCACAAATTCTTTTTTGATTAATTCTCAAAACATATCTTTTCTCTAAAGGTTTGAGAAGAGGAATTTTTCTTCCTTTTTCGTCTCTAAAAAATCCTTCTTCATTTAAAGCCATAAAATAAGCTGATGTTTGAAGTCTATAATCTTCATAAATGCTTTGAGAGGTTTTAATATCAATTAAAGAAAATTGACCGTCGAGTTCACCAATAATATCAAAAGTTCCGGCGTAGCGATGAAGAAAATGAACTGTTTTTTTCTCTAACCAATCTTCTTTAGAAAAGAAGGAGTGATTTTTAAGAAAATCTTCAAAAGCCTTTTTAATACCTTCGTATTCTGGAGGAACAATAATTTGTCTTCTTTGTATAAAGCTTTCAATAATTTCGTGAATTATTTTCCCTTCATCAGCTGCTTTTATTTTTTTACTTGTAGCTTCTTTAAAGTTTGGTGCTTCAGCATAAAAATAGTAAAGAGCGGGTTTGCTTTTAATTTCACAAATTTTTGTTACTCGTGGATACCAAGTATTATCTATCACATAACCAAATTCTTTTTTAAATTCTTCAAGGCTATTTATTTTATTCATTTTTTATTTTAAAAATATCTTAAATAATTCGTCCAAAGTTCATAAAGTTTAGCTGTAGTTAAAACATCACCCAACGCATAATAAGCTAAGCTTTTATAATCTTTATTTTTTATAAGCTCTCTTACTTTTTTACCATCAAATTTTTCTTTAGGATCTTCTAAACCCAAAGAAAGAGCTGCTAATTTTAAACTTACTTTTTGAATTCTACTGTTGAAACTTAATTTTTCATAAAGGTCGATATGATATTCTTTATCTAAAAGAGAATAAGTTGGTCTAATTTTATGTTTTAACGATCGGAAAAGTAAAAATGGTATATCAAATTTATTACCGTTAAAAGTGATGATCTCTTGATAATTAGGAATAATTTCCCAAAATTTTTTTATTAACTCTTCTTCTGAAGTAAATCTTTTAAAATCTATTAAATTGTCCGACCAATCTTCAATTTCATCTTTACTTTGAAAATAAACAGCTCCTCTTTGGGTGTCAGGATTGTAAAAACTAATAGCAATTATTTCGCTAAGTTGCGGTAAAAGAGAAATCCTTTCATTAATAATCTCAATAAGCTCTTCTCTTGATTTTTCTTTGAAATCATTAGAAAATTTTTCTAAAAGATATTCTTGGATTTCTCCCGGAAGTTCAGAAAATTCTGGTCCATAAGTTTCGATGTCAAAAATTAACTTTTGCATTTTATAAAAGATGTATGAACTAATTACCTTCCCTAATGATATTTTAAAACAAAAAACGGTTGAGGTAAAAGAGATAGATAAAAATATAAAAAAAATTGTCAGCGAGATGAAAAAAATTATGAAAAAACATCATGGCGTTGGTTTGGCAGCCAATCAAATAGGTTTAAATCTTTCTATTTTTATTGCTGAAGATAAAAATAAAATTTTAACTTTTATTAACCCTAAAATTATAAAATTTGAAGGTGAAAAAATTTTGCTTGAAGAAGGTTGTCTTTCTCTTCCTGGTATATGGGGAAAAATAAAAAGATACCCTAAAGTGGAAGTAGAATATATTGATCTTTTTGGTAAGAAAAGAAAAATCAAAGCAAAAGGTCTTTTAGCACAAATTATTCAACATGAAATTGATCATTTAAGCGGAATTCTTTTTGCAGAAAAAGCAGAAAAACTTTATAAATTCGAAGAAGTTAATAAAGAGGAGATATTCAAATAAATGAAAAAAATTTTGCCAATAGTTTTTTTTAGTTCATCGAAGTTCGGCATTTATGTTTTGAAAGAATTTTTAAAATTTTATAAAATTCTTTTGATTTTTACTCTCCCAGCTAAAAGAAAAGGAAGAGGGCTTAAAGTTTCACCTAATGAAGTTTATCTTTTTGCTTTAAAAGAAAAAATACCTGTTTTGGAAGTAAAAAATTGGGAAGAGGTTAAAAAGGAGCTTGATTTAATAAAACCTTTAGCTGGTGTCATTGCCGGCTTTGGAAAAATCATACCTAAAGAAATTATAGATATTTTTCCATTGGGCATTTTAAATATTCATCCTTCACTTCTTCCAAAATATAGAGGCCCTAATCCTATAAGAGAAACAATTTTAAATGGCGACAAAGAAACTGGGATAACAATTTTTTTGATTGATGAACTTGTAGACCATGGACCTATAGTAGGAATAGAAAGCATATCTTTAAAAGGGGATGAAACATATCTTGAACTTGAAGAAACATTAGGAAAATTAGGTGGTTTTAAACTTAAGGAAATTATCGAACCCTTTTTAGAAAAGAAAATAGAAGCTATCCCTCAAGATGAAACTAAGGCTACTTATACAAGAAAAATAAAATTTGAAGACGGATATTTAGATTTTAAAGAGCCTTATGAAATCTGGGACAGAAAAATAAGAGCATTAAATCCTGAACCAGGAACATATGTTTATATTTGGCACAAAGAAGAAAAGAAAGTGCTAAAAATTTTTTCTATAGAAAAAATTGAAGAAAAAAATTTAGATGAGAATATAAGAAAAATCAATTTAGGAGATTTTTTCAGATATAAAAATGAACTAGGGCTCAAAATTAATGGTAGTTTTATTGTTATACACGAACTTCAGCTTCAAGATAGAAAAAAAATGAATTCAAAAGAATTTTTAAATGGTTATCCTTTAGAAACCTTTAGTTTAGTTAAAGATTAATAAAGATTCTTATTTGGTCCAACTTCATAAAGTCCATCTTGATTTCCGCCATCATTTCGCATAGAAGCTGTATCTCCTTCAAGTTTAGCATCTAACTCATATTCTCCTGCATTTCCTGTACACACAAAAGCATAAAAGTAACCTGTTCCGCCAACTGTACTATTTAAAGGATCTAAGGGAAGAGAAGAAAGATTAACTAAAGTTGAAGAAGCTAAGGTTACATATCTTACCCAACCAGCTCCATTGACTGCTGTACTTGTTGTTCCTGTAGCTGTATATCCAGTAGTAGGTGGCCAGCCAGCAGGTGCTGACGTAAAGGGGTATGAATAGGAAATTGTGCTTGTTGTGCACCAGTTTACAGAAATATTTGGATTTTGCATAACATCAGCTAAATAGGCATCGATAGCTCTTTGAACATTACTTAAATCTCCTTTTCTTTGTGTATCTCTAGCTCTTCTAAATATTTCTTGTGGTTTAATAACGACAATTAAAATACCTGCTAAAATAGAAATTAAAGCTAAGACTATTAAAAGTTCAATTAAAGTAAAACCTTTTTTCATGACTAATTTAAAATTAATTAATTTGACCTTTAGATAGAATTATAAAACAAAAAAAAGAAAAAAACAAATTTTTGTGTATAATTTATTTAAGATGCTTTCTGGCTTTAAAAAGGCTAACGGTGAGCTTTTAAGTAAAGAAGAGCTTTTAAAAACAATAGAAAATTTCATAAAAGAAGATAGAAATTTTGAATATAAGGTTATGGTTGGGACAGATTCTGAAATGTTTGAAAGGAAAGTAGAGTTTATTTCTGTCATAGCGGTACATCGTCTTGGTAGAGGCGGGAGATTTTTTTGGAAAAAGACTCTTTTTAATAAACCTTTAGCTTTATATGACAGACTCTGGCAAGAAGCTATTATTTCTTTAAATATAAGCGAAGCACTTATAAAAGAATTAAATAAAAAAAATTTAACTTTTTCTTTTGAGCTCCATTTAGACCTAGGAACAAATGGAAAGAGTCATTCTACAATTAGAGAAATAATAAGTTTAGTAAAAAGTTACGGTTTTGAAGTAAAAACAAAACCATTTTCTTACGCTGCTTCTAAGGTTGCCGATAAACTTCTTTAACTCTATTGAAATTAATAAAAAAAAGCCTTATAATTTATTTTACTGGGGCTCGTTGAAGGTTTTTTGACGGCTCCTCTCTGCCCTGCCTTATAAAGGCAGGGCAAATAGCCCCCGTAGCTCAATTGGTAGAGCAACGGCCTTTTAAGCCGGTGGCTGCAGGTTCGAGTCCTGCCGGGGGCACAAAGATGCTAAAAGTTTTTCCGAGAGAAAAAAATAAAAAAGCAGAAAGTTATAGAAATGAAGGTTATATTCCTGGAGTTATTTATGGACCAAATTTAGATTCAACTCCAATCATAGCTTATAAAAAAGATTTTTTAAAATTCTATGAAAATTATGAATCTGGTCTTTTTGAAGTTTATTTTGATGAAAAAAAATTTTTGGGAATTTTACAAGAAGTTCAATTTCATCCTATAACTGATGAAATTATTCATTTCGATATTTTTGTACCATCTTTAGAAGAAAAAATTACTACAAAAGTTCCATTAGAATTTGTTGGTGAAGCTCCTGGTGTTAGACTTGGCGGTGTTGTTAACATAAGCTTGGAAGAACTTGAAATTGAGTGTTTACCACAAGATATTCCGCAAGCTATCTATGTTGATTTAAGTTCCTTAAAGAACGTAGGAGATACTATTTACGTAAAAGATCTTAAAATACCTCCTAACATCAAAGTTTTAATTAGTCCAGAAAATCCTGTGGCTACTTTAATTGAAGAAGCTAAAGTAGAAGAAGAAACGCAAACCTCAGCTTCATAAAAATGAAAAAAATTGAAGATATAAAACCTAAAAGTTTGACTCTTTTTAATATTAAAAGAAAAAATAATTATTTCTATTTTTTAAATGCTAAAAGCCTAAAAATCATTTTTTTGATCTTGCTTTTTATAGGAATCAACTTTGCTTTTGCTCCTCTTTCTTTTACTCAGATAGCACAAAAAACTCTTCCTCCTGAAATTGAAGCTAAAAAAAGATCTCTTGAAGCTCAACTTCAAGAAGTTTTAAAAGAAATAGAAAACTATAAAAAAGAGATAAATAAGATAAGAAGTCAAAAAAGAAGCATACAGCAAGAGATAAACTTGGTAAACTCGCAAATAAAAAAGACAGAACTTGAAATTCAAGCAATTAATTTGCAAATAAAAAATTTAAATAAAAAAATAGAAGAGACAAAAAAATCAATTAATATTACTGAAGAAAAAATCAAAAAGTCTAAAAACTATCTTTTGGTTTTAGTAAGGTATTACTATCAGCTAAAACAAAGAAGTATTGTTGAAGTATTTTTGGCGGAAGCGAGACTTTCGGATTATTTTAGTCAATTTTATTACCTTCAAAAAGTTCAAGAAAGTATTAATAACGAATTAGATAATTTAAAAGAACTTAACGAAATTTTAAATAAACAAAAAACTAAACTGGAAAATCAGCTTGAAGAGCAAAACAATCTTCTCATGCTTTCAAAAATAAAATATCAAGAACTTCAAGACTTAAAAGAAGAAAAAAACAAGCTTTTAGCTCAAGCACAAAAACTTGAAAGAGAATATAGTAAAAAATTGGAAGAGTCAGAAAGAACAGCAGCAGAGATAAGAAAGGAAATTTATAGACTAGCAGGTGGCGCTGGACCAATTACTTTTGGTGAAGCTTATGAATATGCAAAAATTGTAGAAAAATATACTGGTGTAAGACCGGCTTTTCTTTTAGCTGTTTTAAATTATGAATCAAAATTAGGACAAAATGTGGGAACTTGTCATTATAAAGATGCTATGAAACCATCAGAAAGACCTATATTTGAAGAAATAGTTAAAGAATTGGGTTTAGATCCTAATAAAATGCCTGTTTCTTGTAAGCCTTGGTATGGTTGGGGAGGTGCTATGGGACCCGCTCAATTTTTACCTTCAACATGGATGAAATATAAGGAAAGAATTTCTAAAATTACTGGAAATAACCCACCTTCTCCTTGGAATATTTTAGATTCCTTTGTTGCTGCTGGGCTTTATCTTAAAGATGCTGGTGCCGATGCAAAAACTTACTTTGCTGAATGGAAAGCAGCGATGATATATTTTGCTGGTTCTAATTGGAATAATCCTTCTCTAAGATTTTACGGTGATGACGTTATGTCAATCGCTCAAAGATTTGAAGAAGATATCAAAATTCTGGAAAGAAGTAAGTAGAAAAACTAAACTTGCCATTGACCAGGTTTGAAGAAGAGAACCTTCGCTTTTTCTTTCTTTGGCAGAGCTAAGCTCGCTTGAATAACCTAAAATACCGTCTTTTAAAAGATCAGTTAGAGAAGCATAAATCACTTTATTTATTATCTTTTTATATTTTTTTTCATGCAAATTTTTTAAATCCCAAGCAAAAACATTATTTAAAAAATACCAAGAATCACCAGAATGATAACTTAATGGGTTTTCTCCTGTGTGTATATCAAAAAATCCTTCTTCTTTAAAACTTAAAGTACTTATACCTCCCCAATTTAAAAAGTAATCATTAATAAAGTTTTCGAATATTAAAGACCATTCGTTTTTGCTTAAAAGTTCTGGAAGAAAAAAATAAACAAAAACAAGATTAACGTCTTTTAAGTTTTTCACTTTTTCTTTTAAAAACTTTAAATAAAAATCGTATTTTTTTAAATATTCTTTTTCTTTCAAACCTAGTCTTTTAAGAACTTTAAGATAAAGTGCATATATTTCTATGGCATCTTTTCTTTCCAGAGTGTCCATCCAAGTACTTTTTGGGGGCAGATTTAAATTATTTTCTTTTAAAAATTCTTTTTCCCAAAGATTTAAAAATTTTTTTAGTAAACTAAAGTAATATTCTATATCTTCATCAGAAAGATTAATAAAAATAAGAGGTAAGGTATCTGCAGAAATGCTTCCATTAGGTTTATTTAAATTCCATATCTCTTCGAGATTAAAGAAATACTTGTAAATAAATTTTTTCTGATTTAAAAAATTTCTCAAAAAATATAAAGAAAGAAGCTCATCTCTGAACCAATTCTCAAAAAACCAAGGGAAACCAGCAGGTAAATAATTTTCTAAAACAAGATTATTCAAACGAGAAAGAAAAAAATTTAAATAATGATTGTCTGAAAAACTAAAAGGTTCTAAAAAATTACAAAATTTTTCTTCTAAAATTTTTATTTGTAAAAAATTAGTTTTTGTTTTCAAATCACCCAAAACCCACCATTTAAAAAGAGAAGAGTTTCTTTTTTTGTCAAAATCCATTTCTTTTTCATACCAATTCCCTTCAAATTCTATAAAACTCGAAGATCCAATCAAAATATCCAAAATTTTTTTATTTTCAAAATAAAAACTAAAAAGAAAAGTATTAGAATTTAATCTTTCAAATCTTATTTGTCTTAAAAAAGGATCTAAATTAAAAATAAAGTTGCTATCAAAAGAAAGAGAGATTTCTTCAAAATTTAAAGTTCTAATTTCTAAAGAATTTTTTTCTCTTAAAGAAAAATAAATCTGATTGTTATCAGTTTCTAAAAAAACTTCAAATGGAGAAACAATATTTATTTCTCTTACTTTAGAAGAAAATTTTATTTCATCAATAAACCTAAAAGTTTTCTCTTTAAAATAAAAACCTCCAAAAAATCTGCTTTTTTCACTAGAAAAAATAAGCCAAAGATTATCCCTTTTAAGAAAAAATTTATCGCTTAGACCTTCTAAAGAAAGATTTAATTCTAAAAAATTAACCCTCATTTAATTTCTTAATTATTTTCTCATACATCTCAAAATAGTTTTTTACCATTTCTTCCCAATCAAAATGTGAAGCTAAAACCCTGGCTTCATATTTGTTTTGTATTCTTTCAATTCTTTTCATCTTAACTATCTCCATCATCATTTGAGCCAAATCTTTTGCAGCTTCTTCATTTTTTCTTCCTTTTCTTCTTAAAATCCATATTCCTGGAAAATCTCTTTTTATAAGTCTTTTTTCTTCAAGATAATTAGCAAAACCAGTTAAATCGCTTGTAATTGTCATTACGCCAGCTGCTAAACTTTCTAAGGGAGTGTATCCCCATGGTTCATAATAAGAAGGAAAAACACCCAAATGGCAACCGTTAATAGCTTCATAATAATTAAGATTTAAAAAGCCATCAGCAGGACTTAAATAAATAGGATAAAGAAGAACTTTCACCTTATCTTCTTCTTTATTTAAAAGCCCTTCTTCTCTAAAAAGCTTTATAAATTCATTATTTTCACTCAAAATATGTGTTGAAAGAGGAACATTTTCAGAGGCTTTAATTTGATTTAAAATTCTTTGAATTTCTAAAAGCTCCTCTGAAGAAAAAATATGCTCTAAAGTAAGATTATAGTTTTTATGTAAAAGAGAATGCAAAATTTTTGAATTAATTTCATTTTTTATACTTTCAAAGTATTCTTCTAAACTTTTGTAAACAATAAGATTATTTAAGATTTCATGATTAACATCTTTAATTTCATCAGGAACAAAAAAGAAAAAGAAAATATTCTTACTTATATTTTCCTCTTTCATTTTTTCGTTTAAAATGCTTAAGGCCTTAATAATAATGTCAAAGCCCTTATTAACAATTTCTTTTCTTCCACTAGTAAAGAAAATAAGTGAGTTTTCTACAGGACAATGTTTTTTAAAATAAGGAGTGAAAAGATAAAGCAAAAATTCTAAAATAATATTTTTATTTTTACGGTGTTCACTTGAGATTTCTTCAAAGGTTGGGAATCGCGAAAGATCAAAACCATTAGGTAAAATAAAATCAACCTTTCTTCCTAAAATAATTTCTGCTTCTTCCTTAACTACTTGGCTAATAGTTACAAAATAATCTGCTTTTTCTGCTGATCTTTTTTCTACCATATGTTTAGCTTCAATGCTATGCTCATAAGCTTTAGCTAAAGGATCAATTTCTTTAAGTTTTTCCCAAATATCAAAATTTAAAGAGGAAAGAGTTCTTCCGACTACAGTAGCGTGTGTCATAAAAATCTTAATGATAGGAAGATCCAAGGAAAAAAGAAGAGCAAAACCTGAAAGCCATTCATGAAAATGAAAAATGGAATATTTAAATTCTTCCCTTTTGCTAACCTCCTCAATAAAATCACTTACTGCTCTTGACCAAGCTAAAGGATAGTTATAGTCATCACCGGTTCTTAAAGAATCAATTTGAAACTTAACCCAAAGTTCATATTTTAAGTAGTTAACTTGGGTTAAATACTTAGAAAAATCTATTAAAAAAACCTTTGGCCTCCCCTCAATTAACCACTCTCCATAATAAACCATTACCCCTTTAGCATATAAATCATTAATAATAGGTTCAAAATTTTCCGGTGGTTTTAAAAAATGAAACTCCGCTTCGTTTTTAGCACCCAAATACGGACCGATTAAGAAATAAAAATCTCCATATCTTTTTTTTATATATTTAGCTTTACTCGAAAGAACAGTATAAATCCCTCCTACTTTATTAGCTACTTCCCAACTAACTTCGAAAATGTATCTTGACATTTGATTCGTTAATTCTTAATTTAAGATCTTCTAAGACGTTTCTAAAATTAAGATAAGCATCATAAGGAGTTTCGTATGGACTAAAGTATTTATGAACATCACCATCAGCAAACCACTTGGTGCACATATAATAAAAATGGTCTGCGGTTTGAAGATTTCTCCATACTTCTTTAAGATGAAAAGGTACTTTGTTTTCTAAAGAGTAAAGAAGTTCTATACATTCTTTTTGCATTTCGTTTCCTAGCCAAGCAGTAAGATCTCTTTCAGTATCAGCCCAAGTAACAGGCGATTTAGAAGAAAAGACATCTCTTACAGGATATTTTTTAATGACTTCACTTGGCAAAGAAAATTCTAAATCTTTATATTTTAAAACTTCAAAAGGTAAAGATTTCAAAAATTCAAAAATACCTGTTTCTGGCCATTGATGTTCTCCAAAAGTTTCAAAATCCATAAAAAGATTAATTACTTCTCCATTCCCGTTAAAAGCATTAAGCCAACTAGAAAATTTATCAGCAGTAAGAGGCCATTCTTCCCACCATCTTGCAGAAAATCTAAAGCTAATATCATCAGAAAGTTTAAAATGTCTTAAAAGAAGAATAAGATTTTTACCAGGATCTTCATATAAAAAAACTGGTGATCTCCAAGATAAAATCCAAGGAACACCTTCAGCAAGCATAGCTTGAAAACCTAAACTTTTTACTATCGGAGCTAAATCATCAAAATATACAAGTTCTGTATTAGAAAAAACTAAGGGCTCTTGATTAAAAATATTTTTTATTAATTTTTTATGCTTAATAACTTGTTCTTTAAATTCTTTTAAAGAATAAAGAGAGGAAAGAGAATGATAATAATTTTCTCCTGTAAATTCTACAGAGCCTGTTTGAGCTAGTTTTTGAAGAAGCCTTATAACTTCAGGAAAGTTCTTTTTTAAATCTTCAATTAAGATCCCTGTTATTCCTAAAGAAAATTTAAATCTGCCCTTAGTTTTTTTTATAAGATCTAAAAGAATATTTAAAGTTGGTAGATAGCATTTTTTGACTATTCTTTCTAAGTAAAAGACATTTCTTTCCTCATCAAAATAATTCTTATTTTCACCAATATCAAAAACAGTATAATGACGAAGTCTTCTCGGTTGATGAACTTTAAAATAAAAAACCACTGAGGGCATTTATCTAATTAAAATTTTACTATAAAAACTAAGGAGCTCTTCTGCTGATTTCTTCCAATCAAATTTTGTTTTTGCTTCATAAAAAAGATTTTTAGTATATTCTTTCTTTAAACTTTCATATTTTAAAATACCTACAATTTTATTAGCCATTTCTTTAATATCCCAAAAATTAAATTTCATCATATGACTTAAATAATAACCAACGCCTGTCTGATAAGAAACAATTACTGGTAAATAAAAATTGATTCCCTCTAATGGAACTAATCCGAAGGGATCTGCTACTGAAGGGACAACTAAAAGATCTGCTAAGCTATAAATTCCCCAAAGATCTTTATCTCTTAAGAAATTAGTAAAAAGAACGTTTTCTTCAACATGATAATTTTTTGCTATTCTTACTAAATCAAGAAACATATCTCCTGAGCCAACGATAACATATTTAACCTTGGGAATAAATTTTTTAACTAAAGGCAAAGTATGAAGAAAATAATCCGGTCCTTTTTGAAGAACAAGCCTTCCAACAAAAAGAACAATTTTCCATTCATTTTCTTTAAGATATTTAATATAAAAAGGAATTTTTTTTTCTTTATCTCCCCAATCAAATCCATTTGGCAAAACAAAAACTTTTTCTTTAGGGACCTCATAAACGTTAATTAAAACATTTTTAGTAAATTCTCCCACCGCTAAAAGAAAGTCAGCTTTGTTAAAATATTCTTTTTCTATTTTAAAGATGATAGGGTTGGGATTATTACCTGTTCTTTCAACTTCTGTTGAATGGACATGAATCAAAGAAGGCACTTTAAAATAATCACTTAAAAAAATAGTTGCTGGAGCAGAAAACCAATCGTGACCGTGAACCAAACTTGGTTTTTCATGATAAACTGACAAAATTCTTTCTCCGTAAGAGAAAACAAGTGAAAGAAGTTCACTATTTACTGGAAGCATAAATTTTTCATAATATCCTTTAGTTTTAAAATACCTTTCTGAAGCAAAGATAACTTTAAAAGGAAGAGAATTTAAAGGAAGCTTAAAGGGAAGAGAGAAAGTAAGATCAATTTTTTTTGAAAGCTCTTTAGCTAAATAAAAACAAGCAACTCCTAAACCTCCGCTATTAAAAGGCGGAAGTTCCCAACCTATCATTAAAACTTTCATTAATTACCATTTTATTAAAAAAGTTTGAATTTTTTCTAAAATTTATGTGAATAAAAAGCTTCTTACTTTTTCTTCTGCTTCTTTTTCGCTTTTAATCCAAACGATTTCTTTTATTTTTTTAAGTTCTCTAATTTGTTTTTTAGCAAATCTTTTCGTTTCTAAAAGACAACCTTTTTTAGCCTCTTCAAGACTTATTTCACCAAGAACATATCTTCCAAACCAGTCATATTCTAAGCCAAAAGAAATAATTCTTTTAAAAGAAAGGCCTATTTTTCTTAATTTTTTTATTTCTTCAATAATAAATGGCATTCTCCTTTCAAGTCTTTCTTCTATTCTTTTCTCTAATTCCTCCCAAGGGCGTAAGATACCTAAAATAAGAAGGTTAAGCCTTGGTTCTTTTCTAAGAGGTTCGATTTTCCCTGTTTTTAATATGATTTCAAGCCTTCTAATTAATCTTCTTTTATTATTTAAATCAAGGTTTTCTAAAGCTAAGGGGTTAATTTTTTTTATTTCTTCTATAAGCTCTTCTTTACTTAATTTTTCTAATTTTCTTCTTAATTTGTAATCAGGTTTTACTTCTGGAATTTTCCATCCTTCCTTTAAAGCTTTAAGATATAAAACAGTTCCTCCGCAGAAAATAGGTATTTTGCCTTTTTTTGTAATCTCATTCAATGCTTTGTAAGCATCTTTGAGCCATCTCGCTAAAGAATAATTTTTTCTAGGAGAGGCTATAGAAAGAAGATGATGTTTTATTCCCTTCATTTCTTCTTGAGTAATTTTTCCACTTCCCCAATCCAAAAACTTATAAACTTGACGAGAATCAGCATTGATAACCTCACCATCAAATTTTTTTGCTAAATAAACAGCTAAGTCTGATTTTCCTGAAGAAGTCGGACCGGTAATAAAAATAGCCTCCTTCATTTTCTTTTTTCTTCAAAAGAGTTTAAAATGCCTAAAAGCCATAAATCGAAAATCAAATGCGAGCCACCGTAAGAAAGGAATGGGAGAGGAAGACCAATTATGGGAAACATACCAAAATTTATAAGAGTTGTTAAAAGAAACTTGACTAAAAAATAAATAATGACTAAATAAGTAAAGTTTTTAATGTTTATGTCTTTAGAAAAGAAATAGGTTTTATAAATTTCTCTTATTAAAAGGAAAATCAAAAAAAGATAAATAAGAAAGCCGAAATAACCTCTTTCTTCAATAATAAAAGTCAAAATAAAATCAGTACTTGCAGAAGGTAAATACCCATATTTACCAATTTCTGAATTGCCAACACCTAAACCAAAAAAGTTAGTCACTCCTAAGATAATTCTTATTTGTCTTAAATTATATTCTGTTTTTAAAGGATCTTTCCCAGAAAAGATAAAGGAAATTATTCTTTCTCTTTGGTATTCTTTAAAAACAAAAAAATAAAGAAAGAGAAAAATAATGAAAAAAGAAATTAAAATAATAGCTAAAGTTTTTTTAGGGAGAAAAAATAATATTGAAAAAAACCAGATAAGAAAATAAAGGAAAACCATTCCCATATCAGGCTCAAGATAAATTAAAAAAATATAAGGCAAAAGTAAAGAAAAAGAGAAAAAAAGATAAATAACGTTTTTTAATTTTGAAAGATAATAAGAGAGAAAATTAGACAAAAGAAGAAAAAAAGAAAGTTTAGCAAATTCAGATGGTTGAAAACTAAATGGTCCTAAATTAAACCAGCTTTTTATATGTCCTGGAGTAAAAAGAACTAAAATAAGAAGAAAAAAACTAAAAGCTAAGATAAGATAAAAATAGAATTTTTCAAAAATTATTTTGTAATCTATAAATTTAAAAGAGAAAAAGAGTAAAAAACCTATAAGCCAAAAAAGTATTTGTTTTAAAAAAAGATCAAATTTGCCTAAAGAAAAAAGAGCTGTTAAAGAAATTATCATAAAATTTAGTAAAATAAGAGTAATTATAAGAAGTCTATTTTCTTCGATCATGGAAATTTTTAAAAATTTTTTTCAAAACAAAAAGGTGCAACTTTTTATTTTTATAATTCTTATTTCCTTTTTCAGTTTTGGAATGGGATTTATTGTAGGAAGCAAATTTTATGAACCTAATCCTATTATAATTGAAAAAAATGAATAAGCCTTCAGAAATTTTAGATTTTCTTGGAAAATCAATTTTTGCCTTTTTTGTTCTTATTTTTGTTTTTTATCACAAATTCAAAAATAGAATTAGAAAATTTTTCAAGCTTTAGCGGAGGGGGTGGGACTCGAACCCACAAGGCCACAAAGGGCCACCGGTTTTCAAGACCGGCGCATTAGCCAATTCTGCCACCCCTCCATTGCCCCCAACCGGATTCGAACCGGTATTTCCAGCCTGAGAAGCTGGTGTCCTAACCTGTTAGACGATGGGGGCAATTTGGGCAGGGAGGGATTCGAACCCTCACGGCCTTTCGGCCACAAGGTCCTAAGCCTTGTGCGTCTTCCAATTCCGCCACCTGCCCTGTTATTTTTATTATATCATTCAAAAAACCTTCTTATCAAACTAGGTATAGTTAAAGAAAGAAAAATGACAATTATTCCTATAATCAAGGGTACTATTTTTGAATGAAATTCTTCTGCTCCTTTTTTACCTCCTAAAATGTATCTTAAACCAAAATAAAGAAGTAGAAAAACAAGTAAAAATAAGATAAAGGTAAAAACTAATCTAAAAAAATTAGTAAAAACTTTTAAAACTTCTGGATGAATTAGCTCCATTTTATCTTAAGCTGAAGAAAAATCTTTCAATAAGTTTCACTACTGTAAAAGAAGAAAATGAAATTAAAATTCCTATAGCAATATAAATAAAGTTTTTATGAATTTCAGAAGATTTTTCTGGTTTAGCCATATAATTAAAACCTGTCCAAATAAGCATAATAGCTGTAGCTAAAAAAGCAGCTTTATAAAGATAACTTAAAAATAAAAAAAGTAAATAAAAAAAACATACTGACCAAGCATTTTGAGGAAGAGTAGAAGTTTCAAAAACAGAAGGAATCTCGATGCCTCCGCAAGTTATCTTTTCTGGTGGAGAAAAAGAAGGAAGCTCTTCTGCAAAAACAAAAATTGAATTAAAAGAAATTAAATGAGTAATAAGTAAAACTATCGCATAAGAAAGAAGTGCAACAACAAGTCCAACTGCACCCCATAAAATTCTTTTATGAATCTCACTAGATTTTTCAGGTTTTGACATATAAAGAAAACCTGCCCAAGCGAACATTAAAGAAGCAAAAGAAACCGCCAAAATGCTTACAATAGATAAAATTTGGCTAAAAATAGAAAAAACGCAAGTTAAAAAATATATATCTTTACATAAAATAGGAGGTAAATCAGGAAAGGTATTTGTGGCTATCTGAGCTAAAAATTCGAGCATTTAAAATTTTATTATCTTGAAGATTCAAGAAGTTGTTTTATAAGAAAAGCAATTGCAAAAGAAAGAAGAGCAACAATTATTCCAACAATAGCAAAAACAATTTTACTTCTAGCTTTACCAACTTCTTCTGCTTTTTCTCCTGCTGTCATAAATGTCCATGCAGCTTGAAATATACTAAAAGCACCAACAGCAAGAGCTACAAAACCTAAAATGTAAAAAACTTTTTGAACTACACATAAAATTTTATCAGTTATGTCAGTTCTGCTTATACAATCAGATATTATAGGAATTGTAGTTATAGGCTCTTGAGCGTAAGTTAAAAAAATTGGTGAAAGAGTTGAAAATAAAGCTAATCCAATAAGTAATTTATTAAATTTTCTCATTTTTAATTTATTAAAATTCATTCGACCTTTTTATAAATTTTAACTAGAAAAAATAAAAAATCAAATAAAATTGTTAAAAACTTGGACCTCCAAAAATAAATCTAATTAAAGTAAAAACTCCTGAAATGACAAGCAAAACAACATAACCAACAACTGCATTTTTAATATATCTCCAGCCAATATCTCTTGCTTCTGGCTTAAAGGTAATAAGCAAAAACCAAAATCCTCCGATAATAATAAGAGCAGTTAGTAAAAAAGGAGCTAAATATAAAATAAAATTCCAAACTCTTTGTATAAATTCCATTAAAGAAATAAATTCACAAGGTCCTTTACCAAATATACCAGGAGGGCAAGGATTTATTGTTGTTTCTGTCCAAGTAACAACAACTTCTCCTGGTTTTTCGATTTGTATCTGAGCAAAACCTAAATTGAAAATTAAAAATAAAATTAAAAATAAAAATTTTCTCATGGCCCAAAAATTATTCTTTCTATTTGATCTTTAATAAGATCTCCTAAAAGAACAATAACAATACCTACAGGAGTCCAAGTAAGTATTTTCCAAGCTGTAGCTACATTTTTCAAACCAAAAAACGGTGTGGTGATAAGATAGATAGCTGCTCCAAAAAAAGCAATAACCATCAAAATTATGGCAAAACTTTTAAGAAGCTCCAAAATATCAAAAATGCATTTAAAAATCTGTTCTGTTGCTGATTTAGCTCCTGTTCCGCATCTTAAACTAGAATAAATGGGCTCTTTAAAAAAATTTAAAATTGAATAAAAAGGATCTGATGTTTGATTTTCTTCGTTTGGCTCCTGAGAACCTATACCTTGATAAGGATCTTGAATTCCTGGAGGCGCAACACTAATTGAAAAAGCAATCTTTAAAGTAAAAATTATTAAAAAAAGAAAAATTAGTTTTTTCATTTTACTAGTATTTTAATTTAGGACCGAAAAATTCTAAAACAAAATCAAAAATAACACCAACACTTAAAAGGAGAATATAACCTATAATTGCTGTTTTAATCATATCTTTACCTCTTTTTTCTAAATCGGGTCTTGGGCCACCAAACATCCATAAAAAAGAACCAATAACCGAAACTAAGACAGAAAACCAAAAACCAATAAAAACCGCAAAAGAAAGAAGTCTTCTAATATTTAAAAAAATTTCTTCTAAACTGCAAGGGTCATTCTGACAATAAACAATCCCTTTAGAAAAATCTTCGTTTTGGAGAAAAGCTAATTTTGGCAAAGAAAGAATGGAAAAAATAAATAAAAATAAAATTATTTTTTTCATTTAAAATTTCAAATTAAGTAAAGATAAGGCTCTTCGCCCTTCCTCTTTATTATTTTCCCAAATATTTAAAATTTTTTCAAAATCATTATAATTTTCCTGAGAAATAATTTCTAAGTAAGAAGAGCCAAAACTTGCTCCTTTAATAAAGGCCTCTTTTTCTTCTGATAAGTTCTGAAGAGTGAAATTAGGTATAAGATCAAATTTTTCTATAAAATTTTCATAATTTTTTTCGCTAAAAAGCCAACTTAGAAAATAAAAGGAGATATCCTTTTTTTGTGAAGCTTTAGGTAAAGTAAAATAAAAAACTTTCACAAAATTTTTAGATGAAGGAGGAAATGTTTCTATAGGATTTTGAGAAACTTCGTAGTCTATTTTAGGATTTAATTTAAGAATTTTTTTAAGATCTTCATAGAAAACAAAAGCTGAGGCTGATTTAATTGAAGAAAAAAGACTGATTTCATCTTTTCCTAAATTTCTTGCTAAAGCAAAATTTGAAGAATTTTCATCACTATAACTAAAGTAAGTATCTATAGCTTCTTGAATAGACGATTTCTTTAAAGACTTTAAAACTAAAATAATTTCTTTTTTGTTTTTGATCTCTTTTGTTCCTAAAGAAACTAAATAAAAATCTTTATAACCCTTATCTTTAAAATCTTTTAAAAGATCATTTAATTCTTCTAACGTTTTAGGGGGATTATAATTTAAAAACTGAAAAACTTTTTTATTATAAACAAAAAGAAGTGAATCAATATTTACAGGAATGCCGTAAGAATCAATCTCTTCTTTGAAAAATTTTTTAGAAAGTTTAAGTTTTTTATCTAAGCCTTCTTCTAAATATTTTTTATTTCTAAAAACAAAAAAGTTAGGAGCATAAATAATATCCGGAGGGTTATTTTCAGCCAAAGAATAAATAAATCTTTTTTCTAAATCATCAAATTTTATTTCTTCATAAACTATTTTGAGGCAGTATTTAGAAGCAAAAGAAGAAATAAAACTTAAAAAATCATCTCTATCAAAAGGAGCCCAAATTTTTAAATCAGTATTAAAGCAAGTTTTTGGTTTTTTTTCTCCAGATGGCTTTAAAAAAATATAACCTATAAAAAGAGTAAGAGCAGTAAGTAAAATAAGCTGAATCTTTATATCCGTTAAAATTTTATTTTTTATTTCTTCTAAATCAAATCTCATTTTTGAAAAACTAAAAGATAAAAACCTGGATATTCTTTTCTTTCTAATATTTTAAAACCTATTTCAGTACAAATTTTTTCAATTTCTTCTTGAGAATGTACCTTTTGACCAGAAAATAAAAAGTTTGAAGCTTGAGGTTCATAAACTATTAAAAAACCACTATTTTTTATAACTCTAAAAGCCTCTTTAATTATCTTTTGCGGCTCTTTTGATTGATAGAGAACTTGAGAAATAAAAACAAAATCAACTTGATTATTAGCTAAACCTGAGTTTTTTTCTAAATCTTGTCTTAAAAATCTTATATTCTTTACTCCTAAATTATTAGCAAATTCTTGTGCTGATTTTAGTTCGTCTTCTAAAATATCTATAGCATAAATTGTTCCTGAAGGTAAAACGCTTTGCGCTAAAAGAACCGAAAAATAGCCGCTACCACATCCAAAATCAGCACCATTCATATTAGTCGTGATATACTTTTTATCTTTTAAATATTTAACAATTTCTCCTGGTTTAGTAAACATTTAAAAAAGAAAAACAGATTTAATCTCATTTACACCTTGAATTTTTTTAGGAGCATTTACTCTTTTAACCAAAGGAATTTCTTTAAGGTTTATTTTTTTTACTGTTTCATCGTTTAAAAGAACTTCTTTTTCTTCTTTTATCACTTGAGTGAAAAGAGGAAAGCCGTATTTATCTTTTTCAAAAATAGAAATTCCCTTGCCACCTCTTTGCTGCGTTTTTATATCCTTTATCTCAAAAAATTTGACAAACCCCTTACTGAAAAATAAAATAAGCTTTTCTCCATCTTTAACTCCGCTAAAAAGAACTTCACCTTTTACTCCTTTTACTCCTTTAGCTTGTCTTTTTTGGATCGGCAAATTATCTTTAAAAATCAAAATATTCCCTTCGGAAGTGATGACAAAAATTTCTTCGCCTCCTTTAATTTCAAAAGCAGAAATAACTTCATCATTGGCCTCTAATTTTATTCCTAAAACACCAACTTTTCGGTTCGAGAATACTTCTTCTTTTTCTAATTTTTTAACTAAACCTTTTTTAGTGAACAAAATTATATTTTTATGTCTTGAAGGAAAAACAGAAACTATTTTATCACCACTTTCCAAAGTTATAAAAGATTCTAAATATTTTTGATCTTTATGATAAAGCTCATAGGCATTGAGAAAGTAAATTTTTCCTTTTGAAGTGGCTATTAAAAGATAATCTTTAGTATTTAAAAGAAAAACTTTTTTAGGAAAGATTTTATTTTTAATAAGCCTTTCAAGATCTAATTTAGTTTCTTCAAAAGTAAAGATTTGATTTTTATCAGAAATTAAAAGAAAGAAAGTTTTTTCTTCGATAATTTTCTTCTCTTCTTTAATTTCTTCATAAACAATTTTGGTTATCCTTTCTGACTTATACTTATTTATGATTTCATCAGCTTCTTTAATAATAATTTCATCAATTTTTTTAGGGCTTTTTAAAATGAGTTCTAACTCTTGAATAAGACTTCTTCTTTCTTTAAGTTCTTCCAAAATTTTATGTCTTTCCATTTGGGTTAAAGTTCGAAGTGGCATTTCTAAGATAGCATCAGCTTGTTTTTCCGAAAGTTTAAATTTCTTCATTAAGTTTTCTAAGGCTTCTTTTTTATCTTTAGACTTTTTAATAGTTTCAATGACTCTATCTAAGTTTTCTAAGGCTTTATCAAAACCTTCTAAAAGATGTACTCTTTCTTTATTTTTCTCTAAATCAAATTTTGTTCTTCTTTTAATAACTTCCCTTCTATGATTTATCCAAGTAAGAAGAAGTTCTTTTAAATCAAATGTTTTAGGTTGGATTCCGTTTTCTAAAGCAATAAAGTTGAAATAGAAAGTTTTTTGAAGAGAAGTAAGCCTATAAAGATCCCTTTTGATTTTTTCTATATCAGCTTCTGGTTTAATTTCAATAACAACTCTAATTCCTTCCTTGTTTGATTCATCTCTTACATCTTTAATTTCTGGAATTATTTTTTCTAAGGCAAGATTAGCTATTTCTTTGACAAGCTCTGCTTTGCTTGTTTGCCAGGGGATTGATTTAATAACTAAAAATTCTTTTCCTCTTTTAGTTTCTTCAACTTCTATTTCTCCTCTTATAATAATCCCTCCTCTTCCTTCACTGTAAGCTTTTTCTAATTTTTCTCCTGCATAAACAATTCCTCCCGTAGGAAAATCTGGTCCTTTAATTATTTTTAAAAGTTCTTTAACCGTTATTTTTTCATTTTTAATAATTTCTTTAACTGCTTGCATCACTTCAGTTAAATTATGGGGAGGAATATTTGTAGCCATACCAACAGCAATTCCCATTGAACCATTGACAATTAAGTTAGGTATTTTAGCTGGCAAAACAACTGGTTCCTCGCGAGTATTATCATAATTTGGTCTAAAATCAACAGTTTCTTTATCAATATCAGCAAGCATTTCAACTGCAAATTGAGAGAGTTTAGTTTCCGTATATCTATAAGCAGCTGGCGGGTCCCCATCTATAGAACCAAAATTTCCTTGACCAATTAAAAGAGGATATCTTAGAGAAAAATCTTGAGCCATTCTTACTAGAGCATCATAAACTGCTTGATCTCCATGAGGATGATAACGAGCAATAGTAGTTCCAACAACATTAGCACATTTAGTAAATTTTTCATTTGGCCATAAACCTAATTCTTTCATTACATACAAAATCCTCCTTTGAACAGGTTTAAGACCATCTCTAGCATCAGGTAAAGCACGAGAAATAATAACTGAAAGAGCATAATCTAAATAGGCCCTCTTAAGTTCTGAAGTTATTTCTTGAGCTATTATTCTTAAGTTTTTCATTACCTACCCAAAAAATCTGCTAAAGAATTCAAAATAAAAGCTGTACCTGCTTGGAAGTTTCTAAAAATAAAAGCTGTGGCCTTAACTGAAGGAGGCGGTTCTTTTTTAAGTCCGTAAATAATTGAGCCACCGCTAAACCACCAGAAAAAAAGAAGAATTGCCATCACTCCTAAAGTAAAAATTAATGGTTTAATTTTTTTAACCATTATTCTAAAATGTAAATTTGTTTTTCCGACCTTTTTAAATTTATTTTAAAACTTTTTCCTTTGTTTTTAGAAAAGTTAGAAAGATTAATGGGTATTTTAGTAATTAAAACATCAGGATTAAATTTTTTAAAGATATCTTCAAATTTAAATTTTTCAAAAAAACATAGAGCTTCGATTTTTTGAGTTATCTCTTTAATTTTTTTAATGTTTTCTTCTGAAATATATGAATTGGTAAAAAGCAAAAAACCTTCTTCTGTTTCAAAAAGATGGCTTAAACTATCATTTTCATTTAAAAAAGAATAAATAAAAACGTTGCCTACATTGTACTCACCAGGAAAAGCAAAAATTTTATCAAAGTTTTTCTCCTTGATAAGTTTAGAAGAAATTATTGTATAATTTTCTTTAGCCCTAAACTCTTTAGGGTCAAGTAAAAAACTTGTTCCATTAAATTCTAAAATAGTACCTAAATTTTCTTTTTTGATAACCATATTTTTTATTTTAACACAAAAATTGAGGTAAAATATTAATTAGCAAAAATGACGGCAGAGATTCAAGAAAACCAAACACAAGCATTAAAAATAAGATTTAAGAATTTGAAGATTGGAAGCATTTTAGAAGGTGTCGTTATTAGCAAGAAGAAAGGTGAGCTTTTTGTAGATTTAAGTCCTTTTGGTACTGGAAGGCTTTATGGAATTTTTTATAAAGAATGTGAAGAGATAGCTAAAAAAATAAGAGTTGGTGACAGAGTTGGCGTAAGAATTGTTGGCTTAAATGATGGTTATGGAAATTATGAAATTTTGCTTCAAGATACTATTCAAATAAATAAATGGCAAAGAATTTTGGAATATCAACAAAATAAAACTATTTTGGATCTTGAAGTTAAAGAGGCTAATCGAGGTGGTCTTATTGTTGAGGTTGAGGGTATTCAAGGTTTTATACCTGTTTCCCAGCTTTCTCCTGAATATTACCCAAGGGTCAATAATAATAAAGAAGCTATTTTAGAACATCTTAAAAAATTTGTGGGACAAAAAATAAAATGCAGAGTTTGGCTTGCTGATCCTCAAAAAAATAAATTAGTTCTTTCAGAGAAATTAACAAAAGAAGAAATTTACCAAAAAATTATTTCTAACCTTCAAGTAGGACAGGTTATGGATGTAAAAGTTGTCGGTTTAAGTCCCTTTGGAATTTTTGTAAGATTTAATGAAAATCCAGCCATGGATGGTTTGATTCATATTATGGAAATTCCTAGTGAATTGGCTAAAGATTTAAGTAGCAATTTTCCTGTTGGTAAGATTATTAAAGCTAAAATTGTTCAGATAAAGCAAGATAAGGTTAATTTTTCTTTAAGAGACTTGAGGCCTGATCCTTGGACGCTTATAAGCGACTATTATAAAGAAGGAGATAAAGTAGAAGCGGTTTTGAAAGAAAAAAATAACGTTTTTGGAGTGGCCGAACTTAAAGTTGGAGATTATGGTTTTGTTCAAGGTTTCATCTTTCAAAATCTTGAAAATTTAGAACCTGAAAATAAATATAACTTTATTATCGAAACTCTTAATCCTAAAGAAAAACATCTTGTCTTAAAACCTTTAAATGCTTAAAGGCGAAAAGCTAAAATATTTTGCCTTATTTTTTTCCTTAGTTCTCTTTTTTCTTATCTTTTTTATTGGTGAAAAAAAACTAAAAGAAGAGCAAGAAATTTCTTTCGTTAACTTTTTAGACAAAGTTAAAAAAGGAGAAGTAAAAGAAATAAATATTGAGTCAGATTCAAATATTATTTTTTTAACTAAAGATGGAAAAATTTTCAGAACTTCTAAAGATCCTAACTCAAGTCTTTGGGAGGTTTTTGAAAAAGAAAAAATACATAAAAACGATTATTTGAATATTAAGATAAATAAAAAGCCAGAATTTTCTTTTGTACAGCTTTTACTTTCCTTTATTTTAAATGTTCTTCCTGTAGCTATTATTATTTGGTTTATATGGCAAATGTTTAAACAAACTCAAAAGGGAACATCACAAATTTTTAGTTTCGGAAAATCAGGCATTAAAGTTTATAATCCTGATGATCCAAATAAAGTTACCTTTAAAGATATTGCTGATTTAGAAGAAGCCAAACAAGAATTAATGGAAGTTGTTGAATTTTTGAAAAACCCAGATAAATTTTTAAAAATTGGCGCCAAGATTCCTAAGGGAGTTTTACTTGTGGGACCACCAGGAAGCGGTAAATGTGTAGTCGGTGATACTCTGGTTTTTACTAATAAAGGAATTATGGAAATTCAAGAAATACCTAAATATTTTTATGTTGATAAATTTACAAATAAAGTTGAGGGTGCTTATTTGCCTACTTTGGATTTAGAAAATTTAGAAAAAGTGCAAGATAGAGCTATTTATTTTTATGAGCTTCCTGAGACCGAAACTATAAAAATCACTACTAAACAAGGATTTGAGCTCGAAGGAACTCCAGAACATCCAATAGTTGTTTTAGATAATGATGGGAAATTGATTTTCAAAACTTTACAAGATGTAGATGAGGGTGATATTGTTGCGATAAAGTTTAACACCCAGATTTTCGGTAATTTAGAAGAAGTAACAGAAGAAGAAGCTTATATAATGGGAATTTTAACTGGTGATGAAAATTTATCTGCTGGCAGCAGACTTGAATTAACTACTGCTGATAAAGAATTGGCTGAAATTTTTGTAAATTATTTCAAAGTTAACTACCCGCAATATAGCGTTTTTACAAGACCACAATATACCAGGAACAGAAACAAATCAATCGTTTATGGAATTTCTTCTTGGCCAGCAAAGAAAAGATTTTTTGAAAAAGGGATGAGTTGTTTTATTTCTTATGACAAATATGTACCTACATCAATTATGATGGGAAGTAAAAAAATAGTAGTATCATTTTTAAGAGGTCTTTTTGATAGCGATGGTTATGTAGAAAAAAATAGAGGGGGTGTTGGTCTTAGTTCTGTGAGTAAAAAACTTATTTATCAAGTTGCCATGCTTCTCTTAAATCTTGGCATTGTTCCCTCGATAAGAGTAAAACATAGAGTTGATGGCAGACATCTTAGAGATGTTTATTCTTTAACTATAAGCGGAACGCATCTTTTAAAATTCGCTAAAGAAATAGGTTTTGCGCTTCCTCGAAAACAAAAAGAACTTGAAAATTATCTTTATACACGATGGAAAGGAAATACTAATGTTGATGTTTTTTATAATATTGGAGAGATAGTAAATACAGCTTGTAAAGAAATAAGTCAAAAGAGGTTAAGTAATAGCTGGTTAGCTTATATTACCGATAAGACTAGAGATAGAAACAGAATCTCTAGAAATACTTTGATAAGATTTATAGAGGAATTAGAATCAAAAAATGCCACAAGTGATGAATTTTACTATCTTAAAAAATTATTAGAAGCCGATCTCTATTTTGTTCCTATTGTTAAAAAAGAATATAGCAAAAACAAAGTTTATGACTTTACAGTTGAAAAATCACATTCATTTATTTCTAACGGTTTCATTTCTCACAACACACTTTTAGCAAGAGCAACTGCGGCAGAAGCAGGTGTTCCATTTTTCTATATTTCTGGATCTGAATTCGTCGAGATGTTCGTAGGAGTTGGAGCTTCGGTTACAGGTGATACTCCTGTATTAATTAAAGAAAACAATAAAATTAAGCTTCTTCCAATTAAAAAGGTTGTCGATAAATATTATAAGGAAAACGAAGAAGGAATTATTAAATTTACTGACAACTTGGAGACATTGGGATTTGAATCTAAAGGCAGATATTTCTTTAAAAAACCAAAATGGACAAAAGTAAGAGGAGTTTTTAGACATAAAGTTGATAAGATTTATGAAATTTACTTTAGAGGGGGGAAAATTAAAACAACGGGCGATCATAGCATTTTTGTAAGAGAAAAAAATAAAATTGTCTGCAAAAGAGCGGAGGAACTTAGGATTGGGGATGTTTTGGTAAATTTACCTTTTAAACGAAGAAGTTTGTTTATAAAAGGATTGGGAACAACTCATAAAGTTTCTGAACTTGATTTTAATGATAAGGAGGTTTATTTAGATTTGTATGAAAAAGAATTTCAAAAAACAAACTTTACTTATAATTTTGCTTTAAGTATGAGGAATGTTCTTTCCCAGAAAGCAATCGGTAAAATTATTGGTTTTGCTCAAACAACGATAAAAGATTGGCAAATTGGAAGAAAAAAACCTAGGCTCTTATCTTCTTTTAATTTACTAAAATTTGGTGTACCGACAAAAATCAAGGTTACAGAAGACTTAATGAGACTCATGGGCTATTACACTGCAGAAGGAAGAACAACAAAATACTTTACTCAATTTATTTTTGGTATTCATGAAAAAGAATTAATAGAAGACTGCGTTAATTTAATAGAAAAAATTTTTAACATTAAGCCACATATAAAAGAATATGAGGATACAAACTCAATAAGAATTACTATCCACTCATCAATAATTTCTAAATTTTTTAAAAAACATTGTGGCAATAGTGCCAAGAAAAAACATATTCCTTCATTTTTATGGGAACTTCCGTTTAATTACTATAAAGCTTATCTTGAAGGTTTATATAAAGGAGATGGTTTTATTTCAAAAGATGGGAGACTAATCATATCAACTGTTTCAAAAAGGTTAGCTTTAGAAATTATCTGGCTTTCTGCTTTACATGGATATTCAGCAAGTCTAAATAAAAAAATATCTCCTAAAAGGAAGATTAGAGATAAAGTTATTAATGAGTCGAAATATTATATTGTCAAATTTGGAAAAACAAGTAATCCTTTCTTAGAATTAAACAAAACAAAACAACCTAAAAAGCCAATAGTTACTAAAATATTAATCAAACCTTATAACGATTATGTTTATGATCTTTGTGGATGTGAAAATGAAGCATTTTTTGGAGGAGAAAAACCTATTTTGCTTCATAATAGTCGAGTTCGTGATGCTTTTGCAATTGCCAAAAGAAATCAGCCCAGTATTTTGTTTATTGATGAAATTGATGCTATTGGAAAAGTAAGAGGAGTTGGGATCACTGGTGGACATGAGGAAAGAGAACAAACATTAAATCAAATTTTAGTAGAAATGGATGGTTTTGAAAAAGGAACACGAGTCGTCGTTATTGGAGCTACAAATCGCCCTGATGTCTTGGATCCTGCACTACTTCGTCCTGGAAGATTTGATAGAAAAATTGTTTTGGATCTTCCAGATGTTAAAGCTAGAGAAGAAATTTTGAAAATTCATTTAAGAGATAAAAGAGTTGGTAAGGTTAATTTAAAGCAAATAGCAGAATTAACTCCTGGTTTTTCAGGAGCAGATTTAGCTAATTTATGTAATGAAGCGGCAATTTTGGCAGCAAGAAGAAATAAAGAATTTATTGAACAAGAAGATCTTTTAGATGCCATTGATAAAGTTTTATTAGGACCAGAAAGAAAAACAAAAGTTTATTCGAAGAAAGAAAAAGAGATTGCTGCTTATCATGAAGCAGGACACGCTCTTGTAGCTCATTATCTTCCTTTTGCTAGCCCTGTTCAAAAAATATCAATTATTGCTCGAGGAAGAGCAGGTGGCTATACTTTAAAAACACCTCTTGAAGAAAGAAGCTTTTATTTCAAAAAAGAATTTTTAGATGAATTAGCCTCAATGCTGGGTGGTTATGCAGCAGAAAAATTAGTTTATAATGACATTACTACTGGAGCTAGCAACGATTTAGAAATTGCTACTGATTTAGCTAGACAGCTTGTTTTGAAATTTGGTATGTCAGAAAAATTGGGTCCTATTTCTTTTTCTCGAACTCCTCGAGAATTTTATTTGGAAAAGGAATATTCTGAAAAAACTGCAGAAATAATTGATGAAGAAGTTAAAAAAATAATTGACAAAGCTTTAGAAAGAGCTTTAAAGGTTTTGACTCTTAAAAAAGATAAATTAGAAAAAGTTGCAAAAGTTTTAATGAAAGAAGAAGTTATCGAAAAAAGAAGATTTGAAAGACTTGTGGGCGAGAAAAAAGGATCGATAAATGTGAATTAAATAAATCAGTTTTCTCTTTAACATAACTTTTAATTTTGCCAAAACTCGTTAGTTTGTTAATTTTTAATTCATCATATTTATTTCTTAAATCTTTTATAAGCTCTTCTTCGATCTTCTACTCCATAAAGAGTAATTTCTTTCTTTTTATGATCAACCCATAAATAAACCCGCCAGTCACCAATTCGGTATTTTTGTAAACCCTCTAATTCTTTCGGTAAATATTTAATAGGAAATCTTAAAAGTAAGATCCCTTATTTTCCCCTTTAAATGTTCTTCTCGTGCTTTTTTCATCTTTCTTATAAATCTCTTATCCAAAGAAAGCAAAAAATCTTCAAGTTAATTACTTACTCTCTCCCAACTTTCTTGGGCCTTAATCAAAGAATAAAATAATTTTTTGGTAAATTAATTATATTTGTTTTTTTGTTAGCCATAATTTTATTATTATTGAGTTTCTCTTTAATCTAATTGTTGATTTCGTCTACAGTTAATTTTTACTCTTCTAATAATTTTAAAAATTCTTCTATAGAAATTTCAGCATCTCTTAAAATTTTTCTCAAAAGACCTCGACTAACTTCTTTATAATTAGGCACAGTCACAGATTTTCTTCCCGGACATTTCAAACGAATATGACTGCCCCTCTGTCTTACTTTTTCATACCCAAGCTTTTCCAAGGCTTTACAAACTTCTCTTCCTGAAAGAAGTGGTAGTTTTATAAAATCAAATAGTAATTGTATGTAGACTTATTTCTGAAGGACGATAAGACTTTAAATTTTCCTGTGCTTCTTTTTCTTCTAAAATCATTTCAATTACTTCTCTAATATTTTTCAAAGCTTCATCAATTGTTTTCCCTTGAGTATAACAACCTTCTAAAACAGGACATTCAACAACATAAAAACCATCATTGTCTTTTTCAACAAAAAGGGGCAATGTCAAACCTTTAAATTTTGATAATGATGTTTCTTTTTTTCTCCCCCTTTTCATTATTTTAATTGTATCACAAAATATTGAACAATTACAACTTTATATCCCATACATTAAATTTATATATTTCTCTTCTATAGAAAAGATTTGAAAGACTTGTAGGCGAAAAGAAAGAGTTGGTTAAGATGGGTTAAGATTTAATTTTATTTTTTATCTTGGAACGTCGAAATAAAGTAATGTTATTATTTTTAATTTTTGAGATAGCTAAACATGAGTTTCTGTTTATAAAATTTTTATCTCATAATTCTATTAATATAAGGCTTCTATTTTGACTATCGCCTCCAGCGCATATAACCCCGGTATTCGTTCTCCATTGAACTTTAATCTCGTGAAAACCGGCTCTAAGCGTGCCAACCCACGGCATTAAAAAAGTAGTCAAATTTCCATACGGCCTTTGTGTTGTAGTAAATACGACGTTACCGTCTACTAACAATCTAAAATTAGCATAGCCGTTTGCTGTATCAGTATTATAAACACCTCCTATATGTGCTAATATAAATACTGTCTGATCACCTGTCTCTATGTTAAGCACCATCCCAGGAAAATCTGTCCATGAAGTAGAACCTCCATTGCAAATATGAAAGGTATCTATTATTTGGGCTCTAGTGTTTCTATTTTTAACTCTTCCTAATATATCTAATGAGGCTTGTGGGTTAGATGTTTTAATACCTATATTACCTGTTTGCGGTTGAACATATAAAACACTCAAACTATTACTACTTACCATCAAGTTTTCCTCTGACCCAATACTTGTTGTTGGTTCTGGTGAAGTATATTCACGACTAAAGATTTGATTTGGGAAATTATATATATTTAAATTTCGCCAAGTATCTCCGGGTCTTCTAACCCAAACAACCGCAGCTTCTCCTCCGCCCCATTCCTGTTGAATATAATCTAGCCATATACCTTGACCAGCTGTTAAATAAATTGACCCATTATAGCTTTGACAATTACACCATCCATGCCCTCCATACCAGCTTGCTATTACTGTATGCTCATGAATTCCTCCATACATATCAGCATTGCTTTTAACAAGTTCACTCCCATCGTCGCTGTCAACTGCAAAATACCATGTACCGCTAACATCAGGAACAAACAAAAATCTAAAGCGAGAATAAAAGTTATCTCTTACTGAACTTCCTGGAGAACTGTTATCACAAACACTGCCCCAATAAATTCTGTCTACATACTTTCTACAAATATTTGCTGGATAATTTCTTACTGCATCTGCTTCTGTATGGTTATCCATAAAATAACAGTTTGTCGAATCTGTACAACTTCCACTAAATACTCCAATTATATTTGGCGTAAAAGTTCGCATAGGAGAGCTCATGCTTGTAAGACTGGGATTTCCATAATAAACATAAATTGTTTTTGATGAGTTTGCAGGAATAAATGGAACCTTAACCCATATTCGCGTGGAAGCCGTATTACAGCCAGATTCTATCCAATAACCTAATAAAGTAGTCTCATCAGAATCTACAAACCTGATATCTCCACAATCTGATCGCATTTTCCCAGCAGAAATTAAACTTGCTGTGTCTATAGTAACTAAAACCTGAAAAAAACTTAAATTATTAGAATTACTGGTATTATTAATTGTTATTGGTCTTCTATATATTAAACTAAGCAAAGTCGAAAAAGAGGAGGAAGCGCTTGCTTTAATTTCAAATGGGGATGTTAAAGTGTCTGAAGTTATTAGTTGTAGCTTTGCTGTTGGAGTTGTGGTTCCGATACCGAGATTGCCTTCAATATAAGCATTTCCGTAAACAGATAAGGGTTGAGGAAGGTTAAGTTGTGAAGAAGTTGAGATGCCCAAGAAAGCAGGAAAAGAGAAATTTCCACCTCCAGTTAAAGAACCAAAAACCCCTGAAGAAACTTTAGCAGAGCTTACTGTGCCAGCATAGTTTCCTATAAAATTTGTTGCTGTTATGTCACCAATAACATGTAAAGTTGTTTGTGGAGTAGTAGTTCCAATTCCTAATCTTTTATTAGTATTATCCCAGAAAAGATTATTGTCACCGCTTAAAATACTTGAACCTGACCAAAAAGCAATTTGACCTGGTGAACCTGAACCAGAAACAATGCCTGCTCCTCCACCTTCATATCTTACTAAAACATTTGGGGTTGATGAAGTCATGACAAGATAACCTTGTCCTGGCCAAGAACCGCTAAAAGTAAGATAAGGAAGAGGTTGACAATATGCTCCTTGACCTATAGCGGATTTATTTTCAAAAATAAAGTAAAGAAAGAAGTTGATAAGAAAGGAAAGAAGAAGAGAATAAAGAAAAAAATTTTTACCGCTCATTTTTCTATTATTATACTACCAATTTTTTTATTTTTGCAATTTAAACAAATAATATCAAAGGCCCCTGAATTTAAGGCTTGAAACTGGAAGGTTTTTGACTCTCCTTTTGAAATTTTATGAAAAAGATTATAACCATCTATAAAAATTTCGTAGTCTTTATCAAGAGCCTTAAAATTTAAAGTTAAAATTTCATTTTTTTTAGCATAAATTTTTTCTTCATTTAATTTTTCTTTTTCTAAAAGGTAATCACTAAAAGAGTAACTGACATTTTCAATTTCTGTTCTTTGAATTTTATTTGCCTTAGTCTTTATTTCTTTTTGATGTGTTTTAAAAGAAATTTTTGAAGGAAGGTCAAAAACAAAAACTAAAAAGATTAAAAGAAAAATAAAAAGGATTAATAGGGGGAGCAAAAATTTTTTCATTTTTATAAATTATATCAAGAGGATATTAAAAAAAGAAAAATTTTATTAATAAAGTGGAAAAAGGCGTTTTGAAAGAAGAGCAAAAATAAAATTATAAAAGCAAAACCGTATGCTTCGAGCAAAATATAAGATTCTAAGGGCATAAAAAGAAGATAAAGTTTAGAGCCGTCAAGAGGAGGTATAGGTAAAAGATTAAAAAGAGCTAAAACAAGATTTGTTTTTATAAGATTGAAAGAAATTTCGTTGATTAAAGGGTTTAAATTTTGTTTATAGAGAAAAAGAAAAAATAAAAGAATAAAAATATTTGTTATCGGTCCTGCTAAGGCAATTAAAATTGGATCCTTTATTTTATCTTTCAAATTTTCTGGATTGTAGGGCACAGGCTTAGCATAACCAAAAACAAAACCTAAAGAAACGTAAGTAAATAAAGGAAGCAAAATTGTTCCTAAAGGATCAAGATGGACTAAAGGATTTAAAGAAAGCCTTCCTTCATATTTTGCTGTAGGATCACCTAATTTATAAGCAACATAACCATGAGAGATTTCATGAAGAACAATAGAATAAAAAATTAAAAAAAGAATAATGAGGGTTTCCATTAAACTTTTATTTTACCTTTAAGAATAAGTTTTCTACATTTTACCAATAAATTCATAAGGATTAATTTTTACAAAATTATAATTTTTTATTTGAATTTCTGGAAAAGCAAAAATTAAGGTTTCGAATTTTTTATCTTGAGAGGTAAAGTAATTTATAAATCTTTCGATAAAAAGATCAAAATTTGTTTCTTGGCTTACTTCTTCAAAAAAAATTTTTTCTGGTTTTAAATTTTCTAAATAAAAAATGTGGGCTATTTTTTCATCAATAAAAAAAATTAAGTAATTTTCAGTAAAAGAAATTAGAGCTTCATAAAGAAGATTGCTTAAAATGGCTTCAAATGACGGAGAAACAAAATAAAGAGTAACATCTTCTTTAAAGAAAAAATCTAAAATTTCTTCTTCTAACTCTTTAGGAAAAAGGAAAACATTATAATTAGCAAAATTTCCTGAAAGCTTGTAAACATCTTCCTTATAAATAATTTTGTATTTTTCTAAATTAAGAGGAAGATAATTTTGAAGATAATTTTTAATAGCATTTAAAACATCAGGTGTTCTTGGAATAGTTACCTTTTGAAAGAAAATATTAGGAAAATGTAAAGAAATGCCAAGCTCTTTTATTTTATATTTTTTTATAATTTCGTCTAAAGCTTTTTCTAAATTGTTTTTGAAAAAAACACCATTTTCATAAATAGGCGTTTTAAAAACCTCAAAATTTTTTAAAATCACACTGTTTTCCTTTTCATCAAAATCGTAATAAATAACTCTATCAGGAGAAATAAGAATGATGTCAATGATTTCTTCTTTTAAAAAGGGTTTCATTTTCAGCGAAGTTCATTTATTTTAATAAATCTTTCTGTAGGATCTATAATAAAATTTATATCAAAACCTTTAAATTTTTTATCAATAAGATAAATAAAATAAGGATTAACTAAAAAAATATTGGCTTTTTGATCTAAAATTAATTTTTCTATTTCTTCTTGAGCTTTAAAAATATCTTTTTGCGGATTATTTCTCAAATCAAAAAATTCTTTTTCTAAAATTTTATTTTCAAAATTATTTAAGTTAATGCCACCTATAGAAAAGAAATAAGATAAATTAGGGGGAAAACCATAATTTATTCCGTAAAGAATTCCTTCATAATCTTTTTTCTTTAAAGTAAGATTAAGTTCATCTGGAGAAACAATTTTAAAGTTAATTCCAAATTTTTCTTTAAGATACCTAGCGATATCAGGATAAAAAAATGAATTGGGTAAAATAAGATTTAAATTTATTTCTTTTTTTTCTATTTCTTTTTTGTTTTCTTCTTTAAATTCTCCTAAACCTAAGATTTTTCTTATTGAAGGAGAAAAAATACCCTTACTTTCTTCAGCTTTGTTTTCAAAAATTTTTCTGACAATATCCTTTCTATCAATTTTAGAGTTTAAAAATAAAAAAATATTTTCATCCTTTACTTTTTCTTTATTTAAAAAAATGCCTATGACTCTTGGCATTAAAATTTCATAAATGTTAACTCTTTTTTTAAAACCTGGTGGGAGATGGAAATAATTAATTCCTGCCAAACCATCTATCTCTTTTTTAAAAAGAGCATTAAGGGCTTCTCTTTGATCTTTGAAAATATGAAACTCGATTTCTTTAAGATAGACTTTTTCTTTAAAATATTTATTTCTTTCCAAAATTAAAATTTTTCTTCCTTCATCTTTTATTTCTTTAAAAACAAAAGCTCCGGGACCAAATTTTGAAATTTCTAAATTTATAAAATCTGGAGAGTAGTAGAAAAAAATTTTGGAAGGAAGAATTTTAAAATAGGTTAAACGATAAAGAAAATAATTGTCGGGTTTAGTCAAATAAAAAATACCTTGCCTTTCACTTAAAATTTTAAATTCTAAATTATTAAAAAATCTGTTTAGCTCTGATGGTGAATATTTTTTTGCAAACTCTAAACTAAATCTAATGTCTTCGGTAGTTATTTTTTCTCCATGAGCAAAGAAAATATTATCTTCAAGTTCTATTTGGAGTTCATTTTTTTCTTGATTAAGGGTATAGTTTTTTAAATATTTGGAAATAAGCTTGCCATTATAAAATTCAAAAAGAGATGGAAAAATCAAATTAGAAAGACTTCTTTCTGAGTCATTAGTAGTAAAGTATGGAGTTAGAATTTTAACATCTTCCCAAAGTCCTTCTCTGTAAATGGTATTTTTTTTCTCAAAAGGAGTAAAAGGTAAAATAAGAAAGATTGAAAAAAAGAAAAAAAGAAAGAAAAATATAAAAATATAAAGAGGGAAAAGAGGTAATCTCTTTTCTCTAAAGCCTTTTAAAGTTTTTAAATAAAATTCTCGAAAAACTTTTTTAGATAACATTAAATTTTATTCTAAGAAGAGATAAAAGGGCAAATAAAGCTATAAAAAACCAAGTCAAATAAAAAAGATATTTTTCCATTCCTCTTTTTTTGAAAAAAAATTCAGATTGAAAACCAAAAAGAACTCCTCCACTCATCCCTCTTTGCTGAAGTAAAATTAAAGCGATAATCAAAATTCCAAAAAATTAAGCTCTAAAAGTATTTTTCTTCTTGTATTTTCAAGATAAAGAGAGTCTTGCCCAATAATTTCTATTTCTTCTTCTATTTTTTTAATTGATGAATAAACATCAAAAAGCTTCTTAGCTAATATTAAATTATCTTCTTTCAAGCTTTTTTCCATTTCTTCTAAAATCTCTTTTTTTAAATCTTTTAAATTTCCAGAAAGTAATTTTTCTATAAGCTTTAGATTTTCAAAATAGGAGTTTATTTCTTTCTGAGAAACTTCTTTACCCTTTAAACAACAAAAGCCAAAACAAAGTCCTAAAGACGAATTAAGGCATTCTCTTAAATGGCTTTCTTTACAAGTGCAAAAAGGTAGTTTTTTCCTTATTTTTTGAAGAAGATTTTTAATAGCTTTTCCTTCGGTAAAAGGACCAAAAACTTTATAAGTTTTAAAACGATCAGGTCTATGAGTGACATAAACTCGAGGAAATTTTTCTTTAGTAAAAACAACATAAAAATAATTAGTGTCATCACGAAGGAGATGATTAAAATAAGGATTAAGTTTTTTAATAAGATCACTTTCTTTTAAGATGGCTTCTACTTCGCTTTTAAAAGTTAAAATTTCTAAATCTTCTGCTAAATCTAAAAGTTCTTTAACCTTTAAGCTAGGATTTTTAAAATAAGAAGTAATTCTTTTTCTTAAATTTTTAGCCTTACCAACATAAATAGCTCTTCCTTCTTTATCTTTAAAAATATAAACACCTGGTTTTTCAGGTATTTCTTTTAGATTTATTTTTATCATTGAAGAAGATTTAAAAGCGATTTTCCTTCAATAAAATTTTTATAATTTTCTAAAATACCGTAAAGATCTAAAATAGTTGGCATCACATCAACAAGACTTCCTAAAACTTCTTCCGAAGGAATTCTTTCTTTTTCTAAGCTTTTATGAATTAAATAAAAAGGGACGGGGCTCTTATTATGAAAAGTATCTTTTATTCCTCTTTGAACGTCAAGCATTTTTTCAATATTTCCATGATCAGAAGTAATCATAAGATACCAATCTTCTTTTTTTACAATTTCTAAAAATTCTTCTATTTTTTCACTCATAAACTCTATAGCTTTAACTCCTTTATTAAAATCTCCTAAATGGCCAAAAAAATCAAAGATAGAAAAATTGACGGCAACAAAGTGAAAATTTTTTTCTTTAATAACAAGCTTAAGATAATTAAAAATTTCTTCTGTAATTTTGTAAGCATTTTCTTCGGAATCAATACCAGGTAAAATTTTAATAACTTCATTAATATGCTCCTCTTCAATAAGTCCATTTACCTAAACCATCTAAAATCATAAGACAAAGATTTATTTTTTTCATTATTTTTAAGGTAAAATTAAAAAAGATTTTTCTTTCATATTATATTTTAACTCTTTTTAGGTCGTCTAAACTAAATTATTAAAATGGGCTTGGAAATTTTAGTTAGTGGAATTATTATAGGTATTCTTTTAGGTTTTATTTTAAGACATTTCCTTTCTTTAAGATTTAAATTCAGAGTAGAAAAGGAAATTGAAGAAGAAATAGAAAATCTCAAAAAGAAGAAAGAGGAAATTTTAGAATCTGCACAAAAAACCTCTTTAGAAATTATTGAAGAAGCTAAAAAGGAAAGAGAAAGACTTTTAATTGAATTGGAACAAAAGGAAGACAGACTTCTTCAGAAAGAAAAGCTTTTAGATGAAAAAGAGATAAGTCTTATAGAAAAAGAAAGATTTTTAAATGAAAAGTTGAAAGAGGTCGAAAATAAAGAAAAATCTTTAGCTATCAAAGAGGCAGAACTTATCTCTTCCTTAGAAAAAATCTCTGGGCTTAAAAAAGAAGAAGCTCTTAATTTGCTTTTCCAAAAAATAGAAAAGGAATATGAGGAAGATATCTTCAGAATGATTACTAAAACAAGAAGCAATCTAAAGGAGGCCATCGAAGAAGAGGCAAAGAAAATTATTGTTGAGGTTCTTCCTCGTTATGCTAAAAGCGTTGTCAGCGAAGTAACGACAACTACAGTAAGACTTCCTAATGAAGAAATGAAAGGTAGAATTATAGGTAAAGAAGGAAGAAATATTAAACATTTTGAGAATTTAACCGGTGTAGAAATTATTATTGATGAAACGCCAGATATTGTTACTCTTTCTTCTTTTGATCCAGTAAGAAGAGAAGTTGCTCGCTTAGCTTTAGAAAAACTTATTAAAGACGGAAGGATAAATCCTGCTACTATTGAAGAAAAAATAGAAGAAGCCAGAAAAGAGGTTGATGAAGAAATTCTTTCTGCAGGAAAGTTAGCTAGCTTTGAACTTGGCATCTTTGATTTACCTCAAGATATTTTAATTTTGATGGGAAAACTTAAATTTAGATACAGTTACGGGCAAAATGTCTTACAACATTCTATTGAAGTAGCTACTTTTGCTAGAATGATAGCAGAAGAATTAGGCCTTGATGCCACTATTTCTAAAAAGGCTGGTTTTTTGCATGATATAGGTAAGGCTGTAACTCACGAAATTGGAGGAAACCATTTGGATATAGGAATAAAAATTTTAGAAAAATATGGTATTGAAGAAAAAGTCATTTTAGCTATGAGATCGCATCATGAAACTTATCCTTTCGCTATTCCCGAAGCTTACATCGTTTATGCTGCAGATATTATTTCAGGAAGTAGGCCAGGAGCAAGAAGAGAAACTATGGAAATTTATCTTCAAAGACTCCAAGATCTTGAAAGAATAGCCTACTCTTTTGAAGGCGTAGAAAGGGCTTTTGCTATCCAAGGGGGTAGAGAGCTAAGGGTTTTTGTAGTTTCTGATAAAGTTTCTGACTTAGAAATATATAAATTAGCTAAGGAAATTGCACTAAGAATAGAAAAAGAGCTTAATTATCCAGGAGAAATAAAGGTAGTAGTTATTAGGGAAAATATTGCAGTAGAATATGCCAGGTAGCTTTTTATTTTTTTCTTTTTTAAGGTAAAATTAAGGTATAAAGTGGTCGGGATTAAAAGCTTTTAATTAATAAAATGGCTCGAAATTCAAATGTTTTAAAAAGAGAACACTTGGCTCAAAAAATGGTCGAAAAGTTTAATATGACAAAAAAAGACGCTTTAGAAGTTCTTAACTTTTTAGTAGAAACAATAACAAACGCTCTTAAAAACGGGCAACAAGTAAAACTTTCTGGTTTAGGTACATTTAAAGTAAGAGAAAGAAAAGCTAGAACTGCTATCAATCCTAAAACAGGAGAAAAAGTTCAAGTACCTGCTACAAGAGTTCCAAGATTTACTCCTGCAAAAGATCTCAAAGAAGCAGTAAAGTAAAAATAAAAAATGTTTCAAGTTTATTTAGTTATAGGAAATGATAATTTTTATATTGAAGAAAAAATTAGAGAAATAAGCAAAAATATAATTTTTTATTCTTTCAAAGAAAAAAATAATAAAACTAGTGAAAAAAATTTGGAAATTATTAATGAAATACTTAAAAATTTAAATTATAGACTTTTTTCTTTTAAAGAAGATATTGCTCTTAGAAATTTAGAAGCTTTAAAAGATGAAGAAAAAGAAAAACTTCTTCATCTCATAAAGATTTCTAAAGGAGTAAAATTTTTTCTTATATTTAATGATGAAAAGAAGTTTCAGGAGTTCAAAATTCTTTTAAATAAAAATGGAATTAAATTTAAAGAGATAAATCTTCTTTTAAAGTGGGCAAACCAATTTAAAAAAATAATCGAAGAAGAACTTCAAAAATTAAAAATTAAACCAGAAGCAAGTTTTATAGAAACACTTTATGAAAATTACAAAAATAATTTTTCCTTATTTCTTCAAGATATCAAAAAAATAAAGTATTATAAAGGCGAAAAGGAAATAAGCCTTGAAGAGTTTAAAAGTTTTCTTCAGCTTACGACAAACGAATTTCAAATTCAGGAAGCTTTTTTAAGTTTGAATTTTCCTCTTTTTTTAAGAAGATTTAAAAAATATATTTATTCCTTACAAAGCGAAGATTATAAAAAAAGGAAAGAAAATGTAGAGAAAATTATCTATAACCTTCTTTTTGGTGCTCTTTTGAAAATATATTTTATGAAAATGAATAAAGAAAAAAGTAAAATAGAAGGAAATCCTTTTTATCTTCAAAAGCTAAGATCTTTTTCTGATAAATTAGATTATAAAACAATCAAAAACCTTATTAAGGCTTTAGCTCTTACTGACAAAAAGATAAAAAAATTTTATCTTCAATATAAAGAAGCACCAGAAGAAATTACCTTGAACTTTCTTTTACTTCAAAAGTCCGATTAAAAATTTGAGCGTATTTTGATTTAAGTCTGGCGGCTTTATTTTTATGAATAAATCTTTTTGCTCCTTTATCTATTTCTTTATAAACTAATGACAAAGCTTCTTTAGCTTTTTCTTTATTTCCTTCTCTAATATATTTCATAAACTCTTTAACTTTCTGTTTAATTTTTCTTCTTCTTTCTTCATTAATTCGCCAATTTCTTAAAGATTTTTTTAAGGCCCTTTTAGCTGATTTAGTAACTGGCATAATAATCTTTTCTTTTAATTTCGTCCTTTATTTTTTTTATAAGCTCTTTATGTTCTTTTTTAAGCTTGGGAAAGATATAAAATATTTTAATATAAAGATCACCTCCAAAAATTCCCATTCTGGAAATTTTAATGACTTCTTCCTCTTCTTGTGGAAGTTTAATTTTTATTTTAGCATCAAAATAATTAATTTCTATTTCATCATTTAAGAGAGCATCTAAAACATTTATTTTATATTTCAAAAGAACGTCTCGACCATTAACTATTTCTAAATCCTTTCTTTTTGTCTTTACTTCTAAATTAATTATTAAGTCGCCTTTTTCATTTTTTCTTTCATGTCCTAAACCTTTAAAAATAAGTTTAGAAGAAGAACGAGGAGGAATCTTGACATCTAAATCACCTTTCACTACTTCAAATCCTTTTCCTTTACAAAGAGAACAAATTTTTTCTGGCACATAACCTTCACCTAAACATCGCGGACAAGTTTTTCTTTCTTCAAAAAAGAAACTCCCTAAAATAGAAGAGGTTACGGAAATTTTTCCTTTCCCTTTACATTCAGGACAAATAATTTTCTTTTTAGTTTCGGAACCAGTACCTTCACAGCTAAGACAAATTTTTTCTTTATTATAAAAAACTCTTTTTTGTGTTCCTTTATAGTAATCCTCTAAATCAATTTCTAAATTTAAATAAATATTAAGATCTTTCTTTTCCTTCTTTTTAAACCAGGAACCAAATAAATCTTCAAAGTCTTCTTCAAAAAAAACTTTTCTTAGATAATCTTCAAGATCAGAAAAGAGATCGTAAGAAAAAGTAAATCCTCCTGGAGCAAAATCAAAACCTGCTTTTGTTTTCCATTTTCTTTGAACGTCATATTCTTTTCTTAATTTTGGATCAGAAAGAACTCTATAGGCTTCTAAAATTTCTTTAAATTTTTCAGCATCACCGCCAGGAACATCAGGGTGATATTTTTTAGCTAATTCTCTAAAAGCTTTTTTAATTTCTTCTTCAGAAGCATTTTCTGGAACACCTAATATTTCGTAATAGTCTTTCATATATTAGGTTGCGTTTGGCTTCCATAAAATCTTCGACCAATTTCTGAAAGAAGCTCATTCAGCTCTTTCATTTCTCTTTCTATTTCTTCAACTGAATTAGAGGTTTCGATCAAACTGTTAAGCTTATTTATTTTTTCTTCAATTTTTGTTTTAAGATCTGGATCTATTTTATCTTGATATTCTTTAAGTATTTTTTCTGCTTGATAAACTAAATTATTAGCTTGATTTTTTGTTTCTGCTAATTTTCTTTTCATCATATCTTGAGCTGCATATTCTTCTGCTTCTTTTTTAAGTCTTTCAATTTCTTCTTTAGAAAGATTAACAGAGTTAGTAATTTTTACTGATTGAGATCTTCCAGTAGCCTTATCAACGGCAGTTACTGTTAAAATACCATTAATATCGACATCAAAAGTAACTTCAATTTGTGGTATACCTCTTGGTGCTGGAGGTATGCCATCTAAAATAAATCTGGCTAAGGTTTTATTATCTTGAGCCATAGGTCTTTCTCCTTGAACAACATGAATTTCTACTTGCGTTTGATTATCAGTAGCTGTAGTAAAAATCTCTTTTTTAGTTACAGGTATAGGTGTGTTTTTAGGGATCATAGGATGGGCTATGCCTCCTAAAGTTTCGATAGCTAAGGTTAAAGGTACAACATCGATAAGTAAGATTTCTCTTATTTCTCCTTGCAAAATACCTGCTTGGATAGCAGCACCAATAGCTACAACTTCATCTGGATTGATATCTTTTCTTGGTTCTTTACCAAAAAATTCTCTCACTCTTTGTTGAATAAGTGGCATCCTTGTTTGTCCTCCAACTAAAATAATCTCATCAATTTCTTCTTTCTTCACTCCAGCTTTATCAAGAGCTTCTTTAACTTTTTCTATAGAAAGTTCAACTAAATCACGAGTTAAGTCTTCAAGTTGTTTTCTTGTAAGTTTATAATAAAGATGTTTTGGACCTGAAGGAGTAGAAGTAATAAAAGGTAAATTAATTTCTGTTTCATAAAGAGAAGAAAGTTCTTGTTTTGCTTTTTCAGCTGCTTCTTTAAGTCTTTGAAGAGCCAAAACATCTTCTCTTAAATCTACGCCTTCTTCTTTTTTAAACCACTCAATAAGAAAATCAATAATCCTGTGATCAAAATCATCTCCTCCTAAAAATGTATCTCCACCTATTCCTTTAGTTTCAATAATATTATCACCAACTTCTAAAATAGAAACGTCAAATGTTCCTCCCCCAAAATCATAAACTAAAATTTTAGCATTTGTTTTTTTATCTAAACCATAAGCTAAAGCAGCTGCTGTTGGTTCAGGTAAAAGTCTTCTGACATTAAAACCAGCAATTTCTCCAGCAGCTTTAGTAGCTGCTCTTTGTGAATCATCGAAATATGCAGGACAAGTAATCACTGCTTCATCAATTTTTTCTCCTAATTTTTCTTCAACATCAAGTTTTATTTTTTGTAAAACCATAGCAGAAATCTCTTCAGGTTTATACCATCTATCACCCATTTTGACTTCAACGCCGCCATTTTCTGCTTCTCTTATTTCATAAGGCAAAATATTTTTTGCTTTTTGAACTTCTGGATCTTTATATCTTCTTCCTATAAGTCTTTTAACAGAAAAAATAGTATTTTTAGGATTAGTAATAGCTTGTCTTTTAGCTAAAATACCAACCAATCTTTCTCCTGATTTGGAAATAGCTACTACTGAAGGGGTAAGCCTTGAACCCTCTCTATTTTCTAAAACCCTAGGAACACCAGCTTCAACAATAGCGGCCACAGAGTTAGTGGTACCAAGGTCAATACCGATAATTCTTTTCATTTTAGTGAGTAATGACTTTTACTCGTGCAGGTCTTAAAAGCCGACCTTTAAGAAAATATCCTTTGCTATAAACTTCAACAATTAAGCCTTCATCTTCATGAGAACAATTTTCTTTTTGGCAAATTTCGGTTTTCACAGCTTCATGAAAATTAGGATCAAATTTGGTGTTCATAGGATTAATTTCTTCTAGGCCAAACTTTTGTAAGATATCTTTTAACTGAGAGTAAATAAGGAAAAAACCTTTTTCTATTTCTTCTTCTTTATATTTACTAAAAGCAAGCTCAAAAGAATCTAAAACATTTAAAAGAGAATAGATTAAATTAGCATTAGCCATTTCTTCGGCTATTTTCGCTTTTTCTTCATATTCTGTTTGAAGTCTTAAAACGTCATTTTTGGCTCTTTTAAGACTAGCCAAATATTCTTCTTTTTCCTTCTCCAATTCTTCTATTTTTTTCATAAGCTCCTGAATAGTTTCTTCCAAGGGTGGTAATTTTTCTTGAACTTCATTCATTTATTTTTTCATTTATTTTGTTTAAAATCGACCATAAAGTATGATAGTAATTTCTTTTTGGACCAAGAAAAAGATAAAGTTTATTTTTACCTTTTGTATAACCTAAAGATAAATTCTTAGTCCTTGAAATTTCTATTTCTTTACCTATTTTAACACCAATTTTATTTTCAAGTCTATAAATTTCTTTTTCGATATCTTCAATAAGCAAAAGCGCATCACAAAGAGTTTCTTTTTCAAGACCTTCTGCTAAAAAATGAAGTCCTTTTATTTTTATACCTCGGGATTTATCAAAAATAATAAGGGAATTTTTGGCTAATTTTAAGAATTTTTTTATGAGCAATTTTAAATTTTCTCCGTTTATTTTTATTTCGGGTTTTATTTCATATTGGGTAAGATAATATTTCCATCCCTCATCAGAAGGATACCTTCCTTGAATTTTGGAAAAAAGAAGTCCTTTTTGGGTTAATTTTCTAAAGTAAAACCTCAAAAGGGGGGCTGAAAATTTGTAGTTAATTTTTTTAGATAAATATTTAGAACCTATAGGTGAGTTTTTTAAGAGATGATGCCTTACAAAAAGATAAAAAATCTGTCTTTCTTTCTCGCTTAACATCTTTATTCAATAGAAATTTCTTTACCCTTATCTTTTGAGGCTTCTGGTTTTTTGGGCAAGACTATTTCTAAAACACCATTTTCTAATCTAGCCTTAGCCTTTTCAAATTCAACTTCAACTGGCAAAGGAATAACTCTTCGAAATGATTCTCTTCTAATTTCTCTTCGCCAATATCTTCCTTCTTCTTTTTCTTCTTTCTTTTCCTTAGCTTCACCTTCAACAACCAAATATCCTTCTTCTACTTTTATCTTTAAGTCATCCTTTTTAAATCCAGGAACCTCCATCATAACTACAATTTCATTATCTTTTTCATAAATATCCGTTGGGAAAGAAGAAAATCTAAAAACAGGTAATGGTAAAAATTCTTCTTTAAAAAATCTTTCGATTTCTTCGAATGGATCCCATTTTATTAATTTTGTCATTTTTTCTTTTCAGTTTGTTAATTCGACCTAGTCAAATTTATTTATCATTATTTATTATATATCTTTTATCACCTTAAAGTCAAGGGTGATAAATTAAGAATTTGCTTAAATTTTTAAAAATTTTGTTATAAAATTAGCAAAAGAAGAGGGTCGAAATTAATCTGAAGTTATAAAATGCCTTCTTTGCAAAACAAAAAAGTACTTTTAGCTGTTCTTGTCGCTGTTTTAGTTGTTTTAGGAGGAGTAACTTATTGGTTCTTTGGAAGAAGAGGTAGCTTACCAGTACCACCAGCTCCAGCTCCAGCAGCACCAGAAGCTCCAGCTACTTCAAATCAAGAATAAAATTTAAAATAAACAAAGTCATAAAATTAAAAGAAAAGGCGGGGCTTCCCCGCCTTTTCTTTTTTGCTTAATTATTGTAAAATTAAATAGAAATGAAAACTCTTGTTGAAGATTTGCTAAAGAATTTAAATGAAAGAGAAAGAGAGGTTATTAAAAGGAGATTTGGTCTTGAAAATAGAGAAAGCGAAACTCTTGAAAGTATTGCTAAGGATTTTGGTATTACCAGAGAAAGAGTAAGACAAATTCAAAATAATGCTTTAAATAAACTTATAAAAATCATTAATGAAAACGAAAAGATAACAAATTTTGTTGAAAACACAAAATCTTTTTTGGAACCTTTAGGTTTTAAAGAAGAAAATAGATTTTATAAAATTTTAATTCAAGAAAAAGTAGTCCTTGAAGATGAAATTAATTATTTAAAACTTGTTTTAACCTATCACCAAAAAATCTATTATCATCAAGAAGAGGAGGAAATAAAAAGTTTTTATTCCAAAGAAAAAGAATTGGCTCTTTTTGTTAAACATATTCTTAAAAAAATAAATATTTATTTTTTGGAAAACTACGATAAAACTTTTGAGGAAAAGGAAATTTTTAATATTATTAATCAGGAGTTAAAAACCCATTTTGGAGAAATTAAAGACGAAGAACTTTATGAAGTTTTAAGAATTCTAAAATTTGTTTATAGAGATCCTTTTGGTAAATGGGGGTTTATTTCTAATCCTTTTATTGCTCCCCAATCTTTAAAAAATAAAATCATCTCTATCTTAGAGACAGAAAGAAGACCTATGCACTTTTTAGAAATTCACAGAAAACTTGAAGAAATAACTAAAATTGAAGAAGAATTTCTTCATTTGAATTGGAAAAAGAAATATTCTGTGGAATCAATCAAAAACCAACTTATTAAGCATCCAGATTTTGTTCTTGTAGGTAGAGGCATCTATGCTTTAAAAAAATGGGGTTTTGTGGAAGGAACAAGTTTTGAGCTTATAAAAAACTTTATCCTCTCAAAAAAAGAATTAGAGCTTTTCGAACTTTACGAATTCATAAAAAATCAGAGAATCTTAAAACCAACAACTTTTAGTATTTATCTTTATAGACTTCAAAAAGAAAAGTTTATTGAAATAAAAAACGGTAAAATTATCGTTCTTAAAAATGCTTAACTATTTTTATTCTTTTTTTGATTTTTTTTTAAGTTTTTGGTGGATAATTTTACCCATTCTTTTGACATATTTTTTTTTAGAAAAATATTTTTCTAACAATTTAAAAACTTTTGTCAAAACTAAAATAAAATATAAGTTCTTTGAGATTGTGTTCCCTACAAGTACTCTAAAAAAAATTCAGCTTATGGATGAAGTTTTTATTTCTTTACATAGCGCTGCTGAACCTTTTTCATCTCCTAAGCAATTTTTCACCGGTTATTTTCCTCTTTCTTATATTTTTATAATCTTTTTTCATGATAAAAATTTGAAATTTATTGTTGGTGTTGATGAAAACAAAGAAAAACTTCTCAAAAACTCTTTTTATAGTAAGTATCCAGAAATTAAATTTATAGAAATTCAAAATCCTTTATCAAAATTTAATTTTAATTTGCCTCATCCTTTATATAGCGGTCTTTTTTTTAATATAGAAATAAAAAGTCCATTTAATGTTATTCTTCTAAAAACACACAAAGATATAGAAAATTTACCTGAAGAGGAAAGGGTTGATCCTGCTTCTCATTTTTGGGAAATAAAAGAATCTATTACTAATAAAGAATGGTTTTTTTTTATCATCTATGCTTTACCTATTTTAGCTGATGATCCAGCTTTAGGTAAAAACTGGGTTAATAGTTACAAAAGTGTTATAGATTCTCTTGTAGGTAAACCAAAACCTCCTTCTCCTCTTCCTTTTTCTTACTACATTCACGAATTTTTTAGAAATTTACTTGTAGCACTTTTTAAAGATATAACTTGGACACCCTTTTCTTCTCCGCCTCCACCTCCTTTTGAATTTAACATAGGAAAAGTTCCTCCAGAAAATAAAGATATTATTGAGAAAATTTTACATAAAATCGAAAAGCCTGGATTTTTAGTAAACATCAAAGCAGTTTATTTAGCTAAAAATGATGTTTTTGAAAAAACAAGTGCTTACATACCAAGTTTAATACTCTCTGCTTTTAAAAATTTTGCTATCGAAAGAATTAATAACTTTTCTCTTTCTCCTCTTTTCAAACTTAGTAAAAACGAAAGGTTTTATGACTTAAAAAATTTTATTCTTACTTTTGGTACTTTTGATTCTTTAAAATCACACAAAGATATCGTTATCAAATCTAAAGGTCTTTTTAAAAATGATGTTTCTACTTCGTTAAGCTATGTTTTAAATTCTGAAGAACTTTCCGTTATTTTTCATCATCCTTTTAAGCCAGGCCATCCTGGTTTTGAAAAAAGTGAACCGCCGCCCTTTTCTTTATCTTAAAATTAAATTATGGAAAATAACTTTCTCATTTTAGGTAAGATAATTTACAAAGAAAGGGAAGAATATTTTGGTATTTATAAAGAGGATAGAAAAAGACATATTTATATTATTGGTAAAACAGGAACAGGTAAAACGACTTTGCTTTTAAATATGATGAAAAAAGATATTGAAAATGGTGAAGGTTTAGCTTTTTTTGATCCTCATGGTGACGCTATTTTTAAAATTTTGAAATATATACCTAAGCATCGTCTTGAAGACGTTATTTTTCTAAATCCTGGAGATTTAGATCATCCTTTTGGTTTTAATCCTTTAGAAGAGGTTGATTATTATAAAAGACATCTTGTTGTTTCTACGATTTTATCTGTTTTTAAAAAAATTTGGAAAGACGCCTGGTCAGCAAGAATGGAATACATTTTGCAAAACGCAGTTTTAACTTTATTGGAATATCCTGGAGCTACTTTACTTGATATTAATAGAATCCTTTCAGAAGACAGATTTAGAAAAAATATCGTTAAAAATTTAAAAGATCCTGTGGTTAAGGCTTTTTGGGAAAACGAATTTGAGAAATATCATCTTCAATTTAGAACAGAAGCTATTGCTCCTATTCAAAACAAAGTTAGTCAATTTATCTCTAATCCTCTTATTAGAAACATTATTGGGCAATCGAAAAGCACTCTTGATTTAAGAGAAATTATGGATGAAAGAAAAATTCTTTTAGTCAATCTTTCTATAGGAATGATAGGAGAAGCTAGTGCTCAACTTTTAGGAGGACTCTTTATAGGTAGCATTTTTCTCAAAGCCATGGAAAGAGTAAATACTCCTGAAGAAAAAAGACAAGATTTTTATCTTTATATTGATGAATTTCAAAATTTTGCTACTGAAAGTTTTGTCAATATTCTTTCAGAATCAAGAAAGTTTGGTTTAAGTCTTATTTTAGCTAATCAATATCTTGATCAGGTTGATGAAAGTATTAAAAAAGCTATTTTTGGAAATATAGGTTCTTTTATTGTCTTTAGAATAGGATATAATGATGCTAATATCTTTTTTGAGGAATTTGAAAGAAGCATTTATCCAGAAAATTTTGTTAATCTCCCAAACTTTTATGCTTTTGCTAAAATAATTTATAAGGGTAAACCAGAAAAACCCTTTCTTTGCCAAACGCTTCCTTTAGAAAAAGAACCTGAAGTAAATTATGTTGATGAAATTTTAAGTTATAACCATTTGAAATATACCTTGCCAAGAGAAATTGTTGAAGCCAGAATTAAAAGAATTTATCTTTCTCAAAAACAAGGAGAAATTACTTTTTGCAGAATTTGTGGTATTCAATTTAAATCAGAAACTGGCTTAGAAATTTGCCCTGATTGTGAAAAAAGAAGTTTTGCTAAGGGTATTAGCTTAAAAGAGTTAGCTAAAAAGGATTTAATTGTGAAGATGAAAAAAGAAAAGGAAAGTAAAAAGGTCGATTTAGATTCTATTTTAGAAAGATTAGAAAAAAATGAGAGTAAGTGATTTAGCTAAAGGAGATTTTATAAAATTGGAAAATAAAACTTATGAAGTTATTGATATTAAACATACACATATGGGTAGAGGTTCTGCCAATTTAACTTTGGTTTTAAAAAACGTTCAAACCAATCAAAGAATCGAAAAAACATTTAAACCAGATGAAAATGTTGAATATTTAGAGGTTGAAAAAGAAAAGATTGTTTTTACTCATCAAGATAAAAATCATTTTTATTTTAAAAAAGAAGAAAAAAATTATCACTTACCTAAAAATCTTTTCTCTTATTTAGAAAGATTTCTTAAGCCTGGACTTGAGGTGACAGGTTTTTTTGATGAAGAAGATAATCTTCTTTGGATAGAACTTCCCAAAATTGTTGAATACAAAGTTGTTTCGGCACCACCTGATTTTAAAGGAGGAACGGTTCAAGGAAGCTACAAACCAGTAAAAATTGAAACTGGTTATGAAATTAAGGCTCCCTTTTTTATAAAAGAAGGTGATATCATAAAAGTTAATACCGAAACAGGGGAATACGTAGAAAGAGTACAAAAATGAATCTTGACGAAATTAAAAATCGCCTTGACATCGTTGAAGTTGTTCAAAAATATGTCAAACTTAAAAGAGTAGGAAAATATTATTCAGGTTTATGTCCTTTTCATCATGAAACTAAACCTTCTTTTTTTGTTTCCCCTGAAAGACAAATTTTTAAATGTTTTGGTTGTGGTGAAGGAGGAAATGTAATTAATTTTTTGATGAAGATTGAAAACTTATCATTTAAAGAAGTTTTAGAAAAAATCAAAGAAGAGTATGGTCTAGAGATTGAAAACTACAGGAAACCAGAAGTTTCTAAAAAAATTTTAGAAATAAACTATGCGGCTTTAAAATTTTTTCGCACAAAACTTCAAGAATTTTCTTTTGCTAAAGAATATCTTATAAAAAGAGGCTTAAGTGAAGAGTCAATAAGATTTTTTGAAATTGGTTATTCTCCAGGTGGAACTTTAATGAGGGATTTTCTTTATGCTCAAGGATATAGCTTAGAAGAAATTAAAAAGGCTGGTCTTTTAGATGAGAAAAATTTTGATCGTTTTCAAAGTAGAATTATTTTTCCTTTAAGAAATGAAAGAGGTGAGCTTATAGGTTTTACGGGGAGAATTTATCCAGAAAAAGAAAAGGCTCCTAAATATTTAAACACTCCAGAAACAGAAGTTTTTAAAAAATCTGAATTTTTATATGGACTTTTTTATGCTAAGGAATATATAGAAAAAGAGAAAAAAGCTATAGTTTTAGAAGGACAAATGGATTTTCTTTTATCTTTTCAAAACGGTCTTAAAAACGCTGTTTCTGTTTCTGGTTCAGCTTTAACTGAGGCACATTTAAGAAAAATTAGAAAATATGCATCTTTGCTTGTTTTAGCTTTTGATAATGATTCTGCAGGATTTCGAGCAGAACTTCGAGCTAATCTTTTAGCACAAAAATTAGATTTTAAAGTTTTTAAACTTATTTATCCTGAAAAAGATTTAGGAGATTTTTTTAAAAATAAAAGAAGTTTAGAGGAAATTAAAGAAGTTTATTATCTTGATTTTCTCTTTGAAAAATTAAAAGAAATTTATGGAAAAGAAAACAAAAAAGACTTTTTAGAAACCTTTTTGCCACAAATAAAAAATTTAGATTTAGCAGAAAAAGATAAGTATTTAACTCTTCTTTCGCAATATTTAGAAATACCTAAAGGTTTTCTTTCTGAAGAACTTCAAAAAATTCAAGAAATATTCTTTCTTACTCCCGAAGAAGAAATTTCAAAACTTGTTTTACCTTTTGAAAAAAATCTTTCTTTAAAATTAGTTTCCCTTCTTTTTGCTTTTTCTTTAGAACTTGAAGAGGAAGAATTTTTTCCTTTTTTAGATGAAGAAGTAAAGGGTTTTTATTTAAGAATGAAAGAAGGGAGGTTAAGTGAAGAAGAGATTGATAATTTAGAAATAAAAAAAAGATTCTTTGAAGAAACAGGTATTAATCCGGAAAAAGAGATAAAAAAAACTTTAAAGGAACTTAAAAAGGCTTTTTATAAAAATAAAATTGAAAAATTGAAGGAAGATCTCAAATTTAGCCAAGGCGAGCTTTATGATAAAATTATTGAAGAAATAAACTTTTGTTTAAAAGAACTTAAAAATTTAGAAAAAAATGCCTAAAAAGAAAAAATTAAAAATTGACAGAAGAATTGAAAATAAGATAAATTATTTGATAAAGAAAGGCAAAGAGAAGGGCTTTGTCTTAGAAGATGAAATTTTAGATTTGTTTCCAACTTTAGAAGACAATTTAGATCTTTTAGAATATATTCAAGAAAGATTAGAAACTGCTGGCATAGAAATTCAAAGTTCTATTGATAAATGGGAGCTTACCGAAGAAGAAATTAAAAAATATCTCTCTCAAGATAAAGAACTTATGGATGCAACGCAGAAATATTTAATAGATATCTCCAAATATCCGCTTTTAACACCTGAAGAAGAAAGAGAATTAGCTAAAAAAGCTGCTCAAGGAGATAAAGAGGCAAGAGAAAGGCTTATTAAATCAAACTTAAGACTTGTAGTTAGCGTTGCTAAAAAATATTTAGGGAAAAGCAGAGGTCTTACTTTTTTAGATCTCATTCAAGAAGGTAATATTGGTTTGGCTAAAGCAGTCGATAAATTTGATTGGCGAAGAGGTTTAAAGTTTTCTACTTATGCAACTCATTGGATTCGTCAGGCTATTACTCGGGCTCTTTCTGATCAAGCTAGAACCATAAGACTTCCTGTTCATATTATTGAAACTTTTTATAAATTAAATAAAGTAAAAAAAAGGTTAAGTTCAATTTTAAATCGCGAACCTACACCTGAAGAGCTAGCTTCAGAAATTGGTCTTCCCACAAGTAAAGTCCAAAAACTCCTTAAATATCTTCATGATACTATTTCTTTAGAGACACCTGTTGGCGATGAAGGCGATGCTCTTTTAAAAGAACTTCTTCCTGATGTCACTGCTGTTTCTCCGGAAAAAACAGCTAGTCTTGTAGTTTTAAGAGAGCAACTCAAAAGAGCTATTCAAGATTTAAATCCAAAAGAAAGAAAAATTATTAGTTTAAGATATGGTTTAGAAGATGGTATTGAACATACACTTGAAGAAATAGGAAAAATGTTTGGAATTACAAGAGAAAGAGTAAGACAGATAGAAATTAGAGCCTTAGAGAAACTTAAAAATCATCCTTTAATTACAAAAATTAAAAAAGAGGGAGTTTAATGTACTACAGAAAGTATAGGCCAAAAAATTTTAAGGAAGTTATTGGACAAGAAATTATTGTGAGAATATTAAAAAATATTGTAAAAAAAGGAGAAATTTTACATGGTTATCTTTTTGCTGGAGAAAGAGGTACAGGGAAAACTACACTGGCAAGAATTTTTGCTAAAGCTATAAATTGTTTAAATCCTCAAGACGGAGAAGCTTGTGAAAATTGTAAAATTTGTAAGCTTTGGAATGAAGGAAAATTCTTAGACTTAATTGAAATCGATGCTGCTTCTCATCGAAAGATAGATGATGTTAGAAATCTTCAAGAACATATTGGCTTTAAGCCGCTTCAAGGAAAATACAAAGTTTTTATAATTGATGAAGCTCATATGCTTACAGAGGAAGCTTTTAATGCTCTTTTAAAAACCTTAGAAGAGCCGCCAAAACATGTTGTTTTTATTTTAGCTACTACTGAACCAAACAAAATTCCTCCAACCATTTTATCTAGGCTCCAAAGGCTTGATTTTAAAAGAATTTCTTTGCCTCAAATTGTAGAAAAGCTTAAAAGAATTTTAGAAAATGAAAAAATTCCCTATGAAGAGCCTGCTCTTTACTTAATTGCTGAAGAAGCTGAAGGTTCTTTAAGAGATGCAGAAACTCTTTTAGAAAAAATTGCTATTAGTTTAGATTCTCAAGGTGGTATCAGTCAAGATTATGTAGCAGAATTTCTAGGACAAATTAGCACTAAAAGACTTTTAGATTTTTTAAATTATCTTGTCGAGAAAAAAACAGAAAATGCTTTAAGTTTTTTACATGAAATTTACAAAAATGGTTATGAACTTAGTGCTTTTTTGAGGTCTCTTATTAAATTAGTTAAAGAAATAATTTTTATAAAAGTGCATAAAGACTTTGCCAAACATTTAATAAGCGAAAAACCAAAAGAAATTGTTGAAGTAATGGAAGAAATTTCTCAAAAAACAGATTTAGAAAGCTTAAAAAAACTTCTTAAAATTTTATTTGAAGCTGATTCCCTTTTAAGAAAAGAACCACCTCATCCACTTTTACCTCTAGAAATAGCTGTTATTGAATTCACTACTCTTAAATAAATCCGTTATGTTATAATTTAATTATGAATAAATTGGGGGGTGGTGTAATGGTAGCACAAGGGACTTTGGATCCCTTGGTCCTGGTTCGAATCCAGGCCCCCCAGCTAAAAAAGCTTTTTATTTTCTCCAAAAATTATTTTTTTAACTAACTTATCAGCTCTTTTATTTTCTTCTCTAGGTATTAATTTTATTTCTATTTCTCCAAAATCAAATTTAAGATTCCAAAACTTCATAAAAAGTTTCTGTAAATTTTCTTCCAAAATTTTATATTCACCTCTAAGCTGTTTGCTTACAAGTTCACTATCTAAATTAATAATTACTTTTGTTTTCTTGCTTCTTTCTTTTCCCAAAAGCTGTTTTAATTTTTCCAAAGCTAAAATAACCGCTAAATATTCAGCTTCATTATTTGTCCTTTCACCAACATAAACAGCATATTCTTTAATTTTGCCATCTATATAAATGACAAAAGCAGCTCCAGCCTTTCCAGGATTTCCTTGAGCGCCTCCATCAGTAAAAATAATTACTTCATTCATTTTCAAAAATAGGAAGAGTTTCTTTTGCTAAATATTCTAACATAGCACCTCCGCCGGTACTTATATTTTTAAATTTTTTCAAGAGTTTCTTTTTTTCTAAAAAGGCTAAAGTATCTCCTCCGCCAACTAAAACAAATTTTCCTTTCAAACTCAATAAAAATTTAATTAATTTAAAAGTTCCGCTTTCAAATCTTTTATCTTCAACAAGTCCCAACGGTCCATTCCATACCAAAGCTTTTGCTTTTTTTATTTCATCAAAAAATACCTTCAAACTTTCTTCACCTACATCATAAATAACATCTTCTTTTTTAATTTCTCCTAAAAATCTATGAAAAACCTTATTTTTGTTTAAAACATAAAAATCAAAAGGAATTAAAATGTTAGGAGAATAAATTTTTTTTATTCTATCTAAAATTTCTTCCTCAAAAAGCGAATTTCCTATTTCAAAATCTTTTGCTTTAAGATAAGTATTAGCAAGTCCTCCACCTAAAATTATTAAAACATTCTTTTTCAAAAATTTTTCAATTAAAGGAAGTTTTGTTGAGATTTTAGAGCCCCCTAAAATCAATACCACGGATGAACGCGGATGCAAAACGGATCTACGCAGATATTTTTTATGTACGCTAATTTGTGTAGAAAGATTATATCCGCGTTTATCAGTGTTTAAATTCGCGTTAATCAGTGTTTTTAAAGCTTTATTTAGAAGGCTTATTTCTCTTTCAAAATTAATTCCATAATAGGTTTTTAAAAGTTTTGGCAAAAGATAAACTGAAGCATGTTTTCTATGTGAAACAGAAAAAGCTTCATTTATAAAAACTTCACCAAGCTCTGATAATTTTTTAGCAAAATTTAAATCACATTCTTTTTCTCCTTTAAAAAGCCTTATATTTTCCAAAAGACTAATTTTTTCTTTTGGCCTTGAGTTCAAATCTTTAAGAAAACCAATTTTTATTTTTAAAATTTTTTCAATCGAAGGAAGAATTTTTTTAAACGAACCATCTTCTCCTAAATGACTTATCAAAATAACTCTTTTCGCTTTTTTTAAAAAATTTAAAGTTTCTTTAACTGAGACTATCCTTGTTTTATCTAAAATTTTTCCTTTATAAAAATCTACATTAAAATCAACTCTTACTAAAACATTTTTGTCTATTATTTTATCTTGATTAAATCTTAAAAGCTCCTCTTTTTTAAGTTCAATCATTAATTAAAATTTTAAGGTAAAATATATAAAAATGTTAATCGACTGGCTTTTAGGTTCTTTAAGTGGTCCAGAGTGGAATAGAAACAAATTTGAGATTTTAAATTGTATTAATAGGATAATAAAATGTGTCAGTACTATTGAAGGATATTTACAAAGAATATTTCAACCAAATGGCGAAAGACCCCATGAAGAAGTTATATTAGAAAATATACTAAGCTTGGCAAATCTAATGGAGGAAGATAAAAATAATATTCAAAATTTAATCCAAAGTGAAAGTTCAACAAAAAAGCTTTCTTCAGTTAAAAGATCGTTAATAGAACGCCTAGATCAAACGCAAAAAAATTTATATTCATCAATATTAGAGCTAAGGAATTTTGTAGCAATAAAATTAAATGATATTCAAAATAGAAGGGATATATTTAGTGAAAGAGACAGAGTAGAATTATTAAAATATGTTAAAAAAATAAAAAAATTCAGCAAACAATTTAACGGCGATAATAAACCAGATAAAATAAATTTTTTTCAAAATTTTGATAAAATTTTAAAAAATGAAAATAGAACCTAAACCAGAAAAGCCTTTTATTATAAAAAGAGCCGAAGAAATAAGACAAAAAATTAAAGAGGTGCTCGTATTGATTGATAGCGGGAAGGTTTTAGGCGAAGATTTTAGAAATAAGCTTCAAGGGCTTAAAAGTGACTTATTAGAATTAGTAACACTTCATATAATAAGTAGAGAGGTAATTACTAAAATAGGAATACTTGAAAATCTTTTAATACAATACGAAAATTTTTTAAGATCACAACCAAAGAAAAAAGAAGAAAAAAGAAGATTAGAAAATTTACAAGAGCAAATTAATTCATTATTGGAAGAGTTAAAAAAAGGGCTTTCTCATGTTTTAGAAGTTTTGGAAAACGTATTTTTAGCTAATTTGAAAAATTTCTTATTAAATTTGCGTTTAGCAAAAAGTGCTTTAGAAGATCCAGAAGCAAAAAGTTTTGGCGCAGAATATTTGCTTTATGTAAATATTTTAGATGAGGTTAATCAAACTATTGATAGTGTTTTAAGAGAATTTCCTAAATATGAAGATATTGAAACAATAAGAGCTGGAAAATTTTTTAGTTTTGATGAATTTTTAAATTATTTAATAGAAAGAATTAGTGAAGCTTTAAAAGCTTTAAAGGGTATAGAAGGCATAGAAGATAAAACAAATATAATGAGAAAACTGGAAACTAATATAACACAACTGCTACTTCTAAAAGCTGGAAGAGTTGACAAAAAATAATTTTTAAGGTAAAATTTATTGAAACATGACAGGTTTTAATCCAGAAACTTCCGAAGGCGATAATAAAAATTTGATATCTCGATTAGAACGTATTTCTAGAAATTGTGAAAATATTTTGGATATGATAACCATAGCTACAAGAAGAAATGGTTCAAAAAGACCATCGTTTAAGGATAATGAAGTTAATGAGGTAAAAAATAATGTAAATGCAATAAGTGCGGATGTTGAAGGTTTTCTAAGAGAATTAGAAAGTAGTAAAATTGATAACAATCAAAAAGTTTCATTAGAAAAAAATATTAGGGCATTAGCGGCAGAAATAATGACATTAATAGACTTATTAAAAAGATTAGAAAGTCAAGAGGTGGATATATATGAAATCCAAACACGAGTAAAAAGTATACAAGAAATTGTAGATAATATAAAAAATAATCTAAGAAGGTCGCGTTAAAAATTTAAACAAAAAAATGAGCTTTAGAAGAAGAGTTGAATCAAGACCAACCGGAGAGGGCGCTTCTTCACGTGAAAATTTATCTGGAAACTTAAGATATATTATGCATATTATAAATGAACTATTAAGAAGACCTCAAACAAAAAATAAACCTATAGAATCTATAGAATCGTTATTAAAACTGTTACAACAAGAAGCAGAAGAGTTACAGCAAGAAGCAAGAAGTGAATCAATTGGAGAACAAACTTTATCTCACTTAAGCGAAAAATCAATAGAAGATTTGTTAAGTGAACTACAAATACAGTTTAGATTAGCAATTGATTCGGCGCTCAAACAAAGGCAAAGAAAAATTGTAAACCAATTAACAACACTGTTTAACCGTTTGAAAGAAATATTCCCGGATTTAAGATTAAGTCGAATCGAAAAATAAAATTATAAAATTAAAAATCTTTTATTCACTTTCTTTTACTCTATATTGAACGGCTTCGCTTAGGGAGTCGATATCAATTTTTTCTTTGCCTTCTAAATCTGCAATTGTTCTTGAAAGTTTTAAGATTTTATGGATTCCTCTTAATGAAAGGTTGTATCTTTCAATAATCTTTTTTAAAAATTCTTCCTCTTTAACTCCTAAAGGAACATATTCTTTAATTTTGTGGTGAGGAATTTCGCTATTATATTTAAAATTTTCGTTCCTATATCTAAACTCAATTTTTTCTTTTACCTCTAAAATTTTTTCTTTTATTTTTTTAAAATCAAAATTTCTTTCTTGAAAAACTTCTTCGCTTTCTAAACGCGGTACATTTAAATTGATATCAATTCTGTCAAGAAGAGGACCAGAAATTTTCTTTTGATATCTTCTAATTTCAGAAAGAGTACATTTACATTCTACTTTTTCATCTCCGTAAAATCCGCAAGGACAAGGATTATAAGCACCGACAAACAAAAATTTTGCTGGATATTTAACGCTTCTTTTAGCACGAGCAACAGTTATTTCTCCTGTTTCTAATGGTTCTCTTATTCCTTCTAAAACATCTCTTCTAAATTCTGGAAGTTCATCGAAAAATAAAACTCCTCTATGAGCTAAAGTTACTTCTCCTGGTTTAGCATCTTTTCCTCCTCCTAAAATTGAAGAAACAGAACTTGTATGATGAGGTGCTCTGAAAGGAGGAATTTTAATAAGAGAATCTTCTAAAAGACCTAAAGAGCTATAGATGCTAGATATTTCTAAACTTTCTTCATAACTAAGAGAAGGTAAAAAATAAACAAGGGATTTAGCAATTAATGTTTTCCCTGTTCCAGGTGGTCCGTAAAGTAAAAGGTTGTGCCTTCCTAAAGAAGCAAGAATTATTCCTCTTAAAATGTAATCGCTTATAATTGGCAAAGGGAATTTATAATCTTCTTCTAAATTTATTTCTTCGTAAGGCAAAGGTGTAAATTTTTCTTCATTTTCTAAGTAATCTATAACTTCTTCTAAATTTTTAAAGGCATAAACTTCGATTTCTTTAAAAAAGTTAGCTTCGTTTTTGTTATCATAAGGGATAATAAGTTTTTTAAAACCTTTTTTTATTGAAGACAAAGCAATAGGTAAAATGCCTTTTACTTTTCTTAAGCTTCCGTCAAGTCCTAATTCACCAACAAAAATGGCATCTTGAGGTAAATTTTTTATTTGCCCAGTAAGAAAAAGAAAAGCTAAAGCAATAGGTAAATCAAGAAGCGTGCCTTCTTTTTTAATATCTGCTGGAGCTAAATTGACAACAATTTTTTTTAAAAATTTATTAGGAGGTTTAGCACCAATTTTTTTAAGAGCGATGTTAATTCTTTCTTTAGCTTCATTAATAGCAGAGTCAGGAAGCCCAACGATTTGGAAGCTTGAAAGTCCAGAAGAAAAACCTATTTCAATATCAATGATTTCTGGAAAAATGCCAGATAAAGTAGCACCTTTTACTTTAACTATCATTCTTCACTTTTAACTTTACCTAAAATTTTTTGCCAAATCTCTTTAGTTTTATCTTTATTTTCTTTTAAATATTCTCTTGCTGATTGATAACTTCCTCCTAACTTTTCTCCTTCAAAATAAAAAGAGTTGCCTTCTTTAGTGATGATTCCATATTTAAGGCCTAAATTTATAAGATCTGCTTCATAGGAGATTCCTTCATTATAATAAATTTCTATCTCTGCTGATTTAAATGGTGGAGCTACTTTGTTTTTAACTATTCTAGCCTTTATTTTAACTCCTATAACTTCATCACCTTTTTCTATTTGACCAACTTTTTTAAGCTCAATTCTTACTGAGGCATAAAACTTTAAAGCCTTACCTCCTGTTGTTGTTTCTTGACCAGGCACCATACCTCCTATCATTGCTCTTGTTTGGTTAATAAAAATTAAAACTGTTCTTGTTTTAGATACAATTCCTGTTAATTTTCTTAATGCTTGTGACATAAGCCTTGCTTGAAGACCAATATATTGATCTCCGATTTCCCCCTCAAGTTCAGCTCTAGGCACTAAAGCAGCTACAGAGTCAACAATAATCACATCAAAAAGTTCTGATTTGACTAGTTTTTCAACAATATTAAGTGCGTCTTCTCCGCTATCAGGTTGTGATAAAACTAATTTTTCTACATCAACACCTATTCTTTTTGCATATTCAGGATCTAAAGCATGTTCAGTATCAATAAAAGCAACGTTGCCTCCTTCTTTTTGTGCTTGAGCAGCTACTGAAAGAGCTATTGTTGTTTTTCCAGAAGATTCTGGTCCATAAATTTCTATAATTCTTCCTCGTGGAAGCCCACCTATACCTAATGCTAAATCAAGAGAAGGAGAACCTGTAGAAATAACATCAACATCAACTTTAGGCGTTTCTTCTAAAGTCATAACACTTCCTTCACCAAATTCCTTTTTTAGTTCCTCTAAAAGTTTTTTTATTTCATTTTTTTCTTCTTTTTGTTTTTTCATTTTTTTACATAAAAAACTTTAATTTCAACTTCTTTTTCCTGACCCCAAAATTTTACTCCTTTTATTATAAACCTATTTAACCCCTCTTTCAAATAAAAATCCTTTTCAAAATAATTTCTGTTTTTCTTAGGTACAAAAATGCTATTTATGTAAACATCTGTTCTCGGATCAATAAAGCCTTTAATTTTTATGCTTGGCGAAGAAGTTTTATAGTTTTCAGGCGGAAAAATAATGTTAATTTTTGGTGGTAAAAGAAGATCAATATAAAGATAGGAGTTATAAAGAAAAAGAATTAAGAGAAGATAGATTATCATCTTAAATAAAATTTTAGTGTAAAATTTAAATTATAAGCGGCGGTAGTTCAGCGGTAGAACGCCGGCTTGCCATGCCGGAGGTCGCGGGTTCGAATCCCGTCCGCCGCTCTTTAAAGGGCGGGTAGCTCAGTGGCAGAGCGTCTCGCTTACAACGAGAAGGTCAGAGGTTCGATTCCTCTCCCGCCCACATTAAGCGGGGTGTGGCGCAACGGCTAGCGCGCTGGCATGGGGTGCCAGAGGTTGCGGGTTCGAATCCCGCCACCCCGAAATAATGATAGAAGGGAGAAAAGAGAAACCGCTTAGAAGAGAAGAGGGTGAAAAAGA
>Ga0079996_110535_pt1 | contig 107444 bp, 99 predicted proteins | sample PerSpoAPS_AMetaG_FD_69199 | JGI IMG/M metagenome (GOLD analysis project Ga0079996, IMG submission 69199) | Thermal spring microbial communities from Yellowstone National Park, Wyoming, USA - Perpetual Spouter A (PS_A) MetaG (SPADES assembly)... | ecosystem: Environmental > Aquatic > Thermal... | reverse complement strand
ATTGTTTGCGATCTGTAGGGTGGTGTTGTGTTTTGAGTCAGAGGTTTGTTCTTGCCGGTGTTGTTGTAGTAGTTTTGCTAGTGCTAGGTGTTATAGGTTATATGATGGTTAGGCCTACTCCTACTCCAACACCCACACCAACCCCTGTTGAGACAACCCCAACAGCACCGCAGACTCCCGCTCCGCAAACACCCCCACCTCCCCAGGTTATAAGAATAGCTACATCTCCTATAGGTACCACTGGCTATGTGATTGCTGCTTACCTAGCTGATATATGGAATAGGGAGGCTGGGCTGAGGTCTTTCGTCCAACCATATGCTAGTACTGAAGCTGGTGTTAAGGCTTTGGTGTTAGGGGAGGCTGAGGTAGCTTATACAGCGGATGTGCATTTTATGGATCTCTACACATGGGGTAAAGAGTTCGGGATACTAGGCGTTGGGTTGGAGCGTGAGGCTAAGAAACTCCCAGTTCAAAGTGTGTGGCTTTACACTATGGAGACATTCCTTCTAGTCAGGGCTGAGGATGCGGGTAAGTACAGGTGTTGGAAGGATTTAGATGGTAAGGATGTATTCCTAACCCCGAAGGGGTTCGGCAACCATCTTAACATTCTTAGGGCTCTAAGAGCTGTAGGTGTAAAGGTTAACCATGTTGAAATATCCACTGGAGCTGTAGCTGACTCTCTAAGTAGAGGGACTATCGTAGCTACAGCTCTATATACTACCGGAACACTAACATTACCACCATGGGGTAGAGAGCTGGATTTAAAGATGAAGCTAGCACCTCTAAACCCATGCCCGGACGAGGTTGAGAAATTGAAAGCTGCAGGGCTCGTTTTGAAGGAGATAGACTCGTCAAAGGTCTTTAGCAATAACAAGGACATAGGCAAAGTCGTGGGAGTGGCATTCTTCTTCGGCTGGCATGCTGCCATAGATATACCGGAGGATGTAGTCTACAGGATGTTGGTTGCTTTGGAGAAGGTTGCTAAGGACTATGTGGGGGCGGCGAGAGAGTTCAGCCAGATTGCAGCTGACATGGCTGGATTCCAGGTTGAAGGAGTTAAAAGTAGTATGGCCTACGGTATCCCCGTGCACCCGGGTTTAGCTAAGTATCTTAAAGAGAAAGGGTTATGGAATCCAGAGTGGGATAAGTACATAGCAAAGGAAATGATACCAAAGTTAGTTAAAGCAAGTCCATCATACTAAAATTAATGCAATCCCACACTCTAACACACTCTTTTTCCCCTTTCCCTTTCTGGGAAGAAGTGTCTTTTACAACTAGAAGCCCAGTTCTTTCCAAGAGCAGCTCTTTTAAGGTGTTAGTGAATTCGCTGCGTACTATATACACTATTTTATAATTTCTCACCTACTAATAGGTATTTGGGTGTTTGGTTGTTTGTTGCGGGAGCTTCTCATACTTAGTAGGGGTGGTCAGGGGGGTGTTACTGCTTCTAGGATCTTAGCTAGTGCTGCTACCCTTGAGGGTAGGTGGGCTCAGGCTATTCCTGAGTTTGGTGCTGAGAGGAGGGGTGCTATTGTTAGATCATACCTACGCCTCTCCGATAGGCGTATTCTCAGGCATTCTAGTGTTAGGAGGCCTGAGGGTGTTGTGGTGTTTAGTAGTAGGATTCTAGAGCTTATAGATGTTGATAAGGTGATTCCCGTTGATTCAACTGTTCTCGTTAACTCCTCTGTTAGGCCTAGGCTGGGGGGTAGGGTTGTATATAGTGTTGATGCTACTGGTATCGCTCTTAAGCTTGGCCTTGTTATAGCTGGGTGGCCTGTTGTTAATACTGCTATGGCCTCCGCTGCAGCTAGGGTTTTCAATATAGCCTCTCTTGACAGTATTGTTGGGGCTCTAGGTGAGTACTTCAGGGGTAAGCTTCTAGAAGTTAATGTTGAGGCGGCTAAAATAGCCTGGGGTGAGGTGGCCTAGAGGTGGGTTTGGTTTACGAGCCTGTGGATCTTGAGAGGGAGGCTTTTGAGGACCTCAGGGGTTTCATTGAGAAGCTCCTCTCAAAACCAGCCCCAGGCTCTGCAGGTCGTACTGGGGCTTGGAGGCTTTATAGGCCTGCTGTTGATGCTGGGAGGTGTATAAAGTGTGGTATATGCTGGCTCTACTGCCCAGACGATGTTATAAGCTGGGCTCCTAAGGGGCTCCCCATTATAGACTATAGTTATTGCAAAGGCTGTGGTATATGCTCTAGTGTGTGCCCTGTTAAAGCCATAGACATGGTCTTGGAGGGTGAGTAGGTTGAAGGTTAAAGTTCTAATGGGTAATACTGCTGTAGCTGAGGCCGTTAGAATGGCTGATGTAGATGTGGTTTCAGCATACCCCATAACACCGCAGACTATAATTGTTGAGAGGATAGCTGATATGGTTGAAAGGGGGGAGCTTAAGGCTAGGTATGTTAGGGTTGAGAGCGAGCACTCAGCGTTAGCAGTAGTCTACGGTGCTAGCGCTAGTGGAGCTAGGGTTTTCACGGCAACATCGAGCCACGGTCTCCTCTACATGTACGAGATGTTATGGTGGGTTGCTAATAGCAGACTCCCCATTGTAATGGCTGTTGTCACAAGGGCTATAGGGCCTCCGTGGAACATACATAGCGATCACCAGGACGCTCTAACAGTTAGAGATGCAGGGTGGATCATAGGGTTCGCTTCCAGCGTTGAAGAGGCATTCGACATGACCCTACAAGCCTACAGAGTGGGGGAGGATAGGAGGGTTCTACTACCTGTAATGGTGTCTCTCGACGGCTTCACCCTAAGCCACACATCTGAGCCTGTTAGGCTCCCAGAGGAGTCTGAGGTTAGAGAATGGCTACCCCCACGCGAACCTCTACCCTTCAAGCTTGAGCCTGGAAGCTACTTCTCCGTAGGTAACCTAGGCCCCGACGAGGTTACCATGGAGCTTAGATGGTATGTATGGAGGGCTATGGAGAGGGCTAAGCATGTAATAAGGGAGGTCTCCGTGGACTACGCTAGGAGGTTTGATAGGAGTACTCACAGCCTCGTAGAGGAGTTTAAAACAGGAGATGCCAGATACCTGGTAGTCCTAGCAGGTGCTTGGAGTGGTGATGCTATGGAGGCTGCCGACATGTTAAGGGATGAGGGTTACCCTGTTGGTGTAGCTAGGCTAAGATACATCAGGCCATTCCCCGCTGAGGAGTTGAGGGAGCTAGCTACAAGTGTTAGAGCAGTACTTGTTATCGATAGAGCTGTATCCATGGGCCATATGGGTGTCATAGCAGGGGATCTCGTAGCAACCACACGGGGGAAGGTTGTGGTTAAAAACATTATAGCAGGGCTTGGAGGTGTTGATATGGGCCCTGAGGATTTCAAGTCCATCATAAAGGGGTTTGTCGAGGAGTACGAGAGTGGAGCACTGGACAGCTGGTTCTACACTGAATGGTACATGCCGTGGGTGAGGGGGAGATGAGCATACCCTGGCTCGCCTCTAGGAGGACTAGGGGAGTCCTACCAGGTAATCCCGCGTGCTCAGGATGCCCACATAATATAGGTTTAAAGGTTCTAGGTAGGGTCGTAGGTGATAGAGCAATCCTAGTAGTTCCAGCTGGCTGCACAAGCATTATAGCCGGCTACTGGCCACGTGAAGGCCTTGAGTTCCCGCTACTCCACGTTCCATTCGCTTCGGCAGCAGCAGTAGCATCAGGTGTTAGAGCAGCTTTAGATGTGGGGGGAAGGGATGACGCCATAGTGGTGGTATGGTCTGGTGATGGAGGCGCAGCAGATATAGGGTTCGCCACGCTAAGCGGTGCAGCTACGAGAAATGAGGATATACTGGTGATAGTGAGCGATAACGAGGCATACATGAACACAGGAGTTCAGGCAAGCGGGACGACGATGTGGAAAGCCCTCACAACAACAAGCCCAGTATTAGGGAAGACAGAGGAGAGGAAGGACATAGCACTACTAACCCTAATGCATAAGGTGCCATATGTGGCCACAGCATCAATAGGATACCCATCAGACCTAGCGGAGAAGATAAGAAGGGCGAGCGAAATAAAAGGATTCAAGCTAATACACCTACACTCCCCATGCCCACCCGGGTGGAGGTTCGACTCAGATAAAACAGTGCTAGTAGCTAAACTAGCAGTTGAAACAGGAGCATGGATACTATGGGAGTACGATAGAGGAAACTTCAAAATAAGCCCACCAAGCACACCCTTGGGTTGCCTCGTGTATGCTATGTATTTTTAAACTCCTGTCTACACTATTGTTTGCGATCTGTAGGGTGGTGTTGTGTTTTGAGTCAGAGGTTTGTTCTTGCCGGTGTTGTTGTAGTAGTTTTGCTAGTGCTAGGTGTTATAGGTTATATGATGGTTAGGCCTACTCCTACTCCAACACCCACACCAACCCCTGTTGAGACAACCCCAACAGCACCGCAGACTCCCGCTCCGCAAACACCCCCACCTCCCCAGGTTATAAGAATAGCTACATCTCCTATAGGTACCACTGGCTATGTGATTGCTGCTTACCTAGCTGATATATGGAATAGGGAGGCTGGGCTGAGGTCTTTCGTCCAACCATATGCTAGTACTGAAGCTGGTGTTAAGGCTTTGGTGTTAGGGGAGGCTGAGGTAGCTTATACAGCGGATGTGCATTTTATGGATCTCTACACATGGGGTAAAGAGTTCGGGATACTAGGCGTTGGGTTGGAGCGTGAGGCTAAGAAACTCCCAGTTCAAAGTGTGTGGCTTTACACTATGGAGACATTCCTTCTAGTCAGGGCTGAGGATGCGGGTAAGTACAGGTGTTGGAAGGACTTAGAGGGTAAGGATGTATTCCTAACCCCGAAGGGGTTCGGCAACCATCTTAACATTCTTAGGGCTCTAAGAGCTGTAGGTGTAAAGGTTAACCATGTTGAAATATCCACTGGAGCTGTAGCTGACTCTCTAAGTAGAGGGACTATCGTAGCTACAGCTCTATATACTACCGGAACACTAACATTACCACCATGGGGTAGAGAGCTGGATTTAAAGATGAAGCTAGCACCTCTAAACCCATGCCCGGACGAGGTTGAGAAATTGAAAGCTGCAGGGCTCGTTTTGAAGGAGATAGACTCGTCAAAGGTCTTTAGCAATAACAAGGACATAGGCAAAGTCGTGGGAGTGGCATTCTTCTTCGGCTGGCATGCTGCCATAGATATACCGGAGGATGTAGTCTACAGGATGTTGGTTGCTTTGGAGAAGGTTGCTAAGGACTATGTGGGGGCGGCGAGAGAGTTCAGCCAGATTGCAGCTGACATGGCTGGATTCCAGGTTGAAGGAGTTAAAAGTAGTATGGCCTACGGTATCCCCGTGCACCCGGGTTTAGCTAAGTATCTTAAAGAGAAAGGGTTATGGAATCCAGAGTGGGATAAGTACATAGCAAAGGAAATGATACCAAAGTTAGTTAAAGCAAGTCCATCATACTAAAATTAATGCAATCCCACACTCTAACACACTCTTTTTCCCCTTTCCCTTTCTGGGAAGAAGTGTCTTTTACAACTAGAAGCCCAGTTCTTTCCAAGAGCAGCTCTTTTAAGGTGTTAGTGAATTCGCTGCGTACTATATACACTATTTTATAATTTCTCACCTACTAATAGGTATTTGGGTGTTTGGTTGTTTGTTGCGGGAGCTTCTCATACTTAGTAGGGGTGGTCAGGGGGGTGTTACTGCTTCTAGGATCTTAGCTAGTGCTGCTACCCTTGAGGGTAGGTGGGCTCAGGCTATTCCTGAGTTTGGTGCTGAGAGGAGGGGTGCTATTGTTAGATCATACCTACGCCTCTCCGATAGGCGTATTCTCAGGCATTCTAGTGTTAGGAGGCCTGAGGGTGTTGTGGTGTTTAGTAGTAGGATTCTAGAGCTTATAGATGTTGATAAGGTGATTCCCGTTGATTCAACTGTTCTCGTTAACTCCTCTGTTAGGCCTAGGCTGGGGGGTAGGGTTGTATATAGTGTTGATGCTACTGGTATCGCTCTTAAGCTTGGCCTTGTTATAGCTGGGTGGCCTGTTGTTAATACTGCTATGGCCTCCGCTGCAGCTAGGGTTTTCAATATAGCCTCTCTTGACAGTATTGTTGGGGCTCTAGGTGAGTACTTCAGGGGTAAGCTTCTAGAAGTTAATGTTGAGGCGGCTAAAATAGCCTGGGGTGAGGTGGCCTAGAGGTGGGTTTGGTTTACGAGCCTGTGGATCTTGAGAGGGAGGCTTTTGAGGACCTCAGGGGTTTCATTGAGAAGCTCCTCTCAAAACCAGCCCCAGGCTCTGCAGGTCGTACTGGGGCTTGGAGGCTTTATAGGCCTGCTGTTGATGCTGGGAGGTGTATAAAGTGTGGTATATGCTGGCTCTACTGCCCAGACGATGTTATAAGCTGGGCTCCTAAGGGGCTCCCCATTATAGACTATAGTTATTGCAAAGGCTGTGGTATATGCTCTAGTGTGTGCCCTGTTAAAGCCATAGACATGGTCTTGGAGGGTGAGTAGGTTGAAGGTTAAAGTTCTAATGGGTAATACTGCTGTAGCTGAGGCCGTTAGAATGGCTGATGTAGATGTGGTTTCAGCATACCCCATAACACCGCAGACTATAATTGTTGAGAGGATAGCTGATATGGTTGAAAGGGGGGAGCTTAAGGCTAGGTATGTTAGGGTTGAGAGCGAGCACTCAGCGTTAGCAGTAGTCTACGGTGCTAGCGCTAGTGGAGCTAGGGTTTTCACGGCAACATCGAGCCACGGTCTCCTCTACATGTACGAGATGTTATGGTGGGTTGCTAATAGCAGACTCCCCATTGTAATGGCTGTTGTCACAAGGGCTATAGGGCCTCCGTGGAACATACATAGCGATCACCAGGACGCTCTAACAGTTAGAGATGCAGGGTGGATCATAGGGTTCGCTTCCAGCGTTGAAGAGGCATTCGACATGACCCTACAAGCCTACAGAGTGGGGGAGGATAGGAGGGTTCTACTACCTGTAATGGTGTCTCTCGACGGCTTCACCCTAAGCCACACATCTGAGCCTGTTAGGCTCCCAGAGGAGTCTGAGGTTAGAGAATGGCTACCCCCACGCGAACCTCTACCCTTCAAGCTTGAGCCTGGAAGCTACTTCTCCGTAGGTAACCTAGGCCCCGACGAGGTTACCATGGAGCTTAGATGGTATGTATGGAGGGCTATGGAGAGGGCTAAGCATGTAATAAGGGAGGTCTCCGTGGACTACGCTAGGAGGTTTGATAGGAGTACTCACAGCCTCGTAGAGGAGTTTAAAACAGGAGATGCCAGATACCTGGTAGTCCTAGCAGGTGCTTGGAGTGGTGATGCTATGGAGGCTGCCGACATGTTAAGGGATGAGGGTTACCCTGTTGGTGTAGCTAGGCTAAGATACATCAGGCCATTCCCCGCTGAGGAGTTGAGGGAGCTAGCTACAAGTGTTAGAGCAGTACTTGTTATCGATAGAGCTGTATCCATGGGCCATATGGGTGTCATAGCAGGGGATCTCGTAGCAACCACACGGGGGAAGGTTGTGGTTAAAAACATTATAGCAGGGCTTGGAGGTGTTGATATGGGCCCTGAGGATTTCAAGTCCATCATAAAGGGGTTTGTCGAGGAGTACGAGAGTGGAGCACTGGACAGCTGGTTCTACACTGAATGGTACATGCCGTGGGTGAGGGGGAGATGAGCATACCCTGGCTCGCCTCTAGGAGGACTAGGGGAGTCCTACCAGGTAATCCCGCGTGCTCAGGATGCCCACATAATATAGGTTTAAAGGTTCTAGGTAGGGTCGTAGGTGATAGAGCAATCCTAGTAGTTCCAGCTGGCTGCACAAGCATTATAGCCGGCTACTGGCCACGTGAAGGCCTTGAGTTCCCGCTACTCCACGTTCCATTCGCTTCGGCAGCAGCAGTAGCATCAGGTGTTAGAGCAGCTTTAGATGTGGGGGGAAGGGATGACGCCATAGTGGTGGTATGGTCTGGTGATGGAGGCGCAGCAGATATAGGGTTCGCCACGCTAAGCGGTGCAGCTACGAGAAATGAGGATATACTGGTGATAGTGAGCGATAACGAGGCATACATGAACACAGGAGTTCAGGCAAGCGGGACGACGATGTGGAAAGCCCTCACAACAACAAGCCCAGTATTAGGGAAGACGGAGGAGAGGAAGGACATAGCACTACTAACCCTAATGCATAAGGTGCCATATGTGGCCACAGCATCAATAGGATACCCATCAGACCTAGCGGAGAAGATAAGAAGGGCGAGCGAAATAAAAGGATTCAAGCTAATACACCTACACTCCCCATGCCCACCCGGGTGGAGGTTCGACTCAGATAAAACAGTGCTAGTAGCTAAACTAGCAGTTGAAACAGGAGCATGGATACTATGGGAGTACGATAGAGGAAACTTCAAAATAAGCCCACCAAGCACACCCTACAGGGATAAGAGTAGAAGGAAACCACTAACAGAGTACATAAAACTACAAGGAAGACTAGCACACCTAACAGAAGAGGACATAAGAGAGATAGAGAGGAGGATAGACGAGAACTGGAACCTGATACTAAGGTTAGAGGAATACTACGCAAGCCACGTAAAAGCTTAAAAACACAGGCAAACAGTATAGGGAGAGGAAGCCGCGGTAGTATAGCCTGGACGAGTATGCGGGCCTGTCAAGCCCGTGACCCGGGTTCAAATCCCGGCCGCGGCGCCACCTGTCAAAACTTATATCTAGTGTGGTGTGGGGTTAAACTCGTGCTCCTGGGGATGCAGGGAGGGAGGCGGTCGGGATCTCTTCCCCACTCCGAGCTTCTCACTTGGGCTTAAGCTTCTCCCACCTCATCTTTTAAAGGCTAGGCTTTCCGTTCCGCTAATCTGAGTATTTGGTGGACCTCTTCAGGTTTTACTGGCATTCTGGTTATCCTTGTTTTAACACCTGCTCTTCTTATGGCATCTTCAACCGCTCTTATGATTGCTGGTGGTGCAGCTATGGCCCCTATTTCTCCAACGCCTCTTGTGCCGTGTGGGTGTTTTGTAGGCGTTTCCTGGAGGATGGATTTTATGTCCATTGGTATTTCCAGGGCTGTTGGTATCATGTAGTCTGCGAAGCTGGGATTTAAGGGGTTTCCTTGCTCGTCGTATAGCATCTCCTCGTATAACGCCTGTCCTATGGCCTGTGCTACCCCTCCTACTATCTGTCCTTCGACGAGCATCGGGTTTATGGCTTTGCCTACATCGTCTAGGGATCTGTATTTAATCACTTTAACCTTACCCGTCTCCCTATCGACCTCCACAACTGCTATGTGTAGGCCGAAGGGGTACACGGGCCCACCGGGGTCGTAGTATGCTATCGCCTCTAGACCTGGCTCCACTCCTTCCAGTGGTGTTTGGTACGCTACCCCAGCTACATCTTTTAACTCCACATACCTTTCAGGAGATCCTCTTACATAGAACCTGCCTCCCTCAAAGACAACGTCCTCCTCTCTCGCCTCAAGCATTATAGAGGCTATCCTCCTAGCCTTCTCTATAACCTTCATAGTAGCCTGTATTACAGCACCACCTCCCACGGTTATAGTTCTACTTCCAAATGTTCCAACACCCCTGGGTATTAAACTAGTATCACCCCATAGCACTCTAACATCCCCTATGTCGATGCCAAGCATATCCGCTACTAGCTGAGCGAACCCTGTAGCATCCCCTTGACCGTGGGGTGTAGCCCCGCTCACAACTGTCACCTTACCATCGCTCTCAATCCTAACCATGGCGCTTTCAAAGGGGCCTCCTGAGGTTACCTCAACGTAGAATGATAGCCCGACACCCACAAGCCTACCCTTCCTCGCCTCCTCTTCAGCCCACTTTAGGAGATCTCTGTAGCCGAGTATCTCAACACCCCTTATTAGGGTTGATGCGTAATCACCTGAATCATATCTGAACCCTCCACAATTCCTGTAAGGCATGTCACTGGCTCTAAGGATATTCTTTAACCTCAGCTCAACAGGGTCTAAGCCTAGCTCGTCTGAAACGAGGTCCACGATCCTCTCTATGAAAAATGTTGCCTCAGGCCTCCCAGCACCCCTATAGGCCATTAGAGGGACTTTGTTTGTGTACACGCCAACCACCTCTACCAACTCATTTTTAATCCTGTACGGCCCGGTTAGCATCCTTGCACATATGTATGGGAGCTCCGTTCCCCAAGGGTATGCTCCTAGATCAGCTACCACCCTACCCCTAAGCCCTAGGATGGAGCCTTCTCTATCAACTGCTACCTCCAGCTCGGCATACAAGTCCCTACCTCTATTCATACTAGTAAACTCCTCCATCCTTGTTGCTGTCCACTTCACAGGCTTACCTAGTAGGATTGATGCAAGGGGCACTAGGATCTCCTCAGGGTAGGTGACTATCTTAGCACCAAAAGCTCCCCCCACATCAGGTTGGACGACCCTAATCCTGGGGATCCCGAGTTTTAACGTAGATGCGAGGGTTTCCTTGAGATCGTAAGGTGTCTGAGTCGAAGACCACACCGTAAGGGTCTCCCCATCGTACATTGCAACAACCCCTCTCGGCTCCATAGGTGAGGGGGCTACACCCTGGTTGTAGAGCTTCTCAGCGAAGACATAGGATGCGGTGGAGAACGCCTTAACAGGATCCCCGCACTCTACTCTACCACTAAAGGCTACGTTCCTCTCAGCAGGCTCGTGGATCCTTACATCGCTTTCCACAGCCATATAGGGGTTTGAGAGGGATTCTAAGGGCTCGTAGTCGACGTTAATGAGATCCACGGCATCCCTAGCAACATACTTATCCACTGCTACAACCATTGCAATAGGCTCTCCAACATACCTAGCCTTCTTGCTAGCTAGAAGCGTCATAGGCTCAGACCTAACACCCTCGTATCTAAAAGGCTCCACATATCTCTCAATATCCCTATACGTGTAAACAGCCACCACGCCACCTAGTTTCAATGCATCACTAACATCAATAGATTTTATCCACGCATGAGGGTATATAGATCTAAGGAAGTACGCGTATAAAGAGCCTGGAAGCCTTATATCATCTACAAACAAGCCCCTCCCAGTAACAAGCTTCCCATCCTCCACCCTCCTAACCCTCTTACCCACATATCTACCCGAGAAGACCTCCTCCAAAACCATAAACAACCCCTAGCTAAAACGTATAGCAAAACCTATTATAGGAAAAACTCCCGAAACAGCCTCCATCGCGTGAAACACGCTTATACGAATTCGTCTTATGCGGGTACTAGTGGGCGCTTTAACTAGGTAACCTGTTATCTCACGGTTAGAGAACCTATTAAAGTCCTTCTATGCCGAGCTATCTAGCGATGTGGTTGTTAGACTATCATTTGCATCTTCCTAGTGAGAGGTGTAAGAATGAGTATGCACTACATTACATAGGTAGTACGGTGGTTTAATGTTTCCTGCTGGGGATAGGGGACTCCCTAGTCTTAGCTTGAAACCGACCATTAATGTTTAAAAGAGCTTGTTAACAAGTTATATTGTGGTGATGAGGGCTAGATATGCGGATTGATGAAGAAGGTTTCTGGTGCTGATAAACCTAGTTACCATCTAAACCTTTGGTGGTATCTATTGATTATGATGTTGGCAATTTACTTGTTATACATGTTTAGCAGTCTTCTTACGGTTCCCCCCGTTGCTATTATCGGTGCGTTCTTCGGTACTTTGAGCATAGTTGTTATTACACTGCATTTTGCTCTTAGCAGGTGTAGTGTCTCTTTAGTCTCCTTATCCTCTAGACATGCTTCTAGGTTTGCTATACCCTTTGCTATTATGAACCCCTCGTTTAGGTATAGTACTGGTGGTTTGTTGCCAGGTGTTTTGACCACCTCTATCCCCGTTGTACTCTCCAGCTCCTCTCCCATCACGTCTATCTCGTAGGTCTCACTTCTGACAGCTAGTTTAACCTCGTATCCGTTCGCTCTAAGAGCCTCTGCTAGCAATATGTCAACTGCCGCTTCCCCGGCATTATCAACTGCAATGTAAACAATCTCACCCCTTGGTATCTCCGGTATCTCCTCTATCCAAGGCCTATCCCATATGGCCTTCTCTAGATCCACAGGCTCGTAGCCTAAGACACTTGTATCGATTATATTTGCTGCAGCCGCCAGCCTCAACGCCTCATCCAACCTCCAGCCTGTTGCCTTAAGGTAACCTTCGACCCTCCTTGCAATCCTCCAGCCTAGGTTCCAGAGCTCCCTCTTATAACCCGCATATGGATCCCTGGATTTAGCCATTCTCTTAACCAGGTTGAATGACCTTGTGAAAGCCTCAGTTCTACTCTGCTCCTCTAGGAGCTCCGAGAGCTCCCTCAGGAAACGAGGGGCCTCGCTATCCAGGTTGAGCCTGTATACGTCACTAAGCCTTGAGCTTACAAGACAGAGCCTGCACAGCTTCCCGTCAATCCACAACGTTGTTAACCACCTCCACGACACGTCTTAGATCATCTATGCTCACATCCCCTAGCACACCAACCCTAATCATTTTATCCTCGTAGACCCCCATACCCCTAGCTATTATGTAACCGTGTTTGCGAAGCTCCCTAACGATTAGATCTGGGTTTGGAGCCCAGAACGCTGTAACAGTATAACTCCTATAAGGCTCCCTAGCTACAGATTCGAGCTTTAGACTACTGTATAGAGTTTGAGCTCTCAGCCTGTGAACCTCATGGTATCCATCTACTCCAAGCTTTAGTATCATATCCAGGGATACGTCGAGCCCGTATAACACGTTTATGGGTGGAGTGTAGGGTGGGTTTAAGGTTGTAGATCCTTTGACCAGCCTCCTTAAGTCCATGGATGGTGGCACCTTGGTCTTAACTTTGGGTTCTACGCTGACATAGAGTATTGAAGCTCCGGGTGGTGCTAGGAATGCCTTGTGTGACGCTGTTGCTATGACATCAACCCTACCCCTAATGGGCTCAGCTGGTATCCCTGATACACTATCAACAATCAATATGGCCCCTAAGCTCTCTGCAACCCCCTGGAGCTTCTCAACAAACCTATTAGCTACACCCATGCTAGTCTCGTTGTGAACCACGGCTACGACCTTAACGTTGCTAATCCTCCTAGCGTAATCCTCTACAACATCGGGCTCGACATGGTCTAGGTTTAGCTTGTACACGACCCCACCTCTAGACTCAACGCTTTCCGCCAACCTCTCCCCGAAGACACCGTTAACCACGACTAGAACCCTGTCACCCGGGTCTACGTAGTTGTACACAGCTATATCAACAGCTAGGGTGCCCGTGCCAGGCGCTATAACAGGGGTTGAGTTGTAGTCGTATACCATTCTAAGCTTCTCCACCACCCTCCCAAGCACCTCTCTAAACTCAACACTCCTATGGAAGAGTGGTTGCCTGGCTACAGCCTCTAGAACCTCCCTAGGTAGCTGGACGGGCCCTGGGGTTAGGAGCTTCAACCCCGAGCACCTCAAGTATACCTGCTAGGAGCTCCTCCCCAACCCTCTCCATGGCCTCGATGGTTTCAGCCCCTATATGGGGGGTTACTATGACCTTAGGGTGTTCTACGAGCTTCCTCAGGGTAGGTGACCTAGGCGGCTCCTCATCCAGTACATCCAAGGCTACAGCCCCGAGCCTTTCAATGTGCTTGAGTAACGCCTCGTAATCCACCACAGGCCCCCTACTAGTGTTAACCAGGATAGCATCATCCTTCAGTAACCTCAGCCTACCCTCATTCATCATCCTATAGGTTGAAGGTGTTAGTGGGATGTGCAATGTCACAATATCGCTTTCCACAAGGAGGTCTTCGAGGCTCACAAGCTCACCACCAACACTCTCAACAGCCTCCCTCACATCCCTCACATCGTAGGCTAGAACCCTGGCCCCCATTGCAGCAGCAAATCTAGCAACCCTACTCCCAATCCTACCAAACCCTATGACACCAAGCTTCTTACCGTAGAGCTCCCTACCCTTGTACAAACCCTTACTCCAAACACCCCTCTTAACACTATCAACGTGGAGGTGTAGGCTCCTCAAAGCAACTATGATCAAGCCTATTGTTAGCTCAGCAACACTCTGAGATGAAGCAGTGGGAGCGTTAACAACGGCAATACCCCTGCTAATAGCGTGATCAACATCAACATTATCAAGGCCAACACCATACCTAGCTAGAACCTTAAGCCCCAAACCCCTATCTATAACCTCCCTATCAACGATAACACCCCCCCTAAACACTAGGACATCGAAGCCCTTGATAATGTCGAGGAGCACATCGCGAGGAATACCAGGACGATACTCTACCTCTAAACCAGCCTCCCTCAAACCCTCAAGAAACCTAACTGAAACCCTATCAACAACAAGAACCCTATACCCGACAAAAGCAGACACCAGGGTATAGAAAAGCGGGAGCCCTTAAAAACCATTAAGCCTCAAATCCCAACACGATCCCTGTACACATCATGTCTACAGGTATTCTTATTAGGTCTGTCTACGCTATGTGGATTTGGAGATCGCTGTGAGCGTCGTCATTAGCGTGAGGGTTAAGAAGGAGATTAAGGAGCTCCTGGAAAGTGAGGGTATAGACATAGCAGAGGAGGTTAGAAGGTTCTTAGAAGAGCTAGCATACAAGATTAGGATTAAAAGGTATGTTGAGAAATGGGATAAAATGCTGGAGGGTGTAAAGCCTAGCCCGTGACCCCCTCCCCGCATCCCCAGAGGCCTAGCCTTGTGCTAGGCCTCCCCGAGCGGTTTGTCGGTTTTCCGCTCGGAAGCGCACTCCTCATCCCTCTATCGGATTCCCCATTCTTGGGGCATCACCTTTCAGGGCCGGGGGGCCTCGGCCCCGGTGGGACCATCGGACCTCCTTCCCACACCGGGCTCCTCTTCACCTCCGTTTATAGATGTCCAAACCTTAAATTCGCTTCTATAAAAATACGGTATGAGATGAGCAGACCTAGGTTGTATCTTCGTATCTAACTACGAGGCCCTGGCATAAGGCTAGGCCTCTGGGGATGCGGGGAGGGGGTCAAGATTCCCTCTTCATTGTTCTTGCAGGGAGGCTTGGAGCAGAGCTTATAACATGTGATGGAGTTCAGGGTGAGAAGGCTGTAGCTCGTGGTGTTAAAGTTGTCCTGTGTTGATTTGTTGATTAGCGTTGCACAGCTTCACGCTTTCTATGGTTTGCTAATGTCTACTTTAACCTTGCCTACTTCTATCCTCTCTATCTTCTCGTTGCACGTTGTGTATAGTACTATTGATCTCGTCTTGTAGTCTATCCTCTCTATCACCGCTGGTCTCACCTGGTTGTTGCAGTGTGCTGCTGCTAGCAGGTTTTTCTCCCAGTCTAATGGTATTAGTACTCCGTCTAGGCTCGGTGGTGTTACCCCCTTGTAGACGGCTACCAGCACCCCCTCCTGTTGTTCAGCGTAGACGAGTTTAGGGCTTATGCTCTTCACCAGGTTGTACTCTAGGGGCTTCCCCCTGAATACGGGTGCCCCCTCTACATCCACCTCGTCAACCTTCACTTTAACCTGCCTAGCCCCCAGTAGCCTTAAGGTTATCAACCTCTCCCTGTGAACCCTCCTCTCCTCAACAGTCTTCCCCCTCCCCTCTACGAGCCTGGGTAGCCTCACCACCCTGGCTCTGGCACCCTCAAAGTACCTCATAGCGTCATCCCCGAGGCCTATGACGGCTATTACATCAGCTCCAACCTCCTCAGCGAGCACAGCCTTAACCCTAACACCCTCCCCTGACACCCAGCCATCGGTGTCAACGACTAGAGGGCCCTCGGCCATCCTCGCTAGTCTTGAGGCACAGGATATGTACCTTTCTATCGAATCACTCGGAGTGAAGGAGCCTACGAAGCAAGGCTTTATGTCCGTGAAGGAGCCGGAGTAGCCTGGTACGACGGGAGGGCTGGTCTTAGCTAGAGCCTCGAACCCAGGGCAGAAGACCTCATTTTGGCCTACATCAGTTGTCAAATAGTAGGCTGTAGACCCCCTCAACGCGATCCTATTAGAGATCCACGCTGCAAGAGTACTCTTACCAGAATCCGTAGGCCCTACCAGGAGGATCCTCTCGTAGGCAGAAAGCTCCCCGGCAATCGAGTCGAAGACATTGTAAACACTAGCGTCCAGAGGCTTAAGCTTAGATAGATCACTAGCACTAAGAGACCCGGAAACCTTAACACTAACACTCCTACCAAGAGGTATCACAATAGTAGAGCCAACCCTAACAGGGAAACCGAGAACCTCAACGACACCCTCAACAACCCTAATACTCAAAGGCCCCGAAGCCAGGTAGAAGCCCAAGGTAGAACTCCCACCACCCATAGGGCACAGCATAACCCTTAAAGCCTCTAAGACCACACCACAGCTCTAAGTAACCGCTGGTAGAGGTCACAACGGGCGGCCGTGTCGGGTATAAGCGTTATAGAGTAGTAGAGGGAGCTCCCCAGCATGCTTATTGTACGATAATGGGTTCAGCTTAGGAGGCCCTAAGTCTACGAGCTCCACCCCAGTCATCTCCGATGCCTTCTGCAAAGCCAGCTTGTACGCTTTAACGTTGACGTAGAAGGCTATGACCCTGTACTCTAACGCCAGCCGCCTCAAATCCCACGCTACAGCCTGTGCCAGGAGCTCCAGCCTAGCAGGATCCCCACCATAGCCCCTATCCCATCTCGGGCTCCGATCACACCACCTCAAACCCCCCTCCTCACCCCATAAGACTATACCAGGTTTGCAGCTGTCCACAGCTGCTAGGTCTAAGACTCCGGATTCCACGAGTGGCCTTATGTGCTTTAAGACGACACGCCAGTTGGGGCATAAACTGTAGTCCCCGAGCTTAACACATCCGTTGCACGGCAATATGAGGAGCATTTTTCTAGTCATCACGTGCACCCATGGTTTTTGTGTGGTTTGTTTCTAAGGGTTTTTAGGTTTTGGTGTTTATTAACCCTTGAGGTGCTTGGGTTGCGTGTTGATCCTAGTGAGTATGAGGTTCCATTCTTCAAGGAGATGGGTTTTGTGAGGGTTAGGGGTGAGAGTTGTGATGAGTTTTACTGGACTCTTGATCCCAGTCGTTTTAGGGAGCCTCAGGATGTTCCTTGTGTTGACTACTGGTTTGATTCTATACCTTCTAGGGGTGGTCTTAGTGTTTCAGATTCTAGGCGTGTTTTCATAGATTTTTTTGTTAGGAGGGGTCATGCTTATGTTCCCCCTAGACCTGTTGTTGCTCGTTGGAGGGAGGATTTGTATCTTACGATTGCTAGTATTGTCGTGTTCCAGCCTCATGTTACGAGTGGTTTGGTTCCTCCTCCTGCTAATCCTCTTGTTATAAGTCAGCCTAGTATTAGGCTTGAGGATATTGATAATGTTGGTTTAACTATTGGGAGGCATCTTACCAGCTTTGAGATGGCAGCTCATCATGCTTTCAACTACCCTGATAAGCATGTTTATTGGAAGGATGAGACTGTTAGGTATGCCTACGAGTTCTTCACAAAGGAGCTTGGTATACCAGGTGATCTTATCGTCTTCAAGGAGTCTTGGTGGGAGGGTGGTGGCAATGCTGGGCCTTGCTTTGAGGTGGCCGTGGGGGGTCTTGAGCTTGCAACACTGGTGTTCATGATGTACAAGGTTGTTGACGGCCGCTACGAGGAGATCCCCGTTAAGATAGTTGATACGGGTTACGGTGTTGAGAGGATCACGTGGTTCACCCAGAAAACCCCTACGGCTTTCCACGCAATCTACGGTAACCTTGTTGATAAGTTCAGGGATGTTGTTGGTGTTGAGAGGCCCGATGATCTCCTGTTAAAGGCTGCTTTTAAGGCTGCTGGTAAGCTTGAGCCCAGGGATCCAACGTCTATAGAGAGCTTCTACTCTAGAGTTGCAGGCTTAGCAGGCTTTGATGTAGGGTATGCTAGGAGGGTTCTCGTTAGCGAGTCTAGGCTCTACAGCCTTCTAGACCATACTAAGACGCTGGCTTTAATGCTTGGTGACGGTATTGTGCCTAGTAATGCTGGGGAAGGCTACCTAGCAAGGCTTGTTGCTAGAAGGGCTCTAAGGCAGTTAAGACTCCTAGGTTCTAATGCCAGGCTCTCGGACTTAGTAGATCTACAGGTAGCATTCTGGGGTAGGGATTTCCCGCAGCTCGTCGAGAATAGAGGTTACATAGTTGAAGCTGTAGAGATGGAGGAGTCTAGGTTCAAGGAGTCTATTGAGAGGGGCTTGAGGGTTTTAGAGAGGGAGATTAGGAGAAAAGGCGGTGTATCCACAGGGGATCTCGTTAAATACTATGATAGCATGGGGGTCCCACCTGAGGTTGTAGCTGAGGTAGCCTCCAAGATAGGGGTTACAGTAGAGGTGCCCCACAACTTCTACTCAATAGTTGCAGCTATGCATAGAGCCCCTCCAGCCATAAAGCCGGGGTATGCCGGGGTTGAAGTTGAGGAGAGCGTAGCTAGGTGGGCTTCAAACCTCACGGCTACAAAGAAGCTATACTACGAGAACCCCTACTTGAGGGAGTTCGAGTCAACAGTGGTAGGCGTTATGAACAACTATGTTGCCCTCGACGCTACAGCATTCTACCCAATTGGCGGAGGGCAGGTTTACGATGTAGGGTTACTCGTGGTTGGAGATAGGGTTTATAGGGTTAAAAGGGTGTTCTTGGTAGGCGATGTTGTTGTTCACGAGGTCGAAGATGCGGGCGGTCTAAGCGAGGGGGTTAGAGTTAGGGGGGTTATTGATTGGAGGAGAAGGTATAAGATTATGAGGCACCATACTGCGACACACGTAATACTAGCTGCTGCAAGGAAAACCCTAGGCCCCCACGTATGGCAAGCTGGAGCTGAGAAGACTGAGGAGAAGGGGCGGCTTGACATAACACATCACAAGCCTCTAACAGAGGAGGAGGTTAGGAGGATAGAGGAGTTAGCCAATATGATCGTTGATGAAAGGAGGCCTGTTAAGATCTACTACATGGATAGAGGTGAGGCCGAGTCAAAGCTAGGCTTCACAATATACCAGGGTGGGGCTCCGCTGGTGAGAACACTTAGGATCGTGGAGGTTGAAGGGTGGGATGTTGAGGCATGTGGTGGAACGCACTTAGCCAACACAGGTGAGATCGGAGGCGTTAAGATAGTTAACGTTGAGAGGATACAGGATGGAGTCGTCAGGATCGAGTACATAGCTGGAACCAGGGTCGTGGATAAAACTGGAGAGCTTGAGATGAAGCTCAGCGACATAGCATCTATAGTTAAAGCTGGTAGAGGGCAGGAGGTTGAAAGAGTTAAAGCTCTAACATCGAGCTTGGAGGAGCTCGAATACACTCTTAGAACCTATAGGGGTATGTGGCTTAAAGCTTTAAGAGAGGAGCTCGCTAGAACCAGCCCGGTCAAGGGAGTTAGGATCCTTGTTGTTGAAAGCCCTGAGAGGGATAGAGGCGTCATACAGGAGGTTCTTAGGAGGCTTACAGGCGAGTTCGCAGACTCCCTCGTAGCGATTGTATATAATGCTGGCGACCAGACCGGGGTTGAGATGGCTTGCGGGAGCTCCGCCACCAGGATAGTCAACGTAGGGAGCATGGCTAGGAGTATTGCTGAAAAGCTTAACGGGAGAGGTGGCGGCTCGGAGAGCTACGGTAGCCTCACAGTTAAAGGTCGAGTGGATCTAGGAAGGGTTAAGGAGGTTTTAGAGGAGCTCCTCTAGAGAGCTGGGCGTGGAATGAGCTGGGCGGACGCCATCGACATACTGGTTGTCGACCTCGACGGAGTAGTATGGATTGGAGGGAAGGCTATAGAAGCCAACGTTAGAGCACTGAGAAAACTCCAGGAGCACGTTAAGATCTACTATGTAACAAACAACTCAACCAAAAGCAGGCCCGAGTACGCCTTAAAGCTTAGAAGCCTAGGCCTGGATGCATGGGAATCCAATGTTATAACAAGTGGTAGAGCTGCAACACTATGGCTTAGAAAGTTCACCAAAGCCAGAAACGTGTACCTTATAGGAGAAGAAGGCCTCATATGGGAATTAGAAGTGGAGGGCTACAACATCGTAGACAGGGGCTCGAAAGCAGAAGCAGTGGTAGTAGGCCTCGACAGGAAACTCACATACCAGAAGCTAGCAGAAGCACTAGAAGCATTGCTAAAAGGAGCATACTTCATAGCAACAAACCCAGACCACATACTACCAGAAGAAGGATCCCCAATACCAGGAGCAGGAGCAATAATAGCAGCGCTGGAAACAGCGTCAGAGAGGAAACCGGATGTGATAGCAGGGAAGCCAAATCCATGGATAGTAACATCAACACTAGGAAACATAGACTACAGTAGAGTAGCAGTAGTAGGAGACAGAGTAGACACAGACGTGGAACTAGCGCTCAGGATAGGGGCAAAACCAATCCTAACACTAACAGGGGTAACGAGAAACCTAGACGAGGAAACCCTAAAAAGACTAAGAGAGGCTAAAACAGTAATAGTCAAAGACCTAGAAGAGCTCTTAGCTAGATAATTACCCCCTCCCACTTTACGCGTTACACTCCTCGAACCCCAGAGGATTTTACGTGTTTCCTACTCCACGTGTCGTATTCGAGCTTAGGAGGCCCGGCCCCCAGGTATTTGACAAGACAACATGTAGAGTGAACGGGTGGGCATTCAGCCTATTTCCCCGATCGAGGCATGAACTTTGATAGTAGTTGTGCTAGTGGAGGTAATACACGTGTTTGAACCAAGACTCTACCAGGCCCTGTTACCTCTATCACCAGGCCTTCGCCTCCGAAGGCTAGTGTTTTAAGACCGCCTAACCTTCTAACATCCCATTTAACAGTGCTATCCATTGCTACAAAGTGCATGTTATCTATTGTAACCTTCTCACCTAAACCTAGTTCTAGAAGTTCCAAGCCTCCATAGGCGTTTACGAAGACCAAGCCCCTACCTTCGGCTTTAAGCCATACAAGCTCGCCCTCAGCAATCAGGCCCTTCAAACCCCTCCATCCCACTGTTAGCTTCACATCCCCCACGTGAGCTAGGTATGATGTATCCTGTATGTACAGAGATCCGTTTAACTCCAAAACACCAATATCACCTGGAGTACCCGGTGCAACCCACACCTCCGCCCCTCTCCCTCTAGCTCTAAACGTGTTTAGGAAAACGCTTTCACCACCAAAAAGCCTCCTAGCTATGGCACCTCCAATGCCACCAGTTTCAGTCGATACCTCAACCTCACCCCTATGCAACATATAAGATCCAGGCTCAACAGTAATAGACTCCCCCGGCTCAAGCCACACCTTGAGGATAGAGTACGCAGGCCTACCCTCAATGACATACCTCAACTTAAACACCGAGATACGCTAGACCTGTAACCTTTAAATACTATTACTAGGCAGTAACCCCCAGCACTCTGTCTCCAGCATCCCCCAGACCAGGCACGATAAAGTACCTGTTGTTGAGCTCCGGGTCTACTGCTAGCGTATACACTGCTACGTCCTGGTGGTTCTCTACTATGTATCTTAAGCCGTGGATGGATGCTATCACCGATGCTACTATGATCTTTGACGAGCCTATTTGCTTAGCCTTGCTAATGGATAGCCCTACTGTGCTTCCTGTTGCTAGCATGGGGTCGATGACTATAACGGGTCCATCCCATCTATTCGGTAGTCTTTCATAGTATACGTCTACCTCGACTCCTCTACTAGATTCCCTCCTCTTAGCAGCTATCAATGCTATTGGTGCGTTTGGATAGACGTGCTGGAAACCTTCGAGCATATGTAGCGATGCACCGAGTACGCCTATGAGTAGTGGCTCCCTCTCCAACTCTAACTCTATAGTCTCAACTCCTAGAGGCGTTGTTACAGTAACAGGTTTCCATGAAAGCTCCTTTGAAGATTCGATTGCTAGCAACACACCTGCAAGTACCATAGCTCTCCTGAACTCTCTTATGCCGGTCTTATCGTCTCTCAATACTCTAAGAACCCCTCTGGCTATGGGTAGGCGCTCGGCTATCACGTGGATGCTTGGAGCAAGCAATTAAAGCCTCCTCGTAGAGTACTTTTAGGAGTTTATAAACATTAGGGTTGGGGGTGTTATAGTGTCGGATATAAATGTAGTTGGGAAGGCTTTGGAGATTTTGAAGGCTAGGCCGTTATGCGATAGGTGTTTGGGGAGGTTTTTTGCCGGCCTTGGTCGTGGTTGGTCTAATTTGGAGAGGGGTGCTGCTCTTAAGAAGGTTATTGTGATGGGTTACCATGAGAGGATTAGGGAGGGGGATGAGGGGGCTCTTAGGGAGTTTGGGGAGGTTGCTGGTAGTATTGGTGTTCACGCCTCTGGTCTTTACAGGTTGTTGTTTGGTGGGGAGTTGGAGGTTAGGGGGTGTAGTTTGTGTGGTGGTAAGCTTGATGGTTTTATCGAGGAGGCTGTTGTGAGGGGTTTCAAGCTTTTATCGCTCTATGGCGTTTCGAGGTTTGTTGTTGGGGTTAGGGTGCCTAGGGGTTTGCTTGAGCTTGAGGAGTCTATAGCTCTGCAGCATGGTTTGAGGTACTGGGAGTCTATTAGAGGTGAGGTTAGGAGGGAGGTTGGTAAGGCTATAGAGTCTAGGTTTGGGCTTAAAGTTGACTTCGAGGATCCTGAGGCGATGCTCGTTGTAAGCTACCCGGATTTCTCAATGGAGGTTGTTATCGCTAGCCTCTTCATAAGGGGTAGATATTGGAAGGTTGGGAGGATGATTAGCCAGGCTTACTGGCCTACAGTTGGGGGTGCTAGGTATTATTCCATAGAGCAAGCCCTCTACAGCATCCTAGAGGTTCTCGGTGGTGAAAGCATCGTTCTACACGCCTCAGGCCGTGAGGATGTTGATGCTAGGATGCTGGGGAGTGGGAGGCCTGTCATAGTGGAGGTGAAGGCCCCTAGGGTTAGGAGGCCTGATCTCGGTCTACTCGAAAGGGTTGTTAGAGAGAGCTCCGGAGGCCTTGTTATGGTTAAACTTGAGGGTCTAGCTAGGAGGAAGGATGTTAAAGCCTATAAGGAGGAGGTAGCTGTTAGAAGTAAGATTTACAGGGCCCTTGTAGCAGTCGATGGTGGTGTAAGCCTTGAGGATCTAAGGCTACTAGAGCTCCTGAATGGTGTAACGGTTCTACAGAGGACTCCAAGGAGGGTTCTACGTAGGAGAAGGGATATTATTAGATCTAGGAAGCTCTACCAGGTTAAGTGCAGGCCTATAGCTGGGCCGCTCATAGAATGTCTTATAAAGACCTCAGGAGGGCTCTACGTTAAAGAGCTTATAAACGGGGATGATGGTAGGACTAAGCCTAGCTTCACAGAGGTGCTAGGTAGGAGAGCTGAGTGTCTTGAGCTAGACGTGCTACACGTGGAAGAGCACCCAGCCTTATCCACTCCTACGCAATAGCTTCGTAAGCCTGGGCTTCAATAAGGTTGCTAGTGTTATGAATAGAGCTGTTAACGCTAATCCTATTGATGCTATCTCCACTACGTCGCATAACTTGAGCTCCAAGAACTCGCTCTCCCCCTCTACTCCACTTACAGGGCGTTGCTTATTTCTTTATCAAGGGGAAATCTGATATCCTAGCTTCGTACCTCACACCTCTAACTTCAACCTCTACACTCTCCCCTATCAAGGCGTGCCCTGAGCTTATGTAAGCCTGGCCCACCCCCCTCCCTAACACAGGGCTGTAAGTCCCACTTGTAACCCATCCTACCTCCAGATCCTCTATGTAGAGCTTGTAGCCATGCCTGGGTATGATTTTTGCAGCCTCCTTCCTCATTATAATCCCAACCCTAACCCACCTAGCACCCTCCCTCCTACAAGCTCTCAAAGCCTCCTCTCCAATGTATCCCCTCTTGCTCCAGTCTATGGCCCCCATACCGTACCTTAGGCTGTAGGCGCAGGGGAATCTTGCTGGATCCTCGCCGTACTCGAATCCGCCTAGGACAAACCCCATCTCTATCCTAAGCGTATCTCTTGCAGCTATACCAGCAGGTTTAGCCCCCGCTTTTATAGACTCCCTTAGTATTGTGGCTGCAGCCTTAGGCTCGGCTATCACCTCAAACCCATCCTCTCCAGTCCACCCACTCCTACTAACAATGAAGGTCTTAACCCCAGCTACATCCTCGTCGACTCTGAATTCAAGTGGTTTAAGCGATGAAGCCCACGGGGCTCCAAGCTTCTCCATAACATCAACAACTCTAGGACCCTGTATAGCTAACATCGCATAGCTATCCCTTAGGTCGAAAACGTCAACCCTAAGCCCCCTACCGGTAGCTAGGCTTCTCATGTAATCTCTCATGTGATCAGCTACAGCAGCGTTAGGCACTATAAGCCACCTCTCACCATCAATGTTATAGGGCATCTCATCATCCTTAACTCTAGCGTGCTCGTTCAAAGCAAGTGTGGGGCCGCTCATAAACCCAACCTTTGTCCTCGAAACCCTCTTAGTGTATACGAGCTCAAGTAACTCCAAGACGTCAGGGCCGCTTAGGAGGAGCCTACCCATATGGCTTATATCGAATACCCCAACGGAGCTTCTTACAGCTAGATGCTCCTCTAGAGTGCTAGTGTAAACCATAGGGACCTCCCAGCCGGCAAACTCCCCGAAGGAGGCGCCTAGCTCCATGTGAGTCTCGCGAAGTGGGGTAACTCTCACTGTAGGCACCCTTCTAAGCTAGTAGGGGTTCCCCCTTTAAAACATAGATAGTCTGGGCTAACTCTATTTTAATAGTGGAAGCGCTATGGAGGTAGGCTTCGAGATTAGAGGGTATAAGAGGGTTCACATCTACACGAACCCCGAGGACGCGCTCGATGTAGCTAAGTTCATAGCAGGATCCCTACTCCTCTCACACGGGATTAGACGTGATACGGTTGCAGTAGTTAGACTAAAGGACCTCTGGCTTATAGCACCAGGGGATAGAGTTAGGCATTTGAGGCCCGATGAGGAGACCCTTGAGGGCTGGGTAAAGGCTGTTCTTAAGGGGGCTAATCTAGGTGTTACAATGGTGAGGGCTAAGCCATCCTATGAAGGCTACAGGGTGTGTCTTAGCCTAGAGGGTCTACCGCTCCTAGAGATGCTTAGAATGCCTAGAAGGGATACCTACATAGTGGACTACTCCAGCGTGGAGGAGTGCGATGCAACATACAGGAGGCCTGGCAAGCTAAGAGAGTACCTGTTAGCACCACTAGTAAACATAATACTCGATAACATCGAGTGGAGCTCTCAAGAGTAAAGTCGTTTTAGCCCTCGAATACAACACATGGAAGGCGGTGAGGGGTCTAGACCTTGAGACCATACACGATCATATTCTCCACGGAGACAGTTGATGGTAGGATCGCTAGTAGGACTGGGTTCTCCAAGCTTAGTTGCTACGAGGACCTAGTGCTACTCCACAAGCTTAGAGCCTGGAGTGATGCCGTCATGGTCGGGGCTAACACAGTACTAGTAGACAATCCAAGCCTGACATTGAGGCTAGCAACTGGTAGGAGCCCCTACAGGGTTGTTGTTGATGCCAGCCTCAGGGTACCCCCCACAGCGAGGGTGTTCACGACACCGGGTAGAGGTGTACTAGTAACCCTTGAAAGGTGGGGTGAGGATAGGCTGAGAGAATACCTCGAGAGAGGAGTCTTAGTCGTTAGAGCTGGCTCCGAGAAACTAGACCTTGTCAAGGCAATGCAGGAGCTCTACAAGCTAGGTGTGAGAAGGCTCCTAGTGGAGGGAGGCGGGATGCTAAACTGTAGCCTACTAGCAGAAGGGCTCGTAGACGAGGTTAGAATAACAATAGCACCATACATATTCGGCTCCGGAACATCACTAGCAACATGCGAAGCCTTCGACGGGGAGAAGAACAGAGTAGAACTAGCCCTAGAAAGCTACCACGAAGTATGCCCGGGCTGGATCCACATAGCATACAGGGTCCTAAAACCAAAACAACCCACATCCATACAAGCCCCATCCTAGCCTAGCACGCTTAGAAGCAACCACCATTAAACCTATGAAAGGTGATGTAGCATAAGCTTATCCTCTGAGGAAGTACTACTCATAACCCCTCTATAAACATGTTCCCGAAGGCTAAGGGCTACGCGGGCTCCACGATGGCTCTAAGGCATCCCTTCTCACGCTAGGATACGATAGGCCATCGCTATGGCGATGACCATTATGAATAGGACTACGATGAGGTATAGTAGACTGGTCGTTATGCGGAATAGCCTTCCAGCCACAATTGAGCTTATAGCATTACAGTAGACATGAGCTCTAACAGTGTAAACAGTGGCAGACACTATTACAGCGGTGAAGAGTGCTAGTACGAGGCTGAGAGCGAAGTTGCTGGAGATAGCGTGGAGGAGGAGCGTGAGTACGAGGGATAGCGGGGGTGCTATCAACACGTAATAGTATGTAAGAAGAAGGCTTCTAATCAGATCGGCCTCTCCTCTATTCAAGGAGCTCCACCAAACCCTACAATACTCCACCCTCTCCTCCCAATCCTTCATCCAAGGTAGTTCAGGGATTCTAGGCTGTGGCTCAGTACCGGAGAGCCTCGTAAGTAAACCAAGGAGTATTAAGGCTATGAATACTAGGCCGAGAGCTCCGAGAGCTAGAGCTAGGTAGGGGTGGATCTCATACGCATGACGTCCAAGGCTGCCTGTTAAACCCCAGTATGCCATTAAACTAAAGAATGCTATCCTTAGAACATCGAGGAGAATCTCACCTAGCCTAAAAAGCGGGGTCAAAGACCTGGGAAAACCTATACTCCTTAAAAACCTAGCCATAACCCCCTCGTCTAGGAGAGCATCGCGTAATCGAGTAACTCCAACGAGAACTCCTCCAACTCCACAGAATAATCCTAGAACGTTTACCACTAGTATAGCTATGTCTGTAAAGTCCACGCTTTCACCAACGCTATACTGGATAGCCTAGCCTAAATAGGTTATATGTCTATGCTATTGAACCCACCATTAGGTTAGCTAAGCACCCTCTACAATAAAGTCCTCGCGTGCAAAACTCAGTTATACTTAAAGAGTCTTAGCTGGTGGTGCTTTTAAAAGGTTTAGGGGACAATATGTTTGATGGACGGGAGCTAGGGATAGGGGAGTCGTAGGTCTCTCTGCAACTCCACGATCTTGCGTGTCTCCGGGGTTGATAGTCTTGTCCCGTAAGGGGGATGAGGATGTTGTTGAAGTCGAGGTTGAACTCGGGGAGTTTGTCGAGCTTAGAAAGGAGGGTGATCGTTATGTGGTTGTTTTTGAGCATGCAAGGATAGAGGTCCCCGAGGATTTGATTAGATATGTAGCCTTCTACTACGCTGTACCCCTACGTGGGTTCGTTCTAGTAGGTGATCCTGGAGATGAGGAGTTGAAGCTTTTCGAGAAGGATGGGGTTAAATACATATCAATACCATCACTTGAAGAGGGTAACCCCCTGGTCTTAAAGTATGAGTACGAAGAGTACAATGAGGGGTTTGCTAGAAACTTCAATGAGTCATATAAGGCGGTATGGGTTAAATACGATCCATATAGAGGCTGGGAGGCGGTACTCTCCTACGGGAGCTCCGAGGATGAGGCCTTCGAATCACTAATGGAGAGAGTGATAGATGATATGGTGGAGTGGGTTAATAGAGAGAAGAGGATAGACTTCGTATTCGAGATAGCCAGTGCAGACCCTCGGGAAGCATTTAGGATAGCTGATGAGTATAAGCGTAAAGGTTCATCTAAACCGGGGAAGCAGGTGAGGAAGCGTAGGAGAGTACATCGCTAGAACAACTTATTATACCTTCAGTAAAAGGAGCGAAAGACTTTTAAGATGGAGTGCGACTCGTAGAAATTCGTGTTAAAATCTCTGGTATTAAGAGTTACTTCAGTCGAGAGATTTTACGGGGTTCCCAAGTGTCTAGTTCTAGGCATGCTATCACGTCATGGTAGGGGGTTACTTTGAGCTCTAGCTCTGGTAACCCTTGGGGATATCTTTTGTGAGGGTCCCTGTTCTTAGTGGGTTCCCTGCTCTCTTTTACATGGAGCTAAGGTGGTCTAACGCTGTATGTTTTTGCTATGTTGTCTACGTTGATTCTGTATACTTTCTCCTCTATATCTTTTGATTTTGTAGCTATTCTTGCTATGTTGTTTGCCATATCCCATGGTGTTGTGACTGCTCCCGGTCTTTTTGGGTCGTCTAGGTAGTCGCTTTCCAGTGTGTATGTTGGTTCTAGGTTTTCTAGTACGTGTTCTAGTAGTTTTGGTATTCCTGGTATTGTTGCTTGGTATCCTCTTCTTGTTGCTTCTACCGCTACTCTTGGTTCTGCGTGGTGGAATACTAGTTTTTCTTTCTTTGCGTTCAACCTTCTTGTTATAACGTCTACCAGTTCTACTGTTGCTTCTCCTGCTTGTTCTAGGTGCATGTGTACTACTATGTCTTTGTCTCTCGCTATCTCCATCGCCTTCTCTAGTATCATGTTCGCTACTAGCACTCTCTCGCTTGCTGTCCTGTAGTGTTGTCTTCCAACCTCCCCTATCCCGTCTATCTCACCTCTATCTACTAGCTTTGAGATCTCCTCTAAAACCTTGAACCCCAGTTCTAGAACCTCTAATGGCTTTAACCCATTTCTGTCTATGAGCTTGTCGACCTCCGCTGGGTGGAAGCCTGCTAGACAGTATACTCTAAGCCCCTCCTCCCTAGCCCTTCCACATTCCCTAGCGTGTATGAGGGCTGCCTGGACGTAGGCCTCCACATTTGAACCCTCCACACCGTAGGCTGATGGTTGTAGCGATACGAGGGCTATGAACCAGCCTCCAGCATTCCTAAACCTCCTAGCAACCTCCCCCGCACCAAGCCCCCTGACTGGGTTAACGTGCGCATGTGAGTCAGCTACGGGGATCAAGGGATTACACCTTTCCAGCCTCTAGGCGCTCCTAACACTCTTAATCCTCTTCTCCAACGCCTCTCTTATAACCCTGGGGTCTACGGCTTTCCTCCCAATCTTCTTTATAACCCTTCCTACAAGGTAGTTTAGAGCCTGTGTTTTACCCTGTAGGTAGTCTCTGACAGCTTTAACCTCCTCCCTTATAACCTCCTCTACCGCCACCTCTATATCACCTGCTTTCTCAGGCAATACCGTTTCAAGCCTAGCCTGCGGGTTTGATGCTAGGGCTGGTATTACAAGGCCTTTGATTGTATCGTACGGGTAGACTCCTGATAGCGTTAGCTTAACCAGCTCTAGCACCGTCTCTAGTGGGGGCCAGCTGGACGGATCGTAGGGGTCCCTGCCCTGCTCTCTAAGCTCACCTTTATAGTCAACAGCTAGTATCCTAGCTGTTAACTGCGGGTCACCACCCAGGCTTACAGTTTTCCTGAAGAGCTCTAGGGAGGGCTTTGTGGATAGGAGGCTCCACGCATGCTCTGGGGGTACATTGAGTTTCAGGAGCTCTCCTAACAATACTTGTAGATCGGCCTTCTCAGCTATCCTAAGAGCTTTCTCCACCATCTCCTCCGTTATAGCTATTGGTGGCAGATCGGGGTCTGGGAAGTAGAGGTACTCCTCCTCGTACTCCTTATGCCTTAAGGGCCTTGTAACCCCCCTCACTGCATCCCAATGCCTCGTCTCCCTCTCAATTACACCTCCAGCCTCCCTTATCTTAGTCTGCCTTAGGATCTCGTAGTTTAAAGCCTTCTCCACATCCAAAGTGCTACCTATGTTCTTAACCTCAACCCTCTCTCCTCCACCTATGCTTACGTTAGCATCAACCCTGAAGACCCCCTCAAGCCTTGGGTTGGTCACCCCAAGGTACTCTAGCATGAGTAATAGGTATTCAACTAGGAGCCTTGCATCCCTAGGAGTTTCTATATCGGGCTCTGTTACTATCTCCAGTAGAGGGACTCCGCTTCTGTTATAATCTACTAGCGCGTAGGGGCTCCCAGTTATACCACCTTCCTCGTAAACAGTCCTCCCCGGATCTTCCTCTATGTTAATCCTCCTTACCCTACAAGTCTTCCACTCCCAAGTTGAGGGGTCTAGGAAGCTTATAACCCCATTCCTGCATATCGGCACGCCACCTGCTCTCTCGAACATGCTAATCTGGTAGTTCTTAGGTAGGTCTGGGTAGAAGTAGTGTTTTCTAGTGAAAACTATGAACTTAGGTACCTCGCATTTTAACGCTAGGGATGTTGCTAGTGCTAGCTCTAAACTCTTCTTACTAACAACGGGTAGAGCTCCGGGTAGTCCGAGGCATACGGGGCATACATTAGCGTTAACATTGAACCCCCTATAGTCGGCTTTGCAGTCGCAGAAGAGCTTGGAGCCCGCCTCGCTCATCTGAACATGGATCTCAAGGCCTATGACTACCCTCAACCTGCAACAACCCCCGCTAAGCCCGTTAACTCCTCTACGAGAAGCCCTAGGGATACAAGCTCCCCCTCACCCAGGGGTTTACCGATCCACTGAACCCCTATGGGTAGCCCGTTATGAAACTCAATGGTTTGAACCAGGGCCGGAACCCCGGCTAGGTTAGCTATAACAGTGTAAACATCCATAGCGTAGAGTTTCAAGGGGTCGTCAAGCCTCTCCCCAAGCCTTGGTGGTAGTATTGGGGAGGCCTGGGATGCTATTATACAGTTTCTAGTCATCCTTAGAACCTCGTCTCTCACAACCCTCCTCACCTTAGTGGCCGCTATGTAGTATTCATCCCTGTAGCCCTCGCTTAGAGCGTAAACCCCCATTAGTATCCTCTTCTTAACCTCCCTCCCGAAGCCCTTCATCCTAGCAAGCTCAACCTCCTCCTCCCAGGAGCTCCCACCTCCTTTAGTGGGGTAGAATATGCCATCGTACCTAGCTAGGTTGCTGGCAGCCTCTGCGAAAGCTATGGTGTAGTATGCTGGGAGAGCTTTGGATGCTACTGGGAGCTTCTCATCTCTCAACTCAACCCCCTCAGATTCAAGCTTTTTAAGGATCCGCCAGTAAGCCTTTTCTATAACCTCCTCGGCGCCTTCTGATAACTCTTTTACAACACATATGGTAACCTTCCTAGGGTCGGCTTTGCTAACTGTGAACGTTCTAGGCCTATCAACTCTTAAACTTGTTGCATCCAGCGGATCCCAGCCTCCTATAACGTCTAGGAGTAAAGCTACATCCCTAACGCTCCTAGCCATAGGCGATATCTGCTCTAGGCTGTTACCATAAGGTATTAGACCATACCTACTGACAAGGCCATATGTAGGTTTAAGACCCACGGTGGCTGTGTAGGCTGCTGGGAGCCTAGCCGAGCCTCCCGTATCACTACCAAGAGATAGATCTGAACCACCGTATGCTAGTGAAGCAGCACTACCACCACTACTACCTCCAGGCACCCTCTCCAGGTCCCACGGGTTTCTAGTAGGGCCGAAGGCGCTTAACTCTGTGGTCGAGCCCATGGCGAACTCGTCTAGGTTGGTCTTACCAACCACCATAGCATCCTCTTCGAGGAGCCTCTCTACCACTGTTGCATTGTAGGGTGGTGTATAGGGATCCAGCATTCTAGAACCGGCTGTTGTTGGTAGGAAGCTTGTACATATATTATCTTTTACGGAGACTAGCAGACCTGCAAGCTTACCGATCTTCTCGCCAACCCTAATACTCCTGGATATACGCTCTACCTCCTCCACGAGGAGGTCTGGTGATTCAAGAGATATGTAGGCGTTAACCCGAGCCTCCCACCTGTTGATCGCCTCAAAGACATTGTAAAGGTGCTCGACGGGGTCTTCAACCCCCTCTCTGAAATCCCTAGCTAGCTCCCAAGCTTGTTTAAGCCTCCTCAAGCTTCCCACCTCTCCACGGCACCCTGACATAGCCTTCTTTGAGGCTCACATGTAGACTGGCTATATCGATTGTCCTCGGCTCCCCAGGCTCCCTCAGGGGCCCCCACTGGTCCCACACGTAGTATAACGGGTTAACCTCCAATTCCCTGGATATCTCGCTAACAGTCCTCAGAAACTCAGCTGTCCTCTCTAGATCTCTGCAAAGGCTTTCAACCTCCTCTTCTGACAACTTTATCTTAGCGAGTGATGCAAGCTTCTCCATAACACTATAATACCTACACTCCACCATAGCAGACCTCGTATACCCCTGTAACAGCAAAAGCTATTAAAACTATAACCTAGCATAGAAACCCCCGGGTGCTCCCATGATACTGCGCGATGAGGATTTAGAAGGCTGTAGTGTTACCCCCTTAATAGCCCAAGGGCTGTACTTGGAGCCCGTGATACACCCTAAGCCTGGAGCCGTAACCCCTCTTAGACCTCATAGTGATAAGAGCGTTGTAGACTTCATAGTTAACGCCTCTATAGCGGAGGTAGCGTTATACGAGGCGTGCACATGGAGATCTAGAGGTTTAGGATCGCCCATCGCTAGGGGTTTTAAGGTGTATAGGATTCTAGCTTCAAAGCTAGGATTGAAAACCAACATAGCCCTAGGCTCTCTGACACTCGCACTACCTTTAGCCGCTGCTCTCTCATCAAAAGCGGGAGCACCTGTAAGTGAGGTTGTTAGAGAGGCTCACTCCATAGTAGTCAATGAAACGGGGTTTGAGGAGGCCGTCGAATACTATAAGTTAATAGAGCTCCTCAAACCCTCACATCTCGGTGGCTACACCGGCCCCGTGCCCAGCATAGGATCAGGCTATCCCAGCTCTTTCACCGACATACTAAAGGCTGCATCATGGGATCTAGTTCATAGGGAGCTCCTAGAAGGATACCCCATAACTCTCGAAGCGTTCAACATGCTAGTAGAAGGTGGAGCCCCTATAGCGGAGTCTTTTCTCACCACACTCCTAGAGTTGCTGGCTCGCCACGGGGATACACTCATTGCTAGCAAGTATGGATTCACAGCGTACAAGAGGGTTAAAGCGGAAGCCCTAGAAGCCCTTAGAATGTTGAGCGGGGGCGGTGTTTATGAAGCTGTAGAGTGGCTTGACAGCCTCTGGAGACCTCGTGGCTGGAATCCCGGGGCGGCCCTCGATGTGATGGCTGTGGCTCTAGGGCTACTCTTATACCATAAAATAGAAGGAAAATAGATGGAAGTGTGGGAGATAACGGTTTGGTGGATGACTGTATACTCGTTATTAACTCTTATCTCCTACACCTAACCTCCATAGGCTGGTACTTGAGGCCTACGGGGCCAACGTATTTCTCTGTAGGCCTTATAAGCCTGTTATCCAGGACCTGCTCTATGTAGTGAGACGTCCACCCAACAACTCTGCCCATGGCGAATATCGGGGTGTATAATGGTATGTCTATTCCAAGCTGGTAGTATAGGACTGCTGTGTAGAGGTCAATGTTAGACGGTAGCTTCTTAGATTCCCACATAACCTTCTCTGCGTTCTTCAACACTTTTATCCACATCTCCCCGTCTTTAAGCTGTCTTATGAAATAGGCTGCTACATCGGTTCTAGGGTCTTTTACCTTGTAGACTCTATGGCCGAAGCCCATGATCCTCTCTTTTCTAGCGAGCCTTTCCTTGATATAGTCAACTATATACTCCTCTAACGGCACGCCCTTCTCCACAGCCTTCTTATAGGCGTCTAAGAACATCTTCATAGCCTCCTCGTTAGCCCCACCGTGTAGTGGGCCCTTCAAAGCACCTATACCGGCTGCTATAGCACTATACATGTCGCTTAGAGTGCTAGCCACAACCCTTACTGTGAAACATGAGGCGTTGAAGCCGTGATCCATGTAGAGTACTAGGCTTGATTCGAAAGCTCTAGCCTCAAGTTTAGTGGGCTCCCTCATGGTTATCATTCTAAGAAGATCCCATGCGTGATCAACCCCACTATCGGGCCTCACGAAGGTGCCGTGGTTAGCTAGGTTGTATGCTGCAGCAAATATGACGGGGAGTTGGGCTGAAAGCCTTATCTGGTGCTCGTATAAGGAGTCCTTATCAAAGCTCCACTCTGGAGCGTATATCTGGCCTAGTAGTAGTGCACCGTAGGCACCGTAGTACATGGGATGTGTCTTAGGGAGCGTTTTAAGGGCGTCGTAAACCTTCTCTGGAACCCTACCCCTCCAGTAGTCGATCTTCTTCTTAAACTCTTTATACTCCTCATCACATGGGAGAACCCCGCGTGATATGAGATATGCTGCTTCATAGAAATCAGCGTTCATACCTAAATCCTCTATTGTATAACCTCTATACAGAGTCTGCTCCCCTTTAGGGTCGACACCGCTTATAGCGGTTGTATCCGGTATAACCTGCTCCAACCCCTTAGGAACTACTATGAAGGTCCCAAGACCTGGTATCTCTTCGAGCTTACACTCTACCCGTTTAAGTAGTTCACTACTCATGCCTGACCCCTCAGTCCGAGAGGATTTGTATAATTCAAACCTAATAAATATTATTCTTATATTAGAATATATACTTAGGCCTCTCGGGCATCGACTGCAAGGAGCTTAAATGGATCTAGTTTAAGATCCTCGACTAAACCTGAGAACTCCACGATTCCCGCTATTAGTAGCCTTGATACCTCCTCATCGCTTAAACCTCTAGATTTAAGGTAGAACCTCTGCTCTTCTAAGACATGCGAGATCCCCGCAGCATGATTGGCTTTTGCTACATCCCCTGAGTGTATCTCTAGCACTGGTACAGCATGTCCTCTAGCCTCCTCACCCATTATGACCACCTGGATTTCTATTTCTGATGAAGCCCATCTAGCCTCCTCGCTCACTATAGCTGAGCCTCTTAGTGCGAGGTAACCTTTATTCAATACAGCTCCTCTAGCGTTAATCATGACCTCGCTTTCAGGCCCTTTGTTGACGGAGTTTAGTATCACATCGGATTTCGTGCCTTCCCTTCCTATAGCGCTTGCTAAGGTTGAGAGCTTAGCTTTCTCCCCTTCAACTATATAGTCTACCTGCACTCTACTCATAGCCCCACCTAGGCTTAACACCTTAGACTTAACGTTGCTCTCATCCCCCGCTACTACATGGGTTAAACTGTAGACAGCGTGTTCCTTCGAGTGTAGAGCTAGCATATCTAGGCTAACATCAGCCTCTCTCCCCACAGTGCTCTCGATAACGAGGGTCTTAAGCCCCCTACTAGGCCCTGCATAGTCTACCACTAGAACCCTACCTTTAGCTCTATCGCCGACCTTGAGTATAATATGGTGTCCAGTGTAAGCGTTACCTCCAAGACTAGCTATCACCAAGTCTCCGAACGAGACGCCATCGTCAACCTCTACTAGAAGCCCTGTATTCCATCTATAAGCGTGGTATGCATGCATCTTGCTATGAACTCCTACAAGGCTCATAGGCTTAGGATCCCCATCCCACCCCTCTCCTAGCAAACGTATTCTAACACCCATAGGCTCCTTTAAAACTCTTGCTCCAACGCCTAGCACAACGTTATAGTCTAGGTGCTCTAGCACACTTGGAATTCTATCTTCGTTAGACGAGTTTTCAAGGTTAAGCCTCTCCTCGAAAATCTTCCAGTCAGTATAGTATTTGACTGTAGGTGTATCAGCCATATGCTGGAATGGGAGTTCTCGCAACATCCTCTGGTATGCATTCCTGCTCATTAGACTCTAACACCCTTGTTAACCATAGCCTCCTAGCTTCTTGAACTCAAGTTGTATAACCTTCGATAGCACGTTAACGTACTCGAAGGGGAGCTCCACCATTATCTCGTCTAGGAAGCCTAGTACTATTAAGCTTTTAGCTTCATCCTCCTCCAAACCCCTGCTCTGTAGGTAGAATAACTGCGCCTCGCTAAGCCTCCCAGTCCTAGCTTCATGGCTTACAGTTGCTGTTAACTCGTCAACCTGGTTATGTGGGTATGTGTAGGCGCGGCTCATACTATCGAATATCATAGCTTCACATTCAACATTAGAGGTTGCATACTTAGCTCCTCTAACAACCCTTATTATACCCCTATAAGTGTTAACTCCCCCCTCCACGCTAACAGACTTGTTTATTATCTTGCTCCTCGTCATCCTCCCCACGTGTATAGCCTTACTCCCCGTATCCTTTAACACCGGTCCTTTAGCTAGCTGTATAACAGTATTCCTCGTACTACTATAGTCTCCCTTAAGTATCGTGCTTGGATAAACATAGGTCATCTTACTCCCAATACTACCCTCAACCCAGTCTACCCGCGCGTTATCCTCAGCGATACCCCTCTTATTATTGAAGTTTATCACATCTCTACTCCAATTCTGTATGGTAACTATCTTCACGAAGGCGTTCTTATGAGCGTAAGCCTCTACCATGCCATCGTGGAAGCTATACTTGCTAAGCCTCGGAGCACTGCATCCCTCAATCCATGTAACCTCAGCCCCCTCACCAGCTACTATAAGTGAATGCTCGAACTGCCCCTCAGCAGATCTGCCTATGAGGAAGAAGGATTCTATGGGCTCTCTTATCCTAACACCTGGTGGTACGTAGACGAAGACGCCTCCGCTCCACAAGGCTCCGTGTAGAGCTGCAAACTTATGCTCTGTAAACGGAAACACCCTAAGGAAGTACTCTTTAACTAAGTCAGGATACTTGGATACGGCAACCTCCAGGGGGAGCACCACAACCCCCTTCTCCTCAAGGTACTTCTTAACCTTAGCGTACACAGTCTCACTCTCAAAAACAGTTGTTAGACCAGCTAGTAGTTTCTTCTCCACCTCCGGTAACCCAAGCCTATCATAGTACTCTCTAAGATCTGGGGGGAGGTCGTCCCAGTCTCTAACCATCTCTACATCGGGTTTAACGTAGAGTAGTAGCTCCTCTAAGTCTATAGCATCAATGCCTTTAACCCATTTAGGTGTTGGGAGTTTGTAGAAGAACTCTAAGCTCCTAAGTCTAAGCCTTGTCATCCACTCAGGCTCCTTCTTAACCCTGCTAATCTCCTCTATCATATCTCTCGTTATCCTACCTCTAAGCTCTATCTGGGTTTTAAATGGCTTCTCGTAGCCTAGGAGCTCCACAGCCGCCTCGGTGCTTTTAAAGATCTCCTCCCTGAGCTCTACAGGTTTACCCATAAAATTCACCTACTTTAACAGTGTTAAAGTAGGTTATTAAGCTTAGGTATTAACTGTTTGCGTTGACTGGCTTCCATACTTCCTCCTAACACCCTCATATCCTATTTCTTCGACTTCGAAAGCTAGCTCCGGGCCCCCTCTAGCTACAACCTCTCCTCCAATAAGTACTGTTACAGTATCTGGCTTGATGAAATGAAGCATTCTAGCATAGTGTGTTATCAGCATTACAGCCCTCCCACTATCCCTTAGACTACCTATGTAGGATGCCACCTTCCTAATCCCGTCTATGTCTAAGCCTGAGTCGGGCTCGTCTAAGATAGCTATCTTAGGCTCCAGGATTATTGCTTGGAGTAGCTCACCTCTCTTCCTCTCACCACCACTAAAGCCCACGTTAACCTCCCTTTGGAGTAGCTCCGCGGATAACCCTATCTCAGAGGCTATCCTATGTGCGCTCTTAACGACTTTCGGATTAGCTATCTTAGTTAGCTCGCTAACACCCATCCTCTTATTAGTGGAGGCTATTAGCAAAGTGCTAAGCCTGACGCCGGGAATAGCTGGGGGGTCTTGCATTCCAAGATATATTCCTTTTAAAGCTCTCTCGTGGGTTTCAAGGTTTAAAATACTCTCTCCATCAACCCTTATATCGCCCTCTAAGACCTCGTAACCCTCTCTACCCATTATTGCATATGCTAGGGAGGACTTACCACTCCCATTAGGCCCCATAACAACATGTACAGTTCCATAATCTACGTTCAAGCTTACCCTCCTAAGCACTATCTTATCCCTAACTCTGACCGTTAGGCCTATAACCTCAAGCCCCAACAGCTTCACCGACTTTAACGCGTGTTAAACAAGGCTATTAAGCTTTCATCTTGAAACCCAGACTCTCCATGAAGTTAGTATAGGGGGAGTCATTGAATATGGTCTCCTGCTCTTCCCTAACCCTAGCCAGGATCCTGGAACCTTCAGATTCAAGGATACCTGATAACAGCTTAACCCCCTCCCTGTTAACTGCAACTAGAGGGTTACCTGGTAAACCAACCCTACCAACCCCAGCTTTAGCTATAAGCCATGCTAGGATAGAGGTCTCATCAATCCTCCCCCCTAACCCCTCATCACTCAGCGAGCCTCCACTAGCCCAGTAGAGATCCCTGACATAGTTAACGGAAACAACCTTAGCCAACTTAAACTCCAACTCCTCATATAAACTCCTACCATTCCTCTTAACAATCTCAACCAACCCCATCACATCTAAACCTGTAAAGGGCGCCCTGAGAGAGGCTTCAGCCAGCTCCTTAAAGGCAGCATATCCGAGATCACCGTGGAGGAACGCTATCGAGGAGGCATAGGAGCTTGCTAGTAGGGTTTTAATGAAACTCTCCAAAGGATCCCCTATGCTAGGCGTGTAGGACCCCCGGATCATAGCCTCAACCTCCCCACCTGACACAGGGTCAGCGGCCGCCACAGTGTAACCAACTTTAATCCATGGAACGCTGAGAACGAGACCATCAACGTCTGAGGCCCTCGAAACATCAATGATGCTAACTCTGCCTATCAACCCTCTATCAATCAAATACTTTATGAGGGTATAGCTGGAGTAGCAAGTTGCGTGAACGTACACTTTGATATTTGAAGCTTGAGGCATTCAAACCACCCTTAGCGTAGCACCACTCTACAGCCTAAAACTCTCTTAACTCAACACTTAAATTTACAGGTATTTAAACCTTAGCCCCAGCCTCGACTGAGGGTGTAGGGAAGTGCGCTTACAACCATCCAGAGTTGTTGAGGTCCTTGAGAAGATCGTTAGAACCCCTATATACAGCCTTGTAGGTATAGTAGGTGGGGGTAAACTCCTAGTATACTCTAACGAGGAAGGCTTTGCAAGCTTAATACTCGTAGACCCCGGTAGCGGGGATAAAATGAGGCTTACAAGAGAGCCTATACTATGGGTGGCGGAGCCACCGGTGGGGGCTAGTAGGGTTGTCTATACTAGGGATGTCTCTGGAGGTAGGGAGCTCCAAAAGCTACTCTACTACGATCTAAGTAGGATGACTGAGGAGCCTCTCGTAGCAATGGAGCCTATGAGGGTGTTCGGTGTTGCAGATGACGGTGTTAACGTTGCATTCACAGGGGCCACTATGGAAGATCTAGCTGTATATGTAGCTAAAGGGGGGTCTGTGGAGAAGGTTTATAGGCTACCTGGTCTCGCCATAGTATCTGATGTTATGGGGGATTTAATTGTAGGTTCCGGAGTCCTATCCGGGAACCCTCTATCAATGGAGATATTCCTACTGGATATCGGAAGAGGGGAGTTTAGAGTGTACACTCCTAGGTCTGGGAGTGTTAATAAGAACCCGGTTATAGTTGGGAATGCTGTTGTATTCGAGAGTAACGCTTTAAACCCTAAGAGGAACGAGCTCCTGAGATTAGATCTCAGCACATGGGAGGTCGGTAGCGTTAGGTTTGCATTTAAAGATTACGAGGAGTACGCTCCAGTAGAGCACCCCATATACAAGTTCCAGGATAACTCGTGGGTCGTCGTTGGGAAGAGAGAGGGGAGAACTAGGCTATTCCTCGACGGTAGGCTAGTCTACCGAGCTGAGGGGGTTATAAACGGTGCAGCCTACTATGGAGGTAGGGTTTACATAAGCTATACGAGCTTAAAGACTCCATCGAGGCTACTTGAGGTCGATCTACTACGAGACTCTTCTAAGCTTGTACTGGAGTCGAAGCTCCCAGAGGATGTGGAGAGGTCGATCGACAGCATAGGTTTCACTTATGTAAGCTCCTTCGACGGAGTTCAGGTTCCCGTATTCTACGTTGAGAGCAGGTTGGCCGGCAGGCCCGGGCCCACCATATTATATGTTCATGGAGGCCCCTGGGCTGAGGTTGCAGACTCCTGGAGCCCTATTATAGCTTCACTTGTTGCATCAGGTTTTAACGTTGTAGCCCCTAACTTCAGGGGCTCCACAGGGTATGGTGAGAGCTTTAGGCAACTCGATATAGGTGATCCTGGCGGGGGGGATTTAGAGGATGTGGCTAGCGTATCGCGGTGGGCTTGGGAGAGTGGGTTGGCAGATAGGCTCTTCATAATGGGCTATAGTTATGGTGGTTACATGACACTATGGGCTATGGCTAGCAAGCCTGATCTCTACGAGTGTGGTGTTGCTGGAGCTAGTGTAGCTGATTGGGAGGAGATGTACGAGCTTAGTGACGCCATATTCAGGTTCTTCATAGAAACCCTTTTTGCAGGTAGTAGGGAGTTACTTAGAGAGAGATCGCCCATATCGAGGGTTGATGGGGTGAAGAAGCCCATATGTATAATACACCCTCAAAACGATACGAGAACCCCTCTAAAGCCTGTGATTAGGTTTATGAGCTTAATGCTGGAGAAGGGTAAGACCTTTGAAGCTCATATAATACCGGATATGGGCCATGTGGTTAACACCGTTGATGATGCTATGAAGATACTACTACCAGCCATACTATTCCTTAACAGGTGTCTTAGGAAACCCTATGAGCTCACCCCACCTTAACGAGCACCCCTCTAAATAGTGTAAGGTGCCGGATTTGATTTTAAGGATTGTATACGACGACGTTCACAGGCTACACGCAGACCCTTCTGGAAGGCATCCTGAGAACCCGTGGAGGCTTGAAGTTGCATTAGAGTCCCTAAGGGAATCCAGTTTATGGAGCAAGGTGGAGGTTACAGGTACACCTGAGGCTAGCATTAGCCTCTTAGAGCTAGTACACTCAAGCGACTATGTGAGGTTTATTGCTGAAGAGTCTAGAAAGGGATTCCACTACCTAGATGCTGATACCTATGTTACAGAGCATACGTTCACCATCTCAGCTAGGTTTGCCACAGCAGCCTACATGGCGGCCATTAAATCTCTTGAGAGTGGAGAGCCGTGGCTTATAATGCCTAGACCTGGAGGCCACCATGCTGGTCGAAGCGGGTGGGCTATGGGTGCTCCTACGCTGGGCTTCTGTATATTTAACTACGCAGCTATAGCGGCTAAGGCCTTAGAGGATAGAGGTTTAAGGGTTCTAGTAATCGACTTTGACGCGCATCACGGCAATGGAACGCAGGATGTGTTCTGGGAGGATCCAAAAGTAGTCCACATAGACGTACACCAGGAGGCCATATATCCTGGGACAGGAGATGTAGATGATATAGGAGGAGGAGGGGCGGAGGGGACGAAGATAAACATTCCACTCCCAGCATTCTCAGGCGACCCTCAATACTTCTGGTTCGTAGAGAAGGTCCTAGAACCTGTTATGGAGGTGTTTAAACCCGAGGCGGTGGTAGTTTCAGCTGGGTTTGACGCATACCAGGGAGACCCGTTAACAATGCTTAGAGCAACTAAGGAGGCGTACGGCCACATAGCCTGGGCGATAAGAAGCCGGTGGATCGGAGGGAGGATTAAAGCCCTAGTTATAAACGTAGAAGGAGGCTATGGAGACGGCCTTAGATACGGATTAAGAGAGTACGTTGAAGTACTCCTAGGATTTAAAGAGTTTAGGAGAGCAATAGAGCCTAGAGAGCCGCCTAGAAGGATTACAGAAGGACTCCGTAGAATTCTAGGGAGATACTGGGGCTTGGAGCTGTAACGTTGAGGCCTCGCACCCTCTCTAATCTATGTAGTAGGGTACTACTATTATGCTGAGGATGTAGTGGATTAATAGCGATATTATAGTGAAGGGTATTGTTATCTTCAACCACTCAATCCACGAGATTCGAGTGCCTCTAGCTTTCTCAGCTATAACCAGTGATAGGTATAAGGCTGGAGCTCCGGCAATTGTGGCATTACTCCCCAGGGTTCCCGCCCAGGCTACCGCCCAGTAATGTGGCCACGGGTCCAAGCCTAGTATACCTCCTGTTTCTTTTAGGGATTTTAGGAGGAATAGTATGACTGCGTCATGCTCTACTACTGTTGATAGTAGTGCTGACACCCAGTAAACTAGAGTGTAGGATAGTAGTATATCTCTTTCTATGTAGGATGCTACAATCCTAGATACCTCGTCTATAACACCGCCCGCTTTAAGCCCTCCTACGAGCATGAAGAGCGATATATAGAATATTATCACCCTCCACTCCATATCCCTTAAAACATCCTCAAAGGCCGGGATGCTATTGCCTTTAAAACTATATCTTAGAAGCTCCAACAAGACCGAAGTAGCAGTAGCTACTGACACTGCTAAAGCACCAAGCTCTACACCTAGCATTGGCCTTATCGAAGCTAGAACAATGAATGCTATGAAGCCAAATGTTGCTACGAACGCTGTAATCTTATCAAGCTTGGGGGCTTCAAGTTCTATGGTGGAGCTCGCATCCCCTCCCATCCTAGTCCTGGTAGCCTTAAACCATAAAGGGTATAGTGTTAGGAGTGTAAGTATGAATGACAGGGATAGTAGGGGGAGACTACTAGGAGCCCCCCTAAACCATATGAAATCCAAGAACTCCGCCCCCGCTATACCGTGTAACATTTGAGGTGGCAGATCTCCTAGGAGTAGCGCTGTACCCATATAGTTAGCTGCAAGACCAACAGTCATTGCAGCCACCAGGGGGTCCATACCAGCTCTTAAAGCCACCCTGACAGCCAGCCCTCCAAGAAGTAGTATCACAAGAACATTGTCAACAAATAATGTTATGAACCCCGCCACTAAAATTATGGATAATAGTAACGCTGAATACGAGCCAACCCTAGTTGATAAAATAAAAACCACATACTGAGGAAGCCCAGACTTGGAAAGATAACCTGATAACATCCACATACCAAACAAGATCATTATAACATTCCAGTCAACAGACTTAAAGGCGTCGGTAAACGTGTAGCTAGCAGAGACCAGGACCATGACTATCACTCCAAAAAGTGCTATCAAAGCCCTCTCATAAGGTGCAACTATCACGAGTAAGATTGTAAACACGAATACAGCTAGTAGTAACAAATCCACCTCAGGCACCTTGCCAACCAATAACTCCCTGCAACAATCCCTAAAAGCTTATCCACATTATAGAAGCTAGAACACCATCCAAGGAAACTCTAGAAAACTAAAATGTAGGTGGCGGGTGCCTCCAAAGCACTTCCGGAAATACAACGCCTCCAAGCCCCCGGGCCCGGTGGGGGCGGTTTGAATTGAGTTAGGTTTATATGGAGAAGCATATAAACCGTTAAACCCCTCTGAGATCCTATGCCCCAAGGGGGTTGCCTTGGGGTTCGGATCTCTTTGGGGTTCACAGTTTATATGCTTCTCCATATAAACCTAACTCAATTCAAACACGCCTCCGGGTTGGAGGCGTTGTATCCGCGCGGGTGCTTTGGAGGCACCCGCCATAGGTAGAATTTGTTCTGCAGTGCTTTTAAGGGGTTAGGGTGGGTTTCTGGGGGGTTCTATTTATTATCTTTGTCTCAATAGACGTATGCTAGTAGTATGCCTCCTGTTCTTCTTTTTATTGCTTCTTTGTGTGACATTACTCCTTGGCTTGTGGATATTATTAGTATTCCTATGTCTCTGCTTGCTAGGTATTTTTTGAGGTGTTCTGGTAGTTTTACTAGTTCTCTGTATGTTATTGATGTTCTCGGTTTTATGGCTCCTATGTCGTTTATTCTTCCTAGTAGTTGTACTCTGAATTTACCCCATCTTCCGTCGTCTATGTACTCGAATTCTCCTATGTAGCCTTCTTTTTGGATTACCCTGAGTACTTCTGCTATTAGTTTTGATGCTGGTGTTATTATTGCTTCTCTTTTACCCCTCCATTCGCAGTTCTTTATTGTTGCTAGGGCGTTTGCTAGTGTGTCTAGCATTACCATGTTCTCACCCTCTTACATGTATTTTTTGAAGCCTAGTGTGTAGGCTATTTCTCTGAAGCATTGTCTGCATAGGTAGAGGTTGTACTTCTGTATAACAGCGTCTCTCGTTCCACACCTCTGGCATTTTTGTGCTCCTCTACCTATCCTCTTAGGGTTTGGTGGTTTGAATTTAGCCAGTCTCTAACACCTCCTATGTAAATGTTATGTTTAGGAGTTGGCTTAATAAAACCATAGTCTCCTCTCTTGTCACTCTATGCCTTCTCGGTATTCTCGCTCTAGCTCTCTTCCTAATGGCTACTCTTGAGCCTGGTCTTGAAATTGTTATGCAGACGTCGAGACCGTATATTCCTATTTCGGGGTCGTATCTTATACCCGGTATCTGTATATGCTCTGGTATGCCGAAACACAGGTTTCCATGCTCGTCTATGCTGGAGGCTTTAACCCTATTACCTACAGCTTCAAACAGTCTTTTCAATGTGGATAAAGCTTTTTCCCCTCTTAGCGTAACCGCCACGCCTATATTCTCCCCCTTCTTTATCCCGAAAGCTCTCACAGTCTTCTTAGCTCTTCTCGGCACAGGTTTAGCCTCCGTTATCTGCTCTAAAACCTTATAGGCTTTAGCAAGCTTCTCCCCACTAGTCCCGACGCCTATGTTTAATGTAACTTTCACTATCCTAGGCTTCCTCATAGGCTGCTTTTTCCACTCCTCCAGAATCCTCTCAACAATATCTGGTGTTAGAATGGCGGAGCTCACGGCCAGGCCCCCTCCGGTAGCCTTATGACGGGCTTATCCTCCCCTATAATGAACACGTAGTTAAGGCTGGTTTGGAATAGATTGCCCCTAGGATCTTCTAGTGTAACAACTGTAGCCTCCCTCCTCCAACCCCAAGCTACAGACTTAATCCTCCCAACCCTGCCCACAGCCTTACCCCCTATTACCACAGCCACTTTCCCCACACCGAAGCCTATGTAGCCTTTAACCTCCGAGCCTGGGATAGATAGTATTAGTGTACCCCAAGTATCGTATACGTCCTCAACAGGATTCCTGGGGTCTCCAACTCTTATCATAACATTTCTACCGTCAAACAGGTGTAATTGCACATGACCCCCCTTAACAGTAGTCTTACCCTCAATCCTTAGAGGCTTAATCGCAGCCTCCTCCCTCGATATAGGTTGAAGCTTGAAGAACTTAACAGGGTATGGTAGGAGTCTGTAGAACTCCCCAGCCTTAGTAACCTCGATAACATCCATGAAGCCAACCGGGAACTTATAATCCTTCCTCACCACACCATCAACCTTAAAGGAGCCCTCCGCTATAAGCTTCCTAGCCTCCCTCCCGGTCTTAGCATAACCTAGAATATCCCTCACAATCAATAGTAGTGGGAGGCTCCTCTCCATGGGGTGAGGTCCTGGTCTCGGCTTAACAGTCCACTTATACTCTTTCCTAAGTATAGGCCAGAACTCGGGTGCAACCAGAGCTTTTAAATGCCTCCTAGAGCCCATTCTAGCCACTTACACCACCTCCCTCTCCGGCTTGAGCCTCGGGCTTGCCGCCCCCAGCCTCCTCTGCCACCTCTCCACCTCTCCTCTCAACTATAGACCTCCTCCACCCATCCTTAAGATCCAAAGCCACTATAACCACCTTTGAAGGATGTATGGGGACGAACCTAGGTGTTCCATCCTGCCTCTTCACAGTAACCCCTTCAACGAATATCCTTGTCTTTCTTAGGTCAACTCTAACAACAGCCCCCTCATGCCCTTTGAAATCCCCTCTAACAACCCTAACCCTATCACCCTTCCTAACTGGGAGGCTTCTAACACCATACTTCTCCCTAAGCTCCTCGCTTAGAGGTGCGCTTATAAGCTTCTGCCTAGCGTGCAGAGGGGCTTTTAACAGAGCGAGCCTCTGCTTCCTAGGCTGTCTACTCTCAGTTAACCTCGCCATCCCACCCACCCTAGACTATCATGGTGGCTAGCTTAGCCACCTTAGGCCACCTCTCCGCAGCCTCCCTAGCAATAGGCCCTCTAATCTCGCTAGCTCTAGGTGTACCGTCAGGGTTTACTAGGACTGCAGCGTTATCCTCAAAGGAAACCCATGTTCCATCAGGTCTCCTGAAAGGCCTCCTCTGCCTTACTATTACAGCGTATACAATCTGCCTCCTCATCTGAGGGGTTCCCCTCTTAACAGATGCAACTATAAGATCCCCCACGCCAGCGAAGGGGACTCTTCTAAGCCTGGTTTTTATAAGTGGAACGTTGATAACCATTATCTCCTTAGCTCCACTATTATCGGCAACGCTAACATAGCTACCCACCTGGAGACCTGCATTAACCTTGGGTCTAGCTGATGTTATAAGATACTTCCTCTTAGCCACCGCCCACCACCCCTAGGACTACGAATTTAACAGTTTTAGCTAAGGGTCTACACTCTCCAATCAAAACCCTCTGGCCTAAGGTTACCTTAATACAACCTGGTAGGTGGGCGTGTATCTTCCTACGACTCCTCTCATACCTCCTATACTTCTCATCGTAGCGTAGGTATTCATGGCTTACCACCACCATTCCCCTAGCACTAGCCTTAACCACAACACCCTCTAGTATGACACCTCTAACCCTTAAACTCCCGTGCCAGGGGCAGTTCCTATCAGAACACACATCCCTAGGCGGCTCCACCCCTGGCACTTTAAGGTTCTTAACCTGTTTAAACGCTGGCATCGCACCTCTCACCTCTAGCCATCCTCTTAGCCCTCTCAAACGGGCTACCCAATATATCGTCACCTCTCACCTTAACCCATCCAGATCCAGGTATCTCTACTAGGAGTATAGAGCTGGGCTTAAGTACTGAAATGACCTTTCCCCCCCTATCCACTCTAATAGACCTGGTGGTTTCCCAGACTACTGCTCCCTCGACGCCCTCCAGGCTGGGGTCCAGGTGGTTTAACACTTTAACCCTTAAGCCTATGAGCTCGTGGCATAGAATGTTATCCTTGCTCAGCTCCACCTCTAGCCCCCTTAACCTCCTCCTTCATCACCGTTAGCACTCTCGCTATGTTCCTCTTAACCTCCCTAAGCCTACCGGGGTTAGTTAGAGTTCCCACAGATGCTTTGTAACGTAGTGTCACTAACTCTACCTGCATCTCTCTAAGCAACTTTAACCTCTCCTCTGGACTCATACCCCTAATATCTCTAGCTCTAACCTTATGCTTTGGAGGCAATCTCGCTCTCCTCCTCTTCCTCCAAAACCAACTCCTCCTCTTCCTCCAAAACCGCCTCTAACTCCTCCAACCTAGCTGTCTCCATCCTCTTACTCTTAACCTCCTCCCTTATCTTAGCTACAATCTCCTCAACCTGGCTAGGCTCCTTAACGGCAACATAGTCTGGGGGAGTTCCAGGTTTAGTTATTACAACTTCAATCCCTATTACACCCATTGGCAGCCTAGCGTAGGCTACAGCCTTATCCACCAGCTCCTCGGTGACATGACCGGCCTTGTAAACCTTACCCTCCTTGTACTTCTCAAACCTCGCTCTCTCAGCCACAAGCTTCCCACTAATGGTTACCTCAACGCCCAGAGCTCCGTTAGCCATCACCCTTCTTATCATTGCAAAAGCTACACGCCTAAAGTGGAAACCCCTCTCTATCAACCTGGCCATTCTAAAAGCTTGAACCCTGGCGTTAAGCTCGGGAGCTTCAGGCTGGCTTACAGTAATCTGAGGGTTTTCCAGGTTAAACACTTTACTCATAATCCTCTGCAACTCCCTTATAGTAGACCCTCCTCTCCCGATTACGAGAGCAGGTCTTTCAACGTATATGTGCACTCTAGTTCCTAAACCCGTTCTAACTAAATGTACATCAGCGTACCCTGCTTCGTAGAAGTTCTGAGCTAGGTATTCATCTATCTTAGCTTTTAAGAGAGCTTGTCCTAGGAAGAACTTCTTCACCTTAGTCACTAGGCTTCACCTTCGGCAACAACCACCTCAACATGGCTTGTAACCCTGAACCTGGGGGTGGCTCTGCCAAAAGCTCTAGGCATCCACCTTTTAAGCGTCATACCCTTATGGGCTGCTATATGGATGATCTTTAAATCCTCTAAATCCAAACCCTTAACCTCGGCATTGTTCTCAACGTTATCAAGTAACTTTAAGAGATACCATGCGGCCTTAACAGGGTATCTCCCAGCAGGCCACCCCCATCTATCAGCTAAACCCCTCCTATGAGCTTGCTTGCCATGAGCTCTCCTGAAGGGGACCGCCTCCCTCTTCTCCATAACCCTTTCGAGGAACTCTTTAGCCTCAGATAACTTCATGCCCTTGAGTACGCTACAAACCTCCCTTACGACTTTGGGGTGCACCGGTATATCCCATTTAACTGCTTTAGCTATCCTAGATTCATCCCTAAATTTAATAGAGTAACTCCATGTAGGCAATAGACTTGCACCCTATCACTTCTGCCCTCCAACATGGAGGCTACTTCTCGTAGCCTTAAGCCCTGGTTCTCCGTGTTGAACATTCTTACATGTTGGTGCAAGCTCGCCGAGATAACGGCCTATCATCTCGGGAGTGATCTTAACTGGGATGAACTCCTTTCCATTATGAACGGCTATCGTCAACCCGACCATCTCAGGTAAAACTATCATATCCCTAACATGTGTTTTAATAGTAGGGGGCTTGTCTAGAGCTCCCTCAGCAAGCTTACGTCTAATCTTCCTAATCTTGAGTACTAGCTTCTGCTGCTGTGGTGTCAACCCTCTAAGTAGCTTCCTCCTCTGCCTAGCGGGGAGGATTTTCGCTAGCTCCCGTAACTGCATCTTAAGCAGCTCCTCTAAAGTCTTACCACGATACCTAAACTTCTTCCACTCAGGCCTAATCTCTAAAGCCACCTAGACACCCCCCAACATCCTATACTACCACGCCTTAAATAAGTTATATGAGTGTCTAGAGGTAGCACTATGCTTATACACTAGGGTGTACTTCAACCCTACATTCTCCAATCTTCCTACACGCTTTCGATAGGAGCATTAGGAGGCATTCAACTTCCCTCTTCGAAGCTATGTTCTTAGCAGCTATCCTCCTAAGGGCTAAGCTTATATCCTCAACCCTCTTCTCATCGTGTACAAGCTGTCTAGCTAGGGCTCGTGCATAGGATTCCACCAAGCCCACGATCTTAGGGTCTGCGGGCTCCAGCTTGTAATGGGGCTTACCTCTAACCTTGTAGAGCTCGTAAAGCATTATTGCCGTGGCGTTAGCCAGGTTTAAGACGGGGTAGGCGGGGTTAGCTTCTATAGTTGATAGTAGGGTGCACATTCCAAGCTCCTCCCTGGTCAGTCCAACACTCTCCCTACCCATAACAAGGGCTACGGTGCCTGGAGAGCTAGAGGCTATAGTGGCGGCCTCACTAGGGCTAACGGGCACCCTTAGGATATCCTCGTTAGACGCTAAGGCTGAAGTGCATATGGAGAGGTTCACATCTCTAAGAGCCTCATCAAGGGTATCAACTATGGTGGCGCTCAAGAGCCTCCTAGCAGACCTGGCAGCATACTCAAGAGCCTCCTCTAAACTAGCACCAGGCTTGACCAGGTAGAGCTCTTCAACAGCAAAGTTATCAGCAAGCCTAGCTACCATACCCAGGTTAACAGCCCCCTCAACACCAACAAGCACGAGCCTAAGCTTATCCAAACGCGAACCCCCAATTCCACTCTATTGTTATACCACATATTAAGGTTATGGATGGTCTAGGGCTTCCATAGTGATGGAGTCCTAGAATCTAGGTTTAAGGTAGAGCACTTTTAACTCTTCAAAGAAGAATCTCAGCGAGCCCAACACCTCTATGCGGGCGCTCCCAGCTATACTTTCAACTCCTACTGGTGAGAGTGTGGAGTACACTAGTAATACTTCCCCTCCCTTCGACATGCTATCTCCGACAAGCCTCTCCATAACCCCTCCACCGCCACTCCAGCTGAGCTCAAGCCACCAGCTACACGTATCTCCTAGGCCTACAGGTTCTAGTGGTAAGTATGGCGGGTTTAGTATTACAAGATCCCATATTGTGTTTAGGAAGCTTAAGCCATCCGATTGAACTACGTGAGCTTCCAGTGGTAGATTGCATGATGCGTTTCTAACAGCGTAGGGTGATATGTCGACTGCAAGGAGCATGTTAGGGTCGAAGAGCTCGTAGGCGGCTAAAGCTAGGATTCCAGTCCCTGTTCCAAGGTCTACGATCCTATCGTATTTAAACCCTCTCTTGTAAAGTTTATACAACGCTTCTAAGGCTAGTATACTGTCCTCTGCGGGTTTGTAAACGCATTTGTGTACCCTTATTTTATAGCATTTCCAGGAGGTGCATAGCTTCATCTCGCTATATCCATCAGCCTCTCCACATCCTCCAACCCCAGCTCTCTCACCCTCCTCTCCCCAAGCCATGAGAGTTTCCCTAGCTCCACTCCCAGGCATTTGGATGCTATCTTAACAGCTTTCTTATTTCTATTACTGAATAAACATCTAGTTAGGAGCTCGAAGCTCTCATCACCTTCCACCCAGCTCCTCTTCCTCCACATCTCCACAACCGCCCCCGAGACTTCAGGTTCTGGGTAGAAGGAGCTCCAGGGTATTACGCCAAGTAGTTTTACGTTAAAGTATCTGTTAGCTAGGAGCGTTAGCCTACCATAATCCTCCTCCCCCGGCTTTGCAGTCATCCTCCTAGCTAGCTCTAGTTGTACGCCTAGGAGGGAGTATGTGATCCTATTATTCCTAGCTATCCTAGCTATAAGCTGGCTTGATATGTTGTAGGGTGTGTTAGAGTACACCACACTTATACTCGTTGAAGTAACATGATCCAAGCCATCCCCCCTAACAACCACCACGTTGTCAGAGGCTAGGGATGCTATGTGAGACGCTAGTAGAGGGTCTATCTCCACAGCTACTATACGTGATGCTATGTGAGACGCTAATACCGTTAGGACGCCCAGACCCGGCCCGACCTCCATCATATCCGATGACTCCCACTTTGCTAGGGCTTCTAGGAATAAAGCTACACCACGAGGGTCTACGAGGAAGTGTTGGCCGAGTCTATCCCTAGGTTTAACACCAAGCCTCCTCAAAGTTTCAACTGTCCATTTCAGGAGCTCCTCCCTACTAGGAAGAGTCCATTGAAGTCTACGTGCCAAGCCCTCTCCTCTTAGAGAAGTACGCCTTCTTAACCTTATCGAGGTAACCTAGGTACTGTGCTTCAGGGTCTGAAGGTTCTATGAAGACATAGTATTTGGCCTCCCTCTTTATCTCCTCCACTATCTTCTCTGCTAAAGCCTCAGCAGGGTCTATCTTTAGAACCTTCTTCACCTCCTCAAAGCTCTCGAAAGGCTTCTGCTTCCTCCTCTCAAGGAAGTTAGCTAAAGTCTTCTTACCAACACCCTTGAATAGTTCTAGGGCGTGAAGCCTTATGTTAACAGCCTCCGCTATATTGAAGAACTCAACGTATATCCGTTCATCGCTCTTAATAATCATCTTAACAGCCTCCAATAGGTTGTTCTTAGCTATATCCGTTAAATCCTCGTATTTCAGCGGAACAGGTGGTACTATGAGTATAGCTGGTGAGAGCCCCTTCTCCTCAGCTATCGCTGAGAGCTCGTGGGGGGAGTCTACTAGAAGGCTCCACCCTCCCTCCTCCTGTATTGTAGCTCTTAGGGAATCAAGGCTCCACTTATCAAGGGGTGTCATAGGATAGCAGTACACCATCTTCTCAGGGCCCGGTAGGCATGCTAGGAGTATTGTGAGCTTCTTAAACTTCTGGCCTTTAACGTCCGCTGGTTGAATTATCGTTCTTAGAACGCTCCTCGCCAAGGTAACCCTTTGGAATACCTCCACATCGGATAATGGTATGCCGTCCATTAATGTGAACCTCCTAACACCTATAGCCTGTGCTACAGGTCTATCCTTATGCTCTTTGTGCGGGTCATTATAGGAGCCTTGGGGCATGTAGTCTAGGATTAAAGCTTCAACCTCCACAGCTGCCGGATGCTGTGATCTAAAGCCAGACGTTCTACCAGGCTCTCTATCCGCAGACCCCACGTTCAAAGCTTAACTCACCGGGAAGCCTCCTCTCCCGGGTCGAAATTTTACATCCAGGGCTTAAATGATAAAATGATAACTTCTAGCTGGAGCAAAGCCTCCTTAGAATGGATAGTATGTTGTTGACCAGCTCCACGTCGTAAACAGACTCCCTCTCCATCACCAGCACAGCTCTAACCTCCCCCTCACTCTCAGGGCATATGTTTAGTAGGTTAACAGCTGTCTCATCGTTTAAACCTAGTTTCTTCAACATCTCGAAAGCCCTCCTAGCATCCTCGCCCCCCTTAGTGCCGAATAGCGATAGGTAACTCCACGTCCTCTCATGTACATCGACCACTTTAACCCCAGATTTTATCCTCGATTCGAGAGCCTCCCTGGCCTCATGTAGGCTAATATATCTCTTTCCTAGAATAACCCTGTCCAAAGAGGAAGACCCCCTGTTCAATTAGAGGTTTGAGTTGGAAGGGGTCTTATGTGTACAGGCGATACGAAGATTGTCTTCCTCTTATCGCCTAGGTAGACTTCAACGATATAACAGCTACCACGCTTCCCCAGTATCACGCCTGTCAAGCCATGATACCTCCTATGAGGCATAGCCCAGTAGTGGAAGCTAGGGTCAATCTTAATAGCAACCCTATCCCCAACATTATACTCCCTCAAAAGCACACTAGCCTTGGGAACAGCGCCCCTCCCCCTTACATCCTTGCGCAACAACCTCCTAGTCCTATGCCTGTAACCTTGAGGAGCCTTAACCATAATCGAACACCTAAAATCTTATCCTTAAAGCACACCTATTATACTTTACCCTTACTCCATGTGCTGGTTTCCGAGCTTAGAGGATGCCGCTCTGGCTTGTACTAGCGTAATCTCCGGTTTCCACGCTAGCCTCGCATGGCTAGCCTTGTTGTGCGCTCTCCATGAGTTCGATGTTCTTAAAGACTTTAGTTAGCTAGTATTCTTTACTTGGTGTTAGATTTGCTTGAGGGGATTAGAGCTGCCATAGCTAGGTTTCTCAGCGGAGGTCATTATGAGAGGGCTGTTGACGAGTTTGTTAGGGATCTTCAGAGGGAGCTTTTGAAGGCTGATGTTAATGTTAAGCTTGTGTTCCAGCTGTCTCAGAGGATTAGGGAGAGGGCTCTTAGGGAGGAGCCTCCTGCGAGTGTTAGTAGGAGGGATTGGTTTGTTAAGATTGTCTATGATGAGCTTTCTCAGCTGTTTGGAGGTGATAGGGAGCCTTCTGTAGACCCCCCTAGGAGACCTTGGGTTATCCTCTTGGTTGGTGTTCAGGGTTCTGGTAAGACTACTAGTGCTGGTAAGCTAGCTTTATTCTATGCTCGCCGTGGGTACAAGGTGGGTCTTGTTTCTACTGACACCTATAGACCTGGGGCTTTACAGCAACTTAAGACTCTTGCTGAGAAAGCTGGGGCTATGTTCTACGGCCTGGATTCAGGTGACCCTGCTACCATAGCATATGAGGGTGTCGAGGTTTTGAAGGCCCGGGGGGCTGAGGTTGTAATAGTTGATACTGCTGGTAGGCATGGTTATGGTGAGGAGGAGGCTTTACTTGAGGAGATGAGGCGTATAGCTGGTAGGGTTAAGCCTGACGAGGTCGTACTCGTCATAGATGCTGCTATGGGCCAGAAGGCTTACGACCTCGCATCCAAGTTTCACAAGTACGCTCCGGTGGGAGGTATACTGGTTACTAAGACTGATGGTACTGCTAGAGGCGGGGGGGTTCTATCAGCTGTAGCAGCTACAGGGGCTGTTGTTAAATTCATAGGCTACGGGGAGAAGCTTGAGGAGCTAGAGATCTTCAAGCCTAGGAGGTTTGTTGCTAGACTACTAGGCCTGGGGGATCTGGAGGGTATACTTGAGAGGTTAAAGGCTGTAGAGGAGGCTAGGGAGCTGGAGAAGGCTGCTGAGGATATAGTGAGGGGTAAGCTGAATCTAAGGATAGTGTATAGACAGTTGAAGACAGCTAGGAAGATGGGCCCGCTGACAAGGGTGCTCCAGATGATACCAGGGCTAACACTAGCACCTGAGGTGATGAAGGATGCCGCTAGGCTGGGGGAGGAGAAGATAGATAGGTGGCTGGCGATAATGGAGAGTATGACGTACGAGGAGCTTGACAACCCGGATATAGTGGATAAGAGTAGGATCAAGAGGATAGCCATTGGAAGCGGGACTACAACAGAGGATGTAAGGGAGCTCCTAAACTACTACAAGAACCTAAAGAACCTGGTAAGAAAGCTAAGGAGAGATAGAAGGCTGTTAAAGAAGCTCGGGTTAGAGCTAGAGGAGCTAGAAGAACAAGGATAGCAAGGTAGAGGGTGTAAAGGGGAAACCCTTAATAGCTAGAGTGTAACTAAAAACCCTGGGTGCCCCTGGGTTGAACGCATGCAGGGGGTTCGAGCACCTAGAGCATACAGCAGATGTACTCATAGAAGCTAGAGGCTCAAGCCTATCAGAGGCTTTTGAAACAGCAGCCCTAGCAACATACGAGGTTATGACTGACACGAGTATGGTAGAGCCGAAGGTTAAAATTGAGGTTGAAGTTGAAGGCTACGACCTCTTCAACCTACTATACAGGTGGATAGAGGAGCTCATAGCATACACGGACTCACAGAGGCTCGTATTCGGTAAGTTCAAGGTGAAAGAGATAGAGGTAGACCAGGACTACGCAAGGCTAAAAGCAGAGGCGTGGGGAGAAGAGTTCAACCCAGAAAAACACCCAAGCAGAACGGTAGTCAAAGCAATGACATACGCCCAGATGAGCATGAAAGAGGAGATGGGATGCTGGACAATAAGATTCGTAGTAGACATCTAATATCAACATAATCAAATAGCGATGCCTTCTAAAACACCCCTTGGTAGAGAATAGCTTTATCCATCTACAATGTTGATATCGATTCTCATAAAAGGTTACCCTAAGAGCTCCTAGGAGCCTTATCAAATCCGACATAGGGTGGCTTAGAGGCCACCTTGGAGGTACACTCCTTACCCAAGATAACTTTGGATTTAAAGCTACCCAGACATGAAGATGGGTATGGAAGGGGGAGAGATATGTTTTCTTGGGATTAAACTTTATATGATTAGGGGCTGATTATGGGTTTTAGTATTATGAATGGCGCTTGGCTCGATTGGGGCCCGTGAGGTGTGGGTGAGGCTAGTGATCCCACACCAAGGCCTAACCCCGCTAACGGAGATACGGGTATTTGGTAATACCATCAAACTGTTAGCGGGGAAACGCTTGGAATAGTGTTGGGGAAGCTTCCTTGTCGTGTGTTCCAAGAATGCTTTAAGGTTTTAGAGCTGTAGTAGATGGAGTTTAAATGAGAATTCCTAGCTATCATGGTTACTTTTTAGAACGAGTTTATCCTTGCCTTGTGTGTTTAGAGTGTGGGGTATATCTTTTCGTCTCCTGGGCCGCAGAATATTACTGCTGGTTCTGGCTCTATTCTCTTTCCTGTCTCCGGGTCTCTTGTGTATGCTTCTAGGAGCTCTCTTGCTGTTAACTGGTGGTATTTTATTTTGTTCCCTTCTAAGCTCACTATGTAACCTCTTATCTCTTTTATTGGGAGTCCTGTTGTTTCATCTACTTTCTTTGTGAAGCTTCTGAGGAGTATTGATATGGTTTTGCTCTTCTTTAGTGAGTTTGAGAGCCATTTGTAGAACTCTGGCCAGAATTCTGGGTCTGCACCGTATACTACTAGGTTTTCTTTCAGCCTGGAGGCATCCCATTTTATAATCTCTAGTTCTCCAACCTTCTGGAGGCCCATGTTCAGAGCTGTTATAACCTCGTCTGATAGACCCTCCCACTGTCTGGGCCTTGCTAGTTTATGGCCTGAGATTGTGAGTATGGCGTTGCCGTAGATGTGCTTCTCCAACTCTATTAGAAGCTCCTGGAACCCCCGTAGCTCTCCTACCGCCCTACGCCTCTCCCTCTCCGCTTTCGAGACGATCCTCTCTACGTTCTCAGCTTCCACGTCTACAATACCCTTGAATAGGTCTATGAGCTCCTCCAGCGTCCCCTCGAACTCGTCTAGAAACCTCTTAGACCCTATTTCAACCTTGAACATGTAGTGGCATTTGCCTTCGAAGCACGCTATCTTATCAAATTCTATAATGTGGAATGGTACGTGGACCCCCCGTTCTTCGATATACTTCTCCAGGGCCTCCTCTATCCTCCTTATATCCTCTTGAAGCCTCCTCCTCCTATAGAGCTCCTTCTCCAGGGCTTTCCTAAACATATCAAGTTGCCATGGGGGGGCGTTCTTTATAAACTCCAGGATAGTCCTAGCATTATACTTCTCTCCGCTGGGGAACTCCACGACATCGGGTATTACAGTGTCCTCTCTGTCTAGGAGGAGCTCCAGGTTATCCCTAACTTGATCCACTAGATCTACAGAGTCATCTAGATCCCCAACGATGTCTAGTACATAGTCAGCATAACCTCTAAGCCTCTCCTTAAGCCTCCTAATCTCCTTAAGCGTCCTCCTCCACTCCCCCACCTGAGATCTCTTAACCTGCCCTTTGCCACTCTTAGCGGCTCTTCTAGAGAGCTCCTTGTTTAAAGCTTTCCTAAACAACTCCACCTGCCATCCAGGAGCACTCCTCAGAAACTCCAATACAGCCTTAGCCTTATCAACATCCCGCTGTTCAAGCCCCCCACTAGCAATGAGCTCCTCAAGTCTAGCTCTAACACTCTCAACCACATCAGGCGAGCCTTCAACACCACCAAGGAGGTCTAATGAGAACCTAGCGTAATCCTCAAGTTTCCTCCTAACCCTCCTAAGCATCCTCTTGTACGCACGAGGATTGTAGCCTCCACCTACATCCAAGCCTGCCAGCCGAGATATGTTATCTAGAGGCTAAACTTTATAAGGTAAGATGGCTCTATGGCTCCCCGAGCAGAGGACCTTTAAACCCTAGCTATTTTCTCCACCGATGTTATTAAGCTCTCTTAACCCTCTGTTGCTCAATGGATTCTATGAGCTTTAGACCTGGAGAAAGACAGCATGTAGAGCTCGCCTTGAAGCACCTTGAGGGGGGCGGAGCTCTCATCTACAAAGACCCGGTCAAGGCTAGCGAGAAGCTGTACAAGGCTGCAGAGGAGGCTGTGAAAACCCTCGCAATACACTATAAATGGATGATATAATCGAGAGGGCCACCGAGAGAGGGAGGTGGACTGCCGCGGATCTCGATAGAGCTGTTAGGAGGATAGCAAGGGGGCTTAGCACGTGGTTCCCAAGCTCGTAGGATTCAGCGTGGACACTAAACATCTGGGGATTCCACGAAGCGAAACTCAACTCAGAAGCTGCGAGGTATAGACTACCACATGGAGAGGATCGTGGTAGAAGCAGGTAAAGCCACCAGGTACAACTAGGTTATTGAATTTAAAGGTCATAAACAGCTATCTGGAAGATTAGGGACTGTCGAAATTCTCATCGTGACAATTAGGTTACTCTAGGTGGACCAGACCCCACTAGGAGCTCTAAGAGCATACCTCCTCTCCAAGTACCCCTTCAAGCGTATACCCTGCTTGCCAAGAAGCTTAGGTCTTTAAAGTAACCCCCATGGTTGTCCGACATGGAGGGGTTACTTAAGACCACGTTCGAGCCCCCTATCCTATTGGGGCCCCGGTTAGAGGTTCGGTAACCAGGTAGCCATAGGGTTTGAACTTCTCAATCCAGGAGCTCCTCCACAGAGCTAGCTAACCTTTGAATATTTGCTAGGGGGTTTAACTTTAAGGTTAGAGGGATTCCACGCTATCCAAACTCGATATCCACGGTCGTCTCTAAGCGTTTACTGGTAACTCCACGCTCGCAGTCGACATCGTAGACTTTGCATATACGACCTGTTTCCACATGGAGCTTCGCTATGAAAGGCTCCTCGGGCGAAGGCTTCTTGATCACGAAGTAGTGCATGTTATCTATAGAATCTCCTGGCTTAAGCTTCACCGTTATGAGCGCAGCTAGTACTGCCATACCACCGACTGCTACCTCACCTTTAACCGGCTCTAGTGATACGTATGTGCAAGAGAATCCGCTATCATGTACCTTGAGGATCTCCACTAGCTCGTTCCTAGGGAGGTAGAAGTAGCGTTTCCCCGCTAACGGTATTTCCGTTAGCGGGGTTGGGCCTTGGTGTGAGATCATTAGCTTCACCCACACCTCATGGGCCCCCGTCGAGCCTAACGCCATGGGGCTCCCATCTGAGTATAGATATTTAAGACCGATGTTTATAGCTCCTACAACATCCCTCTCAACAATCCTACCATCTACGTATGCAACCCTTAGGACAACCTTCACTACCTTGAACCTACCGTTAGCCCCCCTCACCGCAGTGCGGATCACCAGGGGGCTGTACCCGTTAACCCCTTCCCCCCTCCGAAGCTTAAATACTTATTGTTTAGCTATAGAACTGTGGCAACCTCCCACACTGTTCTAGCCTAGGTCTTTGACAGCTCACCCAACACCATTACACCAAGTATTTACAGCTATCTACAGCTATTTAAATCTACTGTCAGCTCTGTAACAGCCTCCCCCGCATAGCACGTAGACGTTCTCAGGCCCCATGTTGGTTAGCGTTATGTTAACCTCAAGTATGGCTATGAGGCGGGGATCCTCTTTGAGGAGCTCCAGGACCCTGATATCACTAGGGTGCATGCCAAAGTACTCGGGGCCGTAGGATTCAATCCTAGCAACTAGCTCTCTAAACAACCTCTCATCCACTATAAACCTCCAGTTAACCGAGAGCTCCAAGCTGGAGCCTGCAACTTCAACCAAATACCCAACACCACCCACACCATCCCCCGTAGGAGCTCGCATTGGGGTCTTCGAGGTGGGTAGCGATTGTAGGGCTAGAATAGCGCTTAACACGATGATAGTGAGGGCGATTAGGCCTAGATAGAGCCTCCACATACACCACACCCACGCTAGTAGAGGAGCTCGTACAACCTAAAGCTTAAACCGTTGAACGTGGCTGTTCAAGGGGTTGAACAGCATGGCCGGTCAACGTGGCGAGCTCGGCTTGACGGAGGCAGGGTTACCTTAGATCATTGGGGTAACCCCCGGCGATGTGGGGGTTACTTTAACGTTATGGTTTAATAGCTCCTGGTGGAGCTCCATGTGTTGATGTTAGCCCCAGGGGTTACTCTATACTATAAGCTTTAATTGTATCCGGGTTACTGGATGTAGGGTTATGAGGGGTCCCCTGTCTTGGCCGGTATTGCTGATGTTATTAGTGGGGGTGAGGTTTTCAGAGTTTTATCTGAGGCTTTTAGGGTTGATGTTGGGGAGTATGTTGTATTGGTTGCTCATAGCCTTGGTGAGGGTGCTTTCCCAGTCCTGGTCTCCGTTATTCTCAGCCAGAATACCAACGATAGGAATTCCATCAAGGCTTTTCTCACGTTGAGGGGGAGGGTTGGTGTTAGGCTTGAGGATATACTGGGGGCTTCCGTTGATGACATAGCATCCTCTATAAGGGTTGCTGGTTTGTGGAGGCAGAAGGCTGAGACTATCAAGAGGGTTGCAGAGCATGTTGCAAGGCTTGGTGGTGAGAATTTCCTGTTAAGAGAGGACCCCTTTAGGGTTAGGGAGGAGCTCTTGAAGGTTAAAGGTGTTGGCTTCAAGACTGTTGATGTATTCCTCTCAGTCGTCAGGAGGGCTCCTGTGTTCGCTGTGGATACCCATGCTCTGAGGGTTGCATTGAGATGGGGTCTTGCTAGGAGGAGGGATTACATGGAGGTTTCAAGAGCACTCCTAGAGTACTTTGGGGCTGAGAGGGCTGAGGAGGCTCACAGACTCCTAATAGCCCTTGGAAGGAGGGTTTGCAAAGCTAGGAGTCCGAGGTGCTGGGAGTGCCCTCTAGCGAGCTACTGCCCGAGCTCGTCAAAGCGGTAGCTGTGAGCAAGCCCAACAGGGATACGTGGCTTGTGGAGGAGCTCCTAGACTCGTTCACACCATGGGATGAGGGTGTAGAGGTTAGAAGGACTAGGTTCCCCGGAGTGCTACTAGTACTATCAAGGAGGCTTGATCCAGCAACCATAGCAAGGCTGTCGAGAAGGGTTGAATTCTCGTTCATGACAAGGCTTATACCAGCAACCATAGCGTTACACGTTGAGGCTAAAAGCGAGCTTGTAGGAGCTCTAGAGAGGTTACTCAGAGGGGTTACCGGGGATCTAGATCTCATAGCAACTATTAGGGGTGAGGGGAAGAGCGTGGTATCAGAGTCTGAGGTGAAAAGCCTAATCACCGGCATGAACTATAGGTTGAGGAGAGGTGCTGTTAGGGTTCTAGCAGTAGAGTCTGTAGACAGGCTCTTCGTATTAGCAGTTGGTGTTATTAGAAGTTGTGGGTTGAACTGTAAGCTACTAGTGGTGGAGTAAGTGCAGGCCTAATCCTACCCTCTTAGACTACCTTCTACGAGCTCGTACATCTTGACAGCGTTATCCCTTAACTCCCTCACCACATAGTGTGTAGCAATGACTACAAGGGAGCTCTCAGCCATAGCTATTATATCTTCTAATAATATCTTAACCCTACTGCTATCAAGGTAGTTGAAGGGCTCGTCTAAGACTAGGACCCTGGGCTTTAGGGCTAGAACTCTAATTACGGAGACAAGCCTCCTCTGACCAGCGCTTAGACTCCTAGAGTTGGATTTCAGGAGCTCTGATAACCCATACCTTTTTATGAGCTCCTCCAGGTAATCATAGTTATTAAAGCCCCTTAGCTTCAACCCCAGGCTAACGTTATACCATACATCCCCCCTCAGGAGTATGGGCTTATCATGTACGTACACTATATGATGTCTAACCAAGTCCCTCTCCGCAGGCCCTAGATCCCAGTAGCTCCTACCATCCACGATAACACTACCCCTCGTGGGCTTATAGATAAGGGATAGGATTTTAAGTAGGGTCGTTTTACCGGAGCCGTTAGGGCCCATGACTACATGTAACCCTCCACCTTTAATCTCCATGTTTATCGATTTTAGCACATACCTTCTACCATCGTAGCTAAACCATACATCCTCTAATCTTACCTCCAAACCAAACCCCCTATCGCCCTCGCGACTACCGACAGCCCAACGGTTAGCACCACTAGTATCCCCCCTAGTGCTAGAGCGTACTCATAGTTACCTAGTAGGACTTCCAGGGCTATAGCTGTTGTCACGACATTCGTTAAACCCTCAATCCCACCACCTACAACCATTACAGCTCCAAGAGCTCCTATGGCTCTGGAGAACGCTATGAGGTATACTGCTATGAGGGCTGGAGGAGACTCTCTTAGTATCAGAGGGTAAACTTTACCAGCTGGGGCTCCAAGTGATAGAACGAGCTCCTTAACATCGCTCCACAACTGCTCGAAGTACCTATAGAGTAGTGTCACCACTATAGGTAGGGCTACGAGGGCTTGGCTCACTACGAGAGCTGTAGGTGTATACAGGAGCTTGAGGAAGCCTAGAGGCCCCCCGGGGTATATGAGCATGTATACTATAAGCCCTACAACTACAGTTGGAGCACCCACCAAGGCGTCGAAAACACCTATCAGCATCTCAGAGAGCCTCCTAGGAGTTACTAGCATTAAAAGCGATATGAGAGCTCCGAACGTGAAGGCTATTAATGCTGCTGCCAACGAGATATAAATGCTCCTAGCCACTATATCAACAAGAGGCTCGGCCACCTTTAACCACCACGTTTAATCTCTATTGTTGACAGCTGCTCCCAGAGCTTCGAAAGCTCCACCATACCCCTAGCGGGATAGAAGGTCCCCTCTACAGCATACTCCCTCTCCAAGACATCCTGGCCTTCGCCTAGAACGTACCCCACTATAGATCTTAGGAGCTCCCCCAAGCGCCCCTCCCTACACCTGTCATGCTTAGATGTTACTATCGAGTAGACGTTCACTAGGAGGTAGGTGTCCTGGGTGAATAGTATCTCAAGGTCGCCCACCTTACCCTGAGACTTCAGCTCCTTGAACGTACCCTCATCAACGAACGTGTACGCCTTCAGATTAGAAGCTGTTATGAGAGTTTCAGGCGCACCCTGTGATGTTCTAAGATACCACTTCCTACCCTCAGGGTTTAAACCAGCTAGGCTCCATATCTGGAGCTCCCTAACATGTGTTCCCGATAGGTCACCTCTGCTCACAAACATTGCAACCCCCCTCTCTCCAGCATCGAATACCCTCTTAAAAGCCTCAGTTACGTTAGAGGCCTTTGATACGCCTGCTGGATCACCCCGAGGTCCTACGATGGTGAAGCGGTTGTAAGCGAATACCCCATACCAGTTGATCTTACCCTCCTCAACGTACCTCCTCTCAAGTAGGGGGGAATGTGTGAAGGCTAAACATATGGATCCGTCGGCTAGGAGCCTTAAGAGATCCCCACTACCTTTGACAATGTACTTGAACTCAACCTTGTAGTCTAAGCTGGCGCCAAAGCTCTCAAGGAGCCTTTGAGCTAGCCCTGAGGCGTAGAGGGTCGTAGGAGATCCTACGACAAGCACTTCGTGCTGAGATATCTGATACGCATAATATGTTACAGCTAAAACAGCAACAGCTAGGAGTGTGGCGAGAAAAGCTAGACCTCTTAAGCTTAAACCAGAGGTAGCCAGCCCGGCCACTTAACCCACCCTAACATAAACCACATACATTACCGAGCCCTATTAACCCCATCTCAGGTTAGAACAGCTATTTATATCCCCCCGTTACTTGAAGCAGTTTACAGGGTGAGGGTTTCGGTGTTAACGAGGAGGCAGGAGGAGATTCTCAAGCTAAGATCAAAGGGTCTAAGCCAAACCACAGTCTCCAAACTCCTGGGGACTACTAGGGAGAATGTAGCTCTCATAGAGAGGCGTATTAGGAGAAGAGCGAGGAGAGACTTGGAATCTCTAGCATCCTACCTTAAAGCCGTATCAATAGCTACAGTAGTACTAGAAAAGGGTTTCACCGTTAGAGAGGCTGTAGACCTGGTAATACGTGAAGCTGACAAAGCGGGGGTTAAACTTAAAGCTACATCAACAGAGCTGGCTGAGACCATCAAAGTGCTTGGATCAGCCGCAGAGAATAGAACTATCAATAAACGCCTCTACGTATTCATAGGACGTGAAGGAGAGCTTATAGTGCTAATCGGAGAGCTTCCGCTAAGCTAGTCTAGCCTATTGAACATGTTTAAAACATGATGGGGGAGAGGTTACTATGGGAGGCTCCACTTATAACTCAGAACTAGGTAACCCTACCTCTCAATAATCCGTAGGCTCCTAGGGCTGCAGCTGTTAAACCTATTAGCGTTGCTAGCACAGCTACAATCCTTGTGGTGGAGTGGGCCCCCTCTAGCTCTCCTATCCTGGATGCAAGCTCTTGAGCTTTAGCGTTCAACTCCCCTCTCAGCGCCTCTAGATCTCCTCTCGCCTGCTGCAATCTAGAGTCTAGCGTGTTGATCTGGTCTCCAAGCCTTCTAGCCTCCTCGGCTATCTTCTGCGATAGCGTTGTATTGACATTGGATAGGGTTGTTGACAGTCTTTGCAGGTCACCTCGTGTTATGGATAGCTGCTCTCCCAGACCTTTCAGGGCTCTATCAAGCTCCGCTATGGACTGGTTTAGTGTGGCTATCCTACCCCTGAGGAGCTGTGATTCCCCTTGGAGCTCAAGCCTAAGCATTTCAAGAGCTTTTATAGTTGCGTTTAGGGAGGCTTCAAGAAGGACTATCCTTGATGCTAGGAGCTGTATACCCTCCACAGCCCCTCTAACCTTCTCAGTTAGAGTTGGAATCCCAAGGGTTAAGGTGAACTCTAAGTTCGTAGGCCATTCGAAGGCATATAGAATCCATGCACTCAAAGTGTATAAGCCAGGCTCTGATAGTATGTAGCCCATGGTGTTGGTGAAGGAGGAGTACCTACCAGAGGGGGTTGTAAAAGTCACGGATACCATGCCCGGAGCTCCTGGGCCCGAGAGGGTTGTTATAGCTAGAGGCTCTGATACAGGCTTCTCAACGTTGACATATAAGGTCACAATATCCCATATATCCCGGGTTCCAGTTACTAGCTCAAACTGCTCTAGGAATCTAAACCCCTCAACATCAACGTTTACCGGGACCACTAGTAGGACTGGGATCCTGTAGAGATTCCCAGTTTCAACAACTCTAAATCCTATGTATCCAGCGTAAACACCTGGGTCGAGGTTTGAAACGTTAATAGTAACATTTGTGATAGGGCCTGAGATCACGTTAACTACTTTAATCTTATCACTAACATTCTTGAAGGTGTATGCATCCCAGAACTCTATGAGGGCTTTTGAGACATCTAGTGCCAGCTTCTCACTAACCAATACTTTAACTGTAACATTGAACCTGTAGGGTTGCTTCTTGAGGATTAAATAGCCTACAGGGCTTCCTTCTACTGATAGCTCTAGCTCAGCTAAGGCGGCCTTAGAAACGTTGATAAGCCCGCCACCCTGGTCGATGGGGGTGTTCACCGGAGGTACTGGTATATACGGCCTTAAATACTCCTTATACCAATCCGGGAGTAGCCAGAACGCCTCCACACCCTGAGGTTTAACGTCTACAGCAGTTTGAACCAGGCGAGCTACCACCACCTTAGGCTCTACAGGCACACCTTTAGCTCTAAAGTAGCTTATCAACAAAGCTGCCGATCCCGATACGAAGGGCGTGGACATGGAGGTTCCCGAGAGCATATATCCAGGCTCTGGGAGGTATAGTTGATTAGCTAGATCTGTTGGAATGGAGGAGTATATGAAGACACCTGGGGCAACCACATGTGGTAGTAGCGTGCCCAGAGGTCCTGGGCCTTTAGAGCTAAACCATGCTAGCATATCATCGCTTGGATCAACTGTACCCATATGGCTTGAAGCCCCAACACATATGACCCCATCGGCTAGGCATAGAGCGTTGATCATGTTAAGCCCGTAAGCGTTACCAGCCGCTATGACAACAACCTTACCCTTACTCACAGCCCTCCTCAAAGCATCTATAACAGGGTCCTTGATGATGCCAGCTTTAATAGCGTACTGGATCTCAGGTGGGGCTGTGTAGCCTAGACTGAGGCTTAGCACATCAGCCTCATCCCCTGTATCAGGCTCCAGGTCTGGGCCTAGGAGTGCTAGCTCTATCCCTGCTAGTACGTAGGATGCTAGTGTTCCCGAGCACCCAGTAAATAGACTGCCTATCATCTCCGGGAATACTATTACATCGTATATGCTAACACCTGGAGCCACGCCCGGTGCTCTTTGGTGCTGACTAGCTATTATGCCTGCAACGTGAGTCCCATGCAACCCACCCCAGTAGAATCCTATCCCCTTACCACAGTAATCCACTACACCAGTACCCGTAGCGTCAACCTCCCATGCCACAACACTCCTATTACCCTTCATAAGCCACGGGTGCCCGTTCTCAACCCCAGTATCTATCACAGCAACCCTAACACCGGAACCGTTATAGCCCATTGAGACCAGCCTAGGAGCTCCTATCGCTGGGGTTCCATTACCGAGCATGGGGCTTATAGCCTCGAAGGGGAGCCTTAGAGGTTCTACTAGGTAGAGGATTCTATCCCTGTAGACATTATATCCCCTAAGTCTAAGCATCTCAGCCACGCCTGGAGGGCCTTCGATTATAAGGCCCCCTAGGAGCTTAAGCTCCCCTACAACCCTACCACCAGAACGCTCTACTAGAGCTCTCACATCACTAGAGGGCGTCCCACCTGGAAAGGCTATGAACCGACCGCTAAGCTCGCCTTGAGAGTATGGTGGGGTAGATCTGTCTAAGAGCTTCCTCACATCTACGTCCAGAGGTTTATCACTAGAACCGGTAGATGGTAGTATGCTTATAGTTGTGAAAGCTAGGAGTATTAAAGCTATGAAAACCCTAGCCTTCAACCACACCACCTATCTATGCATATAAGCTGGCGATCAAACCTTATAAATAACGTTCCTAGCATAACCACCTTACAAACCCTAATTAACCCCCGCTGGAAACCCGAGTTACCGGTGGTCACCTTTGGGTAGGAACCCCTTCATAGGGGATATAATACTGTTTATTGATAGCGAGAACCTCATTATAAACGGGATAGGATCACCTAAACACATTAGGCTACCCAGGGAGGTTGTAGAATGGCTTAAAACAAGCCATGTAGCACGTAGGATACTAGAGGAGCTCATAACACATTACAGGTTCAGGAGGAGGCTGTGCAATAGGGGGGCTTTGAGAAGCCTCATACTCCTACTATACTCCAGGCTTAACAGAATCCCCCCCTACAAGGTTGCCTTGAAATACGACATCTCACCAGAACAGCTATACAGGCTGGAGAGGGGGTTGAGGAGCGACGGGCTACTAGACATAGTAGTTAAAGCAGCCTACTAGAGCTGAACCTCGCAAACCTAACCTATATGACCTATCGTATACTCTAGTTTTAAAGCTCGCCTTCATCAGCGTACAGGATAGCATTAGGAGGTCTCACATATAAAAGTGTGTAAATAATATGGATAACCGTGAAACTGAAATAGCTTCCAAACCCCATTATTCGTCGTTTAACGTGTAGAGCCTGGGGGGTAGCTGGCGCCGGGGGAGGGACTTGAACCCTCGACCACCGGGTTAACAGCCCGGCGCTCTACCTAGCTGAGCTACCCCGGCATCCTAGGAGTTGTTAGTGAGGGCTGGGGCTTTTATAGGTTTTAGTGTTTTGAATTCTTGCTCTTAGGGTGCTAGCCCTATTAGCATGGGGGCTATTTCTAGTATGCTAAGTAGGGTTTTGTAGTATCCTGTTATCATTGATGCTACATATTGATCTGCCCTGGTTAGGCTTAAACCCTCCTCTCCGGGGTTCCAGAGTCCTGTTGTGTAGAGTAGTGTGTATAGTAGGATTATTAGGGTTAACCCTGCTATAAGGCCTCCTAGCCCTGGTTCCCTCTCATCGAATCTTGTTAGAGCTCTTGTTAGAAGTAGCCAGGTTACGGTTAGTGTTACCACAGCTATAGCCCATCTAGTTAGTGTATTGTATAGTTGGAAGCCGCCATCGTATTGTGTTAGTAGACCCAGCCTTTCGAGAGCTAGGATGAGGAGAGTGTATATTACTGGCGATACTGCCAGCGTTATCATAGCGTTTCTAATCGATGTTAGAGGGGGTTTTATCGGGGTGTAGGGGTCTAGGGTTAGAGCTTTAACAGCGACATCCCTTGAGGGTTTAAGGTAGAGGCTTAGGGTTTCTGATACGTTAATAACCACTTGGTAGAAGGCTGAGAGGATTAGGGCTAGAACGAGTACATTGCCTAGAGGGTTGCCGGAGAGGAATGATACGAGGGGTTTTAAGACAGCTGATTTCACACTAACACTTCTAAGAGCCTCAATGTAAGACCACGATAGAAGGGATACAGCGTAGGATAAGGCTACTACCATAACAGCTAGCGAGAACAGGGATATTACGAGAGCGGGGAAGCCTCTAACCCTAAAGGCTGAAAACTGCCCCTCCCTATAACCCTGGAGGGTAACGCTTAGGAAGTGTAGTATTAAGAGGGTGGATACAATGTAGAAGCTAGAGATAACACCCACATCAAACCCAACTACAGCTAGAGGGAGTAGGGAGAGGGAGTAGAGAATAGGCTCCAAGAAGACAACGGATAAGACCAGGAGGGTGAGGGAGAAAAGCTGAAACACCATAAACACCACTGGAACCACAGTATCGGGAGAAAGCCTCTCAATAAAACTAAAACCACCTAAACCCTCAAACAACAATAGAAAACCCTCTAAAACACGAACTAGTAAAGGTGTAACAACAACCAAAACCAAAGCCCTAGATAGAATCTCAACATAAACCTTCCTAACCACTAACCCCCGCCTAGAACTCTAAAACCAGGTAAAAACCTAAATATCATATGGGAAGTACTATATATAGGGGGACCCCAAGATGCGGTCTTAGGATAAATAAGCAGAAGAATGCAGCAGTAAACATCAGGTGGAGGTACCTAGAAGGGGGGAGGGGGAAAGATAGGATGCGGGGGTTCCCCCACAGAGATGAACTGGAGGATTCTATGAAGGTGGAGTTGTGGGCTGGGGTCACCTAAAGCGGGCAAAGGCTAATGATATGGTGGGGTGGTGATAGAAAGCCCCACCTGAAGCCAATGAAGCTAAGGGCTTTAAGGAGGCCTCACATCAAACAATATAAACCTCCTTGAAGCCCAAACCCCAATTCCCCCAGCTCTGGAATTTCATTGAATCGTATGCCTTAGCTAGAACACTAACACCAAGACAAGCAACACACGTCAAGGAAGCAATATTGAAAGGAGACATAACAATAGCACACCCAAGCTGTAAAGGGAAAAACCATAATAGCGAAACCCCAAACCACCAAAAACACCATCGGAAGCACCAAACACATTAACAACAATATAAACCAAAACGGGAAAACACAAGAGTTAGATAACAAGTACACCAAAGGAAGCCTAGAAACCCCACATAAACCAAAGCTTATATACGTTACCCTCGAATACCCTACTCATAAACATGCGTCCTAACAGTATACAATTGAAACTCCCATCCACAACATGGGAAATCCAATGAGAGGTAGAAGCGAAAAGCTTAAATACCAGATCCTACACCATATACATGGAGCCCCCAACTGGGGGCTCAATGGAATAGAATCCATACAATGGAGATGAGAGAAATTTCCACAGTGAACATGGAGCGTGATGGTGTAGAATCCATCCAATGAAATTGAAAGAGCCTTGTACCTGAACCCCCTCCTGTTGAACTCTTTCAAAAGAATCCATCCAATGAAATTGAAAGCAGCCCCTACAGTGATCCTAGAGCCGCCTGTAACCCAGTGGGAATCCATCCAATGAAATTGAAAGGCGGAGCTTCCTGGTAGTGGATTTGACCGCGTCGGAAGCATCCGGAATCCATCCAATGAAATTGAAAGTCTCTATCTCCTCAGCTTTCCTAGCCCTCTCCTCAGGTGAATCCATCCAATGAAATTGAAAGTAGTAGCCCTTCTCTATGGTTGTGCCGAGGATGTCCTGCCAGGAATCCATCCAATGAAATTGAAAGCCAGCGTTTGATGGGTATGTCCGGTACACCGCCAAGCGGGAGAATCCATCCAATGGAATTGAAAGACCTGTCTTAAACAGGGTCCTAAGGGAAGCAATGTTAGAATATGGAATCCATTCAATGGAATTGAAAGTCTATAAGGATGGCCGGCTAAACGCAACATCCCAAACCCATCGAATCCATTCAATGGAATTGAAAGGAGCAGTCTACCATGGTACGTTTTTTAGTTTCAGTTTGTAGGCTACCATGTTAGCTGCTATGTGTGCTGTGCCTGAGATGATAGCCAGTATTATGAACATTACCGGTGTTATGGTGAACCCTGCTATGTATAATAGTGCTACTGCTCCTACGTAGAAGTTCAGCTGGTCTAGTACTGGCGCCGGCGCTCCTCTCTGCATTCCAAGCCTTCTTTTAATGAATGATGCTATGAGATCTCCTATCATAGCTCCTATCGATGATAGTAGGCCTATGTAAGCTATCTGAGGCTCGCCTAGCACCAGTGCTAAGAGAAACCCTACGATAGCTCCAGCTACCAACCCTGCTATGAGGCCTTCCCACGTCTTCCCATCTCCTAGTAGTCTACGGCCGTCTAAGAACTTCAACCCCCCGTCTATAGGCCTCCTCCCCCGGGCTAAGACGGGCGTTGCGTTAGCGAACATCGCTGGGATTACCGCTATTAACCCCTCGTAAAGGCCGTCTATGGGCTTGAAGTCTAGAGCCACCTTAGATCCCCTCCCTCTACCTTGAATAAGAGTATCCTCTCCCACGGCTTAACAATCTTTAACATAAACTTCCCCTCCTCAACCTTACTAGTGTATCCTACCACCTTAGCGTACTTCTCGGCAATCCCGATACCCGGGCTTGTTAGAATACCGGAGAACTCTGAGGCTTGGCCTAAGGCTAGCCCACCTGTCACCCTCATGAAGGCTAGGGTTGCAGCTAGGAGCCTCCTTGAATACATATCAGGCTCCCCCCTGTAGTAGGAGTTTATGGTGTCAACTATGACGTACATGCCTTTAAGCGATGCTTCCCCAGCACGCCTAGCTAGGTCATCAGCTGTCCTAGCTACCCGAGCTTCGCCCTCTAGGCTATCAACTACTATTACTGAACCAGCCTCAGTAGCTATGAAGATGGGGTTTAAGCCTAAGCTCCTAGCTAGCCTGAATAGGTGGACGCCAATCCTAGTCTTCCCAGTACCAGGAGGGCCGTAGATGTAAGCTAGCTCCCTACCCTTAACAATCCTAGCTATAAGGGGGTGAGCTATCACAGTAGCCCAGGCCTTACACCGGGGAACCTCCTTGTAGGCCTCTCAGCTCTCCTCCTAAGCTGCATGTCAACCTGGCTGTCGAAGAGGGCTACAAGGTTCTTCAGGTTAACCTTATTCTCCTCCACAACCCTAACGATACCAGGTGGGGTTCCATACTTCTCCAATGCCTCCTTACCCTCACCTGTGGATCTAATCTTCCTTCTAACCGGGTCGACCTCCACGAAGCCAACGTAGGTTAAGGCTATGAGATCGTTCTTCAACTCCGGGCTGTGGAGGCCTACGCCAAGGCTTCTAAACTCGTATCCAAGCTCCCCTCCTAGATCCTGTATGTGTCTAGCTATATCATGTAAAGTCCTCTCATGCATAGGCCCTAGGGAGTCTACTATGTAGAGGAGTGCCATCTGCCTTGGGTTCTTAACAACCTTATCTCTGGTTACAACCTGTACAGATACTATCTTAAGCTCCTTACTCTTCCCAGTCTCCTGCTTAGCCTGCCCCTTCTGCTCCTCCTTCCTAGGCATCTTTAGCCACCGCCACAGATCATAGTGTGAGGTCTAGAACTTTAAAATTTAAGGTTTAGGTGTTTAAAGGTAGGTATGGTGTGAAGGGTGCGCTGGAAGCTCATGATAGCATATGTTTTAACAATACTCCTACTCCTAAGCTATACTAGCATAACCCAGCAACAGGACCGGGCAGTCCTCACAGGCTGGGTTATAGTACCTGCTGTTGAGAGTAGTGGTAGAGGTAGTCTGATAAACGTTACAGTTACAATAGTGATACCGGGATCGGGCACCATAAGAGTTGTAGGCGAGAGAGGGGAGGCTACAGTAGGGGGGACTACGCGGGCTAGCATGACTATGGCCGTTAAGACTGGGAGCTTGTATGCAGGCTACTACTGGGGCTCCCTGGATGCAACCATAAGAATTGGGACTAGGGAGGAGGTTGAAGGACCTAGTGGGGGGTTCGCCGTAGCCCTTCTAACGTACCTAATGCTAGTAACATACTCCAACATGGGGCTTAGAGGGTTTGCTATAACAGGGGCCATATCCCCTGATGGGCTGTCATCGAGGGTTGGAGGTGTTGATGTAAAATGTAATGTTGCTCAGAGCTCCGGCTACACACTCATACTACCTCTAGCAAGCCTCCCCGACCTGGGGCCACAGTGTAGGTCAATGGTGGCTGTTGGAGGGCTCTTCTCAGGTTTAAGGAGCGTGAGGGGGGTTCCTGAAGTTAATATCACAGCCTCCTACCCTCTACCCCGGGAGTACGATAGGAGTATGAGGGAGACAGCTCAACGGTATATAGGTGAATCAGAGAGGCTCCTAGGAGAACTTAGGGGGGCCAGGCTACCTTGGACTCTAGATTGGATTGAAGGTAATGTTTCTAGGGCGAGAGAGGTTGTAGACAGGCACCCCTACGCAGCGGCTAGCTTCGCTTTTGTAGCCTACGTTATAGCACTACAATCCCAATACTACCTCCTCCTTGAGGAGAGAGGTGTTCAGTGGGCTAGAAGAGAGGTATCTAGCTTAAAGTCTGAGGTCGAACAGCTTAAAGCAGAGCTGGATTCGAAGCCTAGGAGCGGCTCCGCATACTACCTCGAGTTCCTAGCCACAGCCTACTCTAGGCTTGCTGATGCTAATACGACAATCCAAAGGGTGGAGTCAATGATAGATAGGGGTTACACGCTAGGCGACCTAGCCTTAGATCTAGGTTTCGCTAAGGCGAGGCTCGACACGGTTAGAACATGGATATCCATAGCAGACCGCCTGAGGGGGGAGAGGCCGGCTATAGAGGAGGGTTTCATTAGGGCTCTAGCTGTAACCTTCGGTGACTATGTTAGATCTAGCGTGCTCTACGCCTCAGAGCTGGTCAAATACATGATTAGAGCCTATAACCTTCCAGAACGCGAGGCTACATCCCTCCAAGTATACCTTGAGATTGTGGAGGGCCTTCTAAAGAGGGCTGATAGTGAGGTTTCAAAGGGTAACTATTTAGCAGCCCTAGGTTTCTATAGGGAAGCTCTCTCGAAAAGCCTAGCCAGGATATTCGTGCCACCCAGTGTTATAAGAGATGATATAGTTAATGGTTATTTGAAGGAGCTCTCAAGCCTCCAATCACTTCTAGCCACCTCAATAACATCTAGTGGTTTCGTCTCAGGCCTAGCCCCAGCTTACGCGGACTACGCCATGGTTAGATACGGGTTAGGCGACTACATCGCATCCCTAGGCTTGCTAGAGGAGGCTGTAGCCTCAACAATACTATGGTACACCCTACTGTTGAAAGTCGCATCGCCAACAGGGGTGATCGCTGGAGCCACCCCTCCAGCCCAGCCCATGGTGCCCGGAGCTCCGGGGTCAAACGCTAATACGCTAGACTACTACGTCACAGTAGCCCTCGTAATACTCCTATCCTTCCTTCTAGGCATAACAGTCTCAACATGGCTTTCATACAGGGTTATGAGGGCCTCCTCGTAGCCGATCGATTAAAGCTTCAAAGCAGTCTGAGGAGAGGTTACTTGAAAAACTCCTCTAGAGTGGTTTTCCTCACGGTTTTAAACCCTCTAACCAGGGGGGCTATCACGTTCTTGAAGTCGTTTTCAAGCTCCTCTCTTAAACCTGGATTGTAGAGTGCGGCTGCTGGGTGGAATGTAACTGTTAACATTAAATCAACCCCCTCCACTCTAACCCTCTCAACCCTCCCCCTCGCAGCTCTTATACTATCCCATCTAAGCCCGGCCATCTCGTAGAGTGTTCTACCCGCGATCCTACCGAGGGCTACTATAATTTTAGGTTTGATCATTGAAATCTGCCTCCTAAGGTAGGGGTTGCAGGCTCTAACCTCGCTATCAAAGGGCTCACGGTTACCTGGAGGCCTGCACTTAACAACATTAGTTATGTAAACACCACCCCTCTCAACACCAATAGATGATAGTAGAGAGTCTAGAAGCTTACCAGCTGAGCCAACGAAAGGCCTACCCTCAAGATCCTCACTCCTACCAGGAGCCTCGCCAACAAACATTATACTAGCGTTAAGAGGCCCCTCACCGGGGACAGCCCTCGTTCTAGAAGAGTAGAGAGGACATCTAGTACAGCTGAGTATCTCGGAGACCAAGCCCTCGTAATCCTCCTTAGAACCCAAACAAACCCCTTAGGTTGAAGAGAGAAGGCTTAGAGTTTAAAAACTGGTGTAGAGAGGTCTAGGACCTCCTCCTAAACCTAGCTAATGCAACTAAAGCTACGAAAGCCGCAACCATAGCTATGGCTACCAAGGCTACGTAAAACCACAAGCTCCTCCCAGCCTCCTCTACCCCCACACCACCCTGAAACTCCGGTAACCTGGGGGGCCTCACGTTACCCGTGGTATAAACTATCTTAGCACCTTCACCACCTGGCGTTATGGGTTTAGATGTAATGGCTATCACTGGATCCCCGGGTTTTAATGTGAATGTTATAGTCCTAGATTTCGAGTCTATAGTGTAGTCTTCGATCTCAATGTATGCTTCTCTAATCGAACTGTATTTATAGATTTTAACCTTGCTTATATCGCTAACACCTAGAACATCTAGGTTCACTGTTACCTTCACAGGCTTATCGCCTCTAACATCTATCGAGTATACTACCGTGTTACCACCACCGCTGAGGCCTGCCTCAGGATACGGGTTGTCCTTCAACATCTCGATTTTAGCCTCTACAGGGCTATCTGATTCAATTGATACACCTAGGTTTGTTTCTAGAACACCAGAACCTCTAACGATCTCGGTTCTCGAATCAACAGTTTTAATCTCTAAAACACCTGTTATAGGTTTGGTGAAGCTAGCTGACACGAGGGTTGCATTACCAAATCTTATAAGACCAGTTCTAACAGGGCTGCCATCAAGGTATAGGAGGAATCTGCCGTCAGAGCTGTTAACGAGTATTGATATGAATGTTAGGTTTGAAACTCTAAACTTGTTGTTTGAGAACTCTACGAGGCCATTGTATACAACTGCTTTATCACCGTAGACCTCTAGGTTTACGCTCGGCTCGAATACGAGGCTAACGTTGTATGTGTTTGAAACATTGTTTACAACTAGTTCTAAAACCACAGGGGCTATCCTGGCAGCCCGTTTAACCTGTGGTTTTAGGATAATTGTTTCAACACTCCTAGCTCCAACTGCTACCTCAGATGAGTATGAGCTTAGCACATTTGATTCAACAACACTAAGCTTAACATTAGCACTAACATCACCAACATTAGCTATTGAAACCTCAATCCAACCCTCAGGTGTTGTTGAAACACCTTCTATGAATACAACGGGCTCCTCTATCCTGTTTGATAGCGCGTTCGCCCTCATAGCTGTTATTGTTGTGTTTATTGAGCTCTCAAGCGTTGAGGCCATCAAGTCTATTAGATCTCCTACGGCCTCAACATGCTCCTCTGTAGGCCTTAGGCTGGGGACGCTCATTATAGCTAATAGAAGGTCCTCAAGATGGGATCCTAGGCTTTGGAGTGTTGAGTAGTGGTCTGCGAAAGCCATCCTGAGGTTTAAATCGGATGTCCTGTGGGATAGTCTTATGAGTGTTCTAGATGCGGATTCTATTGACTCCATTAGCTTAGCTAAAACCTCTATGTTGTATGTTGTGAGTTGGAGTGATTCAATAACCCCGGGCTTTAAATCTCTTATGACTCCAAGGGATGCTCTTAGGTTATCCAAATCAACATCTCCGGGTGTTGAGAGGCTTATTGTAGCTCTCTCACCGCTATACGACGGGTTTTCCATTTTTGCTCTTGGGACTTGTAGGAGTGTTATCATGGGGGCTAGGGCTTGGAGTGTTATAGCCATTATGTTCATGAGGTCTGACATGGCTCCGGGTTTGGCTAATAGGGCCTTCTTATCCCCTACTAGGGCTGCTTTGAATGCTGCTAGCCATGGTATTTTTACGAGTGTGTCTGCTGCTAGCATTGCTACGAATGAGATGTAGAGTTTTGATGTTACATCGCCTGTTTTGAACTCTTTGGGCATCTGCGTGTATTTGGCGAGCCAGTCTGGTATCTTGTGTATGTTTGCTAGCTTGACTGAGGGATCTATTTCTATGATGCCGTCTACTCCTCTTATTATTGAGAGGGACATTTGTAGTATGCTCTCTGTTTTTAGGTAGAAGCCTGCTACGTCGTTGAAGACTTTCTCAGCAGCTTCTAGTTTTGATGTTGCCTCTATGGCTCCATATGCTTCATCTCTTGAGGCCCATTTACCTCCTTTGGTTTCGCTGTCTATTATTAGCTGTGCTATTTCGTTGAACACTGTGTTTACGGTGTGGGCTATGATTAGTGCTATCAACTGGAATACTATTTCAAATGCTACATCTACTATGAAGTCTGCTAGGCCTTGTGGTGCTCCGAAGGAGAATCTTGTTATTTTGAATAAGGCTGCTATGTATACTGACATTGTTAGGGCGTCTCCATCTAGGTATGGTTGGATTGCTTTGAATATTTCTGGCCAGAATAGTGCTATGGTGGTCATTATGGCTCCTTCTCCTACGAGAAATCCTATTTTGACCTTCTTAACCGCCTTAACATCCTTTGATTTAAGTGTTAGTATATCGCCTAGGGGGAGTTTCTTTAGGTTCTTCTCTATGGCTATTGATGTTTCTTTGATTAGTTTTGGTTTATTCTGCCATGAGAAGAGGCCTTTTGCTGTATCCAACGTTATTAGGAGTGCTGTTAGTACTGCTAGTGCTTTTGTTGTTGATAGTGCGTACCTGTAGGTTCTAATGGTTTCAGCCATTATTATTGTTAGTTTTGCCATCTTACTCCAGTAGCTTTTCGGGTTGTTTAGTGCTTCTACTGTTAGGTTGAATCTATCGTCTGCATACGTTATTTTGTTGAATGCCTCTAGCTCTGTTCCTTTTTCTCCCCAGTCTGGTATTTTTATTTTTGGTTTTATGTATGCCCAGTCATCTACTGTTATTGTTGTTCCAAGCTCTCTCGCTATAGCCTCTACTACTGGCATTACCGGTATTACTGTTAGGACTAGTGCTGGGTCTCCCAGTGGTATTACGTAGTTGTGTTGTACTGTGCCTTCTAGTATCTGCTTTAACTCTATGTATTTAAGGTATAGGCTTGCTGGTATGTATACATTTACATCTACTACCTCCAATCCCTCGCTCTCATTGCCTAGCTTGAATTTTGCTACGTTAACTGCTTCCAGCACAACTTTACCTTTGTATATCATTTTGTATGATACTTTATACTCCTTCCCTGGTTTAAGTTCTTCTCTGCTTCCTGCTTTTAGTAGTTTTGTTTCTGTTATTGTTGTTTTAACCTCTCCATCCAAGCTCTCTATGTATACTTCTACTCCTAGATCTGAATCTTTTGATCTAAAGTATTTTTCTATGAATCCTTCTCCTTTACGGTGTTTATCTGCTATGTACTCTGTTACCGCCTCCTCCCCCCATAGGTTTTGTGGTAGTGGTATTCCTATATCCCATATGTTTATTTTTGCGTATACGCCTGCTATTGTTACTAGTATTGTTCTGTATGCTTCTAGATCTCCTGCTTTGGCTTTAACCTTTAGAAATGCTATGTCTAGTATTTGTGTTAGTTTTAACTCCTCCTCGCTCAGCTCTAGTCTTGCTTTCAGCTCGTGTACTGATGGTATTGTTACTGTGAATAGGGCTCTCCCACTTTCATCTGTTCTAGCCTGCCGAGGCTCTACCGCTACTTCCAGGCTTTTGTTATAAGGCTTCCCCTCCTTTGTGAAAAGCATTGTGAGCTTTGCTTCCAACTCCACCGGTACTCCTTCAACTTTATCACCGTATAGTCTAGCTTCTAACAAACCCTTCCTACCTGAGATTAGATCTTCTTTAGCTTCAACTGTGAGGGTTAGAGGTCCTACAACCCCGGGGGCTTCCTTCTCCACTTTACTCCATAGAGAGACCAGCATCGTACGTGTCCAATAGCTCTCCGGCCATTTCCTGATATAGAAGAACTCGGCTCCGCCATAGACGAAGAACTTAGTATAGTAGGGGTCTGGAGGCCTAGCAAGGTAAGTGTCGGTATAAAACCAGATGGTTGAGGATTGTAAGCTCCAGAAAATATCGGCGTCAAAGTAGTCAATAGAGTCGGGGGTAGCAGCTCTTTTGTTGTAAGTATAAGTTCCCACGTCGATAAAGCCTTGAGTGTATCTACTAACTCTCCAGGTGCACACTCTGTGTGTTTCATTATTTGCGAATTTTACCTCTGTACAACCCAGTAGAGATCTAGATGGAGGAGTTTCAATGTATCTGGCGAGAGGCACTGTGCGTGTTACTTTGAGCTCTTCCTCCCAATAGTCCTTAGTAGGCTCTATGAAGAGGCCGAGGCTGAGATGGTCTCGTCCAGGGTAAAGGAGGATGCTTACTTGACCAACGACCCTCTGTGAACTAGAGCTTGTAACACTAGAAGTTACCACACCTCTGGTACGGTATTCTGAGGATCCGTAACCGTACTCACCGCATCCAAGAGGTTCTCCAACATTAAGATCACACTCGCGAAGCCAAGACTCTGTTCTCGCAAATGCTATGGTAGTCGTGGAGGTACCATGCTTGGAGTACAGCGTGTCTTGAACCGTTTCGAGAACCGCCTGTGGTATTGTTATTACACCGTTTGGAGGCGCTGGGTTTAGGGTGTAGCCTCCTATAGCCACCTCCGCCTCAATCGTTCTCAACTCCCTTACAACTTTCGAGTAGGTAGTTTCCGGGTCAATAGGGGGGTCGATGAGACTGCCACCACCGTAGTCGAACTCTCTCCAGCTCCCTGAACTATGTTCTGTGGCTACGAGGTTTATAGTTACCTTTAGCCTTAGGGATCCATGCTCGTCGTATCCTATTCTCTCCACCCTCGCACTCCACATATAATTAGTGACGTGAGTCACTTCCCCTTCTAACTTCTCTTCTCTTTTAATCTCGGAGTGGGATTTAGTGTAGTAGCCTTCTACTTTAAACCTCTCTTCTCCAACTTCTATCTCGAAGCTTAAGGTTATCCTGAACTTACCTCTTACATCTGATACTACAACCTCAATCCTATCTCTCCCACTGTAAGCCCCGGGTTTTATAACGTACATTGCGGAGCTCGCTAGGAAAACATCGGAGGGTGCCATGTCAACGTTTACTAGGCTCTGCACCGAGTCTAGGGGAGGCCCTATGGGTTTAAAGATGGTTAAATTGTGTATTGAGTGGAAGAACGAACTGTCCACGGCCCACCTCTCAGAGTAGGTGCCCCCACTACCTGTGACCTCGAACGTTCTCACATCAACAGAACCTCCAAAGGCTACCTGAAGCAACATAGGTCCCAGAACTTTGTATATGCCTCTCCCGACCTTGTAGAGGTTTCCTGATTGCCCTTTAACACTCCACTCAACCATGAAGATTCCAAAGTAGGGGTCGTCGACGGGCGCTCTAGACATTATGCTCCTAAGGCTTAATGGGGTCTGGAAGCGCTTACCCCCAAGGGCGCTTGATACCAGAACCCCTACGTCGACGTCTTTTAGAGCTAGAGCTAGGATTAGATTCTCACCCTTAGGTAGCTTTAGCTTAGAACCATTAGTGAGGGTTATATAGCTGTACAGGTATGATGGATCTCTGAGGTAAACGCTGGGAACAGCGTAGTTAATCCTATTAGTACATGGTAGGCTTTCGTAGCAACTCCACGTAGAAGATGGTTTATCCTGTTGGAAGAAGGCACCCCATGTTAGGAATACTGGGTCTAGGTTTAGTTTAAATGATACCTCCTGCTCGGGGTCCTTAAGGGTTGGTTTAACTCTGGCTTGGAGGTTTATTTTTCCTTCTATGAGTTTGTTTAGGTACTCACTATAACTCATTTGAATTGTCTCCCCTGATTCTGTTTGTGTTATTACATTTGGTTCTCTATACTCTCCTATGGTTGGGTAGTTTACTCCCCTGTATGGTGTTAAACCTACTACCACGAGGTTTTTCTTCAGCCAATTGTATAGAGCTTCATATGGATCTACAGCTCTCTCAGCGTATGCTAGTAGTATTGATTGTGATGCTATTAAAGCAGCTAGGGTTAGAGCTAAAACCCTTAAAGCCAATGTTAAACCCATATCAAAACCACCCTAATCTAAGCTAGCCAAGCTAAAAACAACCCTTAAATAAACCAGGTTTTACTGTTTTGTAAAACCCAAAACACATAGCCTAAGGTGAGAGCGGTGGGCCTAGGTATATACTTCCAGATATAAGCATAAAACGGTAGAATTAAATAGTAGTAGTTAGGCGGTTGTCATGGAAGATCCTCGTGTTGAGGGCAGTTCCAGAGTTAACCACGACCTACACAGTGTTAAAGAGCTTCTATCACTCCTAGCAGATAGCACCTCCCTAGACATACTCCTAGCCCTCCTCTCCGAGCCCTCCAACACTAGGAGTCTTAGCAGGGTTCTAGGTGTTAGCGAGGCCCTCATATCTAGGAAGTTGAAGAGGATGGAGGAGCTAGGCTTGGTTAAGGGTGTTTGGTCTAAGGTTGGAGGTGTTAACGTCAAGGTATACCATGCGTCTACGAAGGGGTTCAACATATCCCTAGGCCCCACCGGTGTTAGCATATCCGGAGGTCCTGATGTGGAACGCTACCGGCTGCTAGGAGAGTTCATACCCGACGTGGGGTTTTTCGTGGGGAGGAGTGAGGCTCTTAGGGCTTTGGAGAGGGCTAGTGCAATCTTCGTAACAGGGATGCCGGGTGTGGGTAAGACAGCCCTCGTAGCGTACTATGCTAGGAGATCTAAGAACCCTGTGGTGTGGTTCAACATATCCAGGTCTACAACAGTGTCAAGCATAGCTAGAAGGCTCTCAATAACCCTTAAGAGCATGGGGGATCAGAGGCTGTACAACTTCATAGAAGAAGGTTTCCTTGAGGGGGGCCTCCCACTAGCAGGCCTCGTAGCGGAAGCTCTTAAGACCAACAGGGTTACCATAGTCCTAGACGACTTCCAAAACTGCGCTGACCCAGCTCTAGAGGATCTAGTGAGGAGGCTTTTCAACGAGAAGGGGTTGGTGGGCAAGCTCATAGTAATATCGAGGTCTAAACCAAGCTTCCACCTGGGAGGAGGTGAGGTGGTAGTCTTAGAGGGTTTAAGTGAGGGTGAGGTAGTAGAGTTAGGGAGATCCCTAGGCCTCGATGATGAGACCTCTAGGAAAGCTTTCAAAGCCCTCGGGGGCAACCCTCAGCTACTCGTGCTATTCTCCAACCTAGTATCCAGGGGTTTAACCGTCCCAGAGGCTTTTAGAGATGCTAGAAGATATGTTGTCGAGGAACTCCTAAAACCCCTAACAAGGGATGAGAGGAGGGTTTTAGAGCTCCTCTCCATACTAAGGGAGCCAGGCCACATTAGGTTAATCAAGGGCCTCGGCTTTGAGAGGGATAGGCTTTTCAACGTGTTGAAGAAACTTGAAAGCATAGGTATTATAGAGAGGATTGGGCAGAGCTACTCTATAGCCGGCATTGTAGCGGAGGTTGTAGGAGAGGATATAGTGGAGGGGGAGGAGTTGCACCTCATAGCAGCCAGGTATTATGAGCTATTGGGAAGCGAGGAGGGCTACATGAAAGCTGTATACCACTATGTTAACGCCTCAAACTACGAGAGGGCTGTTAAAACCATCTACAAGCTCCTATCAAGGCTAGGCCAAGCGCGCGTACCTCCAGGTGAGTATGCAAGACTCCTAGACTCCATATCACCCCATGTGGAGCTTAGGGGTAGCGCTGAGGCTAAGGCTATGCTATGGTTTGCAATGGGGGTTAGGGGTAAGCTTAGAGGTGATTACAGGAGTAGTGTTGAGAACCTGGAGAGATCGTGCCAGATAGCCGGTAAGCTAGGAGACGTTGAGATGCTAGCTCTCGCTAAGTTAGAGCTTGGGATAGCCTATAGGTATATGTCTATGTATGATAGGGCCTTGGAGGAGCTCGACCAAGCACTAGCCTTGTCGAGGAGGATTGGGTCTAAGAGTATTAGGAGGAACGCCCTCTACAACATCGCTATAGTGAAGTTCTTCAAAGGGGAAATAGAGGAGTCTGAGAGGCTTCTAAGAGGGGTTCTCAACTCCTTCAAATCCTCAGGGGACGTTCTATCCGAGACCCTCACATTAGGGTGGCTCGCCATGCTGGAAAGGCTTAAGCTAAACGTGGAGGAGTCTAGGAGGCTCCTAGACAGTGTTATCAAGGTTTTCGAGAGGTTCAAGCTTACACATAGCCTAGCCATAGCCTATAGGGAGTATGCGAGCACCCTACACATGGCCGGAGAGCCTGGAGAAGCTTTAGCCTACCTTGAGAAAGCCTTAAAACTACTAGATGAGAGAGAGTACCCATTCCTCGTATCCGGGATACTAATAGATATGAGCATATACAAGCTCCTAATAGGGGACATGGGAGGGGGAGAGGAGGCTTTAGAGAGGGCCCTGAGGATACTAGATGAAAACAAGCTAAACATACCAGAGTACGAAACCTTAACAAGCCTAGCTACAACACTCCTAGAGTATAGAAGAGGAGGAGATGTAGAAAGCCTCGCAAGAAAAACCCTAGATGGGATAGGTAAGTGCAACCACTACAGGAAGGTATTTGTAGCCAGCATATGCGAAGCAATCCTATACAATACCGGGAGCGCCACTAGGAGAGAAGCCTTAGAACAACTAAACAAACTCCTAGGCAAACACACACCTAAAAACAAGATGAGAAACATCCAGAAAAAACTAAGAGCCATGCTAGCTAAAGCGGGGAACCGCAGCGTGGGCAGAACTTAGCCTTAGCACTAGCCCTAAAACCACACGACGGGCACACCTTAACCTGCTCCACCTCCACCCCCTTAGAGGGGGCGGGGGCTAGAGGCGACCCACAGGATCTACAGAACTTAGCGTTAACAGGATTCTCATAACCACACTGAGGACATCTAACCACTTGAACCCCAACAGGTGGAGCCTGGCTTGGCGGAATCACCGGTGGCTGCGGAGGCGGAGGTGGTGGAGGCTGCGGAGCCTGCGCATACCCGCCTTGGCCTCTACCTCTCCTCACCAACAACAGCCCTAAGCCTCCGATGACGACCAACAGTAGCCCTCCTCCAACAGCCCCTAGGACTATGGGGTTTGATAGGATAGACCCGCCCTCCTTAGGAGGCTCAATGACGGGTGGTGGAGCCTGGCCTCCTCCCACCATCGGTGGCTGCTGTGCTGTTGTTGTCGTCCTAGGCGTGGTCCTAGGCGATGTCGTTGTTCTTCCCTCCGTTGTTGTAGCTTGGGTTGCCTGAGTAGCGGTTGTAGGTGTTGTTTGAGGCGTAGTGGTAGCTGGGGTTGTGGCTGTTGTCTCCGTCCTCGTAGGGGTCTGGGTTGGGCTTGGAGTCGCAGTTGTTCTCGTGGGAGTTGGAGTAGGGGTTGGAGTAGGGGTTGCTGTCGTCCCTAGTGGATCGTACTCTAGGGATATTATCTTCACAAGGCTATCGTTATACTCACCGGGTACTTCGTACTTGAGTTCTATCTTAAAACTCTTGTTAACCCAGTATCTCCCCTGCTCCTCCCAGCTTAGGGTTCCGTTCTCGTAGTAAGCTTTTAGCGTGTAGTCGATTCTAAAAGCTTTTACTGTATACTCACCTAGCTTCAACGTATCCAATGCCACCGCCTTATCCTCAGACCTCCAATACTCTACGTACTCTTCTAACGTACTACCATTTACTATGTAACGGGTTACAGCCTTAACAGTATAAGCCACCTCATCGCCTACCTTACCGGGGTAAAACGCGGTGAGTGCTGGTGGCTCATATACCCTCTCGTACCTAGCCCCCGGCTCCATGTATCTGCTCCAAACATAGATGTCTTTGTATACTTGATACCTATCGTCTATTAACACATACCTCATAAGCTCCCTCCTACCATCCGGTCCTAGGTACCAGCTGGTAAGATTGTAGAGGGTTTTCCCACCGAGAATAACGGTGTTCTCGATCTTAGCGATAAACGGAATATATTCCCAGCTTCCATCCGGATTTTTCATTGATGAGTTGAAAAGCCATTCGTTACCAACTTTGGGGGGTGGTGGTAGCTGCTCTGCTGGTAGCTGTGGTGGTGGAGTTGCCGTTATTGTTGTTGTTGGCGGGCTTGTTGTCGTTGTTGTGGTAGTGGTGGTTGTTGGGGTTGCTGTGGTCTTAGTCGTTGTTGTCGTTGTAGTGGTTATTGTCGTTGTTGTTGGCGTTGGGGTTGTTGTAGTAGTAGTTGTTGGGGTTTTATACTTATCCAGCGGGTCTGGATCTAGTTTATATGATTCAAGCACTATTGTTTGCCCTTCCTCTTCAATCTTGAATTGTAGTTTGAAGTCGTTGTTAATGTAGTAGAAGGTTGTTGTTATTGTGTCCTGGTAACCTTCTACAGTTACTATCTGGGTTTGATTAACCAGGTATACTGGGATCTCCACGTTTTTGTATACGTATTTCGACTCCTTGATCACCCTCAGTAGAACCTTAACTTTACTTGTGCCTGCGAGCTCTCCGTTGATGTACACTTTAGCCTCTATATCCAGTTCAACCTTATCACTTGGACTGGTTGGATGGAATACGAGTGGTAGCGGTGGGTTGAAAGTAACGTTATTCAACTTCACATCCTCACCTAACAGTATAACCTTGATACCCCACTTGGAGTCTACTAGAACATCGCTGGAAGCCTCGGGCTGCCCTTGAACATCGTAGGAGGTGAACTCCACTGTGTAGAGACCCTGGTTTTCGCTTACAACCTTAACCACTGATTTACCTACAAGCTGGGATCCGTTGTAGGTAGCGTAGACCCACTCATCCCCAACCTTAGGTGATGTGCTACTGGAGCTACTTAAAGCAACGTATACAATCGTATCTCTCGGCACAGCTGGTAGGAGTGATGCTAGGACAAGGAATGTAGCTAGTAGTGCTACAAGCCTTTTATCCAAGCCTATGCACTCTCCTGCTCCGCCCCGCAGTACGGGCACTTAACACTATTAGATGGTATTAGCTTACCGCAGTTAATGCAGAAAGAGTAGCCTGGAGGGACTCTAACCCTGTAATCAGCTGTTCTAAGCTCCTCAACTGGAGATGCTGGCTGCCGTGGAGGAGGCTGATAGGGAGTTTGAGGTGTGTAAGGCTGAGGCTTAGACCTCCTCCTTAACAAGACAAACCCTACACCACCACCAGCCGCTATAACGACTAGAGCTACAGCTGCTGCAACCACAACAGGGTTTATAGTTGAAGCCTCCTCACCCCTTAGTATAGCGGCCTGAGCGTTGGATATGTAGTCATCTATAAACGGAAATCCAGGATAGAGGTTCTTAACAGTCTGGAACCTCTTAATAGCTTCACTATACTTCCTCTCATAGTACAACCTCAACCCCTCCTCGTAAAGCTTTATCGTATAACTCTCCTCACTATTAACATTAACCCTCCTAAGCAACTCCGCCACAATAGAGGCTGGGACGAAGAAGTTGAAGCCAGGAACCGCTCTACCGCTATCCGATGGATCTGCAGCCCCGAAAGATGTGACAGCTATAACTTCACCCTTATAGTTTACAACAGGGCCACCACTGTTACCGTGGTGAACGTTAACATCAGATTGCATAACATTAACTCCTGTAACCTTAAGCCTGTAACCGCTTACCACACCGCTGGTTATTGTAGGCTCCAGTAGAGTCTCAGCACTTAGAAACTCGGCAAACGTAACAACTCCTGGATATCCGAGAGCCCATACTCTATCACCTATCCTAACATCCTGTGGTGACACCTTAAGCGAGGGGGCGTTGTTAATCTCTATCTTGAGAACCGCTATATCCTCCCTCTCGGCGGGAGTTGATAGAACTATTCTGGCGGTATAAAGCTTACCTATGTTACCAATACCTGAGACGACCCTGCCAGCTCCCACGTAAACTCTAACAGTGTAATCCTGGATTTTAAGCTTATTTGTTAGATATGCTGCTATCACCTCTCCGAAAATTCCCTGTATATCCTGGTCGCTTAACCTCTCGCCTCTCGCCTCCTCAATAGCCTTAGCTATAGTCCTAGCGTAGTTATTTAGAAGCGGTCTCACTTTCTCCAGCTCAGATTCAAAGTCGTTCACCACATGGCCGTTTGTAACTATGTAGCCGTTAGGGGTTACTATAAAGCCTGAGCCGAAGGCTATGGAGGAAACCTCCACTATAGGGGGGAGTCCTAGCTCTCTAAGCGTTGGTATGGCCTCCTCCCATACAATGTAGCCTTTAACCTCAGTTACTATTATCACAACAGCACTTCTAACCTTCTCCAGCATCACCGTAGTCTCTAAATCCTGCTGTGATACCGCTAGAGGGGGCGTTAGAGCTATGACAACCACTACGACCAACCATAGAGAGCCTAGCCAGCGCACAAACCCATATCTACTGGGCATTCCTATTCTCACCATCAGCTGACGGGGTGGGGGTGCGTGGTTAAATAGACCGGGTTTTACTCTTTTGTAAAACCTAAAACATTTTAGGGATCCCACCAAACTCCTATAAATTTAAGTTTATGGTTTCAACTACAGTCAACGTTTTAAGGCTCTAACCCCCTCTCCTGCCACGGTGGCTTGGTATTGTGGCTGAGGAGTTTGTTGTAACCCCTTGGGAGGTTAGGGGTCGTGTTGACTACGATAAACTTATAAACATATTTGGTACCCAGCCTATAACGAGGGAGCTTCTGGATAGGATTGAGGGTTTAGCTGGGGAGCTCCACGTGCTTTTAAGAAGGGGTGTTTTCTTCTCCCACCGCGATCTAGATCTCGTGCTAGACGACTATGCTGGCGGTAGGGGTTTCTTCCTCTACACCGGTAGGGGGCCTTCAGGCCCTATGCATATTGGGCATTTAATACCATTCATTCTGACTAAGTGGCTTCAGGATAGGTTTAGGGTTAACGTCTACATAATGATAACGGATGATGAGAAGTACTGGGACGAGCCTGGTATGAGCATTAGAGATGTTAGGAGGTGGGCTTACGAGAACACACTTGATATCATAGCTGTTGGCTTCGACCCGGATAGGACCTTCGTATTCCACGATATAGAGTATATAGGGAAGCTCTACCCGATGGCCGTTAAGGTGGCTAAAAGGATAAACTTTAACACTGCAAAAGCAGTATTCGGCTTCACAGGCTCAACGAACATAGGCCTTATATTCTACCCAGCTCTACAGGTGGTTCCAACGCTTTTCGAGAAGAGAAGGTGTCTGATACCAGCAGCTATAGACCAAGACCCGTACTGGAGGATACAAAGGGATATGGCTGAAAGCCTAGGCTACTACAAGACCGCAGCTATACACTCTAAGTTCATGCCACCCTTAACAGGGCTTGAAGGGAAGATGAGCACGTCGAAGCCCGAGACAGCGATATTCCTACACGACGACCCTAAAACTGTAAGATTCAAGATAATGAGATACGCGTTCTCCGGAGGGCAACCCACGGTAGAGCTCCATAGAAAGCTAGGAGGCAACCCCGATGTAGACGTGTCATTCCAATGGCTCAAAATATACTTCGAACAGGACGACGCCAAACTTAAAAAGATAGAGGATGACTACAGGAGTGGTAGGATGCTTACAGGAGAGCTCAAGGAGTATCTAGTGGAGAAGATAAACGAGTTCCTAGAAGAACACAGAGTCAAGAGGGAGGAGGCTAGAAAGCTGATCAACCTCTACATGTACGATGGAGAACTAGCTAGGAGGATGTGGAAGGAAGGCCCGTGGAGCCTAGAGGAGATCGAGGAGAAATAGCTTTCCAGCAAATCAAGCTTTTTATCTTCAAAAGGCTTCCCACCGCGAGTCTCTCAACAGCTCTTATAGACTCGAACCACCCTGAGTGCTTACAATTGAAAGCCTCTTTCCTTAGAACGAGGTGAAGAGATCTAGGGTTACATTAAGAGCACTTGAAGGTGCACTCCTCCCCACAGGTACTCTAGGGCTTGGAGAGCGGACCGTAAACCTCGTGGGCCTCACTGTCATAGAGTTTAATAGGTGGAGTTCTAAGCTACTACGTGGTGTTAGTGATGGCGTACCCGTATAGGATAAGGGCTTTAACGCTCCATCTCTCAAGAGGGCTTCTTGAGAATGGGGGTGTTGTGGAGGATAAGATGTATAGGTTGCTTGAAGCTAGGGATCTTGTGGAGTCCGGGTTGGGGATTGAGGTTAATAGTGTTAGAGTTACCTTACCTAATACTGGTGACACCGAGTTCTTCGAGATTCTAGAGGTCGTCGCCAGGGTTAAACCTGAGGAGGTCTTAGTATCCATGGGTAATATTGGTAGTTCTAGTTCTAGGCTTAAGGAGGCTGTAGGGGAGGCTGTTTCCAGTAACCTCTACATAGGCATTCTACTTGAAGAGCCTACGTGGGATGCTTCGAGGAGGATTTCAAAGCTCATCCACGATATAGCTGAGGAGGATCTGGGTAGCACTACAAGGGTTGGGGTTAACGTTCTAGGTGAACCCATATACACTCCATACTACCCTCTAAGCTACTCTCCAGGTGATAGGGTAAGTCTTACAGCATCCCTAACATACCCTAACTACCTTAGAGAGGCTTATCAGAAGGGAGGTGTTAAGGGGCTAGGAGAGGCTGTTGAAAACGCTGGGTTGACCGCTTTAAAGGCTTTAGGAGAGGCTACAAAATCCTTAGAAGCAGGTTTGGGAGGTGTTGATCTAAGCGTAGCACCGTGGATGGAGGAGTCCTCTCTAGGCCTTGCAGAAGCCGTAGCAGGGGTTAGGATGCCCAGACCGGGTTTCGCTATGGGCGTTAGGGTTGTCAACGAGGTTTTGGAGAGTGTAGCCTCTAAGATAGGCTTAGCTGTGGGGTTTAACGAGCTCCAACTACCTGTAGCTGAGGATTTGAAACTTAAAGCTAGGGTTAGTGAGGGTGAGATAACAGCTAGAGATCTAGCTAGACTCTCGGGAGTTTGCCTAGCAGGCTTAGACCTGGTAGCGGTACCTGGGGATGTGGATGGTGTTGCAGGTCTTATACTTGAGGTTGCAGCATACTCTAGAGCGAAAGGGAGGGTTCTCGGTGTTAGGGTGATCCCTGTAGAGGGCGCCCAGCCTGGAGATGCCGTCACACTACCCCGCTTCGGGGAAACACCGGTTATCCCCATATGAACTATATGTTATTTAAATGCTCAGTCCAACAGTTATATCTAGGAGTAGGGTTTATGAGAGAGGGTAACACCTTGGACTACGTACTAGTAATAGACTTCGGCGGCCAATACGCCCACCTAATAACACGTAGGGTTAGAGACCTAGGTGTATACAGCGAGTTTTTAAACGCGGAGAGCGCGAGCTTGGAGGAGATAAGAGAGGCTATCAAAGGGGCGAGAGGCGTTATCCTAAGCGGGGGGCCCTCAAGTGTGTGGGAGGGCAAGCACGACCACATAGCGAGAATCGTGGTTGAGGAGGGTAAGCCAGCCCTAGGGATATGTTATGGTCACCAACTTCTAGCTAAGATCCTAGGGGGTAGCGTTGGTAAAGCCGTTAAACCCGAGTTCGGGCCCACCATAGTATCTGTGAAGGCTCGGGAAGACCCTCTATTTAACGGTATACCCGAGACCATAGTGGCGTGGATGAGCCATAATGATACCGTTCTGCAACCACCTCAGGAGGCGGTAGTACTAGCATCTAGCCATGGCAGCCCTGTAGCAGCTTTCAGACATGGAGCAGTATACGGGGTTCAATGGCACCCTGAAGTTGTACATACAATGTTCGGTCTAAAGCTCATTGAGAACTGGTTGAAGCTCGTAGGAGTCGAGAGGAATTGGAGGCCAGAGCACATGGTTGACAAGCTTATAGAAAGTATTAGAGAGGCTGTGGGGGATGGCATAGCAATAGCTGCTGTAAGCGGAGGTGTTGACTCAACAACAGCATCTCTCCTAGCTAAGAAAGCCCTGGGGGATAGGCTAATCCCTGTAATGATAGATCACGGCCTCCACCCAGCTGGAGAGCCTTGGAGATCTGTGGAGTTACTTAAGAAGATTGGCTTAGAGGTTGAAGTTGTCGATGCTAGTAATAGGTTCTTTGAAGCACTAAGAGGGTTTACCGACCCCGAGGAGAAGAGGAGAGTTTTCGGTAGGGTTTACGCTGAAATCCTAGAGGAGGTGGCGGAGTCTCATAAAGCCGAGTACCTGGTCCAGGGAACCATATACCCTGATATCATAGAGAGTGGGAGGAGGCCGGGGGCTAGTGTTATTAAAACACACCATAATGTAGCAGGGTTGCCTGGAGAGTTTAAGTTAAAACTCGTAGAACCACTCAAATGGTTCTACAAAGACGAGGTTAGAAGAATAGCCTTCAAGCTAGGAGTTCCAAAGGAGATTATAAAAAGGCAGCCAATACCCGGACCAGCCTTAGCTGTAAGAGTTGAAGGCGAGGTTACGAGAGAGAAGGTAGAGGTGGTGAGGAAAGCGGATGCCATAGTAAGGGAGGAGATTGAATCAGAGGGGTTACATGACAGGCTATGGCAGTACTTCGCTGTACTACTAAACTCCAAGGCTACAGGGGTTAAAGGAGATAACAGAGTTTACGGTCACGTAATAGCAGTAAGAGCGGTCCTAAGCGTGGATGCAATGACAGCATCCGTAGCCCGACTACAATGGGATCTCCTTGAGAGAATATCCTCTAGGATAACAAGCGAAGTCCCGGGAGTTGTTAGAGTTGTATACGATATAACAAGCAAACCCCCAGCTACAATAGAGTGGGAGTAACTCCTCTAAACTCCAAATTCTACGCTTCGCATCCTGCTACTCTTTCCTGAGCTCCTCTAAGTCTATCACTATAACCTCAGGTTCTCTTCTTTCGCCTTCACCTCTAGCCTCCAACCTCTCCTCCCCGCTTTTTATCTTCTCTATAGGGCTACTCCACGTTTTACCGCATGACTCGCAGATGAAAGCACCCATTACTGTTATAGTAACTCTACCATGCTTATCAGGGATTGGTGATACGAGGGTCCACGTCCTTATAGGGCTTGAGGCTCTCGCTCCACATTGCGGGCATGTGAATGGACTCCCTCCTCTTCTAGGCAAACCCTCACACCCCAGAGCTTACAGTATCACTAGCAACCTTTAAGGTGTTAAAGGTTAATATGAAGGTTGGAGTCTCCAGGTTAGAGGATGTAGTAGGGTATGGAGGGTTATATGGAGGTTTACTACGAGCCTTGGAGGTGGAGGCTTTTAGAGGAGAAGAGGAGTTTAGCTATTAAGATAATGGAGGTTCTACAAGCCCTCTACGGTTCTCTAGTAACTCATGGTAGTATAGCGAGAGGGGATGTTAGTGTGGATAGCGATGTCGATGTTGTAATACTAGACCCCCCCAATCCCTCGCTTGTAGAGCTTACCCTTGAAAAGGGGGGGTTTAAGGTTAGGTGGAAGGAGTTGGTGCAGGCGACCCCAACATACACTCCTAAGGTCTACTTGTACCTCGACTATAAGGGGTTGCTTGTTGTAAGCTATCCTCTAGCACGGCTAAGACCTAGAGAGAGGGAGTTCTACAAGTGGGGGGGTGAGTGCACCTTGGACGACCTGCGCAAGGGCGTTAGAACCCCTGGTGTTGATAAGAGACTTAAGCTTATAGAGCCTACGGATAGGGGTCACAGGGAGTCCCCTGTCATAGGGAGGGAGGGGTATGTGGCTAGACTCCTAGGGATCTCAGTTGAAACTGTTATTGAGAGAGTTAGAGTTCTTACTAGGAGGAGAGAGCATGGGAGGACTGGTGTATTCCTTAAAGTCGAACTTAACCCTGAGGATAGCGTAGAGGAGGCTGTAGCTAGGGTAGCTAGAGAGAATCCTATGTTCAGGAGGAGGCTTGAGCTCTAGGCTTTTCAATCCTGGATAGCACGTATTCGATGATTAACCTAACACCATAACCTGGAGCTAGACCCTTGTCAGGCCAGTATGCTGGTGCTATACCGCTAGCCTCATAGCCCATACCAGGCCCTGCTATGTCTAGGTGTGCGTATGGTTTACCGTGGGAGAATCTTTCAAGGAATAGAGCTCCGTAGATAGCTCCACCAACCCTCTGGCCAGCGTTAGCTATATCACCAACCATAGCCCCCTTCGTTAACCACTGTTTGTAATCATCCTCCATCGGCATAGGCCAGAGCTTCTCTCCGGTCCTCCTAGAGGCTTCTAGGAGCTCCTCCCTAAGCCTCTCATCTCTCGTGAAAAGCCCTGCTATTAGGGGGCCCAACGCTACCACTATAGCTCCTGTTAGCGTAGCTAGATCCACTATCTCCCTTGCATTCAGAGCTTTAGCAGCGTAGGCTATAGCATCACCTATTATAAGCCTTCCCTCTGCATCAGTGTTTGTAACCTCCACCACAGTTCCATCCCACATTCTTATTATATCACTTGGTAGGTATGATTCTCCGCTAGGCACGTTTATAACTGCTGGGATTAAGCCTACAATGTTAGCCTTTAGGTTAAGCTTGGAGAGGGCCCAGATGGCTCCTAGGACGGCTGCACCTCCAGCTTTATCAGACCTCATATAGACTATGGACTCCCCTGTCTTAATATTTATACCCCCCGTGTCGAACACAACTGTTTTACCTACTAGTGCCAGCGGAGGCTCGCTAGAACCCCTGTAATGCAGCATTATCATGGCGGGTTTCTCGCTAGAACCCTTCCCCACGCTAACGATACCTCCAAACCCCTCTTTAACAAGCCTATCGAAGTCGAACACCTCAACTACAACATTTGGGTGCTTTGAGAAGAGCTCCTTAACCATATCAGCCAGCCTCCTAGGCGGGAGCTCGTGTGGAGGAGCGTTAGCCATATCACGGGCGAGATACACTCCTTCAACCACGGCAAGCACATAACATAGATCGAGATCACCTCTATCAACGAGAACCTTCTCAATCAACCTCCTCCTCTCACTAGTAAAAGCCTCAAGTCTATAAGAGGCTAGGAGCGCTGCTATAAGCGCTTCACGTGCAACATCCAGGTTAAGCCTTGATAGCACTAGGAGGGAGCACCTAGCGGACTCTACAACCTGTTTAACACCACCAGCTATACCCCTCCTAGCATTCTCAAGCAACCTAAACCACTCATCATCAAACCTGCCTAGCCCGACGTAGATAACGAGCTTGCCATCCACATACACCTTGAAAACCTCGCCAACCCCAGCCTTGAAGAAGCCGAGGTCAGAAGCCCCTTTAAGCTGGCCACTGCGATCGAGATCCCTAACGGCATCGACCACCGGTTTACCATCGGGGCTCTGGAACACTGGGACTATGAGGCTCTCGCACGGTGAGGTAAAGGGGTCTCCTTGGTAGACTTCAACGGTGGGAGGTCTAGTGTAGAGAACCATAACCATACACCATAGAGTCTAGAGTGCTCGAATCCTTTAAAGCTATAGCTAGAACACTATCACCAAGACAAGTAGCACATGTCAAGAAAGCACTATTAAAAGGAGACATAGCAATAGCACACCCAGGCTACAAGGGTAAAACCATAATAGTTAAACCTCAGACCATCAAAAGCACATAAAAACATTACCGGAAGCACCGAACACACTAACATCAATAAAACCAAGAGAGGGAACATCAAGCCCACCAGCATAAGCAACCAAACACCTAACAACAAGCCTAATAGTGGAAACAGTTAAAACCATCACCATAACCAGTAGAGAGAAGTAAACCTCCTAACAGCAGAAGACTAGGTAAAGCCTAGGAGTGAAAACAAACAACCTACCCATAGAGTTAAATAACAAGCACACCGAAGGAAGCTCAAAACCACACATGAACCAAAGCTTATATACGTTACCCTCGGATATCCTACCCATAAACATGCGTCCTAACAGTATACAATTGAAACTCCCATCCACAACATGGGAAGTCTAATGAGGGGTGAAAGCGAAAAGCTTAAATACCAGATCCCACACCACATACATGGAGCCCCCAACTGGGGGCTCAATGGAATAGAATCCATACAATGGAGATGAGAGAAATTTCCACAGTGAACATGAAGCGTGATGGTGCAGAATCCATATAATGGAATTGAAAGTACATGGAATGTGATGATGTGGGAATCCATTCAATGGAATTGAAAGAATAGGAGTTAGGGGTTTATGGGGGGTAATGGTTTAATCTTACCACCTTCAAGGGTGAGTATTGGTAGTATTTCTATGTACTCTCCTATCAACGACCTCCTTATCTTAGGTAGTAGTACTTGTTCTAGTTGGAAGTAGCCTGCGTGGCTGTTCATTGTAATTTTTATCCTTACTGGTCTAACCCCGCCCTGCTCTATCTCAACCTTGCTTATGCTTAGTGCTGAGAGTGCGTGCATATCCATTTTACCCTTACTATAAGGTATTCTAGCCCTACCCTCAGCCATATCAGTCCCGTCAGCCACTTTAACTATGCTAGCCTCTATGGTTAGAGCGTCCACATCCATAGCGGTACTGTATATAACATTCATAACCTCACTTCTAACCCTGTAGATGAGCCTTACATCGTCCAAGGGTAGTATCTCAGGTAGCATCCTGGATAGTATACTGTATGCTATGAGAGCCCCCGTATACTCATGACCATGCCTGTGAACAGAGTTACCTATATCGTGTAGATACGCTCCAAGCAACACTATAAGCTTGGAGTACTCAACATCCCCAACAATGCCTTGAGCCACACTAGAAGGAACAATCCCAGCCTCAAGGAGTAGATCGAGTATCTCAAGAGAAGCACCGGATACTATTGTAGCGTGAACGGGGCCGTGATCGTTATAGAGAAGCCTCATAACAGCATTAACATTACTCATCCTAAGCAACTCCTGAACTTCAACATCCTTAACCATGTAATCCCAAGCCCTGGAGAGAAGCTTACTAGACCTAATATGAGCCTCCACAAGCTGAGGGCTAACTAATACCATAAACCCACCAGGTGACTTAGATGGTACAACGAGATCTTAAAAACATAGATGGACTCGTAGCCTAAGCTACTCTTCAAGAGAGGTAGTGGGAGTTCAGACCTCATATCACCCTATATAGGGGTGCACGGGTATTAAGTTTTAAGGTGCCCCTAGATGATGGATTTGCCTGGAGGATCTAAGGGCTCTATTGACCGTGATATTATAGTGGGCTATGGTGGTTTCAAGTTCAGAATACTATTCTATAAATACGGCTACACCCCCCACTATGCTGAGCACATAGTGGATCCCATTGATGGGAGGGAGAAGCTGGTTCTAGCTATACCTCATACTACTCCTAGTGGAGGTAAAATTGTGATCTTAGACCTTGAGGATGGGAGGGTGGAGTGGGAGGTCTCAGTGCCCGAAGGCCCGGTCTTCAACCCCCACATGGCTCACATGATCTCGGAGATTAACCCTCTTACAGGATCCTGGGTTGATGTTGCTACGTCTATGGGGTTAGAGCTTGGCGATGTTGTAGCACCTTCCCGTGATAACAGCTGGGTTGTCTTTGATAGGAGGACTAAGGCTGTTAAGCGTGTGGTGAAGCCTGGGTTTGATGCTAGGTGGGTTCATGATATCATCCCATCTGTTAACGGTGATGGGTTCATAGTCTCAGATTATGGTGTTGGCTTTTACAAAATACGTTTTGATGGTTCAACGGTCTGGGGCCCTCTTATCGGTAGCGGTGCAGCTAAGATATCGTTTATTGAATCTACAACCCCGAACTGGCATAGCCCATCTTTTGGTGGTAGATACCTTCTCGTAAGAAACCGCGATGTGGAGGGGGTTTACGAGGTCGACGATAGTGGTAACGTTGTATGGAGATGTGCTAGTAGCCCTGGGGGTGTTAACGTGTTCTGGCCCTTCACACCACACTCAGCCTTTAGAACTGGGGTTGCAGAGCTAGGGGGGCAGCTGACCATAGTGGGCTTCGAGGCCGGTGGAGGCATAGTAGCTTTAGACAGGGATTGCAGGCCACGATGGGGGGTTATGAAAGGCTTTTCCGTAACGCCGTCGACAGCATATAGGCCAACAAGCTTCGGCCTACTAGAGACAACACATGTATTCCCAACACTTAGAGGCACAATTGGCTTCATAGACTGGGGCGGAAAATATGGATCCGTGGTAGGAGAGATTCTAGAGATACCCTATCATCAAACACTATGGTTTATACTAGCACAAGATCACGATCCAGGAGATGCATGGCATGAGTATAACCCACCAATAGAAGTGGGGGAGTGGAGGGAGACAAAAATCGTGATATCGGCAAATCCCGGGGGCCCGCTGGAATACGCTATATACGGGACAAACATACCTTACATACACGGATCGAGCGCAAAGTGGAAGCAGATAGCAAGAGGAACGGTAAACCCAGAAGACTATCTAGAGGTGGATGTAAGCGGGAACACCTTCATCAAGATAACAGGGAGAAGAGCGGTAACGGAAACACCTTCAAGCTGGAAAATCATTGTAATACTAAGAAGATAGAAGCTTTCAAGCTTTCAAACCCATAACATCGGGTGCGAGCCCACAACATTTACAGTAATGATCAACAGTGTTAATAGTAACCTCTCTTATCTCCACACTCCCACTAATAAGCTCCCCTAAAGTACCCTCAGCTTTAAACACCTTTAACCCAAGCCCGCTCGCCATCTCCAACCCCTTAAGTCCTATCCTGGATATAACCAGTCCATCCAAATCCAACTCCATCAACTTAACTCTGCTAACAGCCTTAGCAATCTTGGAAACACCATAATCTTCAGCCCTCACTCTAAAAGGGCCCATCACAACAACCCCTCTACTAAGATCCACTACAACATATTCATCAGCATCAGCAGGCGACGAGATTAAGCCATTACATGTGAATACAATTAAATTCAACCAACGTTCACCGTTAACCTTTTCGCCTTCTAGGCTTTTATACTATGCTTGGCTTGTAGAAGGGGTGGATAGTAATGATAGCATGTGGAGATGCCTTAATAGTTGTTGGATTTAAGGTTTTAAATGTGGGTTTTAGAGTTTATAGGAGGGTTTTCAGGTGCCCGAGGATCTAGGCTTTTATAAGGCTAGGGCTGTTATACAGGATTCGGTTCATGGCGTTATTCCTGTTAATGAGGTTGAATACTATCTCCTTCAAACTCCCTTCTTTAGAAGACTTCATGATATTAAGCAGCTTGGCTTAAGCTATCTTGTCTTCCCATCTGCTACTCATTCCAGGTTCGAGCATTCTCTTGGTGTTATGCACCTTGCTTCTAGGGTTGCTCAGAAGGTTGTTGAGGCTTCCCGTAGGAGCTCTAGGGTTTGCTCTAATCTCTTTCACGAGTGTGGTGATAGGGTTTACCGGGCGTTTGTGCAGGTGGCTAGGCTTGCAGGTCTTCTCCACGATATAGGTCATCCTCCCTTCAGTCATATGCTTGAGGATACAGTTTCGGATCTCATATTCAATCCTGGGGATAGAGGTATTGTGGATGCTGGCGTGCTGAAGGGGTTGGAGGATGCTAGGGCTAGGATTACAGAGATAGGGGTTTACGGTAAAGTTCATGAAGCTTACACTATTTACTTTACGGAGAAGCTTATTAACATGGTTAAAGACTCTGAGTACGGGGATCTAGGCTTATTCCTAAACCTAGCTCTCGGCTCCCTAAACCCTAACATGGTTAGGGTTGAAGACTGGATGCTGGAGGAGCTCGGTATCAGGGTTGAAGCTTGTAAGCTCATAAATAACATTATATCGAGCGGGCTCGTCGATGTTGATAGGCTAGATTACCTTGTAAGAGATGCCAGGTATACTGGCGTGATATATGGTTACATAGATATAGACAGGGTTTTAGAGAGTTTGGAGGTTAAAGTTGAAGGTGACACCGTTGTGATAAGAGTTCCACCCAAGGGGTTCCAGCCTGTAGAGGATGTTTTCGATGCTAGGTTTAAGATGTACAAGACGGTCTACTACCACCATAAGTTCGTAGGGGTCCAGATAGCCCTAGGTAACGCTTTCACCCAAGCACTAATAGAGTGGGAGGACCTACAGCCTAAACCTCACTCAGAGCTCCTAGACAATGCAGGGGATCTACTAAACCCTGCTAAGCTATCAAATCTCATAGCAGATGGCTTCATATACTTCGACGACGTAGAGGTATTGAATATCTTCAAGCTAATGGCCTTTAAAGGGGGTAACGTTGGAAGGAGATGGGCTAAATCAGTACTCCACGAAAGACACCTACTACCAGTATCTCTAATAAAGAGAGTGGACGAGGTTATAGCTGAGATATCGAGGGTGGCTAAAAGTCAAGTGAGTAACATAGCCCGCGAACTGGAAATAGTAACTAGTGATAGAGAAGCATTCGAAGGGGTGGTTGAGAGAAGTATAGCTAGGAAGGTCAGAGAGCTAGGCCTAGACCCAAGTGAGGTAAAGGTGGAGAAATCGCCGAGGAAAGTTGTAAAGAGCGTAGATGGAACACCAGTAGGGGTTGCAGAAGCATCACTATACATTAGAATGCTAGCAGAGATAGCATCAACACCCATAATCTTGGCGCACATGTACTCAGATAACGAAGACATACACATAAAACTACATAGGGAGAGGAGTAGGATTAGAAAAGCCTTCATAGAAGAGCTGGTAAGAGAGGTAGTAGAGAGACTTAAAACCTAGGGTATAAAGGATATAACTAGGTTCACACAACAACACACCATTAACGAATTAACAACCTCAGAGAATACCCGAAGACCCATATGCTTCCACATACATTAACGTGCCCACACTAGTCTAAATAGCTCACAACTTTTAAACACTACCTTCCCTAGAGGAGGCTAGATTAAAAGGTGGAGCTCCGTAGTTAGACTTGGTGATAGAGCTGTCTAGAGTTCTCAGGCTACTTCGATCTACACTAACCCTACTAACAGTGCTACTGATAACCCTCATAATAGTTAGACTCTCTGTATTCTCACTAAGATTAGCATTAGCGGTGCTAGTCTTCGTTGTGATGCTTACCGTAATAATGGCTGTTAGTGCTTTGCTCAAGTGGTTTAGAGCGAGGAGGCGATTCTCTTAATTCACATTGTTTGCCTCTCACGAGATAGGCTTATGGGTGGTTATTATCTGCTCATTTTCGCGAGGCCTGGATTTGTATTATGTCGAGGAGTTTGGGTTTACTTTTAATTACCTTCATATTGTAGGCTACAAGTGCTCCTTGGATTCCGGGTAGTGATAGTATCCGGTCGACATGCTCGGCCATTTCCTCCTGGTTTCTCGCTACTAGCTTTAATAGCATGTTGTACTCTCCTGCGAACACCTCATATGCCTCTACTACGTGGTCCTCTTTCTCAACTAGCCTCCTCAAGGTTTCCAGAGTGTCTCCTCTAACCTTTAGAAGTATGTATGTTGTAGATGTTAGTCCGAGCTTGGCTAAGTTGATTTTCACGGTGAAGCCCTCCAGTACGCCCATCTCGGTGAGCTTCTTAACCCTTAGGTATACTGTTGTCTCGCTTACACCTAACTTCCTGGCTATGCGGCTCCAAGGCGTTCTAGAATCCTCCTCTAGAATTCTTATCAAGTTAAGATCCATAGCGTCAACCACCCTCTCCTTGCTCAAGACCTGCCACCCTTGGTTATCACAGCTTTAGCTAGGGTTCTCCAAGAAGCTAGCCATGCTAAAAGCGTTATCACAGCTAGCAGCGTTACCATGGCACTCTCCACTCTAGGGAGGGGGTTTCTAGCGGGGATCGAGAATATATAGGCTACAGCAACTACACCAGCCCAACCTAGTACTATGATAAGAGACGCTACTCTGAAAGCGTTCAAGACAACCCTAAACCTTAAAGGCGGCCTACTCATAGCAGAGAGCCTCATCACATCTTAAGGCGGGGAAGGGTTATAAACCCGTAAACCATCCCATTTACAGCTATAATCCTCGCCTTCAAGGCGGGGATAGAAAGAGATTTGAGGCCCCCGGGGCCGTGGCGGTAAGATGCGGAGTGCGATTCCAAGCGGAGATCTAGCAAGCTCGGGGAGGCCTGCTTGAAAGCCAGGTCTTAGGGGGTGCGTGAGCCCCGCTCTCTGAAAGGGAAGAGGAGGAGGTCTCACGTCTCACCCGGGTCTCTGTGGCTGTGAGGTGTAATCCTGCGATGCCCGGGATCCTAAGAAGAAATGGTTGCTGGTAGGATCTTGGTGAGTATGCTTAAAGCTATTCCAGGTTTTAATAGCATGCTCCTAGCAAGCTTTGAGATTCTAAGGGTTCCAAGGGCTATTTCAGCGTGCTCTTCAGGGCTTAAGCTTAATAGGAGTTTCCTTCTATTTCCGGTAGGCATGCTCTTAGCCCACTCTAGAAGTCGTCTTTGAATTCTAATAGCTCTACTGATCCACGATGATTTGAGGGCCTTTATGGGATCTCTACCCTCAATTAAAGCTTTCGCTGCTATATAGCCTGAGATAAATGAGGGTCTTATACCTTCACCTGTTAGGGGTAGCACGTAGCCCGAGGCCTCTCCAACCTTTACTAAACCGTTAATATAACCCAGCCTTAAACCCCCTACCGAGACTACGGCAGCCTCTCTCCTAGCAATCCTAAACCCCCTAAACCTATCATCTGATTCGAGGAACTTATCGAGTAAACCCCATAGAGTGTTATGGTTGGAGAACCCTCCAACGCCCACCTCTACACTATCACCTTGGGGGAAGACGTAGTAGTAGCCTAGAAGGCTTGTATCAAACCTAATCTCTATAGCCTCTAAATCCACATCTTTAACCTTCTCAACAACATATTGAACAACGGGAATCCTCTCACCCTCATAATATGGGAAACCTCCTGCGAACACCCCGGATTTAACCTCCACAGTACTCCCACCAACTCTAACGTAACTCCCCCTAATGTTATACTTAGACCTATAGAGAACCTCAGCTCCGGCACTTGCAAATAGATGCTCTAGGAAGGCGCTCTTATCAACTATAACCCCCTCAATCCAACCTCCAGCCTTAAAAGCTCTAACACCGTCGACGTAGAGGTCAACATAGCTAATCCTATTCAAAACAACCTCCCGGGGTATGCTAAACGGGAAATCCCCAATAACAGGGATACCCCTACCACAAGGCTTAACAGCGAGACTATCGTGAGCCTCGAAAACCACAACCCTATAGCCAAGTCTACTACCTGCATAGGCAGCACCTAAACCTCCAGGACCGCCTCCAACAACGTAGAGTACACTGCTCAAACCGGGAAACCCAGCTAGGCAAAATCCTAGCGTTTAAACGTTATAAATACTGTATTAAAACTCTTCTAAGACCGGAGATTCCCTAGCTGTTTTTGCCGAGAATCCGGCTCGGTGTTTGGAGCTTGGATTATTACGTGGTATTTGTATCCTTCTAGGGCTTTTGCTATCCTCTCATGCTTAACTCCAGGTTTTGATAGAACTACTATGTAACCTTCATCTAATATCCTCTCCCACCCCCACTTCGATATTAGTGCTAGTAGCTTCTCCACCCTCCTTATTTTAGCGTTTAAAGCTGTGTTTGATAGACTTCTATAGACCTGTGCTAGTTCCCCAGGATCCCAGGGGTCGTCGTAGAATATTGTGATTCCCTGCTGGCCCCCTATGGCACTCACTAGATTCCATATTATATATGCTACTTTCTCATAGCATTTACTCTTACACTTAATCATCCTCGGTGTCTCCAGAGTCTCTGGCAGTCTACGCTGTCTTCTCTCAAGGTATCCTAGTATGCTACTTCCTATAACCTCGTTAACTGCTCCTAACCCTCTATCCTTGGCTGCTAAAGCTTTCTCCACGAGCTCTACCAGGTTTTCGAGGCTCTCCTCCTCTACAACCCACGATCTTATGTGGTCTAGGAAAAGTTGAGGTTCTAGGATCCTGCTGAACTTAAGCTCTCCAGTAACCTCTATGGCTAGGATCTCTTTATCGCTAACTCTAACCCACTTCTCTAGGCATTTGCCGGTTTGAAGCACAATCCTCCCACCAGCTTTAAATAGGACTGGGTCGTAGAGAGGATTGCCTCTACACGTGTAAACCTCAACCTCCACACCCTCACCGTTCAAGGTTACATACATTGAATCCCCTAGCTTCATATGAACCCCCATACCTTTAGGGGATATCGTCATCCTAGAGCCTCTCACTACATGGTAGTCTACGACCCCGGCCCCGCGGAGAGCCTCAAGAGCTCTTAGAGCGTAAACCTTGTACTTGAAAATATCTAACGGTAATAGTAGATAGCCGTGGTCTCTGGGTAGGCCTTCCAGGACTCTGGCAATGGTGTTGCTAATCCTTAACACGTAGCTTGGTCTAAGCCTGCTCATCCTAGCGAGTCTCCTCTTAAATTCTACATCTACAGGGTTGTAGAGTATGGTTATGGAAGCCTCCCTCCCGTCCCTACCAGCTCTTCCAGCCTCCTGATAGAATTCCTCTATGGAATCGCTTAGAGTGTAGAATACAACCCACCTTATATTAGGTATGTCCACGCCCATGCCGAAAGCCTTAGTTGCTACAACCACAGCCTCCCCCTCGCTCCTCTTTGTTAGGAGCTCCTCAACCCTCCTCCTATTCGCATCGCCGAGCTCGCCATGGTAGGCTAGGATCTTCACGTTAAGGTTCTCCTTAAGAGCTCTTGCTATGACATCAACGTTAGCCCACTCTATAGATCTACTCTCAGCATATCCTGTGAAAACCACTCCAACCCAGTCGCTATGCTTGGACCTACATGATTCAACATAGCCTCTAACCACATCTACTAGGAGTTTTAGCCTTTCGAAACCCTCTGGGGCTATGACAACTTCGAAGTTCAGGTTATCTCTGAGAAGCTTGGATCTAATGATAACAGGTGTTTCCGCATCTAAATCAACATCGGGGAGCTCCTCTCCAGATACATCTACGATCACAGGCTTCCTGCCGTGACCTAGCATTCTAATTATCTCCTCAGCGTTATCCAAGGATAGCGTAGCGGATAGACCTAGAAGCGGTGGCTTGAACCTAGATTTAACCCTATAGGATGCTAGGGTTCTCGCCAGGTTGAGATAAGAGGGTCTGAAAGTTGAACCCCAGCTTGTAACAACGTGTATCTCGTCTAAGACAATGAGCGAGGGCGTCTCCCTCTCAATGAAACTTCTAAACGATGGATCCCAGAATCTCTCGGGGGCTACGTATAGTAGGTCTAGGAGTCCCCTTCTAGCAACACTATATATCCTCTCCCTCTCCTCTCTAGAGACGCTCGAGTCTATATAGACGGCACTCAACCCCCTCTTAGCGGCTCCGCGAACCTGGTCTCTCATAAGAGCTCTAAGCGGTGTTACAACAAGGGTGTAGGATCCAATCCCATTAGAGGATGCTAGCCTGGAAGCTACATGGAATATAGCTGTTTTACCAGAACCTGTAGGCATCACCGTTACCAGGCTACCGCCTACTTCAAGCATCTCTGCTAGCATCTTCAACGCCACAACCTGCCCCTTACTCGGGGTTAGGCCCCTGTATAGCTGGTTGAACAGTGTTAGAGCTTCTTCTCTAAGATACCCCCTCATTCCATGCCCTCCTACCTTCCCACTACTAACACTAGCCCCCCACGACCCCAGGGTGTCCTCGAAGATCTTAGAAACTACAAACACACGATCCTTGCACAATCCAAGCTCAGCTAGAGCCTTTAACACACCCTCCCTATCACTGGAGGACTCCCCCCTAGATCTAAGGTAAACCTCGGGTAGCACAGCTACAACCCTGTCATGCTCTTCTATAGAACCTATAGCCTCATAGCCTGTAACTGTGGCATTTCGCATCAACCCCTTAATAGTGCTACCTAGGCTAACACCAGGGGTTATTATAATAGGGTTTGAGGAGCCTTCTAACAAGGTCGAGAGTAGGTTTATGAGATAGCCGGGGTTAACAGAGTCTAGCGAGATCACGCTAACCTTGGATCCTGCGTTGCAGTCAACAGCCTTCAAGTTGGGTTTAGATCTAGCGTTGAGCACTAGACCCTTTAACATGCCCGTGATATTACTAACAATAGAGTTTATCAATATCCGAGCCCCGCTTAGCCTAGGCTGTAGGTAACATATATTGGGTCAGGGGTTTAACTTTTATAGAGAGTCGCCTCAGTGTAACTAGCTGGAGTGCAGCCGGCCTTGAAGCTCGTAACTCACAATGCTGTAGGGTTAGGGGTTGCAGCCATGGTGTCATCGCTTTTAGGTTGCAGCTCAGGCTAGGAACGCTATAGGGTACTACCTCAGCGGTGGCATCAGGCTTTACGAGATACCGAGGGATGTTAGGGATAGATTCCCTGAGCTAGAATTGTATGCTCCGGTGTTTGTGACATTAGAGAAGGTTACCGTGAAGGAGGGGGTTAGAGGTAGGGTGCTTAGGGGGTGTATAGGGTTTATAGAACCAGTGTTCCCCCTGGGTGTAGCAGTAATAGAATCAGCTGTATCCTCTGCTTTCAACGACCCTAGATTCCCACCTCTAAGATCTAGGGAGTTAAAGGAGGTGGTGTTAACCTTAACCATACTAGGCGGGAGAGTGGAGGTTAGGAGGTTAGATGATGTAACTATAGGTAGAGATGCTTTGTACGTTGAGAGAGGGTTACATGCAAGGCTCTTCTCAGGAATACTACTACCAGAGGTTCCAGTAGAATACTGTTGGGACATAGAGACGTTTGCTAACATGACGTGCAACAAGGCCGGGTTAGAGCTTAGATGCTGGGAGAAACATGGAACGAAGCTCTATAGGATACCGGGGAGGACTTTCAAGGAGTTGGAGCCGGAAGGTGAGATTGTAGAAGTAGACCTTGTAGAGGAGTATAGGAGAACGTGCAAGCCAAGCGGGAAAACTTAAAAGCCCGCGGGTAGTGGAAGTACTAGAGGATGAGAGCTGTAGCCTGCACCGAGCTTGAGGCGATGAAGAAGCTCTCGATCATCGACTCTCTGGTGCATCCTCTACATATATTCATTGCCACCGTTAAAGTACCTTGATAAACATCTTCCCGGGTTCCTGCTAAAGTACTTACACTCTACAAGCTTCACAACTCTATAACACTCGCTGATGATTTCTTCTAGTGACTGCTCCCTCTCATCGCCTGAAATCTTTCCCTCCCCTCCTCTACCTTCCGATAGGGCTATGAAGGGGATTGTATCCCTACACTTTACCACGAAGTATATATCCGGGGCGTCGGCTTTAAGTAATTTGAGATACTCTACCAGCTTGTTCAAGGCTCTCTCAAGTTTAAAAACTATTCTCGTTCTCACAAACCTCTTACTCTTCTCGCCTGTTAGCCATATGGGCGTTTCCATTTCAAGGCTATGGTCGTCTAGTAGGAGGGAGAGCATGTAAACTTCTATTTTCTCCCATAGAGGTGCCTCATCCATTCTCCTAGGCCTAGCTACCGGGCCCCAGTAGCTTCTGATAATCCTCTCTCTCAAATCATCTGGAGCTGTCAACATACCCGCCCATACCCCGGTTCTCTAGCGAGTGCTCCTAAATGGTTTTTATTTATTAATTCAAACCGCCTAGTACGTCTTTGAATCAAACTTATTTAAGCTAGACTTTAACCTGGCTGGACGGCTCCCCTAGCGTGTAGTATATCCTCTTCTTCCTCTTCCCCCTATTCTCGATCTTTAGTAGGGTTACTCTGCCTACTTCACATGTATTCCTAACATGTGGGCCTCCGTCAGCTTGTATGTCTACACCTTCTATCTCTACTATCCTCAATCTATCTACACCTGGTGGTATCTTATCCGCTAGTTTAACTAAACCCGCTATTCTCAGAGCCTCGTCTCTCTGGAGCCAGTATACCTTAACATTCCTACAGGTTCCTAGTATCCTGTTAGCCTCCTCTACAGCCTCCTCGAAAGCCCTCTTCCAATCGCTAACATCTATGTCGAAATCATCTCTAGAGTACTCTGGCGTTATATGACCTCCAGTTATGAGAGCTCCGTGCTTAGAGTAGAGAATAGCTGCTATGACATGTGCTGCAGTATGAAGTTTCATCATCCTATACCTCCTATCCCAGTCTATGAAACCCCTAACGCCTACACCCACTCTAAAGGGGCTAGGATCCTCTACTAGGTGTGCTACCTCATCTCCAATAACCTCAGCTCTTAGAACCTTAACCCTATAGCCTCCAACCTCAAGGTAACCTGTATCAGTGTCAAGACCACCATAAGGTGTAGGGTGGAAAGCTGTAGCATCCAAGAAAACATAGCCACCCTCAACCCTGGCTACTGTGGCCGAGAACTCCACCATATAGCTATCCTCCTGGAATAGAAGCCTAGTCTTCAAAGACCCACACCTAACCCTGCTAAGAACACCCAAACCTTAAAACACTTCAAATCCCCCCAGTTTATAGCGTGTACGAGGAAAGAATACCTCTTAGACCTCTCTTCACAGAAGATGTGGGGAGTGGATGTGGAAGGCTCTAAGGGGACCCGCTAAGACCATAGCTTATCTGCCATGAGAGGTGGCGTGCCACAATCTACATGGGGAGGCTTAAATCAGAGACTATGGGGATGCGAGGAGGCCGCTGTCGATATGCTTGGATCTCTAAGAGATAATATTGTTAGTATTACGTGCTCGCTGTGGACGCTACGCGGACCGAGAGACACTCTTACAGCACCATAGCGTTTCACCACATCCTCAGCCCAACGTGGCATATCGATTTGAGAGCCTAAGTAGAACGCTATCCTCCCAGCAACGAGGTAGGAGTTCTTGAAAGCATTAACACCATCCTCTGCTAACAAGACATGCCTAAACCCGCTCGCATTCAAAACGTGAACCAGCCTCTCAAAGCTCACATCTAAAACATCCATACACCCACTAGAACCCCTCGTTAGAGCCTTAGCAATCTCAACCATAACCTGCCTCTCACTCCTAAAACTAGGACACTCCCAAGCCCTCACAACAAGAACCTTAGGGGGGCTAGGAGGGCCCAAAAGCACCCCCAGAAGCCCAGAGCCTGAATAAAGCTGAACAACCATAACACACCTAGCAATAACATCAAGCCTCCCAGAACCCCCAGCATAACCCCTAAGCCTAAACCCACCCGTAACACCAGTAGAGCTCACAACAACAAAAACACTATCAACAGAGCTGAGAGCACCAATCATAGCGTAAACGAAAACCCCCACAGCAAAAGAAGATAAAGAAAAACCTTTAAACTCTAGCAAAAGCTAACCCTAACAAAGGAGAAGCGGCCGTCGTCTAGCCTGGACTAGGACGCCGGCCTCCCAAGCCGGCGATCCCGGGTTCAAATCCCGGCGGCCGCACCACCCAACCACTCCCACCAATCACTCCAACATAACATATAACGGTCTATCCTATGATCTCCTCCACATACTAGCGTTTCCCCGCTAATGGTATCTCCGTTAGCGGGGTTGGGCCTTGGTGCGGGCTCACTAGCTTCACTCACACCTCATGAGCTCCCCCGAGCCCAACGCTATCGGGCCCCCATTTAAGGAGAGATATTTAAAGTCTCAGGCATATGAATGCCTCATATCCATACCATGTGGATGAGATGTCATCTTTATACAAGCCTTCATCTCCAAGTCCATATACGGGAAAGCCCATATGATTTCCAAATCCAAATTAAGATTTTACAGGCTAAGACTTTAAACTTCAATGTTTACATTTGAAAATATTTCAGTTTTTATCCAAAAATCAAAAAGACAAAATATCACTTTATACTCTCATGTTTTAAACAAATGTTTTTAAGCGATGTCCTCGAGATTTAGATCTCCAACGCAGGGCTGTGTACAGGAAACCTAAGCTATGATCCCAGAACCCAACCTTCTAGCTAAGGGGAAACCTTAAACCCACGGGTAGCACACATTGAACTAATCCCTGCCTGGCCAGGGATCCCTATATACCTTTCGGTTGATGTAGCGATGCTCTCATCTCAACCGTCGCTAGGTGTTCCAACGGGACACCACATCAAGATCTCTAGCAGGCCTAGGGACGATGTGGGGTAAAGCTTAAATATCCCCTCTCCCAGCTAAGGCCATGGGGGCCCACAGCAGGGAAAAATAGGGGTGCGACAATAGAAAACACAGTGGAAGCTAGCGATTGCAAGGTGATAAGCAAGGACAAGGCCCCCTCATAGCACAGGAATCCATTACATGGAGTTGAAAGGTTAACGAGACTAACAGGGATGAGCCTACAGGGGGTGAATCCATTACATGGAGTTGAAAGATAAAATGCTTATTAAAGGTAATGTATAATGAGACGGTGGTTACTCGTGAGACCAGTAGTTGAAGTAGCTAAGGTTGATGTGGCTTTGAGAGCTCCTGTGACCCGCAAGGGTATAGTGATGATAGGGACTTCTTCTTACTTCCTCATCTCAACTCTTTTTGATTTGATACTCTTCTACATCTTCTACACCCTTCTAGGGTCTATTGCCGTACTCGGGCTTCTCGCTGTACTCTTTCGAGTTGGG